>Ga0208115_1000046_pt1 | contig 39491 bp, 62 predicted proteins | sample LakWasMeta4_LOW4_2_FD_183856 | JGI IMG/M metagenome (GOLD analysis project Ga0208115, IMG submission 183856) | Freshwater sediment methanotrophic microbial communities from Lake Washington under simulated oxygen tension - Sediment Metagenome... | ecosystem: Environmental > Aquatic > Freshwater >...
TGCCAACCTGTGCGGTGCCGACCTGTGCGGTGCCAACCTGTGCGGTGCCAACCTGTGCGGTGCCAACCTGTGCGGTGCCGACCTGTGCGGTGCCAACCTGTGCGATGCCGACCTGTGCGATGCCGAACTGCGCGGTGCCGACCTGCGCGGTGCCGACCTGTGCGGTGCCAACCTGTGCGGTGCCAACCTGTGCGGTGCCAACCTGTGCGGTGCCGACCTGCGCGGTGCCGACCTGTTCGGTGCCAACCTGCGCGGTGCCGACCTGTGCGGTGCCAACCTGCGCGGTGCCGACCTGTGCGGTGATAAACTCACAAAAACACCATTGTTTTTGTATAACTTGGCTTGGGATGTGACGATTACAACAACATTCCTACGCATTGGCTGTCAAGTGCATTTAATATCTGACTGGGCGACATTTGATGATGATCGCATCTCTGGAATGTCCGCATCGGCGCTTACATTCTGGCGCAAATACAAGTCAGTAATTTTGGCGCTGTGCGAAGCGCACAAACTTGATTAACAACTAGGCGATTAAGCTGTACGCCTCAAATTGAGGTGCTTATGAACAACTTTATTGACTACCACAAACCAGACACGCGGAAGGGAGAGCTAATGAAAAAGGAAATGCCGTTAATCGACTACGTAAACAGCCACAAACGTTGCGACGATGATTTGCGGCTGGCTGAGCGCCTAGAAAATGCATCTGTGAAAATCGGCGTGCTGGCTGTCTGCCTGTATCTTTGGTATGTAATTTTGGATTTATCGCTAAAGGCTTTGAGGGTGTGAAATGAGCAACGCAAAAGACAAAATAGCGCTGGATATGTGCTGCACTCGGAATAGTCTGTTTAACACACTGGTCGATTTGTGCGAAGCGAAAGGCTATCAGTATGACATGAGCCGGACATTTAGCAGTAACGCTCGCCAGGCTGCTGAGTCGTGCCGATATGGTGTGGCTGAGACTATTAAATACGCTGAGAGGCTCGAAGAGCGCCTATGAAAGCCATCAACCAAGCCGGAGAAATCCGGCGAGTGAAAGAGTGGTCAGCTGATAGTTGGGTTGACCAATTTGGCAATCTGCTTTGTAAGCGGGAATGGAGGTTGACGTTGTGACTGACTCAACATTCTGGTCGGATTTCATCCTAGCATTGATTGCTGTAGCTTTATCGGTGCTTTATCGGTGCTTTATGCCATGAATTATCCTGGCGAAGCAAAAAAGAAGCCTAGAAAGGCGAAACGAGATTTTAAGCAAGAATGGGAAGAATTATGAATCATCAACAACTTATTGACGAAAGAATTATTGATTGCGGCGGAAAGCATGGCGGCGCTACTCACGCAATCAAAATTGCGCAAGGACTTGAAATCCATGTTAGTCAAGATGAGTTTGAAAAACGCGCCCGCGAGCTTGGTTATGTGAATGGCTATCGTTACGGCGTCGAATATCCGACTAATGGCAAGAAGCCTGATTTGCCGGATGATGTTGTTGTTTGCTTCAAAGAAATCGAAGGTGCTTGGGACGTGAATGGCGGTAGAGAGGTTTGGAAATGGAATTGGGTTGGCGCTTCAGGATTCAAAATCACCGATGCCAGATACAAGCCGGCAGATACGAGCTATTTAGATAAACCGGCTGAGCAAAAGCCGAGCGCAGTACCGGATGCGGTATCTGAATTCAGAAAGCTGCCAAAGCGCCTGCAAGAGCTGCTGAAGGATTCATTTGAAGATGCTCTCAAGAGTATTGGTGCGGAGGAAAAGCCGAAGCCGAGCGCAACCGCGTGGTGGATGCTGCTTCGTTAGTTGTTACATCAATATCTTTTCGCTCAGAGCTGTACAGATTATACGACGCCGGATTCCTACGCATGCCGGAGGATAAATGAAAACACAATCAAAAATTACTGAATTTAAGTTCAAAATATTCACTCTTCTCGAGGCTTTGCCGGAGAGGATTTTAACATCAACAGGAGCAGCGCCTGATAAACCGATGATTGATGGCGCTGATCACGTTAAAATAACTGAAGACGGCGTAACTATTAGCCCTGAATTCTGGATTGGCAGATTTAACAGGAAGAATAAAAATGAAAGATAAAGATTTCTTATGCGTGGCACTTGGCATCGCGTGGTTCATTGCCTGCTTAATAATTGCAGCTGTTTTGATGGGTAACTCGTGATGACAATCAGCCCACTTGATCAACTATATCTCGAAACAACAAGCAAAGAGGATTTGCTTGCAGAGATAAACGACCAGCGCCGGAGGTGAAATGACTTATTCAGCAGCTATTCAAGATGACCTGGTAAAGAAGTACGCGTCAGGTCAAAGGCTGAAGATTATTGAATCTGAAACCGGCGTCCCGATGAAGACAATTATCCGCATCATTCATAAGAGTGGCGCACCAATGCGCAGAGAAAAAGGAAAGAAAGAATCAGCTATATTGGGATTGTGGCATAACGGGCTTAACAAAGCCCAGATAGCCAGAGAGACTGGATATTGCTGGCTAACAGTGCATAAGACGATAAAGAAAGCCGGCTAACCACCGGCTTTTCTGACTGCGTTGTATTCTGCATTGCAGTTAATCACTGCTTGCCTGTTCCTGTCAGCGTATTCAGCAAGTATTCCGTTTCTAGCGTGTGACTGGTCAAGCAATTGGGAGAGCACCAATCTATCTGTGGCGGAGGTAGCGCTGACACTGACAATGCCGGAATCACCGGTTTTATACATGGCTTTAATTCTGTCGAATTCGTCGCGCAACCGCTTATTAGCAGCGCTGTTATCGGCAACAGTTTTAGCGTATTTATCCTGCCAATCTTTTTCATCAGATTTTACCTTATCAAGTTGAGCAGTCAGCTCGGTTTGCTTGTCTATTGCGTCTTGCGCTGCCTTCTGATTAGCCTCAGCATCTGCAGTCATGTGCGCAGACCACTTGGCCTGCCATTGCCAATCAGCGACCTTGTAGCCGCCTAGTGATGCGACAACGACAGCGCCTGCCATTAGGTAGTATTTAATCATGCTTTATTGCCTGATGTTTGATTTTTAGCTATTATAGACCAATCAATGCGGCGTAGGAACCAAGTTGATTGACCGCCAAAAGTGGAATAAACAGGTAGCACGATTTTGAACCCGCGATAGGTGACTTGCTACAGTCCATTCCTAACTATCTGCGGGTTTAATTTTTTGAGGGTTTTATGGGTAAATTGGTTTTTGGTGTTGGCGTAAATGACGCAGACTACAACGTTAATCCGACAATTAACGACAAGCAGGTTATGTGTATTTTTTACCAAACTTGGAAAGACATGCTAAAGCGCTGCTACAGCAAAAAATATCAGGCAAAGCATCCTACATATATTGGCTGCGTTCTGGATGCGCAATGGCTTAGCTTTATGTCATTCAAATCATGGATGCAAGGCCAAGACTGGGATGGAAAGCAGCTAGATAAAGATTTGCTGGTTTTAGGAAATAAGCTTTATTCACCTGAAACTTGTGTATTCGTCAGTAAAATTACAAACACTTTTACTGTTGATTGTGGAGCATCTAGGGGCGAGTGGCCAATAGGGGTTCATTTTGATAAGTCTCGTGGAAAATTAAAAGTCAGATGCTGCAACCCTTTCTCAAAAAAAGCAGAACACATCGGTTTTTTCACATGCAAAAATAAAGCCTATGCAGCATGGAAAAACAGAAAGCATGAGTTAGCGTGCCAGCTGGCTGACTTGCAGACTGATGAAAGAGTTGCGGAAGCTTTGCGATCAAGATACCTTTAATCCCCATATATCAAATACGCTCTATAAAATGAGCGTATTTTTTTTACGTAATCTGTAGTTTCCTTGGCGTGACGCCCCGTGACCATTGGTAGTTTGTCGGCTACTTTTTGCCAATCTGCCGGATTGCCAGCCAGACGCTGTGCTTTAATGATATTTCCTGCCCCAGCGTTGTAAGCCGCCATCGCAAGATTGTGCCTTTCAGTATCAGGTCTTGGCGCTTTGAACATTTGGCGTTGAGATGCCATATAAAAAGCGCCAGCCATCAAATTAACTTCAGGGTCAAATGGGTTGCCTTCTATGCCTGACTTGCGCCCAATTTCAGAAAATGTTGCTGGCATTATTTGGCTCAGTCCCATAGCACCAACAGGAGACACTGCGCCGGCCTTAAAAGCGCTTTCTGCTTGCACTTGAGCCTTCCATAGCCGCCAATCAACAATCGGCATATAAGTCTCTGCGCTTCGCTTTATAAGCCTGTCGTATTCAGCCGAAAATGAAGGCTGCGACAAGAGCAAAAGCGAAGTAACGCAAGCCGTGATAAATAGCCGCTGCTTTTGGGTCACTGGCGATAATCTCCATTAGTTGATGCTTGTCTGCCTTCAACATGCGCAATCCGATATAATTGGCGACGTTTAGCGCGACGCCAACCAATAGAAACGCTGCAACCTTTAGCAGAAACCCAAGCAGTAGCGCTTGGTCAATCGACATCTCTTCAATCATTTGCTTAATCTCCACCAGTCGCTAACCGTCGGACCGTAGCCGTTTATAAATCGCCTGGCGATCGCGTTAACGAACTCGCTGCAGTTAAAAGCATGCTTGCTGCCAAGCTCAATGCGCAACAGGCGAAATATCCACAGCGCGCCAACCGTGGCCGAGAAATCATATTGAACCTTACTACTAACCATTCTTTCGCAGTCATCACGCCACAACGCATTGTCAGTCCAAACCTCTTTCACTCGCCACGCTGAGTAGCGTTTTTTAAAGTCGTCAACGTGCGTTTTAATAACGCCTTTACGCCGACCTAGCCGACCTTTGTAGCGAGTACCAACGCTCTCGTACACCACGCCGTTTTCTTCGTCATAAATCGCCACATGAGACCACGGCGATATATCAAAGAATCGGATAAGCAGCCCGACAATTTTCGAGCTGCGGCCAAAGATTAGCGTCATCTTTGCCATGGATGATCCTTACGGTTTTTTAAATACGATTTTGCCAGTCGCAGCATCAAACGATAGAGACCAGCGAAAATGCCAGCGGAATCGCTCCCAAACATTGGACGGAATTTGCTCTTTTACATTGTACGCAGCTAATTTCACGTTTGATTCGTCAACGAACTTTGAAAAATAAACATCTGCGCTCACATCATTTGCAAGATTCTGCACGTCCATGACTTGATGAATAATAATAAAGTCATTAGTCCCATCAGCTCCGTTTGCTGCGTCACTTTGCAGCACGCAGCTCAAATTAAATCCTGCGCCATAATCGTGCAGGCCTATAGCTAAAACTCGACCATCTGGCAATTTCTTCTGCCAATCATTTGCATCCGGTAATATGCCTTGCATCATTCACCTCTGTATCTTTCGATTTCGTTAATCGGTGCCGTTAGTATTTCGTTAGCCCTGCCGACGGCGATCAGTCCCACTAATTCTAGCTTATTCAGCGCGTCAATGGTCTGCTGAAAAGATAAATCGACAAACGGCGATTGCTCTAGCCTGCGAATAAACCGGCGTACTTCTGCCGCTTGGTCGGTTTCGCCAAATCCAGCAAGGTCAATCGCCTTTTCTTCTTCAGGTTTTAGTCTGTCAAAGAAAGACCGCTTTGTGATCCGCATATCAACAACGTCAGGCGCAGGCTCAGGCGCATAAGTGCCGTATTGCCAACCGCCCGCAGTCATAAAGCGAAATCGTTGACCGACATCAGTCGGCAATCCGTTAACCCACTTGTTGCCGATATGCACTTGGCGCATTACAGAACCGCCAAGGCTACATAGTTAGCTGTAACGGCAGTTGAAAGCGGCTTGGTTGCCTTAAGTTCAATGCTAGTGTTGCAGCGGATTGCGCTGTACGGGGCGTTTAACACAGTAACCGAGCCAACAGTGCTAGATGCCGCAGTATTATCTGCCACAACGACACCATCAACTAATAACTGAATGCGCAAACTGCCCGATGTGGTGTTAATTGCATTTAGCGCCAAATAGCTCATTGCGTATTTCCCGCTAATTGAAAACACTGTAGTTAGCGCTGACGAAATATCAATAGTGCTTGTGGTTACATTGCCAAGCACGGCGGTAGACCCGACGTTGAAATTAGTAAACGCCTGCGCACCATTCAAACTAACGCCATCACCACCGCCACTTTGCAGCGCATCAAAAGGAATATCAGCCATTGTTAATTACTCGCAAGTTGGTTGAGTTGATCGCGTATGCGTAAAAGGTTTGCCCTGGGCGCAAAGTGATGTCGTCAGATGTGCCAACCGTCTTTACGTTTGACTGCACTGTCACGCCTGACTTACTGATGCGCACAAGCTGCGTGCTGTCTGGATTGTTGGCTACGCAAATGAAGTTATTAGCAACAAGTGTCGGCAGCGTGGCAACTACTACGCCTGCGGTTGCCGTCACGTTTTCAAAAGCATTATTGGCAGCAGTAAAGTTTGCCGTGCGCGTAGTCTGCCAGCGGGTGCCGCTGATAAACTGCCAGTCAGCATTAGTTAGTGACGGCGTAGATGTTGTGACGTTGGCTAGGTTATTCAGTAACGCCCAAAAGCTGCCAGAATGCGACACAGACGCCGGTTTATTCAAAGCGCCAGTCAGGCTTGACCATGAGCCTTTAAAATCAGCAGAAGCCGCCGCAAGCGCTTGACTGGATGCAGCTGCTGATGCGCTACCTGATGCTGCAGTGACGTAACCGCCTGTAGTGGCTTTATCTGCATCAACTTGAGCGCCAACGCCTTCAATGTAATCGCCGGCGTCATTGATTTGCTCTTGCAGTGTTGGCAGCGCAGTTAAAAACGCATCGACGGCATCTGAGAAAATCTCAGGCTCAGCTGACCGGTTAGGCACCGCCGGCAATGGCGTAATTGGTGGGTATGGCATCAGACAAGCTCCCGTATCTGTATTGTCGCGGTACACTTGACCGGACTGTCAATATTTTGCTGGAAGTCAATATAGTAACCGAAAGCGACAGTCGGGTCATCAGTATCATCTGTTCCGGCCCAAACACATGGCTTGTCAACCAGTCGAGACACTTGGTTTACCACAAAGTCCAACTTGGATTTTTCAGTGCGAACATCGTAATCAATTAGCTTGTACTTTCTGCGTGGCGTGACAACCAAATCGCCAAAGTCGTTTTCATCTACTCTGCTAAGGTTGATTAGGCGGAAATTCGTTCCGTAACAAGCCACGCCAAGCGTCATGCTGTTACCGATAACCAAAGTGCCAACTGAAACGTTTGCAGCGCCTGTGATTGTTACAGTTAGCTTTGCGCCGGTTGAGCGCGGCAAGTCGTTAGCAAAGAATTTGTACCGCTGAATAACCGGCAGATTGAAATACTCCCAATAGTCGATCACATCAGAGTTATCAATTGCCTCGATTGTTTTATCATAAGACAGCGCGCCGGCGGCAGTATGCACCTGATACCTAACCGATGTAACGCCGGTTGCGTTGAATATCGCAGCAGAGTTAAAGCCTTTGGTTGATGTAATTTCAACAACAAGCGGTGATGAGTCGGTTGATTGACTGCTGTTCACTTGGTCAAACATGCGGTATCGGTTGGTGTAGCTAACCTCAATCCATGTCGGCACAGCTTTAGCTGCGCCAACGTCTGGCTGGTCTGTTGTGGATGGCGTGGCGACAACCTCATACAGCTTATGAGTTGATGTCATAATGCGCCGAGCGCCGGTATTGTATGTTCCGGCAGCCCAAGCTACTTCGCCAACTGATGCGTCAGGCTCTGGGATGCTCGAGCTGGTCAGTAATCCGCCAATGATGTCAAATGGCTCTACAACAATCATGGCGCAACCTCTGCTGACTCAAGCTGAGCCAATTCTAGCGCATCTGCAGACGTTTTGGTATGCTTGGCGGTCGCTTCCATCCCGGCATTTAATTCTTTGAGCAAATCCAAAACCTCTTTGGTGATTGGCGCATCAGTCGTGTATCGGTCAGGCATTGTTGGTGGGATCCAAACCCTATCTTCAGGTTTGGCGATTTCGATAATCTGTTCACCAATCGCAACGATAGCCGATTCCACGCGCTGAATTGCTGTTACTTGGTCGCCCTGAGCAACTAGCATTGCTTTGTTAAACTCGTCCATTGCTTGTTCGATAGTCAGCATCCGGTCGTCAATGCCAAGCAACACGTTTAGCCGCTTTTTCGCTTCATCTAACTGAGCATTCAGCGCGTTGACGCTTTCTTCATGTTGGCTGACGGCAAGTTTCTCTTGCTCATCAAGTGCCGCAAGCTGTGCGTCATAGTTAACGATTGTTTGGCTGTTTGCGTCTTTCATTGCTTTGGCAAATTCAACCATAGCCTGTTCAACTGTCAGCGCTCTGTCGTCAATGCCGAGTAAAGCATTCAGCTGCTTCTTGGCTTCTTCAACCTGTGCATTGATGCCGGCAACCGTTTGATCGTGCTGAGCTTTCGCTGCTGACTCTGCCGCGTCTAACTTGGCAAGCTGTTGGTCGTAATAAGCCTGCGCTGCTGCCGCTTGCGACTGGATCGCTGACACCTGCGCGTCTGCTTGACTGACTTGCTGGTCAACCATTGATTTCAGCTGAGATGCCTGATTCTTGGCAATCGCACCAGCCCGGCTTTGTTCGAATGCCGAGGCAAAGCCAGATGAGCCGGCAGAGCTAACACCTGATAGCACACTGGATAACTCAGATTGATTTGGTAACAATCCGGCTTTGGCTTCTGACAGGATTTCAGTCAGTCGCTTAAACGGATTAACAGCGTCAGAACCGGTCACTAAAAAGTCATTCAGCACATCAGAGATGCCACGAATTGAATCTGCGTATTTCTGCGCGCTGCTGATTTGCTCGTTGTAACCATCCCGTACCGCAGACGCTGCACTGGTTAACGCTTCACGCTCTGCATTGATGGATGCTAGCTTTTGATTCAATACAGCTTCAGACGCGGAAACTTCCTTGTTAGCCGCCTCTTCTAACTTGCCGAAAGCGTTTTGCGCTGCGTTTCTCAATGATTCAGTTAGTGCGTTTTGAGAATCAATCAGTCCGTTGATCGCATCACGCTCAGAGTTAATCGCATCCAGCCGACCTTGCAGAATGTCGTCCTGAGCGGTGATTGCTGCGCTGATAGCGTCTGACAGCTTTCCAAATGCATCTTGTGCGGCATTTCGTGCAGACTCTGCAGCCTTCTCTTGTGCTGCGGCTAATTCGCGCTGAGCTGTTGCTGCGTCTTCTGCTGCGTATATTGATAACAGCATAGCCCGCAGCGTTTCATCAGTAGCCTCAAGCTCAATTTGCCGACGCAACGCCAACGCTGCAGATGACTGTCCGAGCGCATCGTATAAGCGCAGTTGCAAATCAAGACCTTGTTGCTTCAGTGCAGCAGCCTTTGCTTCAGCCTCTTTCTGTGCTGCCTCTGCTGCAGCTTCAGATGCTGAGCGCTGAGCTTCTAACGCCTGAAGGTATTGATCCATCCCTGGCACTAACTGCATCAGTGCAGCAAATTGCGCCTGACCAGCTTCAGTTGTCAAATCAATCGATTCAACCAGAGCGCGGAAACCTTCGCGTGTAGATGGCATGGTCGTATTGATTGCAGCGAATTGCTCTGCCAGTTGCTGCTGCAGCATTAATTGACGCTCAGTCTCGCTGTAGAAAGACTGATAATACTGCGTTGACAGTGCGGATAATTGGTCAATGCCGCCAGCCAGATTCACGATGTTAGTCGCAGCCTCTGCTGCAGCTTTCCCAGTTAATCCATAATTCAGACCGAGCGATTTAGTGATTGACTCAACCGCAGCCATATTGCCGGCAACACGATTAAGCGTATCAAGCAGTGTCTCGCCTTCAACTTGCAGTCCGCCGAGCATATCGCCAAAGACCGCCGAAACCATGCTTGATGTCGTGCCGGCAACCCATTCTTGAATGGCTGCATCAATCTCTGTTTGGCTCTTGTCTTTTACTGACAGGTTGAATGACGCCGTGAAGTTTTTCAGCACTTCGTCAGCGCCGGTAATGCCGATGCTTTTCGCAGCAGATGCCAATGCGTCTTGAATATCATCAAATGCCGCATCGATACTTGACGTGTCAAATGCTTCGGTGCTTGTCCGGCGCTTAGTGCCGCCAAACAATGCGCGCTTTTTGCTTTCCTGTGTTGTGATGGAGCCTGATACGTCGCCGCCACCTAAAGCCAACGACAGGTCTTGCGCAGTGGTCTTGTAAGACGTACCAAACAGCCCACCACCTGAGATTTTATCAACCACGCCAGCGATGGCCGCGCCGGCAGCAATGATTGGCAGTGCAGCGCCGATGCCGGTCATGATTTCTCCAGCAGCAAACAGATTTCCGGTTAAGCCGAAAGCCGTGCCGACCTGACCGGCACCAAGCAAAGCCGCCGAGCCAGTGAACCCTGCGCCTAATCCACCTAACATGCCCGCAATGCCACCTATGCCGCTTAGTGAGCTTAAACCGCCAGCAATTCCGCCGCCAGTAGCAGCACTTGCGCCTCCGGGTAACATGCCGCCCATGCCAAGACTAACCATGATCGGCTTAGTCAAGGCCATATGCGCCATTTCTGCAAGCAGTCGTTTGAAGGCGTTTTTCATGCCGTCAACAACAGATTCAAAGCCATCAAAAGCATTCAGCCATGCATCAGCAAATGCGTTTTCAATGCGCTCTGCTGCTTTTTCGCTGACTGATGCAACATTGCTCAAGCCTTTGCTGGTTTTATCTTCCCACTCAAGCGACGCATCTATTTCTTCTTCAAGGCGAGCAATGCGATTTTTGTCGATTTCCTCGAGCATTTCCAACCCTTCAAAATGCTCATCCATCGCAGCTGTCATATCGTCAAATGCTTTCTTGCCAATCTTGCCGACTGACTCAGCTGTCTTGCCGTATTTCTCTAACCGGTCAATGCCGAAATCAAGCGACTTCGCTTGATCATCATAAGCCGCCCGAACTTTATCAGCGCCATCTAGCTGAGCCTTGAAAGTGTCAATCGACGCTTGCCGCTCATCCATAATCTTTTGAATCATCGCAGCGCGGGCATCGTTTGTTTTGGCAAAGTCAGCAGTTGGATCGTAAACAGCCGTTAGCGGATTGATTGCATTAGCAGCCATCTTGCCGTAAATGACAAGGCGGTCAACGTAGGCAGCAACCTCAACAGTTGCAAGCTGCAAAAATGCTTTGATGTTTTCAGGCAGACTAACAAAGGCGTCAACAATTAATTCAGCGCTTTTTGCCATGTCGATATACCAAAACTTGCCGGCATTGGTAAACAGTTTGCCGACTTCCTCAAGTATCGACTCAATGGCAAAACCAAAACCTGAGAATTTACCGATTGCAGCATCGACGTAAGCGCCGATTTGTCCTGAGCTGATAGCCTTAGATAATCCGGTGATTGCATCTGTCGCGGCTCTAACTGACGCTTCAATAACTCCGCCTGTGCCTGCAGCGCTGACAGTGCGGAATAAGCCATCCCAAGAATCTTCAAGGTTGCTGATTGCGCCGTCTAGCGTATTCATTCGGTTAGCCATTGCGCCGGCAAATTCGTTATTGCCAAGCCCCATCAAATAGCCTTCAATCTCATCCGCTGACTTTCTGACAGTGGTTGTCATGCCTCGGAATGTGAAAGAAACCCTATCTCCTTCTGATGATGCCTTAATCCCGAATTCTTTCAGGCGCTCAAACTCGCCAACTGTCGCATCTGCAACTGCTTCGACCATTTGAGACAAGTCTTTGCCCATCGCCGCTGCGGTGTTGCCGTATGATGTCAGCGCTTTTTCAGATGGAGTTAAGCCAAGGTTGACAAGCTGAGTAAATGCTTTGGTTGCTTGTGCCAAGCTATAAGGTGTCGTGGTGGCGAAATCTTCAATGGCTTTGAATGCCACTGACGCTTCTTTAGCGCTGCCGGTTGCAGTGATTAATCCGGCATTTAATACGTCGAATTCGCGTGTCACTGATACTAGCTTGCTAAGTGCTGCAGTGGTTGAGACTAACCCGCCAATCGCAGCAGCAACACCGGCAAAGCCTTTTGACACGCTTGCCATTGATGAAGATACAGCGCGGTCAGTTTTAGCGCCTTGCTTGGCTAGGTCATCAAGCCCGCGTTCAGCTTTGAGTAATCCGCTTGTGTCGGCTTTAAAGCCTATGCTTGCCAGATCCATACAGTGCTCCAAAAACTTTTGTTCAGTATAACTTGGTTATGCGTTACTTGCACAGCCGAAAAAAGCAGACTATATTCGATTTACTGATTGCACATCAGTTGAGCCAGATTAGCTGTGATCCTCCTTATCCGCCGTTGCGTCTGGAATTACTCTTTAATGTGCTAGGTTGCATACTTCCCCAATAAAAAGCCCCTTCATGGGGCTTTCTCTTTTACCGATGCTCGTATCGCTTGCTTCAGAAGTCTTGTTTGCTCTTTCTTGTGAGCTTGCAACAATTCCTCATCATCAGTTTCATAAGGTGGCGGCATATTCGCATCAGATGCGCGGTGATACATGCTGACGTAAGCGTGAGACATGCTCATCAATACGTCAGCTTCCCACCAATCAATTTCTTCGCCGGACAGCTCTTTGAAAGCCTTTATTTCCTGCCAAGATATTGACGTTATACCGCCAGCGCCTTGAGAGACCATCCCGCACCGATTGAGCATTTCCAGCAGATAATCTCCATCTTCAACAGGCGGCAATATCCGGTGTATGTGATGCTCATGGAGTTGGTCGAGCCGACTTAATTTTTCTTTGTTTGATTCGTTATCTGGCACGCTGTGAAGCCATGCCAGATGTTGAACGTAAAGGATTAGGTCGGCTTTTATGCCTTAAAAAGTTCAGACCGGTCAGAACATGCTGCATCAACTTGTTCTTTAATCCATGGGTATTTCAGATACAGTGATTGCGCAGCAGCAACAGAGAATGGCAGTGCTTTGCTATCTTCCTGAATGCCTGACCATGACAGCGTACACTTTGCCAGAAGTTCAGCACCGCGCTTTTCCATTTCTTCCAAGTCAACATCGTCTTTCTTTGACTTCTTCAGCATGTTTTGCTTCACGCGAGCGCGGATTTCAGCCTTAAACACTTTGGAGTCTGAACCGGCAACGACGATTGCCATAGGCTCATCTTTATCGTTAACCAAAGTTTCGCCGGTGGCAGGGTGCTTCAGTTCAACGGTTACGCCTTTTTCAGCAAGCGAAACTACATCAAGATTGGATAAATCCATAAATAACCTCATCAAGTTAGCATCCGTTAAGTTGGCGGCGACTGGACTGGATGAGTTTCCCGCCAGCGCTGGCGTTGCCGCCGCCATAAGCAGTATAAATAAAAAAGGGCAGCAAAAGCCACCCTTCTTTAAATTGCGTACAGATTAAGCGTTAGACAGCAACACAGCCTTAATGCCTGAACCGCCGGTTACTGTAACAACGCCCTGCAAAAACGCACTGATTGAATCCAGCGGGATTGCAGCGCGAGCACCAGCGCCGATTGATGGCGTAGTGTAGCCAGCAGATACATCAACCAAGCCAACGCCAGGCACAGGAACAGTTGTTCCGGCAGCGCCGTCAAGTTTCGGAGTTAACGCGCCCGCAGTGACGTTATCCAGCACAAGAACTTGACCCGCACCCGGCTTGTAAGCCAGCGTGTCAGATGAACTCAGTGTGGTAACGGTCAATGCCCGCGATCCAGTGCCGGTCATTAGTGTTTCAGTAATAACAGCCATATTACACCTCCACGATCACAGAGTTAATCTCAATCTGCACAGTGGAGCTAACCATGCTGTTTGCAGAGCCTGGAGCTTTTGTGTAAGAGAAAATCTTGCCGGTGAAATAGTCGATGCTGCCATCTTGGTATGTAACACGGAAGCTATGCTCCACGTTTTTGTTGATGCCGGTAACGCCTAAAGCCAGTACGTTTTGACCAGCATCATCAGCGCTATAACCAACAGAAACAGACATTGAGCCATTGTTGATAAAGCCCTTGTACTTCTGGGTAATGCCGGTTGCCAATGGTTGATGAGTAACAACCTCAGCAGACGCGCCATATTCAGGCAGGTCGGTCACTTCGCCAACATTGACGAAGGTTAAAGCGCCAAAACCAGCAGCGTCAACTGTGGCAGGCTGTGCGGCAACTACTGCGAGTAGTGTGCCTGTGCTTGTAATTACGGCCATTGTAAAACCCTCAAATTAGTGATTGATCAATCATCCGCTTACAGTATAACTGCGTAACGCGTAACCGTCTACAATAGCACTGTGAAGCGGATTGACAGCGAATAAACAAAGTGCTCGCCGTCGATTCTGCCGCTAGATAGCTGCGTGCCTTCTAGGTTTATTTTCAGGCTACCAACGGTGATTGCGGGAGCTTGCCGCCGAAATCCAGCTTTAACTTTTTCGACAATATCAAGCGCTGCCGGCCTGCCTTGGTTTTTCGGTGCGCACACGTCAACCTGATAAATACCGTCTTGCCTTTGCGGGCCATCAGCAGCTAAGCCAAGCTCGAAAGTGTCGCCAAACAAAACGAATTCGCGCAGATAGCTTAATGTCGGCTGCATCGCTGCACTGACGTTTTCGGTAATGATAGTTGGCAGGTTGGCGACATTACCAAGGCGAATGCGCAGCTGCTCAGCGATTATCTTTTCGTTCATTTCGCCTTCCTGATTTCATCTTCGACGATTGATTGCCAGCTTGCCACCGATACGCGCACCATGCCGCCAGGCGCTTGCTGCGACCATCCATATTCCAAGCGCTCTGCATATGGTAGTGAGTTGGTGAAATAGAAAAATTGGCCGGTGTCGAGCACGGCAAGGCTGGATTTTAACTTGCCAATAGCGGCAGAGCCTGACTTGTCGAATGTTTCTGCGCTACCTGTATCTGGCAAGCCGTAGGCAGACAACCAATTTGCACGAAAGCGCCCAGTATCAACAGGGGACCGCAAAACAATCGCCCCGCCAATCCGCATCAGTGAGTTTTGCGCAACTTTAACCATCTTGGCTTTGTTGCGCTGCGCGATTCGTTGCAGGTCGGTTGTTAGGCTCATTGGCGTTTCTGCTTATTTGCTCTAGCCAGCATCATGCCAATAGCGCCAACATATCTTGCGGCTCTCTTTTGTTGTTTAGTTAAGGCTGGCGTGGTGTAATAACCGTTAGTTGGCATAACCTATTTCCTCATCTGCAAAGACCAAAGCACGATAGTATTGCTGTCAGGCTGTAATTTATTCGCCTGAACAACGCGCCATAACTCGCCGCCTAACGTGGTCGTCATTCCGATTAGTGGAGCTTGCCGAGTTGACAACAGTAATTTGCAATCGCCCATTTGAATCACTGAGCCGTCAATTTCCACTGCTTTGTAATTAAGTTTAACGCCGGTGCCAGTGATTGATGAACCTGCAGATGGCGTAATCGGCGCGCCGGTGACTGGATCAAACGCTGGCCCCGATTGCGTAGACAGCGTAGCAGCTGCGCCAAACTCTGCGATTAGCGAATCAGCATCAGCGCGGGCAGAGATATAATCAAAGCTCATACGCGCACCAAGCCAGCGCCGCCAACAACAAATGGTCGTAGCAGCATATCTAACTCAGGTGTTTTCCGCTTGAAAGTTGATTGACTGCCATCGACATATTCAACTTCTTTCTCCAATACGTCTACTTTAGTCATGATGCGCTTAACTGCGCCAGCTGATACGGATGCAAGGTCCAAAGTTAACAAGCCAGCCTGCTGCATCTCAACGGCCTTTAGCGCGGCTTTCTTGATGGCGGCAATAGTCACTTGGTCGGTTGGCAGTTTCATTTCCTGAGTGTCAGAAACTGGCTGACCTTTGAAGTTGTAATAGGTATCAATGAAGTCAGCAGACTTGATTAAGTCAGCATCCAAGTTTGTCAGGTCAGCATTGATGCCGCGAGCGTTGGCGTATGCTTCGTAATCGGCAGATGTAACGTATGAATCAGTTCCCAGAGTCGGCATTTTTAGCCTCCAGTTCAGCTTTAAGCTCTCTTGCTTCTTTTCGCTTATTCATGCGCCAGTCTGAAAAGTTTTTGATGAAGTACATGAGCGCGGCGATTAGCGAGGCAAAACTGGCGTAGTCTTGCAATGTCCAAGTTGATGGGTCAAACACTCGCAGAAATGAGTCATTAACTGTGCCAAGCCATATCCAGAATGCGATTCCAAGGTTACAAACAATTGCGGTTGCCTTGCCAAGCAAGCCTGTTGCATCATTCTCCGCAATCATCCTTCCGAACTGATGCAATATGTCGTTGCTCATCTTTTGGATTACCTATAAAAACGCGATACCCGCAGTATACGATAACCAAGAGGGAAAATAAAATCCTGAGCGCGTCTACGCAGCTGTCTGGCAAAAAGTCCAACATCCTGATTGCCTCCGCTGCTCAGAAATTGCCAAATGATCCAACAATCAATTCCATGGATAAGCCAAGGATAACACAGATAAAACGTTGTCTCGTACCCAAAAAAAGTATAGTCAACCAACGCAAGGAAGTTTACAGCAGACAACAGCAAAAAACCCTGATGAACTTTATACGGAAACTTGATATTTAATAGCGCCGGCAGGCAGTACAGGATAATCAGCCAAAATGACAGCTGAGCGCCGGTGTCTGTCGATTCGTAAATGCCAACATCAGCCAGCCAAATAGCTGCAGCAATCAAGCACCGCCAGTTAACGAAAAAAGCCGCAACAAGTGCGGCAATCTTCAAATGGTCAATATCCATTATTTCTTAACCGGCTTTCCACCGGTCTTGCCTTTTGGTTTCTGTTTGCTGTTTGACATTTTAAGCCCTCATTAATAAACATAGTTAGAAATATTTACATTAACAAGCGATGTCGTATTGATTACATCGCCAGCGAATGCAGCATCAACACCAGCACTGCAACCAAGTGATGAATTCCAAATCTTGCCATTCCAACCTGTGCCAGCGCCAGCAAGTGCAGCGGCCCCAGATACAGAACTTGATATGGTTAATCCGTTCGCTTTGAAAGATAAAAAGTCACCAGAAGTCAAGTCAATAGCGTTACTTGAAAAGCCGGTGAATACACAATCAAGCAAATCAACAGCATGAGATGTTCCTGTTGTTGTATACCTTAACACATCACTACCGCCAACCACTGCCATTTTTTCAGCGGAAAATGAAAACGATGATGAGCCGCTTGATGCCGAAATAGCTAAAACTGTTGCCGGCGCAACCACTGAAGATAAAACGCTTACAGATGCAGACTCAGACCTGATAAAGCCGGTGCCGTTAATCACATCTGCCGCCATACAGCGAACCAGGCTAAGTTTGGTATTTGCGCCGAGCAGGTCAAAATAACGCAGAGACTTATCCGCAGATATGCTCATATCTTTCAGCCCAAACACAACACTGTTGCCGTTTGTAGTCATTTGAAACGTAGCGTTAGCGCTGCCTGCCGCTGGAACTGTCAGCTTAGTCTTTGTCGCTCCACTGCCACAAAGATACATGTGCTCTACTGGATCGCCACCCTTGGCGTTAGAGTTGAACTTGGGCTGAATGTTAGCGCCAGAGTAAACGGTTTCAGCATCAACTACGATAACTGATGCTCCATAGGTGCCTCTATCACCAGACACGGCATAATCAATGCTAGCAAATGCCGCCGAAGGTTTGCGTCCGTTGTTTGAATTTGAGCCGCTGACTGAGTCAACCCAGAAAACAGGATGAATAGTGTCCAGCACATAAGACTTTTTGAACTCGCCCATAAACAAGTTTTCTGACTTCTCAAACACGGCCATGTTTTCATCTGTCTTGCCTGAGCCTTTTGAGCAGCTTAAATAAAACTTGTCGTTAATTGCGCAAAACCCGAAAGGAGCGATCTGCTCGTTATTGATTGAGCGATAGGCGGCAACAGCTTTCCATTCTGTCTTATCCAAGTTGCTGGCAATGATGGCGCTGTGCATATAGCCTGAGTTGACAGCATCGACACCGGTGCAGAAATAAATAGTCCCGTCAGAATGGCGGCAAGAAAGCCAGCCTGCATTGCCTTTCAGGTTTGAGCCAGCCGCTGAAACTCGGGTAATGTCATTTTTCGCAAAGTCTGTAGAGTGACTAAAAATGCCGGTGTAAGCCTCGTTGTTTGCATTGCCCGAGTTGGCATCCGGCATCCAATAAACTTTGTCCCCATCAAATGCCAAATCTACCGCCCTGTGTGACTGAGTGCCTGTCTTGCAGCGCAGTCCTGATGATTGCGTTAGGTTTGCAGGCGATACGTTAACAGCCCACGATGCAACACCGTCCCAGCTATAAATTGCAGACTCTGCGTTGCTGTCTCCTGTACAAACAAAGATTCTCCCAGAAATTGGATCTTGTTTGACGCAGTGAATGTGCCTGGTATTTCTGACTGAGCCATCAGTATTCCACCGAGTAACTTCGGACCAAGTTGCGCCGGCATCTGTTGATTTCAGCAGATATACGCCGTCATTTGTTGAGCCTGCAACCCTGCTGCCGTTTACGTTGTATGTGCCGTATAGGATGACTTGAGATCCGCCAATTGTCGCAACTTCAATGCTGCGGTCAGTAAGCATCTTTGATGCAGTCATTGGCGGAGTATAAACAAGCGTCCAAGTTGCGCCAGAGTCAGCAGAGCGGTAGAGAGGAAACGAGCCGCCGTTATTCACCTCAACAAGCAGCGTTGTTGCACTGATAAATTTAATGCAAGACACCGTGCCGACAGGAAGCGCAGCGCCGAAAGTTGTGATAACTCCTGCTGGCGTGCATCTTTTAACCTCTGTATCAGTTGATGATGTTACGCCGTACATATTGCCGCCGAATTCCGTGATTAGCCTGAATTCATGCCAATCTACTGGCGTCACTGCGTGTACTTTATTTCTGTTTTCAACAGCATCAATCAGCGCATTAACAGACGCTGCAATATCGGACCCAAACGACCCTGACGTATCCTTAACATCAACGCCAGCAACTAATTTTGCAATACTCATATCAACCCCACAATCTTGAATTAACCGTTAACCTGCCGGACGCGATTAAGCGCCCAGACTGAATGAATAATGGCTCAGCATTTGGCGCTGACGTATTGGTTACGATATACGCCTTGCATCCAGCGCAGCCAGTGAGCGTTACAGAGCCTTTAAGCCACTCTCTGATGGAATGCAGCGGTATTGCCACTGAAGCGCCGTTAGCGACTGCAGCGAACGTTAAACCTCCTGACAAATCGACATAACCATAACCACGAATGAAGAAATTAGCCGGCGCAGTTGAGCCGGTAACTTTCGGCGTCTTTGCTGAGCCGCTGTTATTTTCAATAACCAAAAACTGATTGCCATCAGGCTGAAAGATAAAACTATCAGTGCCGGTCAACGTCGTTACAGGCAAGTCAACCGCGCCTTTAACATTGATGCTTGTTTGCGTAATCGTAGCCATCAGCATTCCTCCGTGACGATTGTGCCGTGTTTGCAGTCTGTGCGCCCGCCGCTTGTTGTAATGCTAAATGTCAGCTCGACACTACCAACCGCAACGCCGGTCACCATAAAGAATACGCTGTTGCCGCTAATCGTCACAGTGCCGATAGTCACATTGGCATTTGATGCGGCAACCGGACAGCTGGCAATCGTCTCTGTTCCGAGCCAGTCAGCATCAATCTGCGCCTCGTATCTATCGACTTTGCCAACCTTCGCATTGCGGGGAAATCGCATGTTACGCCCCTTTTGTGATTGTCACAGATGCAATGATTGATTGCCCGCCAGTTACATAGTCCAAATCTGTCACATCTGGCACCGCTCCCTTCTTGGCAACGATAAGCTGAGCGCCAGAGCCTTCAATGCCGACTGTGAGCTGTTGGACATAAGAGCCAGAAACCCAGCGCGCAAATGATGCTCTGCCTGTGGCGTCGATTGCATCAGGACTGATTGCGTTTGCAGACATGCTTCCAGATGCTGCTGCTGCAAATCCTGCGCCTGCGTGAGCAGCTAACGCGGTGTTGCCTGACAGTGCAGCATCGTCGTTTGCAGGCGGTGTTCCGCTGTAAATAGTCAGTGTGCCGGTGCCGATAGCAGTGCCAAAGTCATTCAGAACTTTATTTCTCAAGGCTATGTTCATGCTAAACCCTCAAATCTGATTGTGCGCGAATCTTCGACGAATCGGATCTTGCGCGATAATTCATTAAAGCTAATTGTACGTGATTTTTCATTAAATGTAATTGATGTTGGCAGCTCTTGAAAGCTAATGAATCTAGGCAATTCAGTAAATACAATTCTGCCGCCCTCGCTGGTCTCATCGGTAATTTCGCCAGATATGATAGAGAAGCCGAAAGAGCCAATATCAAAAAGAGCAGATGCAACTACAGGTTGCGCCGCATTAATGCTGGCAATAGAGAAATCAAAGCTGCCGATGTCAAAAGATGCTGACGCTGATTTTATTGAGCTGGCGGTGCTTGCGCCAATGGAAAAGCCGAAATTTCCTAATTCAAATCCAACAGATGCATCAATTATTGGCGGTGAATTTGATGCTCCTGCTCCAAAGTTAAACGCGCCAATATCTAGCGATACTGCAGAGATAATTGCAGGCGGGATATTTGATGACTCTGCGGAAAATGAGAAGCCGCCAATATCTAAAGAAATGGATGCTGAAACAGAGCTGCCACCTTCAGCCTCAAAGAAATCATCGGCAATAAAGCGTGAATTTGCAGGCTTCAGTAAATCCGAAACCTGCAATCGACCTGTTGGTATCTGCCTGAAAAGGCTTTTCATGTTAGCCGTTCGCTATTTCAAACTGAACTTCAATAGTCCCGCTTGCTGTCGAGTCAGCGTAAACAATAAACCTGAATGCGGAGTCTGCATAAACTTGCGGCATGCCGGTTTTTAGAAAATCATGTGCATCGCCATCGTTGTTGCTTCTTACTCGACCTTGCCACAAACGCCGCATGACATGAATGTTAAAAGTTCCCACGGTTGCCGTTGTGCTTGTTACGGATTCAATCTTTTGTACGCCAGTGTCGCCAACCTGAAGCGGCAATAAGAACATTCGGCCAATGGTTGGCGCAATGCCAGGCGCAAATACGCCGGTGCTTCTACCTGTTACGCCATCTTGATTTGTATAGGTAACTGTTAAGCTCAAGTTACCCGTAAATGCTGTCGCAGCCTCAAACCAGATTTCAAGCCCGTTATAGTCAGCAGCCGGCACCCTGCCTGCATAGCTTGGCTGTGACGCAAGCGTTGTTGATGCGTTAAATGCGTAAGCGCCCGCACTGAAAAGGCAGTCGTAAAGCCCGATGCGCGACGCGACTGATGAGCCGAATGTAACCTCTGACAAATAGCCAGTCGCACCGCCAGCGAAAGCATTGATAACAGGATAGCCGGCAATCGCATCGGTCGGCACAATGCCATTGGCTGTGTTACCGACTGCAATCGTGCCAGATGGTGCGCCAGATACGTCAAATACAGAAAACGGCATTGCAGCAACCGTAGTGCGCGAGCCTGTTTTTAAATATCCTACCGCTTGCTTTGGTGCTGCGATGAGTTGATCGAGTGATGTTATAGCCATGATGCGCCCTCAAATTTTGAACAGTTTAGCGCACAACAGGCAAATAAAAAAGCCGCTATAAAGGCGGCTTCTTTGGTTTCTGCTTGCTGTTGGAGTCTTCGCCGTCTTCTGGCGGGTCTTCCGGAATAATTGGATCGCTCATATCAACCTCAGAGAGAAAGCGGGGCGAGCCCCGCTATTTATTAGCCCAGCAGCAACGCCGTGTGCTCTGGCTTGATGTTTTTAACACCCCATGCCAGCGCAATTTCGTAACGGATTTTGCGGTAGCCAGGATAGATTGACACTTCAAACGCCAAGCCTGAGCGCGGGTCTTGAATGGTCATTACATCAATCGCCATGTCACCCTCTTGTGGGCGCTGCGGCATGCGCGTTGCCAGAATGATGGCAGAGCGGTTAAACGCCATGTTGCGAGCTGAGTTGTTCAGTACAGTGATTGCCGCATTGTCAGCAACGGCACGACGTAAACCAGGAGCGGCCAGTGTAACAACGTTTGCAGCAAGAGCTGTGGCGACAACGTATTGGTTAGTGTCGCCAGCAAAGGTGATTGCATCACCAGCAACGATAGTGCCAGAGCCAGTATCGACAGCAATCGCAGTTGCGCCAACAGCATAACCAGCGCCGTTGTTAACCAGATAGCCAGAGCCTGTACCCTTGGTTGCTGTTGCAATCTGGCCTGATTCGCGGATATCCATACCAGATAAGGTTTGGAAAACGCCTTGGCGCATGATTGAAGCATCAAATTGCACTGAACTGTTCGACTGCTTGCCTAAGAAGATAGCGCCGGCAGATGTGTTGACAACTAACTGGTTGTCTTGCACAGGTGCGCCGTTGTCTTTCAGGATTTTCAGTGCCTGAGTCGCGTCTGAGAAGTCGCCAGCAGTGCCAAATGGAGTCGTGCCGGCAGTGCCGAATGCGCGGCTTGTGGTGACGTGCAAGTTACACAGGTCTGTCTCAACTTCGTTTACCAGCGTGCGCATCGCCTGAGCGATTTGGTTTACGCGGATATTGCCGTAACCAACGCCGGTGTTTAAACCAACCTGTTCGTTGCCTTCCCATGAGAATGGCACGGCGCGAGCTTTGTTAATCACGATTGAAGTGTTGCCGATAGTTTGATCTGCTTCAGCAGGCACCCCCATAGCTGGCGTGATGTTGCTTGCTGTGTTGGTTGGCACGATTGGCACGCGCACTGACTGACCTTCAGCGGCGCGATCAACTCGAGCGTCCATTGTGACAGCCGGAATCATACCAACCAATTCGCGTGATACAACGTCAAGCGCTGCGTACAGGTCTGGGACCAAGTTTGTTAAGGTATTGCTCATTTTAAAGCCCTCAAGTGTATTAAGCGGTTATGGAGCCGCCAGATTTAACAAATGTCATTCGCTCAGTCGGGTTCATCGCCTCAAACTGCGCTCTGGTTGCCTTCTGGTTGCTGGCACCGCCATTACCATTCGAGCCGTTAGCCTTGCCTGCGCCTGTGGTGCTGGCTTCAGCCTTGATTAAACGCTTGAATCGTGGCTCTTTCTTCAGTTCAGCCTCGAATCCTGCGCGGTCAACACTCAAGGCACTGCCTTGGGCGCTGTAATAGATTTCTTTGCCGGTCTCAGGGTCAACCTTTACTCGGCTGCGGATTAAATCCGCGATGGCTTCGGCGTCGTCTTTATCGTGAGCCAAAGCCAAACCAATCTTGTCTGCCAATGACGCTGCTCGTTCACCAGCCTGCTTTTCTGACAACTCTTTAATTACTTCGTTGCGCGTTTCTTCTTTTACGCGCTTGCGCAAGTCGTCCATTTGCTCTTTGTAGCGCTTTTCAATCTCTGCCACATCACCTTTAGTGCGGGCTTCCTCAAGCGCTTTGGATCTGGCCGCTTCAATATCGGCAGCTTTGTTTTTCTCAAACTCTTTTAGCTTTCCGTCCAGCTCGTTAATAGCCTGCTTTAGCTTGGCGTCTTTGACTGGGATATATTCATCGCCATCAAGTGCAAAGCCAGCTTTAGCTTTTTCTGGCAAGCCTTCAAACTCTTCTTTAGTTAGCATCAGGTACAACCCTCTGTTTTGTTTCATCCAAGCACAGGCACCGCCTGCACTTTTGTAGTTTAAACGGTTACGCGTTACCTTGCAAATTCAGCGACATTCCTGCGCCTGAATCAAGCCTTGCCAGCAATTCTTCAGCATCGCTAACAGTCCAGCCACCTTGCGCTAAGACCTTGATGTATTCCTCCTGGTCATATCCTCCGCTCATTCTGACAGCGATAATCTGTTGCACCTCTTGCGCCGTCAGCTTGGCGTTGCTGAAATCACGATTCATTTGGATCACGACTTGATCATTCTGCTCAACTTCATCTTGTGACCATAATCCCTCAAACATGCCGCAGTATAGGCAGATGCGCGTCATTGCATCCTCAGTACACTGAGCTATAACAGCAAGCCTTGCCACCTGCTCAGATGCATCATAGCTCGCCTCTGTCGCCGTCTTGTTGCTGATTGCGTCAGATGGAAAAGATGCGCCGAGCGATCTCATTTCGTCGTTGTTGTCTTTAATGCTTTGGTCGTAGCCTGTCAAATCTGTCTGAGCACTGAGTATTTCAGCGCTTACGCCTTGAGACCATAGGTTTGCTGTTGTACTGCCAACGCCAACATAAGAGCGTCCGTTAACAGCTTGGAATTGCTCCCACTCATTCTCGCCGACACCATAGTAGTTGATAGTTGGGGGCAGGCTAAGCATTGCCTCTTTTTTGTCTGCACTGATGATGTAGTTATGCAGAGTTAAGTCAACAATTGGCGATAGATAGCCAAGTTCCATAGGCATGGATCCTGATTGCATCGGCTCGTCCATCACAACTTGAACTGGCAGCCACTTGAGCGGAGCGCCGCCAACAATTACCGAGCTTTTCTCGCCTTCTTCAATGCCGTCAGATGTTTTAACTAGCTTTTGCTGGTAGTAATTGCCATTTTCATCAAGAGCCAATACAAGGAATGATTCAATCTTGAATTGGTTAATTTTGGTTTCGTCAAACTCTAAGCCTTCCTCGCGCAGCATGATGTAAGCCAGCTGCATCTTGCCGTTGACTCGCTTAAAGTGCCAGTAATAGACGTTTTCACGAGTGTACTGCTTCACTGTTGCTCGAGGGTTTAAGCGTTCAATATCAGCAACGGTCAAAGACTCTAAATCGACATCAGACAGCCCTTGATAGTCGGCAACTAGCACATGCCACTTCACAGCAAGCACGTTGCTCAATACCTGGCTGATTGCGCCATTCATTGATAAACCGTCGCCGTCAATGTCGGTTTCTAGGTAAGCGATTTTCTCCGGCAGCTCAACTTGGGTCTTTGCTGGATCAATCTTGCCAACCCATGCTTTTAATGTTTGCGCTGGTATGCCCTGAAACTGTGCGCCGGACAAATATTTGTTGTAACGCATCATCGCTTCTTGCGAAGTAGTATCAAGTGCTGATGGGTGCGGCAAGTACAATGAGCGCTCAGCCTTCACAAACGCGGAGCCTTTGACGCAATCGCGGATTTTCTTAATCTCCGCCAGCATCAATGCGCTTTCAGGGTGTCTTGTGATGTTTTCTAACCGCATGGCTCAGCCTCAATTCGTTTTGTCAAGTATAGCTTGGTTATGCGTAACCTTGCAACGAGGCTGAAACAAGGCTACGCAATGCGGTTATTTGATTGAGGCAATTGTCTTGCCCGCTGAATTGGTGACGTAACACTTGCAGCCGTTATTCAGAAAAAACCTAGCGCCTGACGGTGCGCCGTAAAGTATGGCAAATCCATCTGAAATATCTCCGCCGCAAGATTTCATTTCATCTTCAAATGTTGAGTGCCCCTTCCTAATAACCTTGACCGACTCCCACGATTCAATGAGCTGCAGCAAGCCGTCTGGACCTTCAATATTTACTGTAAACATGATATAAACCTCTTCTGTTGCTTCTATTGTTGTGCCGTTATGGCGTAATCAGTATAACATCAACCGCCATCAAGTGCGCGGAGTTCTGCGAGCGTTAGTGGTCTGCCGGACAGGTCATTAAACTGACTGATTGATACCTTACCGGATAGAAACAGCTTTGCTCGCTCTTTGCCTAAAGCCGCTTCGACAAACCAGCCTGGCTGCTTCTTAAGCCACTTATCGTAATTGGTATATGGCACTTGTCCGGCTTTGAATATGTCGGCGTCTTTCTTGCCTTTGTATTTCAGCTTCTTGTCGGTGCGGTCTTGCTTCTCTTCGAATAGCTTTTCAGCCTCAGCGCCTTTTTGCCCGCCAACAGCTGCGCGAGTATCGACATCTTGCATGGCAATGGCTGGAATATAGGTTGACCGGCAATTGTAATGTGCAGGCAGCGCTGGCCTTTTGGGGTCGTTAATTCCCCATCGCTTACCATCTCTGCCAGCGCACAGGCTTGTGGTCCTGTTATCGAGTGTGGCGACGTAAATCAATTCATCTACATCGTTATCAATGAACATTGCCTCACGGGCGTTGTTTGAATAATGTTGCACGCCGGTGCGGGCAAGTGTGGTTGCTTTATTAGCAAACTCGCCTTCTGAGAGCATCTTGATATTGTCGCTGATTTGCTTAACTGTTTGACCTTGCTGCGAGCCATAACGCACGATGCTATCGATTCGGTCAACGTATGAGCTTGTAAAAGCCTTTGTGAATTGCGCCCAAGTGCCTGAATCAACTTTTCCGCCCTCAGTCAGTGACAGCAAAGACTTGTTGATATAGCCAACAATCTTCTCATTCGCCGGAGTCGATAACTTCACCGACGCAGCAGAGCCAACTAAACCGGCATAATATCCGGCGTCGTAAATGGCTAGGTCTTCCATTTCCTTAGTCACATCTTGCCAGCCTGCGGAATCAATTTCCGTAACAGCTTTGCGAATCTGTGCAGTGACTTGGTTTAGCTTTGTAATGCTGGTGATATTTTCGGCGTCGAGCAAAATAAGCCGAGCTGCGCGATAGGCTTCGTCAAGCGTTGGGAATATTTTTGACTTGAGCAGTCCTGCGGCTAACCTGCCCAGATAAACGGTGCGGCGCTCTGTGTCGTTTATGATGTTATTCATTTGATGAACCTGCCAGCAGCAATATCGTAGACTCTGATTTTACCGCCGGTGTAAACATCTCTTGTTGCTGCGTATTTTACTGCATCATGCGCAGACTTTCCGAAATCCATTGCTGATAGCGCGAATTGATGTCCAGAGCCAATAGCTCTGTTTAAATCCAGCTTTTGTTTCCAAGGTTTGTTGTTGTCGATGCCGGACAGAAAAACCGAACCATCTTTAACAATGAGGGCATTGCAAGACAGGCTTTGAGTCGCCCTCTCCCCTGACTGAATACAATGAATAAATGCGTCAACATCTGCGACACTGCCACAGAAAAACCAAATAGACCCATCCGGCATGTTTCTAAACTTTTTAGCCTGAGCGCTCATGACAATGTCGTCCGCTGTCGTCAAGCTGTCGCACGCAATCTGCTTATTATTGTGGTCATAAACAATCGTTGTCATAACTGGTCATCCATCAGTTGAACTATTGCTGTCGCAAGTAATCTTATCATCTCGTCAACATTGCCGCTATATTCCTTGCCATTAGCCAGCATTCTCAGCGTAACAATCGACAGCACATGCAGCTTGCCGTTGATGCTGACTAGGATTGCTGGTTGCTTATTCGCTAGGTTATCTGCCAAATTTCACTCCGGTAGCAAGTGGCGCCTTAACACTAAACCGGCGATTAATAAAGTAGCCAGCCGAATCAACCCAGTCATCGACAGCAGGGTGCTCGTTAAACTTCTCCGGTTCGCCCTTGTCTGTGTAGCCTTGCACCTCTAATGCGTTAGTCAGCTCAGGGCACTTGCTGGTGTTCACCTTAATTTTGTCATGAGCAAACAGCGCATTGAATGAGTTAATCCGGTCCCTGACCAATGGGTTCATTGCCGGAGCATCAACTGCATATCCTGCGTTTTTAATCAGCTCGATGTCAGATGCCGCAGCATTGGTTCTATTCGCGCCCCCAGAAGCATCAGGGAATATTGTTAGCTTATGGTCTTTGTATCTGGTCAGGTTGTTTATAAAGTCCTGCGTATCGTGGCTAACGAACTCATCTACGGCAATCGGTATATTTGAATCGATAACCCACACAGTCGCACAACATCCGCCGATGTTGAAGTCGATAGAAACACAGAGCCTTTCACCTGGTTGAATCCTGCGGTCAGTGTGATGGCGTTCACGACTAAAGAAGTGGTAAACCTTCTTGTCGTTTAGGCTGACGAATTCGCCGTTTAGGTACATATCCGCAAGCAGTGGATCGTAGTTTGCTCGTATTTGTTCGATGTAGTCATCTGGCAAATACGGATTGCTGGCAGTTGGCGCTTTGATCATGACGTACCCAGCTTGACGCAGCTTAACCCATTTCTGGTAGATGAAGCCGTTAAACCCTTGGTCTGGAGTTGTCACTACAGCTTTAGAGTTCCCACGTTTACACTTTTGCCGATTTCGCTCTGATATCTTACGCCAAACCAGTGCAGCCTTTTCTTTTGGCAAAGTGTCCAGCTCATCGACAATGCTATGCGCAGTCTCATAAGCGACTATGCGCTCTGGTCGGTCGTAACTCCTGAAAATAATCAGGCCGTAGCCGTGAATGGTGATGCTGTACTCGCTGCGATTGGTTGAGTATGGCAACCCAAGCATTTCTAAATCTTCCTCAACGCCAGGCATTGCCCGAAGCCGCAAAAGGTCGTAAGTCGGCATGTAATAACCGCCGTTTAATCCTTTTTCCTCAAGAAGCAAAAGAATCAGTCGAATTGTGCCAGCTCGACTCTTGCCACTACCTAATCCACCGATAATGGCAGGGCATTCATCCTTGCTTAAGACAAACTCCCTCTGCGGCGCAGTTAAAGGTAAATCAACTTGCATCAGGCTTTTTCGCGTCAACAATGTTAATTGTGATTGACGGTGACTCTTTAGGCTTTTCTTTCTCGCCCTTATCAAACCCAAGTAGCTTTGCCTTGCCCATTGACGCAGCAACAGCAGCTGATGCAGTTCCTGTGCTATGCGCCAGCTTTCTAGCTTCTTCAAGCTCATCTAGGATGTTTTTAAGGGTAATTCCGTGGTTGGCTTTCAGTGCTTCGCGGATTTCTTCTACCCTTAGCGAAACATTAGTCTCTGAAAGTAGCTTGGATGCGTTGACAGCAACCGATTCTTGCTTGGCTGATGAATTATACGCCCTGCGATACGCTTCACTTGCGTTGCCTAGCTCTACGTATAACTGACAGAATTTTTCCTGTTTAGGGTTTAACATCAGGCACAGCCTCAACTTATCAGGGCACTGCCCCACTGGCTGTAATCTTAGCATAAAAAAATGCCCGCAATAAAGCGGGCTAACAGCTGGGGGACTGGAGAAATTAAATATTAGCACAACACCTTCAGCACTTTGTAGCTCTTTTTGCTAAACATCTGCCCTTTTACGTTGTAGCATCCAAATCCATAACTGATAGCCTCAAACACTTCACTGGTCTTTTTGAGCTTGATTAGGATTCGCGTTGACATTTTTCTGCGTTCCAGATTGCTTGCTGGATTAGCTCATCGATGTAATCCCAAAGCGGCAGTTGAGCCACAAAATACAATCGACCACTTTCAAGTCTCGGTATCGGTCTTTCTGTATTTGCCCGCTTAATTCTAATCTTCATGCCGCCACCTCCTGAGTCATACGTGCAACCCCAACACAAACAACATAAAACAGCTCTGGCAGGCGCAGTTGTTTTTGGGCGGCTAGTTTTCGGATGTTGCGATGCAAAGACATTGCAAACCCTCCGCGCGTTGCCGATACCATTCGGACTTTGCCAAATCCTGGAGCGCATCGTCTTTTTGGCCGGCCCTCAATCTGTATTTAAGGAATGAACCAATCAGATACCCTTTAAACTGCTCAGGCGTTAAAGTGCGCTCAATCACGTCTATTGCTTCCAAGCCGCCAATAAGCTGGTAATGCTTAGGATTATTGATTAAATCGCTCTGTGTTGATTCTACAGCCTCATAATGCTCACCTGTAGCGCCATTCTGACCAATATGCTCGATGCGCTGCTCTGATGGCCATTCTTTTGGGCGGGGTTCGTAGTCATGATAAATATGCGCAGGCTTCGGCAGAAGCTTTCCATCTTTCCAAAAACACCCATCAGCATAAAACTCCGCCCCTTCAGGCGCTTTACTCCAATCTACTTTGCTCATCTGTACGACACCCCTGCTTTGTCTAGCGCGTCAGTCACTTCATTAACTTCGTAGCAGATAAACGCTTGCGCATAACCATCTTTCTCGGGCGGCAACTCAACAACCAGCGCTTGACGGGATGCAACCCAGCCTTTCCATGCATAATAAGCATCGGCGTGGTTATAATATTCTCCATTATGCGACAAATCGCACCGAAGATTTTCTTTCGCCCACACCTCAAAATCAGCCCGCATTTGTTCGCTCATTTATTCACCCCGCTCAATTAAAAACGCCAAATAGTCAGCAACTGCAAAGTCTGGCAAGTGCAGATATTCCTCGCTAAATTCTTCAGGGTCGCCATTCCAATCATGATACCCTTTGCAGAATTCCACTTTTTCTTGATGAGTCCAATCTTCTGGATAATTCCAGTCGTTGCAGGTTTTGCGCCCTAAAGCATCTGCATAGTCAGATAGCATCGCTGCCAATAGCTTCCTTTGCTTGTCATTCATTTATTCACCCCGACTCTGTGAATTGCCCCTGGATTAATAATCATCACTGCTTTTCCTTTTTTCTGTGTGTCTGTTGTATTCAGCCTGCGGGCTAAGCCCGCCAAAAAACTCTGCGTGGCGCTTTTTGTCGGATTCCCATTGCTCAGCGTCGCAAACCGGCCCGAGGTGGTAATGCACCACATGAACGCCCACGCCTAGCAACTTTGCAATCTCTGCGCGGTTAGTGTGTCCGGATTCGATGGCTGCTCGGATGGCGTTGGCGGTTGTTGTGCGCTTCATAGCAAAATTGCCATCAAGAGATGTAAAACAAAAGAAGATACCCACACGAATAGAGACCCGACACAAATTAGCGCCGGCAAATCACCGCATTCGCCGTGTGTATCTTTTTGGTATTTGCAGACAACCAGAGACAGCACAAAGAAAATGAGTGCAGTAAGCATGATTTTAATTAGCATTTCCCCACCTCCACCATCTGCCGGGCCTTGTTTTCGATCACATCAGCACAAATCAGCCTAACCATGTGCTGCAGTTTCTCATCACTTGAATCAACGACCATTTGAAAAAACTGGTCAAGTTGCGACTGCGTGAGGAATGTTAAACATTCCCCAAACTCATAACCAGTCACCACAACAGCACCCCGAGCTGCATCAAGTGCGGCGTCTTGTTTGGCTGCGTGGTCTGCGGCTGTGTCGGTTGTTTTCCAGTCGTCGTATACAGTCATTTTGCGCCTCGATATGCAGCAAGAGCCAAAGCGGCATCTAAATACAGCCTATCTGCACTGTCGGAAATTGAGCGATTGTATTTCAGTGTAGGCAGCGCAGCTTCCACAGCATCAGCCAACGCATCGACATTGTTGATTGCGTGAGCCACTTCATCCTCCACATCAATAATGCAAAGATATTCTGGATTTACCGGCAACCGAAAAATTTCACGCACTGTTTTCATATCCACTCTCCGCTGTTTAAGTAAATCAAGAATACCAGCTTGGTTAAATAATGCAAACTGGTCGGACGAGTTATGAATGACACCATTAAAAGGTGTCATGGAACGTGACACGCTCTGAAAGCAGCGTCGTTATTGGCCTCTGTCACTATTGTCACCTATGACACCTATTATATAAATAATGAATTAATAGGTAATATAGGCAATAGTGCGTATAACGCGATCTGCTATATGGAATTTGCTGTCATTGTGTCAATAGGTGACATATAGATGCTTTCTCATTACATATCAATAAGTTAAGCCATGTCACCATGCAAAAATAAGCCATGTCACGTAGAAAGGTGACATGAAAAACCCGCCGAAGCGGGTAGTTGTTAAAACTTAACTGGAGGCAGCAGCAACTGCCTTCCGTCCGATGTTCGCCTGCACAAGTTTCCGTTAAGCTTGCGGATAATCAGGCCGGCATTTGTTGCGTCCCCCTTGGTTGGTCGTTCATATCCACACTCATTCAGCACAGCTGTAGCTGTTTTCCAGTCGCTCCACCTGTCTTTACTTGCAGACCAATCAAACCTGCTGGTTATGGCTTCTTCAATTGGGTCTATGGCTGTGAACTCTTCATTGTGGCTATTCAGCTGAGTCATTTCTTCAGGAGTCAAATAGAACCCTTCACCGTTCAACCACTCTTGATATACCTGCGCCCAAACCTGCTGCATGTCAATATCGTGTGAGTGATTCAGCTTAGCTACTTCAATAGTCCAATAGCGCCTGTTGCCAGTTGGGTCGTGCAAGAACTCTTTCGGGTTCACTGAACCAAAAAACACCGTGCGCCTGGCGTATTGACTTTCTTTTCTCGCGTAAGCCCGACGCAGCACGTCCTTGTCATTAGTCAGAAACGCTTTCAGCGCGGCTATGTCGGCCTTTCTGAATGTACTGTCTAACTCACCAAGCTCGACAAGCCAAAAGCTAACAGCCTGCTTTACGCTGTCTCTATCGTCTGGTTTGAGTATTACGCCGTCTTTGATTAAGTTCTTGTCTTCAGGCACTAGCGACTTAAACCACTTAGTTTTACCAACGTACTGATCGCCCTGAAACACAAGGACACCTGAGGCGCTTACTCCTTTCGGACTGAACGCTCCTGCAATGGCTGAAATCATCCACCGGACAATAAGAGTATCTTTAAGCGCAACAGCCTTGGCGTTGTCAGAGTCCTTTATGGTCACTGTATCAAGCAGCTTGCTCAGATGGTCTTGACCATCCCAAGGCTTTGAAGTAATCCACTGCGCGACAGGGTTGTACTGGTTCTGGTCTGCAATGTACGTGACGAATCCTGGCAGCTTAGCTGTAGGCATCCGAAACAGGCTGCACTCAGATTCTAGCCAAGCCAGTGATGCGTTACCCTCGTTGTCTAAGCTGAATGACTGACCAGGAATAATTACTTCCTCTTCCTTGCTAATGACGTTGTAGCGGATATTCACGCCAAGCCTGCGGCAAATCTCCTGCAGGTTTGCGATATGCGCAACAGGCACGCCCTTTTCAGTGCAAAACGGCAATGGCGCGTCTGGCTCAGCGTCATAAAATACAGCTGGTTGTTGCGGCTCTGTATTAGCTTGCGTCTGCTCAGTTGACTTTACCTTCGCTGACGGCCTAAGCTGAATACCAAGCTGCTCAGCTGCTTTTCTGAATGCCAGCTTGTAATCTCCGTTGCATTCGTAATAAGCAAACAGGTCATAACTGCTAACAGGCTTCCCAGATGATTCGCTGCAAAGCGGGTCTGATGCGTGGTGGATCCAACAGTGTTGCGAGTCCAGCACATGAACACCAGCCAGCCCAGTCCCAGAGTGCGGCGACAAGTAACGCTTGCCGCGCCTGCTGTACCCGTAACGCTCCAACGTACTAAATAGGTCATTGCGTGCGTTGAACTCACCCTGTACGTCTGGCATGTCTCCTTGGTGCGCTCTAGCCGCAGGCGCTGCTGGCTTGTGAATTTCCTTGACAGACCAAGGGCAAACGCTTTGCAGTTGAGGCTTGAAAGCATCCCAAGCAGACCAGATTGCAAGCAACCAATCAGGTGGGCATGGCCATTCATCAAGCGACTTTGGCGGCTTGACACTCCACTCATATGGTTTCAGTGTTTCAGGGTGAACAGACGGAGGGATAACGTCTTGCTTCTGCGAACCATCACAAGCGGCACGCAGCTCGACTATCGTGTAGTGCTTCTTCTGGTCTTCTTTACGCGGCCAGTTAACTTTGCAGTATGGCAGGTGCATATCATCCGGCACGCGGAACATGACGCGAGTGCCACGCCCTTTAATGGTAGGATAGTCCTTGAGCGCATCAGATGGAATACCGAACTCTTCAAGGATAAGCGCCCAACCTTCAGCGTCGTCTATATCAAGAGAACACATGCGAGAAGGCCCAAGAGCAGCGCCCATGTTCCAATCCTTGTGCAGCTCCCAATAAGCGAAAGCCTGTGCAGGTTCAGTTAACGTCTTATTGCCCCAGTCTTCGTATGTTGGAAACTTGCGCAGCGGCTCGATTGGAACTAGGTGCCAGTTGTAACGCTCAGCGTAAATTTTGGCGTATTGAGATGCGGTTAACTTACTCATCAAACAGCCCTCCTTGCCAGCTGCCATCATCCGTTTGCATAAACTCGTGAATTTGGTAGCCGGTTGGAATTTCAGAATGCTTGATGAAAAGCTTGCCGCCGTGCCGCTTGGTCTTTACAACCTTGCCGCACTTGCTGCACTGAACGCAGTAATGCGTTGTCCCGTTTTGAAATGTTCGTCTTGCGTAGCGTAGAAAATCAACATGATCGCAATCATTCTGATTCATTGTTTCACCTCGAAAAGTGCGGGATTCGCAAACCCCTGATTGTTACCGCTAAACTAGCGGGGAAGTAAGTCTATAGCTTCTTGCACTGAACGCGCAATGCCTGCAATGCCGTTTGCTGCTCTGACCTGTTCAATGAAATTAATCTGCTCCTTTGTTGGCCGGCCTTTTTCTGTCTTAACCTCTACAGCTAAAAACTGACCGGTTGGTTTGTATATCCCTACTATGTCAGCACTTCCGACGCACAGGCCGAACGTCATCAGGTGCGCATTAGATAGCGTGACAATACGGCTGTCCTTGTGTATCACCTGCCCAACGTATGCTCCAGCCGTTTCATTGCGCCAACAGATGCAGTTGTTGGCAGATAAAGCCACCATGATTAGTCGCATCAGTTTTGTTTCTTGGTTCATTTCGTCAACTCAATTTGGATGCGCCGCGCTTCGTTAAAGTCTGCAGGCGTTGGCTTCCTGTTCTCACGCGCTGCCGCAGTAATAGCTGCCCACTGGCTCGCCTTACCCATACCGCGCCGCATTCCAAGCGCAACCAATTCTCGCAATGTTCTTGCACTACCTTGCTCTTTGCGCTGCTGCTTTCTGACTAATGACAGGTCTATCTTTTCCAACTCGCCATCTGATTCGGTTATCTTGCGGACTTTCTTTTCGATGACCGAACCACAATACGGGCATTTATCAGGCCCAGGCAAGAACACCGCATAGCATGACCCGCATTGCTGCACATTAACGTCTGGATCTTCATCTTTCTTTTTGCGCTTTCCTTTCACATGGCCAAGCAGCGACCAATCACGCGACTGGCAAGGAAGTCCATGTTTTAAGATGCATCCGGCGTGATCAAGTATCACTGCAGGCTCAGGCTTTCTACGCAGCGCACGGAACACCATCTGAAGGTAACGCGCTTCTGATTGAGTTGGGCGCAACAGAATGCAGCACTCCAGCGTGACATCACGACCAACCTGTGCAGACAGGTCAAAACCTTCGATGACCAGCTCGCAGTTGACCAGAACAAGCAATCGGCGATCAGCTAATGCCTCGCAGATTGTTTTCAGCTCTTGCTCTGTTGTTCTTGCGTCAACATGCGCAGCCGGAATGCCTGCATTGTTAAACGCTTCTGCAGTGTGTTTGCTGTGCGCAACGTTGCAACAGTACACAACTGCACGCTTTCCACTAGCAAAGCGTTTGTAATGCGCAACAGCATCACCGACGATTGTTGGCTTATCCATTGCTGCAGCTAAATCGCCTATGTTGTAATCGCCGGCCAGAGTTTTCACCGCTGATAGGTCAGGCTTAACTGGTGTTGTGTAAGCTACGTATTCAGACAGCCTGCCTTGCTCAATCAGCCACTTTGTTGACTTGGCTTCAATGATGATTTCAAACAAGTCACCAAGGCTTTTGCCATCAAGCCGTACTGGAGTACCAGTTAACCCAATGACGATAGCGCCAGCGTCACGCGCCCAAGATATGACTGTTTGAAACATATTGCCTTTTGCAAGGTGCGCTTCATCAATAAACAAAATCTTTGGCGGCTTCAGCGAATCAAGCCGACTGTGAACTGTGCCGATTGTGCCAACCTGTATCGGCTGAGTTGTTCGCATCTTCCCGCTTGTGATTAGGCCGTGCTCTATCTTTGCAGACCAAAAAGACTTACTCGTTTGCCGCAGCAGGTTTTTCCTGTGAACTAGAAACCATACGCTTGCGTTACCATCACGCGCACGAGCCTGCTGCGTGATATGAGCAGCCACAACAGTTTTACCAAAGGCCGGAGATGCAACGCCAAGCACTGATTTTATGCCTGACTTTAAAGCCTCGCGTAGCTTGGCAACAAACTCTTCCTGGTCTTCGTAAAGTTGAAAGCTCATCACGCCTCCAGTGCAGCTGCAACAGCTTCAAGCGTTGCGATTGTTGGGTTTGCTGTCCCCGCTTTAATGGCAAGCAGCGTGTTGTAAGCAACGCCTGTTTTTCTTGATACTTCCATCAGGTTTGCAGTTTTGAGTTTTTCGCTGATTTCTTGATACGCTTTCGATATATTCATTTTATTGGCTCCATTGTGTTGACATTGCCAGTGTATACGCATTATATTGCATACGTCAACAACAAAGGAGGAAGCATGAACATAATCACTTACGAAGAGTTAACACCAGAACTGGCGCGCGCTGGATGCTTAGTAACTGGCATGCCAAACTATGCTTACCACGCATACGAAGGCATCAGCAAGTCAGGCATTGACTTGATTGCTCGCAGTCCAGCGCACTACGCATACAAAGCGGCATCAGAGCCATCACGCGCAATGGTTATCGGCAGCGCAACGCACGCAGCAATCCTAGAGCCTGAGCAATTTGATAAGCAGTATATGCTACTGCGTGACGTAACAGACCGCCGCAGCTCAGTTTACAAACAAGCTGCAGAGCAGTTTGGAGCTGACAACGTATTGACCGGCACTGAAGCGGATTCCGTTAGCGGTATGCAAGAATCACTGCGACTGAACAGCGCAGCAGTTGAATTGCTAGACGCCGATGGTTATGTAGAAATTGCAGCGTTTGCCACAGATCCAATCACCGGCGTTTTGGTTAAGTGCAAGTTTGACAAGCTACTGAAAGACCTGCGTTCAGTTGATTTAAAGACAACACAAGACCTGCGCGACTTTGCAAAGTCTGTTGCAAACTATCGCTACCATGTGCAACAAGCGTACTACTCCGATGTGTTTGCATGGGCAACTGGTTTGCAGCTAGAGTCTTTCGACTTTCTTGCAGTTGAGAAAGACGCGCCAAACGCAAGCAAACTGTTTCGCCTTGATACTCCATCAATTGACTATGGCCGCAAGCTGTACCGCCAAGCACTTGATTTGTACGCAGAGTGCTTAACACATGGCGAATGGCCTATGCCTGCAGGTGATTTGGAATATATCACACTGCCATCATGGGCTGCAGATCCAGAACAATACGAAGGGGAATTTTAATGGCTAATTTCATGCAGACGCTTGAAGCAAAGTCAGACCAGCTTAATGCGACAGACATCATGGGGATTGATTTAGTTATCCGCATCCGCGATGCAGTTCTGACCAACAGCAAAGAGCAGCCGCTGTCTATCTATTTCGATGGCGACAACAACCGCCCATGGAAGCCAAGCAAAGGCATGCGGCGTGTATTGGCTGCAGCGTGGGGGCCAGAAACAGACAGATTGATTGGCAAATACGTGAAACTTTACTTTGACCCATCTGTTAAATATGCAGGCAAGGAAGTTGGCGGCATTCGCATTAAGGCGATGTCAGACATCGACAAGCGCGGCATTGTTGTTGTTGAAACAATCAACCGACAAAACCGCATCCCGCTGCAGATTGCCTATCTGAGCACAGAGCACCCAGCATACCCGGAAGATAAGTTTAACGCAGCGCTGCCAACAATGGCTGGATACATGCAAACCGGAAAAATGACACTTCAACAAGTAATTGCCAAGTGCCAAGAAACCGGCCAACTGTCACAAGAGCAACTAGCGCAACTCGAAGCAGCAGCGCCAGTAGTAATCGAATCACATGAAGAAGAACCGGAGCTGTAATAGCTCCGCAAAACAGAGGAAAGAAATAATGGCAAACGGCATCAACAAAGTAATCCTGATTGGCAACTTAGGTGCAGACCCTGAAGTGCGCTACATGCCAAACGGCGGCGCAGTAGCAAACCTGACCATTGCAACGTCAGAATCCTGGACTGACAAGGAAACAAACCAGAAAAAGACCGAAACAGAGTGGCACAAGCTTGTTATCTATAAACGACTGGCGGAAGTTGCCGGAGAATACCTGCACAAAGGCAGCAAGATTTATGTAGAAGGAAGACTGAAAACCCGCAAATGGCAAGACCAGCAAGGTGTTGACCGCTATACGACTGAGATTGTTGTCAATGAGATGCAGATGCTGGATGGCAAGCAGGATGCGCCACAACAAGCTAGACAGCAACAAGCCGCACCAGCGCAACGCCAACAGCCACAACAGCCAGCCAGGCAAGCTCCGCCGCAGGGTTATCAGGGTACGATGCCACAGCAATCCGCGCCTGACTTTGACGATCCATTCGGTGATGCGCCATTCTAACAACAACCAGCGCCCTCGCGGCGCTACTTAATGGGGGATATATGAAAACAATAATTAGTTTATGCGACCGTACAGGAATCATGGTAAAGCCTTGGGTTGATGCTGGGTATTATGCCGTATTGGTTGACCCGCAACACGAATCGCACAGCGTAGATGGCTTGATTGAGCGTATACCGATGACTTTATCAGATGCAATGCCAAGACTTGGTGAAATCATCAGAACGCACCAGGTTTGCTTTGTTGCTGGATTTCCACCATGCACAGATGTTGCCGTTAGTGGCTCCAGATGGTTTGCCGCAAAGGCAGAGCAAGATAAGTTTTTCCAAGCTAAAGCGGCGTTAGTTGCTGAGCAGTGTAGAGTAATCGGGCAGCTTGCTGGCTGTCCTTGGTTTTTTGAAAATCCAGTTAGCGTGTTTAGCTCGATATTCGGAAAGCCTGATTACTCATTCAATCCGTGCGATTACACCGGTTATTGCGCAGATGATAACTACACCAAAAAAACATGCCTTTGGGCTGGTGGCGGTTTTGAACTGCCAGCTGCATTTCGCAATGAATCACTGGGCAAACCAGATGACCGCATCCACAAAGCGGCACCTGGTCCAGATAGGGCAAACTTCAGAAGCGCAACGCCTCGCGGATTTGCTCAAGCTGTTTTTGAGAGATACGGAGCTGGTCTGACCACAAATTAAATACTTGCACACCACATTGCGTTGAGCTATCTTTGTTTTGTCAGTAACAACCAGGGGAATGAAATGACATTAACAGAGATAGCCAACTACCACGGAGTCAGCAAAAGCGCGGTGGAGAAATGGAGTCCAGAAAAGCGCCGCAAAGCAATCGTCATCATGCAATCCGGCGCTGAGCCACAAATCATCAAGCTGATTGGTGAGATTAGTCAGCTGTGTTACATCTACAGCTGCAAAGAGGTTCGTGGCGAACATTTGGGTAAGGCTGCAAAACTCGACTTTACCGCAATCTTTGCCCACCTGAAAATAATGCAGCCTGACGGCCGCTGCGTGCTTAGCTTAGCTCCGGTTGACTTGACGCTGCCAACCGCAGTCGCAGAGCTGCAGAAAGTTAAACAGACTTTAGAGTCATTTATTTACTAGCAAGGGGAACGAAATGAAAATCGAAATTAAATCACGCTTTAACGGTGAGGTTTTGTTTGCGCATAAAGCTGAGGAAAACAGCATTAATATCACTTTAAAAGCTGCATTATCATCCGATGCCAACCTGCGCGGTGCCGACCTGTGCGGTGCCGACCTGTGCGGTGCCGACCTGTGCGGTGCCGACCTGCGCAGTGCCAACCTGTGCGGTGCCAACCTGTGCGATGCCAACCTGTGCGATGCCGACCTGCGCGGTGCCAACCTGCGCGGTGCCGACCTGTGCGGTGCCAACCTGTGCGGTGCCAACCTGTGCGGTGCCAACCTGTGCGGTGCCGACCTGTGCGGTGCCAACCTGTGCGATGCCGACCTGTGCGATGCCGAACTGCGCGGTG
>Ga0208115_1000049_pt1 | contig 39272 bp, 37 predicted proteins | sample LakWasMeta4_LOW4_2_FD_183856 | JGI IMG/M metagenome (GOLD analysis project Ga0208115, IMG submission 183856) | Freshwater sediment methanotrophic microbial communities from Lake Washington under simulated oxygen tension - Sediment Metagenome... | ecosystem: Environmental > Aquatic > Freshwater >...
GACTCTCAAATATCGTCCGGATTATCCGGCCAACCCTTTTGCTGATTTGAATCAAGCACGACTCTGGGTTACGGGATTTGTGACGTGGTATAACCACGAACATCGTCACAGTGCGATCCAGTATGTCACGCCACATCAGCGCCACAGTGGACAGGAGGACACTATTTTGAAACAACGACAACAGGTGTATGAAGCGGCCAAAAAAAGCCACCCAGAACGCTGGCAAGGCAAAACTCGCTCATGGGATCCGGTAACCGTGGTCTATCTCAATCCCGACCGAAATGGTGAAAATATAAATGATGGGAGGGATAAAAAAGCAGCTTAGAAGTTAACATTGAGGCGACAGATATTTTGACAATTACCGATTATGTGAGGCAATACGATCCGGCCAGGATAGTTGACGCCGGACACACACCAAAATTATGTCTATCGGAAAACGCACTCTTTTGGTATTGAGTATGTCGAGTTACACCTTTTATTGAAAGGTGCTTAGAATAACCGAATTTGCTGCTCGATGGTTAATGCGACAAAACCCGAATTGTTTAGCACTTCCTTAGTCGACAAAATCACGTCCTCTCATGCACAGTTCCTTGTAGCCAGTGCGCAGGTAATAGCCCGATACACCGCGATAGGCGAAACCGCTAGCGAAACAGCGTGCGAGTGGGTTATGTTCGGCTGCAGCGAGTACTGGCAGCCAGAAATGGAAGACAGTCATCGCATTGAACAATGGTGCACGTATCAGTTCTCTCGGTAGTAGTTTGAGCAGCCCGGCAAGGCCGGCTTTTGGCGTTGCGATCTTGTACAGCGGCAGGACGAAATCCGCCGGTATGGTTCCGAGTAGCATGTCGAAATTACGCCCGCGTTCGTAGGCGCGTTTGCAGATGCCGTCTAGTGTCTCCAGGTGCTGGTGAAACGCGGTGGCCGTTTTGGCGAAGATCAGCCGCATTCCGCGTTGTCGAAGGCGATAGCCAAGTTCAATGTCTTCGTGTGCCACGGCACGCCGTTCGCGAAACATTTCGCCTGCCAGAATGAAATCCCGTTTTATCGAAACATTGCAGGCAAGAAAATTGACCGCATCGATCTCAGTCCCGTCGACGAAGCGATTGTATTGAAATGGATCCCAATGCTGGTGTAGCACCGTAGGCGGCAAGTCATGGGACTGGCTAACTCCGCCCAGCACGGCGACGTTGATATCCGGGTATTTCTGGTGGGCGGCGACGTGCTCGGCGAGCAAAAATGGGCTTGGCCAAATGTCGTCAGCGATCAGCAATAGCAACGGATGATGGGCGGCGCGAATGCCGACGTTTTCCGTATATCCCGGGCCGCGATTCTCGTGGAAGAAATAACGCAACGAATACTCGCATTTGCCAATCATTGCCTCAACCATTACTGCAGTATCGTCTGTCGAACCGTCATCGACTACCACCACTTCGAAGCGTTCGTGCGATAGTGTCTGCCGTCGCAGACGGGAAAGAGTTTCGCGAAGAACTTCGCAGCGATTGTAGGTCGCGATAACGACGCTGATTAGCGGTGAAATCGTCATAAAAGTCATCTCTGCCTGATATTGCTTGCATCGCCGGTATGTACAATTGCAAGTGTGTCATGGTTACGATTTTACACTCACAATCCACATGCCCTTGTTAAGGCTTTAGCATAAATTTTGAAGTATCCTACAGTTCTCAGTAAAATTGCAAGCGAGTGTGCACTCCAAATAACATGCAATCCTAACCTTGATCATACCAACCTAGTGGTTAAAATTTTCCTTATCTAGGTTTTTCATTTTACCACACCCTACATCAGTTCTGTCTCATTAACTATAAAAAGTGTATATTTTGGGCGAGCAAGAATACCAGTCCTTCAAACAGGACGGATTTATCATGCCAGCGCATAAAATTGCTCTGCAAAAGGCATCTGATTTTCTTCTGCCATTTGGCCTTTGCGAATCATGTGCATCAGTTCGATACCACCCCTGAGCGCCATATTTAGTAGGTCTTCTCGGCCATTAATTCTGGGTGTTTGTACTTTGTGCGGCTCCCTCGCAACTCCAGTTTCGATAGTTCTCGCTACCCCTTTAGATTATTGCGGACACCGTTATCGGTTTGGTGGCCTATTTAATGTACCGGTAATCCTGTTCAATCAGGTTGTTCAATTATTTGACCTGGCAAATTTCTATTTGATTACCCATAATCCTCAGCTAATTTCAAAAGTCTGCCTGGCATTAAAATGAGAGGAAACGGAGGATAAATGCAACGATTATCGAGGGTGGATTTTAAAAAGTTATTACTAAAAGTGGATTCTATAGTAGTATGATTTCATATATACATGAATCACAGGCGTAGTGTACGCGATAGATTCAAATCTACCTGGGGAGGAAGTCGATTTGCCGAGCAGTGACAGAGAGAATGGTGTAAAACGCCACTGGTCTGACGAGTACATGAAGGTGGCTTCGTTTGGTCATCTCGAATATGCCGATTGTGCGCTGTGTGGTTCGCCTGACTACAGCCCCCTTGTGGTTCAGCATTGGTTCGGCGAAGACTTCCAAGTCGTGCGCTGCCAACATTGCGGCATGATTCGCACTAACCCGCGACCCACCCCGGAGTGGAAAGCAAACTTCTACAATCCGGCACTGAATAGCTTGGCTCAAACCACGGGTAATGACTTTATCTACGCCCCGCAGCCTGATCGTTTGCCGTCTTATCGACGCCTATTGCAGTATATCGGCAAACGCGCCAAACCCGGTCAGAAGCTGATTGATGTCGGCGCGGCTTCATGCGTGTTCACCAAGATGGCACAGGACGCAGGCTTTAACGCAACCGCCTGTGATTATTCGCAGGAGGCACTTGCCTACGGTATCAAGAACTACAACGTCAAGACACTGCGCTCACCGGCCGAATCCATCGACGCCCCTGATGCGAGTTTTGACATCGTGACCATCTTTCACACCATCGAGCATTTGTCGGATCCGATGATTGTGTTGAGGGAATTACACCGTATCCTGAAGCCTGGCGGTTTCGTGTTTCTCGAAACCCCGAATTATGCCCCCCATTTTCTTGCGCAGACCAAATTCAAGTTCATATTGCCTTTTTATCGGTACATGACTAAGCGCCAGGAAGGCCTGCCCTGGGTGCCGTTTGACCACTATTATCACTGGACGCCAGGGCATCTGATCGAGGCCTTGCGTGAGTCGGGTTTTCGTGACGTCAAAGTCCATCACATTCAGGGATACCGCTCTAACACCAAACCAAATTTACTTTTCTGGTGTGCGTACAACGCCTTTGACGCACTAGCCGAGCTCATTTACCTGTCAAGCTTGAAGCGGTTTGACTTTCGTCTGGTGCTGCTTGCATCAGGCACCAAATGAGAATAGGCTACGTAGGAACTTCATGATCGCATTGTGGACTAATTGTTGTATGTGCTATATTTTAGACATTTGCAGAACTAAATTTGAGTGGCCGTTTTCGATGTTGAATCAGGCTATGATTATCTATAAGAACAGGATCGTATTTAGTTCAGAACGTCACTGCACTCGGATGCACGCCCAAGGCTGCTAACCGTTTTACGCTATTTCCATCAAATAACCAGCCGCGTCCGAAGGAACAAAGTCTATGAATGTGCTGTATCCGCCTATTGTCAAACATCCCAGTTTCTTGCTGATGTACTCGGCATTACAGTTCGCGCCTGAGGAAATGGCCAAGCCAGACGGCTCGCTCAGCTTGCCTTATCTCGCCGGCGCGCTTCGTGAAGCTGGATATGATGTCAAGATTCTCGACGTTTCGGTCGGAGACGAGAAGGACTCGCTCGCCGATACCTTCTTCCATCCGACGCGTCTGCCATCCGGCCTGATCCGGTGCGGCATGTCGCGCGAGCGCATCGAGCAGGAGATCAAGAATTACGATGTCATCGGCGTGTCCTCGATCTTCACCACCCAGACTACGATGGTGCTCGACTTAATTAGGACGGCGAAAGAGTGCGCACCAGAGAAACTCGTGATTTCGGGCGGAGTCAACGCGCGAAATCTACGTAATCGCTTTTTCGCCGCAGGCGTGGACATGATCTGTCTTTCAGAAGCGGAAAACACCATCGTCCAAATTGCCGAAGCGCTGCGCGGTATCGGGTCCTTGACCGGCATTGCCGGCGTTGCCTTTCTCGATCAAGACGGCAATGAAGTGATCAATCCACAGGGGCCGGTGTTGATGGATCTGGACAAGCTGCCGTTCCCGGCTTGGGACATGCTGCCGCTCGACAAATACTGGGAACTATCACGGCCCCATGGCGGCCAGTTTCCGGCTGGCCAGCGCATCCAGTATGCCTCTCTACAGACTACGCGCGGCTGTCCTTTCCAGTGCTTATATTGTCACATTTCGAAAGAAGAGGAAGGCAGTCCCTACGGTGAACTCGGCACTTTCCGCAGGAAGTCGATTGGCAGGGTTATTCAGGAGATGGAGCGGTTACAGGATCTCGGCGCGACCCATCTATTTTTCGAGGACGACAGTCTGTTTGCGAAGAAGAAGCGTGCCTATACACTCTTCGAACGCGTCTCTAGCATGGGCTTTGAGCTGGCCGATGTGAACGGCATCAACATCTGCCACCTGATGAAAAACGAAAGTGGCAAACTGGTAGTCGACAAGGAATTCCTAGAGAACCTTGCGGCAGCGGGCTTCCGTTGGCTTCATCTGCCGTTCGAATCGGGCAGCAAACGCATGATTGAAAAATATTCCACCAATAAGTGGAATATCGAGAGGACTGACGTTGCAGCCATGATTCGCGGGTGCTCAGATGCCAACATTCACACAGCGGGTAATTACATCATCGGCTATCCGGACGAAACGATTGAGGAAATATACACAACGATCCTAGCGGCGAAAAAACATGTCGAACAAGGGCTGAATCATGCTGCGATCTTCGCCATGGTTCCGTTTCCTGGCACCAGAATATATGACATGTGCATCGAACTCGGCATGCTTGATCCCGATTTTGATACTGACATCATGAAGTGGACCAAGTCTTCTTTGAAAAACACCAAGGTTCCGCCCGAAGCACTCGAATACATGCGCCAGTTGGCATGGCTCACTGTAAATAGGAGTGATTTCGTCGAGTACAAAATTGGAATGCGGGTGAACTCCCCAGTAGAAGGGTGATATTATTGGCTCTGTCACATTAACTATAATAAAGTGTATATTTTGGGCGAGCAAGAATACCAGTTCTTCAAACAGGACGGATTTATCCTGCCAGCGCATAAAATTGCTCTGCAAAAGACATCTGATTTTCTTCTGCCATTTGGCCTTTGCGAATCATGTGCATCAGTTCGATACCGGCCAACACACTTCGGACTGAGCGAAAGGATTTAAAGTTGAGCATCGGTTTGGTCACGCGCTTGATGGCACGAGGGTCTTGCTCGACGATATTATTGAGATACTTGATCTGGCGAACCTCGATAGGCGCGTCCCGATTATTATTGATCCCATCGATGGCTGCTTGGTTAGCTCTACTTTTGTCCATCGTGATCTTCTCCGGATCACCGCTATGGCGCATCGCTTTGTCGAAGAACCGCTTGGCTGCTGCCTTATCGCGCTTTGCTGTCAGAAGAAAGTCGACGGTTTTACCTTCCTTATCAACGGCACGATAGAGATATTTCCAAACGCCTTTCACCTTAATGTACGTCCCGTTCATTCGCCAGCTCCTACCAACTGGGCGTTTGTGCTTGCGGAAAGCTTTTTCAAGTAATGGTAAAAAGCGGATCGCCCAGCGATTAATCGATGAGTGATCGACGAACGCGCCGCGCTCCTCCATCATTTCTTCAAGATGCCGGAGCTCAATGGATACGCCGTGTACCAACGAATACACACCAAAATTATGTCTATCGGAAAGCGCATTCTTTTGGTATTGAGCATGTTGAGTTACACCTTTTATTGAAAGGTGCTTAGAATAACCGAATTTGCTGCTCGATGGTTAATGCGATAAAGCCAAATAATGTACTTGAATGCTGAAAAACTGATTTATTCAACAAAGCCATTTTCCGCGCTATAATGATGTATAAGAATATACTTCTCCGCCACTAATGGTCGGAAAATTTTCGTAGTATCGCCATGTAAACATGGCTACCAAGGAGCACCAGTCAGATGAAACAAGCTAAGCCAAGCACGTTTCGATTCATTGGATTCATAGCAATCCTTTTTGGGGTGGCGATTTGCGAAACCTCTTGTGGCCCGGCCCTCCATGATAAGCATAACAGTGCCCCCGAATTTCAGCGGCTGATAGTGGACAGAGATGTACGACGAAACGGCATTTTCGATGTTTCGCTGGAATATGGGGATGACGGCATCGGGTGGATGGCCTATTCCTCTATCGAAATCCCGAAATTTGTCGAGACCCATATTGCCAAATCGGTCGATCACGGCAAAACATGGAACTTCGTTGGTAAGCCTAACACCTCCAATGAATTCAAATTGATGGTCAACAACAAGAGTGTCGACAGTGTCTGGAGGCATGAAACGCCAAGCTTGTTGTTTGACCCAACCGACAAACCCGATCGACGTTGGAAGCTGTTCACCAATCGCTATTTGGTCGTGGAGCCGTTCGATCCGACCGATCGTCACATGTCGGACGGTACCATAGAAATGCAGTATTCCCCCTCACCCGACAAAGGATGGTCAGAGCCGGTCTGTGTGGTCGGTCCGTCTAAAGACTGTCGCATCCACATTGCACTCGCGGACCCCAGTCTCGCCGATGTAAAATTCATGACCGAACCGGGTACCATCGTGGAAAATGGCGTAATTTACATGAGCCTGGATGTCGGCACCACTGAAAACGGTATGGGTAACTGGGAGCATTACCGCGTCATTCTGTTGGCCTCGAAAGATCACGGCGAAAACTGGCGCTATGTCGGAACCTTGCTGGACCACAACGATGCGATGCGTTTCAAATACCTTGTATTTACCGGAACCAGTTTGGTGCGGGAGAAGGGCAAGCTGTATCTGTTTGCAACGCCATCCGGGGCAACGCACAAGGAGCGCCAAGATCATGACGGGACAATGGTGATGGAGTTGGCAGACATTACCCAGGCCAAAGTGGCGCGTGACAACATGGGAACACCGATTGTAGTCAAGCGCATAGATGTCGACAAGCAATCCGGTGGTTTAGCTGATTACGACGAGCAGAACACTGCGGGCGGAATCGTGTTTCCGCAATTCACCTTTTTCGGCATACCTGAGATGTTTCAAATCTGGAATACGGGTATGACTATTACTGATTCTCCGCAACTCAAATAGCCGTGTGACTGACAGATATTTTAAATCTCGATAGTCCACGCCGCTATGGCGCTCACGTGAATAGAACGATTTAGTCGCATGCCTCTCCGATTTACAGCCCTGATCGCCACTATTGTCTCCGGTGCCGTCTTGGCGTTTTTATCGTACAAGCTCTGGTCGTTGGATACCCAGTACATTATTGCGATAGTTGCTGCTACTCTGCTGGCTTCGCTTTCGATGATTTTCCTGCCGCGCTATTCGGATTTCTTATTGGTAGCAATGCTCTGCAGCATTCCGTTCTCATCTTTCAATAAATCGTTCTTTCTTAATTCATGGCAACATGCTGCCTCGGCAAAGTCGGCCATGCGATTCTCCGGCGTGATATCCATCGCCCTACCCGATATCCTGCTGGCAGCGCTCTATTTCATTTGGGCATTGAAGGTCGTAGCCTTGCGTACAGCCACGATACCGCGACCGCAAAAGTCGGATTTATTTCCGATGTTGCTGGTATTGGCCTATGTCTGTTCAATTCCGGGCAGTGCCTACCCGACGGCGGCAATATTCGGGCTTTTCTATCTCCTAAGGTGCGTTCTTTACTATATTTACCTTTCCCGCCACATCGAAATGCGGCATTTCCCGTGGTTTTTGCTTGCTCTCTGCTTTGCCATCATACCGGAGTTCGTGCTTGGCGCTATCCAATATGCCACGGGCAAATGGCTATCATTGGCCTGGGCGCGTGGTAGTGGCGGCAACCTTTATGAGCAATACGTGGTCCCCGGTATAGAGCACATCAAACGTGCAACTGGCACATTGTTTGATTCGCACTCTTATGGCATCTATCTTGCCATGATGACTGGATTCCCTTTTGTTATGGTGCTACGTCGGTATGCGGCACCCATCAGCCGAATCTTTTGGGGGTTTATTTTCGTACTGGCGATCATGGCAAATGTACTATCCTTCTCGCGGTCTGCATGGCTCAGCGTTGCCATTTCACTGATCATTCTTTGGGGGATTCATTTGATGTGGGGACAAAAGCAAATACTGCTACCCAGCGCCCTGTTCGTCTTGTGCATGCTCGTGCTCTCGCCTTTCTATGCACCCCTTATCTATGAACGCGTGAGTTCAGCAGGCTCGAAGATTATGACCGGCCGTTTCGACCAATTCCCTGTCGCATGGGATATGTGGAAGGACCACTTCATGTTCGGTGTGGGTGTCGGAAATTACATGGATCTACTGAAGAAATATAACCGTCCGGGTGTTCTCGAATTGCCAGTGCACAATGCCTTTCTTTGGGTGGGGGCTGAGTCTGGAATTCTGGGGGTCATAGCATTTTTCGGTACGCTGTTCGCCGCGATGGCCCGCTGCTGGCGGGTAGTTGCCAGACATCGTGAGCCAACGTGCATCCTGGCGCTAGCGGTCTTCGGCGCCCTGGTTGCCTACTTCATCGACGGTCTCACCGATCCGTTGTTCCGCGAGCCTACCGTTTACACGATGTATTGGGTATGTATCGGACTAAGTGTGGCCGTCTCTCGAAGCGACGCCAGATTGCGAGATGGCAGTGTGAAGAGTGCTCGCCTCGACGAAGATACTAATCGCGTCCAGAAAGCATCAGCATCAGGCCCCAATGCGCGTTTTGGTGTGGTGCCTTGAAAACCGGCAGTCCGGTGTCGCTAATCACAATCTTCGGGCATACAGGCCGTAGACATTAGAGCCTCGCAAAACAGGTTCCTGTTCGGTAAATACTTGATCGATACCATGCGCCATCAGGAGATCCCGAATCTTCGCAATGCGGCCATCGAGATCGTGCACCTCCATCACAAGTTGTTGTATCTTGGGCCAGTCGGCAGACTCGATACCGAGCAAGACATCGTACTCGCTCTTTTCGACGTCGATTTTCAGCAGGTCGATTCGTTCGACACCAAATTCGCGGATGACCTCGGAAACAGTCTTGAGACTGCATTGAACCATCTCGGTGGCGAACATCTGCCGCACAGTCTTGTCGAGCACTCGCGAGCGGAGGAAGCCCGGCAGCCACTGGAGCCAGCGTACCCGCCAATGCGTCTCGCGCAAGTTGCGCAGGATAGCGTCTCTGACTTGCTCCTTTAGTTCAGGCTGATCTTCGACGTAGGCTGTCGATAGCGTCGGCATATTGGGGCAATAGGCGAACTCGGCAGTCCCGGAGCGTGCCGATAGTCCGCAACAGATGGGTTTCAGTGAACCGTGGCCAAAGCGCCGTGCATTTTCTTCGAGGGCGGCAAAAATGGCCGGGATCGGTTCGAACATATAACTCACCACATCGCCTTGGCACATTTTCTGCAGTTCCAGCGAGAACAATCCGATATTGGCGCCGACGTCAAATACCGTGTCGCCGGGCTTGACCGAGATGCCATGCTTGAAGTAGTGCTTTACCTGTCCGTGAATGTCGGAGACGTGGTCGGCTCGGAGACAACTGACGGTGCCGATTCCCGGAAGATAAGTGTCGTGGAGGGGCATGGTCGTTCCTGTTCTGAGATTGATATTGCGCTAGGGGCGTTTGGCATGGCTTTCCTGGCCGCAAGTCGATGATGCAACCATCGATTCAGCGGCGAAGAAGTTCGCGTGATTCGTCGAAGCTCGACCGCGAGTACCCATCGCCAAGCGAGCGGATCGCCATTTCAGCTATTTCTTCAGCTGACCGGTAGATTAAGGCTGTGCTAAGTCGGCGAAGAATGGCTTCCAGAGCTGAGTTGATTCCTTCTTTCACGATTATATCATTCCGGTCGAATAGGGCAAGAAATAGAGACTATGTTCAGCAATTTTCATATACCGTTAACATTTTGTCTACACCCTCTTAGTCGACAAAGTTACGCCCTGTCATGCACAGTTCCTTGTAGCCAGCGCGCAGGTAGTAGCCCGACACGCCGCGATAGGCAAAACCGCTAGCGAAACAAGGTGCGAGCTGGTTATGTTCGGCTGCAGCGAGCACTGGCAACAAGAAACAGGAGACAGTCATCGCATTGAACAAGGGTACTCGTATCAGTTCTCTCGGCAGCAGTTTGAGCAGCCCAGCGAGGCCGGCCTTTAGTGTTCCGATCTTGTACAGCGGCAGGACGAAATCTGCGGGTATGGTTTTGAGTAGCATGTCAAAATTACGCCCGCGTTCGTAGGCACGTTTGCAGATGCCGTTTAGCGTCTCCGGATGCTGGTGAAACGCGGCGGCCGTTTTGGCAAAGATCAACCGCATGCCGCGTTGTCGAAGGCGATAGCCAAGTTCAATGTCTTCGTGGGCCACGGAGCGCCGTTCGCAAAACATTTCGGCAGCCAGAATGAAGTCTCGTTTTACCGAAACATTGCAGGCAAGAAAATTAACCGCATCGATCTCAGTCCCGTCGACGAAGCGATCGTATTGGAACGGATCCCAATGCTTGTGTAGCACCGTAGACGGTAAGGAATGGTAATTAAATAAGTTGAACAGAAGCAAATTTAAACCGACACGGAAGCTCCTTTATAATCTTAACTTGGATTTCGCCCGCTTCCCCGTTTACTCAATAATGATAACACCGTGTACCAACGAATACACACCAAAATTATGTCTATCGGAAAGCGCATTCTTTTGGTATTGAGCATGTTGAGTTACACCTTTTATTGAAAGGTGCTTAGAATAACCGAATTTGCTGCTCGATGGTTAATGCAACAAAACCCTATCAGCTTAGTCCCTGGCTTTATAAGTTTCTGATATCAGTAAGATGCGCTATTAACCGCTTATTAAATTTTTCGTCTATATTCAGATAAAGCGGCTTGTCATCCTTCGATGTATCAATCGGAGCAACGTAGTCGCCGATTTCACCTGTGATGATCACGGTTTTTAAAGCATTGTCTTCTTGTATGGCTACCCAATTATAGCCTGTCATCAAGGCTTTAACAGCTGCGTTCCAATTATCAGTAATCCCTGGCGGCATCACTTTAATCTGACTGATGTCGGTTTTGACATTGAAGCTGATATCTGACAGTGTTGTGATTTTATTGAGCGCTTCTTGAAGATAAACAGTTTTCTCGGCATGTTGTGCTGCTGATGCCTGAGTTTTTGGTGCTGTATTTGAAAAAGGTTTTTCTTCATCGGCCGCCATAGTATTGAAAACAAGCGGATTATCATCCACCGCTGTATCGAGCGGCGCTGTATAGTCGCCGATTTTACCTGTGATAATTACGGTTTTTAAAGCATTGTCTTCCTGTATGGCTACCCAGTTATAGCCGGTCAGCAAGGCTTTAACAGCGGTACTCCAGTTATCGGTAGCCACTGGTGTCATGATTTTAACCTGACTGATATCAGTGTTGACTTTGAATCTAATTCCAGCCTGAGCACTTATTTGGTTTAGTGCTTCCTGAAGAAAAACAGCTCGATTAGCCTTATGGGCTACTAATAACTGAGCTTTCCTTTCATCAATTTTCATGGCCGATTTATTGTTGGCATAAGCCTCAAGCACTTCGTGGCTTATCAGTTGCCCCAAGCTAGCCTGATTTACGACATCATGGTCTCTTAGTTCACCCGCCATTACCATACTTGACGATTCCAGCAAGGCTAAGCAAAAGGTCAGGACGAAGGCGATTTTTTTGCGGCGATTGTCAAATTCGTGGCTGGCATCCCTTGTCCGCTTGTCTTCCTTCAGATAAATATGATAGCGATCGGCGATTTTCCGAAGTTCGGCAAACGCCTCAGCATTGATATTACTTAAATTTCCTTGGCAGACCAGCGCCGCTTTACCATCGATAATGCTGGGATGGAGAAAGTTGTTCTCTGGATAGGTAAGATACCATTGGTTTAAGGCTTTAAACAGTCCAGGTATATCATCAATTCGGCTTGATGCCTGCCGATAGATTTGTTCGATAATCAAAATATCGTTCATCGCCGAAAGCTCCTATAACAAATATCAAATTACCCTCCTAGCAGGGCAATCGCGCTATAACTCAAGGTTCGGTATGCTATAGATTTGATAACGCAAATGAAAGCAGGGATGTTACTGAACCCACAAGCCTAATTATAGGACATTGCCAAAAATAACTTCCCCAAATTTGGATAAGAAAACTGGGTTCTGTCGCATTAACTATAAAAAGTGCATATTTTGTGCGAGCAAGAATACCAGTCCTTCAAACAGGACGGATTTATCCTGCCAGCGCATAAAATTGCTCTGCAAAAGGCATCTGATTTTCTTCTGCCATTTGGCCTTTGCGGATCATGTGCATCAGTTCGATACTGGCCAACACACTTCGGGCTGAACGAAAGGATTTAAAGTTGAGCATCGGTTTGGTCACGCGCTTGATGGCACGATGGTCTTGCTCGACGATATTATTGAAATACTTGATCTGGCGAACCTCGATAGGCGCGTCCCGATTATTATTGATCCCATCGATGGCTGCTTGGTTAGCTCTACTTTTGTCCGTCGTGATCTTCTCCGGATCACCGCTATGGCGCCCGCTTTGTCGAAGAACCGCTTGGCTGCGGTTGTGTCGCAAAATTTTTCGTAATCAGTGACAATGCGCACCTTTTAGCAATTAAAAAGCCGATGATTAGTTTTAAAGGAGCGCATTTCCCAAAGGATGTTATTTTGTACGCCGTATTTTTCTATGTTCGCTATGACGTCTCTTATCGTGATCTAGAAGAAATCATGGATGAGCGTGGCGTTAAAGCTGACCATGCAACCCTTAATCGCTGGGTTATCGACTACTCTTCGTCCATCGCAGCACAAGCCAAAAAATGTAAACGTGCTATTGCAACGTCCTGGAGGACGGATGAGACCTATGTGAAGGTCAAAGGTAAATGGGTCTACTTATATCGTGCTGTCGACAAATTCGGCGACACCGTTGATTTTATGCTTTCTGAACGTCGAGATGAAGCGGCGGCTACAGCGTTTTTCAAACAAGCTATCGACGCCAACGGGTTCCCAACAAAAGTAGTCATGGATAAAAGCGGCGCCAACTATGCGGGCATTGAAAATATCAACAGGCTGCTGATGTTAGCAGGGTTGATTTGTTTTATAGAAATTTGCCAGGTCAAGTATTTGAACAACTTGATTGAACAGGATCACCGTTTCATCAAGAAAATCACGAATCCCATGATGGGATTTAAAGCATTTCATTCGGCAAAGGCAACAATCGATGGCATTGAAACGGCGCACATGATCCGAAAAGGGCAGCTTTCTGATGAAAGCATACCCGCTTATAAGCAGTTTATGGCTTTAGCAGGATAATTTTGCCTGCAGATAAGTGCGGGTTGCTGTTTTCGGAATATTTGCGACAGAACCGGTTCTTTTGTGCATCTTTCAGAGAACGGACTCAAAACGCATCATGTCCGCCCAAAAATCCCACGATGGTTGAGTCTACATCCTCAAATACCGAAGGCACAAATATAAAGTCTTGCCAAAAAGATCAGCATCGGGTATGGTTGATCTGAAGATAGGTTGGAAAGCGGCTTTGAAATTCCTATAAATTCCTATCCATAAAACCGATGCTGAGGTGCAACTCCTCGTGCCCAGATTCGTTAGGAGCAAAGGTGATCTCCTGAACTTGCCAGGGCGATTGCAGACCAAGAGCCATGCTGAATAAGGTTTCACTGTTCATACCTATAGGATCGCATTTACCCACTACAAATCACATAGAGCCAAAATTCTTTGTTGAAATGTTTTACTACCGGTCCAGGCCCCGCGCGAGGTTCTCAGCGCAGCAGCCGATTACAAATTCGCCGCAACACCCAGCGCGCGCGATTGAGCCACAACATCAGCGGCGCGATGGGCGCCGACTGCGCGCGCGCGGGGCGGGCCGTGACCAGCGCATCGGAAAACGCGGCGACGAATTCCATGCGTTGGTTGCTGTTATTGTAGGTACTGTGTACCACCCCCGCCGGCAGCAGAACCGCGTCCCCGGCCACAACTTGGTGCTGAACATCGCCGATGGTGATGAGCGAAGTCCCGGACAGAATGACGACCGCTTCCTCGGCGTCGTGGGTATGGGGTGAGTGCTGCGCGCCCGGCTCTATCCAGCCACGCAGCAAGGCCACGCTGCGCGCGCCATTGGCTCCGTCGACCAGACCGATACCAAACAGGCCGGGTTCGACTTCGACGGGCTGCGGGTTGTTACCAGGGATGGGTTTCATGCGGACTTCGAGCGCTTAAATAAAGGTCAGGACGGGTGTCGCAGAGGGTTTGCGATCGCACCGCTCGCGGGGCTTGCCTTGCCGAGCAACAATTAAGTATTATAAACGTATTGTAACATGGTATCTATATGACATGGTATCTATATGACATGGTATCTATATGCGTGGGAGTTGGCACGGATTGGCTAATGAAGGACTGACGCAGGATAGCTGGCTCGCCGATTTACTGGCGGCGCGCAGCGCCGACACCGAGATCTTGCACGAACGCTACCTCAACCCATTCCACGTGCGATCCGCGCGGCGCAATGGCATGAGCGCCGATTTCGTGCGAGCCGGTGGCGCCCATCTCTACGATCGCGCCGGCAGGCAATATCTCGATCTCGACGCCGGCTCCGCGGTGTTCAACATCGGTCGCAACCATCCGCTCGCACGTTCCACGCTGGCCGAACTGCTGGCCAGCAATCCGCCCAGCATGGTCGGCCGGCATCTGCCGACCCTGGCCGGTCTGCTCGCGGAAAAGCTCGCCGAGATCTGCCCGGGCAGCCTCGACCACGTGCTGTTCACCAGTTCCGGCAGCGAGACCGCCGAGGCGGCCATGAAGCTCGCCCGTTATGCGACACGCCGCCCGCGCTTTCTCTATTCCGCAGGCGATTACCATGGTTCGACCTATGGCGCCCTGTCGGTCACGGATCTCGGTGTGATCCCACCGGGTTTTGAACCCATGCTGCCGGGCTGTTGGCGTTTCGCGCGCGAGAATCTCGATGAACTGACACGCGAACTTGCCAAGGGCGATGTCGCCGCGCTGCTGGTCGAACTCATCCAGGGCGCCGACGTTCACGCCATCTCGCTGGACTTCCTGCGTGCCGCCGCCGAGTTGTGTCGCAAGCACGGCACGCTGCTCATCGTCGATGAAGTGTTCACCGGCCTGGGTCGCACCGGTTCCATGTTCGCCATCGACGGCACCGGGCTGGCGCCAGACATGCTGATGCTTTCGAAATCCTTGAGTGCCGGTTATGTGCCGGTCGGGGCCTTGATGATCGACCGCGCGCTCTATGGCCGCGTGTTCGACCGCTCCGGCGTGTTCATCCATGGCTCGACCTTCGAACACAACGACATGGCCATGGCGGCCGGCCTCGCCACGCTTCGCGTGCTAGAACACGACCAGCTGGTAGAACACGGGCGCGTGATGGCCGGGCAGTTGCGCGCCGGCCTCGAGGTGCTGGCGCGGGAGTCCGACATGATTGCTGGCATCCGCGGCCGCGGGCTCTTGCTCGGCATCGAATTCAAGGCGCCGACATCCCTGAGCGGACGTTTAAGCGGTGGCCTGCTGGCACGGAAGGGCCTGCTCGCGCACATGGTGATGCTGAAGCTGTTCGCCGATCACAACATGCTTACAACAGTGGTGTTGCGCAACAACATCTTGCGCCTGACGCCGCCGCTGGTCATCGACGCGGACGACGTGCGGTGCTTCCTGGCCGCGCTCGCCGAAGTATTGACCGCCGTGCGGCGCTTTCCCCAGGGCATACCCAAGTTCGTCGTTGAACAGCTGGTGCGCAACGCGAGGCATCCGTGACCCACCAGTGTGGCGACGCCGGCCGCGGCCGTGAGTGTTGATGAACGAGATCGAACTCAGCATCGTCATACCGACCTTCAATCGCAAGGCGATTTTGCGCGGCCTGCTCGAGCGTCTCGCCAGGCAGAGTGCCGGCAGCTCTTGTTTCGAGGTGTTGTTGTGCGATGACGGTTCCAGCGATGGACTGCCGGAGATGGTCGCGGCCATGCTGCCAACGTTGCCTTATCTCTTGCGCCTGCTGCCCGATACGCATCGCGGCCCCGGCGCTGCGCAGAACCGCGGCATCCGTGCGGCGCGCGCCGAACTGGTGCTGCTGCTGGCCGCCGACATCCTGCCGAGCCCGGAATTGGTCGCCGAGCACCTCGTCAGTCATCGCGGCCATCCCGCCGCGCAGGTCGTGGTGTGCGGCGGGCTGACTTACAGCCACGGGCTGCCGAACAATGCCTTGCAGCGCGCCACCAATAAGTTGAACGAGCTGGTCTTCAACGACGATTTCTGCTCGGCTCGGCACGGCGGCTTCCTGGTCAGCAACCTGTCTTTCAAACGCGGCTACATGCTCGAGCACGGCATGTTCGAGGAATGGCCGCCGGCTTCTGGCGAAGATCTCGAACTCGGCTTTCGGCTGCGTCGTCGAGGCATGGACTTGATCCGCAATCCGCGCGCTCTTGGCTATCACCACCACCCCGAAACGCTCCCCAGCCTCATGCAGCGTTCTTATCTCAATGGCTACAATATCCACCATCTGGCTGCAACGGTAGACGAGCTCTGGTCTCGCCGTCGTTTCGGCGGCGAGACCAGAGCAGGGGCGTGGCGCGACCGGGCGCGCGACGCGCTTCGGCGGGTGGTGTTGAATCGCCTGTCGGCACGCTGGCTGCTCGAGCCGCTCATCGGCCTGGCAGAACGTCGCCGCCTGCTCGAGCCGGCGCTGCCGCTGCTCTGCCAGTCGCTCGGCTCCTATTACTTCGCGCGCGGCATGGCCGATTATCGCGCCGGTCGGCCTTTCGACCTGGCCCATGGTGGGGCTACCGCGCTGCTGCGCCGAACAGTTGACGATGGCAATGAATCGGCGTAGACTGCCCTTAGCGTGTTTGTGAGGAATGCAAGACATGACACCGATCTCTTCCGCCTTTGTCCCAGCTTGCAGTGCGACAGCCAAGCTCGGTGCCTGCCATGCCGTCCTGATTAGCTTTTCCGACGACTTCGCGCTCGGCACACGCGCCATCGCGGGCCTGGTCGTCGCCCATGGTTATCGTTGCACGCTGATCTTCATGAAACGCCACAACGCCCACCACTATCGGTTGAACGAGCGCAATTACGACGATCTGCTGGCGCTGCTCGGCGAGCTGGCGCCCGACATCATCGGTCTCAGCGTGGCGACCAAGATCCTTCCGCAGGCCGAGGAAGCCACCCGCCGCATACGCGCGGCCTTGCCCGCCGCGCTGTTGCTGTGGGGCGGCTGGCATCCGACCATGAATCCACAGCGCGTCGCCGACAGCGGCATCGACATCGACGGTCTGTGCATAGGCGAGAGCGAGGGCACCATGTTGGAGATCATGGAACGTCTCGCGAGCGGTCGAGCGCTCGATGCTTGCGCGGGGTTGTGGCTGCGCGCTGGTGCGGGGTTCCAACGCACCCCGCCGCGCCCGCTGATCCAGGACCTCGACAGCATCCCCTTCTTTCGTTACGAGCGTGTGCCGAGCTACCTGATCGACGACGCTGGAGTGCACAGGGCCAACGCGCTCGCCACCGGCTTTGGAGCGATGCATCGCGGTTACGCGCTGCTCAGTTCGCGCGGCTGCCCCTACAACTGCTCGTTCTGCTCGGTGCCCTTTACCAAGGCCTTGTACCAAGACCAGCAAGGGCGCTTCATTCGCCGCCGCTCGGTGGAGTCGGTGATCGAGGAGCTAATCTACGCCCGCGACCAGCTGGGCGCCAACTACATATGGTTCTTCGACGAGGAATTCTTGTTCGATCGCAAATGGGTGCAGCGTTTCATGCCGCAATATCGCGCGCGGGTCGGACTCGACTGGTACTGCGAGGCCCATCCCGACAGTTTCTATGACCTGCCCTTCGTCGATCTGCTGGTGGAGAGTGGTATGAAGGATCTCGAGATCGGGTTGCAGAGCGCCTCCCCCCACACACTCGAACTGTTCAACAGGCCCTTGCGACGTCGCGAGGATTTGCTCTGGGTGTCGCGGCGCCTAGCCCGCTCGCGGGTGGTGGTGGTGTACGACGTCATTCTCGACAACAAGCTCGAAAGCGCCGACGACGTCCGGATTACGCTCGACTATCTGCTCGGCCTTCAACGCCCTTTCAAGCTGCATCTGTTTCCGCTTGCGTTTCGCGATAACTATCCGCTCACTACCCTGGCCCTGGCGCGTGGCGACATCACGCTGGACGAGCTGGAGACCGACGATCTGGTGAGGCGTGGCAAGTTCGACGGCGCGGCCGAGCAGCGCGCGCGCAACGACGTCGGTGAATTTCCGTTCGTCGAACTCACTCAGCTCAACGCGCTGGTCTACCTGACCCAGGTCGATTTCTTTCCCAAGCGTCTGATTCGTTGGTTGAGCTGCCGGCCGCCCAGCGCGGGCATAACGCGTGTGCTGGCGACGCTGGTGCTGTTTGTGCACCGCGCGCGACTTGACCATCCGCGCTTCCTGGCGCGTCGCGTCGCCGCGCTGTTGCAGGCGCTGCTCCGTGACCCGGCGCACGGGTGGCGCATGCGCCGTAGTCATACGTTGTGGCTGGATCGACCGGACACCTCGGTGAATGGCTGATGTCCTGCCCGACGCTGTTGTCGCACGATGAGCTGGCTGCCTACCGCCGCGACGGATTTGTGGCCATCCATCGCCAGTTGCTGGACGGCGACAAACTCGCGCGCCTGACTCGCATCGGCGAGCAGTATCTGCTCGATGTGCGTGCTGGTCAGCGCTCGCCGGCCCTCAATGTGCCACACTTCGACGATCATCGGCTGTTCGAATTTCTGATGGACGGTGGCGTACTCGATCATGCCGCGCAGATCCTGGGTTCCGATCTCGCACTGTGGACCAGCCAGTTTTTCTGCAAGGACGCCGGCGACCCGACCCCCATTCCCTGGCACGCCGACAGCGATTACTGGAACGCCTATATCACTCCGGTGAAGGTGGTCAGCCTCTGGCTCGCACTCGACGACGTCAGCCGCGCAAGCGGCTGTGTACGCATGCTGCGCGCGGGCCGCAGCCACGGTCAGTTCCACTACGAAAGCCGCGCCGCGCACGACAATCCGCTGTTCGCACGCCGCATCCGCGCCGCTGACATCGATCCGGCGCAGGTGGTCGATATCGAGTTGCGGCGCGGTGAATTCGTGATCTTCGACGGCACGCTAGTGCATGGTTCGGAGGGCAATCGCAGTAGCGGGCGGCGCCTGTGCTTCACCATGCGCTACATGTCGACCGCCTGTCGCTTCTCGGCGCTGGGCCTGCATTCGCTGCGCCGGCGCCTTTATCGGCTGGTCGACCCGGTGCGTGGCCTGCTGCTCGGCAAGAAGATGTACCGTCATCACATCTATCTGGCCCGTGGTCGCGATCGCGCCGGCAACGAGTACACGCCATGGAATTGATGCGGCGCGCCCTGAGGCGACTCGCCTGGTGGCTGACCCGTTATCTCTATCGCGCGCCGGTGTTCGGCGACGTGCCGCGCAGTCGTTTGCTCTATCTCGCCTGGTATGCCACGCCGCACAAGCTCGCCAACTCGCTGCGCGCGCGCCACGCCTATCGCGCGCGCGCGCTGGTGGTGAATGCCTACCCGACCGCGCCGCGCATCGATCCGACCAGCGTGTGCAATCTGCATTGCCCGCTGTGCCCGACCGGTGCTGGCGAAACCGGGCGCGGCCGCGGCCGCATGTCGGTCGAGACCTATGAACGCGTACTCGACATTTTCGCCGAGCATGCTTTCTGCATCCATCTATGGGCCTGGGGCGAACCGCTGTTGCACAGCGATCTGTGGCGGATGGTGGCGATGAACAGCGCGCGTGGCGTCGGCACTGAGATTTCCACGCATTTGTCGCGGCACCTGAGCGACGAGGAGATAAACGCCATGATCGATTCCGGCCTCACCTGGCTCATCGTCTCGGTCGATGCCACCTGTTGCGAGACCTACGAGCGCTATCGCATCGGCGGTAACTTCCACTGCGTGATGGACAACCTCGCGCGTATCGTCGCCGCCAAGCGAGCGCGTGGCGCCATGTTGCCCTTTGTCGAATGGCAGTTCGTGCCATTCAGTCACAACGAACATGAAATGGCCGAGGCCGCGGCCATGGCGCGCAGGCTCTGTATCGACGGTCTGCGTTTCAAGCCGGCGCGCGTCGACAAGACCGCCAATCTGACTTTCGAGGGCGAGCCCGACGCCGCCCTGCTTGCCTGGCGTGCGCGTGACCCGCAGCTCTATCACGCCAGGAACACCCGCGCCGGCACCTACCTCGACATGCAATGCCCGTTTCTGTGGCGCAGCGTCACGGTGCATTACGACGGTGCGGTCGCGCCCTGCTGCGAGACCTATCGCCCCGAGCACGATATTGCCCGCCTCGAAGATTTTCCGACGGCCTGGAACGGTCCCGCCTATCAGAACGCGCGTCGCATTGCCTTGGGGATTGATCTCACGGCGGCCGACCAACGCTCGCCCTGTTATGGCTGCAAGGTGTTCAGCAAGCCACTCGCCGCGGCGCCGGGCGGGAGTGCCAGGCCGCCCGTGACGAAGGCCGCTAACTCGCTATGAGCATCGTGCTGGTGACAGGTGCGGCCGGCTTTCTCGGCAGTCATCTGGTGCAGCGTCTGCGCGCAGACGGGCACGAGGTACGCGCGCTGGTGCAGAGCGCGGCGCAGGCGAGCGGCGTACCCACCGGCGTCGCTCATCATATCGGTGACGTCACGCTGGCCGACACATTGTGTGCACCGCTCCAGGATGTCGAGACAGTCTTTCACTGCGCGGCCCGCCTGCCCGGTAAGGCCAGTGAAGCGGAGATCTGGCACGCCAACGTCGATGGTACGCGCATCCTGCTAACGGCCTGTGTCGCGGCTGGGGTCACACGCCTGGTGTTTATGAGCACCGATTCGGTCTATGGCGACGGCCATCAGCGCGCGGCCGATGAGCACACGCCGCTCGCGCCGGATTACCTGTTCGAGGACAACTACCCGCGCTCCAAGGCGGTCGGTGAGCAACTGGTGCGCGAGGCGGGGGCGACCCAGGGACTGGGCGTGAGCATCCTGCGCACCTGCATGATCTATGGCCCGGGCGCCTCGACCGGCAGCGAATTTTTGCGCTGGTGGGCGGCCAAGCGCGTGCATCTGCTGGTCGGCAGTGGCCGCGCACGACTCAGCATGGTCTTCGTCACCGATCTGGTCGAGGCGATGCTGCTCGCGGCCAGCAGCCCGCAGGCCGTCGGCCAGACGTATAACGTCGCGAGTGGCGCGTACATGGTGCGCGACATCCTCGAAACCAGCGCGCGCATCACGGGCAAAGCCAAGCTCTTGTTGAACCTGCCGCCGGCGCCGACGCGCTTCGTTTGTCAACTGCTGCAACCGATCGCGGCGTGGGTCTCGGCGGCGGCGGCGCGACGTCTCGAGCCGCGACGCGTCGACTTTCTGATCAACGACCACGTCATGGATTGCGCCAAGGCAGAGCGCGAACTCGGCTTTCGTCCGCGCGTCGATCTGGCCCAGGGGCTGGCCTTAACGCTAGCCTGAGTAGGGCACACGCTCAGACGGATCTTCCCCTTGCTTTTTCAGGTAACTGAAGGATAAATAACAACAAACAGACAAATGGGCTTTAGATTGTAGGCATGTAATATGCGGTATATAAAGATAGGAAATTCGGTTGTGTCGCAAAATTTTTCGTAATCAGTGACAATGCGCACCTTTTAGCAATTAAAAAGCCGATGATTAGTTTTAAAGGAGCGCATTTCCCAAAGGATGTTATTTTGTACGCCGTATTTTTCTATGTTCGCTATGACGTCTCTTATCGTGATCTAGAAGAAATCATGGATGAGCGTGGCGTTAAAGCTGACCATGCAACCCTTAATCGCTGGGTTATCGACTACTCTTCGTCCATCGCAGCACAAGCCAAAAAATGTAAACGTGCTATTGCAACGTCCTGGAGGACGGATGAGACCTATGTGAAGGTCAAAGGTAAATGGGTCTACTTATATCGTGCTGTCGACAAATTCGGCGACACCGTTGATTTTATGCTTTCTGAACGTCGAGATGAAGCGGCGGCTACAGCGTTTTTCAAACAAGCTATCGACGCCAACGGGTTCCCAACAAAAGTAGTCATGGATAAAAGCGGCGCCAACTATGCGGGCATTGAAAATATCAACAGGCTGCTGATGTTAGCAGGGTTGATTTGTTTTATAGAAATTTGCCAGGTCAAGTATTTGAACAACTTGATTGAACAGGATCACCGTTTCATCAAGAAAATCACGAATCCCATGATGGGATTTAAAGCATTTCATTCGGCAAAGGCAACAATCGATGGCATTGAAACGGCGCACATGATCCGAAAAGGGCAGCTTTCTGATGAAAGCATACCCGCTTATAAGCAGTTTATGGCTTTAGCAGGATAATTTTGCCTGCAGATAAGTGCGGGTTGCTGTTTTCGGAATATTTGCGACAGAACCCTTCATATTCTCTCACGTGTTGCCGCGCGGACCGAACTTCCAGTATCCGAGCAGCATCAGGCCACCTGCCAGGACCGAGCGACCGATCATGGCAACGAACCCAGCGCCATCGGCAAATCCAAACGAGCGTGCGATCACGAGGACAAGCAACCAGACCACCAGTCCAATGGCGATGCAGCGCAGGCTCGAGCGTCGCAGGGTGCCGACATGAATCAGACGCCTGACGTCGCGGATACGTTTCAGATTCATCACGCACAAACCGACGGAGGTTGCAATGGCTGCGCCCTCTGTGCCCAAGCGCGGAATCAACATTAGGTTCACCAACACGTTTACCACCACAGCGATGATCGCATTTATGGTTTCGGTGTGCTGGTGTTTCGTAATGATCAACAGAATACCGGCACTGCCCACGCAGCCGTTAAACAGCAACCCGATCGCCAGATAGGTCATGGTCGATGCGCCGACCGAGAAATCCGGACCGAGCAGCGAGAGTATATCCATCGGGCTTAGGACGACGAGCACGAAGAGGATCGTAACCACCGCACTGGTGATGCGGATGACGTTGCCATAGGTATTGCTCAACTCCGCCAGACGCTCTTTGCGGAATAGAACAGGATAGATGTGAATCGCCGCCGCGTTAAATGCGACGAGGGCAATGTCGAACGCTGGCCTGGTCTGGATACAGGCGCGATAAATACCAGCTTCGGTGGCGCCCTTCATGTTAATCAGCATGAAGATGTCGGCGGCCCCCATCAGCGTGTACAAGAGCGAATTCAACATAAGCGGAAACGAATATGTGTATAACTCGCGATACGGCGGCTGCGGCCTCTCCCAGATAATGTTACGGCGAACCAAGCGGGTCACGACCATGATTCCGACTAGGCAGGCAATCACCTGTGCGGTACCGAAAGCTCTGGCCACCAGGAGGGGGCTGCCATCCGTCAGGAACAGCGGTGTTAGCAGAAACATATACATCAACGGTGGCGTGATGTTGCGGATCAGCACGTAGAATTCAGCGCGGCCGAAACCGCGAGTGATCACTCCCAGCACTTCAATGGTACACAGCAAGGGAATAGGGAACGCGAACAGGCGCAGGTAGGGTGCGCTCGCTGGCTCGTTCAGCACCGCCGTCGCGATCCAAGTGGCCGAAAACCAAACGAACAGAGCACTCGCGATACCGAGCACCAATGGCAGCAGCAGCGATGCGACAATGGTGCCGGTGACCTGGGCGATGCGGCCTTCATTCAAGTAGACAGGTAGGAAATGCAACATGCCGGTGGTCAGGCCGAATACCGATACGGTCTCGCCCATACGTGCTACGACCAGGCTCAGCGCATACAGGCCATAAGTCGGTACGCCCATGATTCGTGCGACCATAATCTCGTTGCCGAACACCATCAGTGCCCCACCGACGGCTCCAAAAAAAGTAACCCAACCGCGCAGCAAGACCCCTGCGAGATTTTTTTTCTCTTCAGCGTTTTGCTCAGTCATCTGCGCCAAATGACAACAGGTTGCTCAGTCAAGATACCACCGCACTGACAACTTTGGATCGGTAGGCGAAGATATCTTCAGAGAAACTGCTGGATCAGTATCTTGCGGGAATTCCGGCCGAACACGATTCATTTGGTCGCCTAGGTACGCCTGACCTATGTGGGTGGCGCTTTGGACCAGTGCGCTAATTGGTTTTGAGGCCATTGAACCAACCGTAGGTAAGACTCACCGAATGCGGGATGATGTTGTTGATATACAGCGTGACGAATTCGTTGATATTGCCGATCAGGCTTTTTGGAACGTAAACGACATCCTGGCGTTGCAAGTAAACATCGGGCACTTCGTTGCTCAGAATTTTTTCGATGTCCATCTTGAACACCATGAAACGCCCGTCATCCTGGTGTCTGAGTAGTAACACCTGGTTCTTGTTGGCCGATGGCAGGAACCCACCAACCATAGTGATAGCTTGCGTCATCGTCAGCGGCCCTTCCATTGACTGCATCGACGGATGCTGAAGCTCACCGCCGACATAGACTGATTGCGCCGCTGTTTTGGTGACAATAACCGTGATATCGGGATTTTCGACAACTTTGCGGTAATTATCCATAATTATGTCGGCAAGCTCTTTCGGTTTATCGCCGACCACGCGCAAGTCCCCCATCAGCAGCAGGGATATGCAGCCGTCCGGGCGCACCACGACCTCCTGGTTCATCTGCGTCTCAAAGTAGGAGCGGATGGCAAGATGGTCGCCTACCTGTATACGATAGCCATTCTCCACCGGAGGTGCGTAAAACGCAGCGTCCTGCGTGGGCAAAGGTACTTCCGGAACGGGATAATTGACTGTTACACAGCCGCCAAGCCCAAGGCAAGCGGTGACCACGCCGATGAGGCTCACGAAGCGAGATCTGTATTTCATTGTCTTTGGTATGTCAAGTTCAAACTGGTATTTTATCTTGTTGTTCGGTGCCATCCTGTCATAAAGAAGCCAGTCCCAATATTTCACCCATTTTCAAGTCATTGCCCCGCAAGAAATCCTCCTTTTTAAATACTAAATAAAGCATACTTAATGCAATATTCGCGTTTTTGAGCCATTATCATTCTCCAGAAACTTATCAAACACATCCCTGTGACCGCTTCGAGCAGACCTGTTGCGTTAGTAAAGTAAGCGTTGTTCTGGTAAGCCAACATGCTACTGAGGATTCTTTCACAGTTTCGTGAGCCGTGTCTCAATCGATTTCACGGAAACACCACCCCGCGGTTTGCCAGACGTGACTGGTATGAGCTCAAGACCTCCGCTTGCTCAGGAAAGGCCAATCGCTCCGGCGCTGCAAGAAGTTCCTCGACCGGCACGAAGAACATCTCGGATGCCTCGCTCGACACGCCCCTCACCGCCGCGGCCGCCCCACGTAGCCGCGCGAGGTAGGCTATCTCGACGATGCAAATATTTCGGCCGCGATAGCTATAATCGATCAGGCTAGCGCACAGCACGGAGCCAATGTCTACTTCCGAGCCAGTCTCTTCGTATGCCTCACGCACTGCGGCTTCCGTCGGCGACTCGCCATATTTGATGAAGCCACCGGGAATACACCACAGCCCGAGGCCCGGCTTTGTGCTGCGCTTCAAAACCAACACTAAATTGGGATGTTTGGGGTCGGGTATCACGGTCACAGCCGATGGCAGTGGGTTCTGATAGAAATCGAAGGTGCATACCGAACACAGGTAAAGACAATCGGCGGCATGGAAATCGCCGCTTTGGAATGCATGTCCACAGCGCGGGCAATAGGCGAAATCGTGGTAGCGTTGCAGCGCGACGGTCATGGGTAGATTCAACTGACTAATGTAAAATGGATAAGTTTGGTTATAGGTAGTCAATCGCAGAAATGATTTGACACTGCTTTACAACTAAGTCGAAGGTACCTGAAATAATATACATACAATTGAACTAAAATGCGAATTTAAAACTAAAAAATTACATACTTGTAAAATCAAAGTCTTACAAAAAATACTTGTAACTTCTCATTAGTCGCAGGCAGCACCTTAAGAATCTGATGTGGCTACACTAAACCGGACACATTATTTAAAATATCCGGAAAAAAGTGTGAGTCCAAATGAGCCAAGAAAAACCGAAAACTTATACAGCAGAATTCAGAGCGTCAGCGGTCAAGCTGGCGAACGAATCAGACCAACCCATAGCGCAAACAGCCAAGGATCTGGGTGTCAACGCCAATACGCTGCATACCTGGATTGGCAAATACAGCCGCCCCCAATCAGCCGATAAAACCATACGAACCGATGAACATCTCTACGAAGAGTTAAAACGCCTAAAAAAAGAAAATGCCCGGTTGACTGAGGAGCGTGATTTGTTAAAAAAGGCGGCAGCGTACTTTGCCAAGGAGCAACGGTGAAGTACGCTTGGATGAAACAACATGCAACCGAATTTACGGTGGATTCGATGTGCCGATTTATGCGGGTTTCTCGAAGCGCTTACTATGCTTGGCTACAACGTGGCCAAACAACTGCCGAAAAAGATGATGCCGAACTGACGGACATCATCCAAAGCGTGTTCAAGAAGAGCCGGGGCACCTACGGTACCCGGCGCATCAAGAAAGAGTTAGCAGACCGGAACCGTCTGGTCAGCCGTCGACGGATAGGCCGGTTAATGCGCGAGGCGGATTTGGCCTGTAAAACCAAACGTAAATTCAAGGCGACGACGAATTCCAAGCATAATCAACCGATTGCGCCCAACCATCTGGACCGTCAGTTTACGGTGGAACAGCCCGATCAGGTTTATGTCGGTGACATCACCTATATTCATACCCAGGAAGGCTGGCTGTATCTGGCCGTTGTGATTGATCTGTTCTCCCGGCAAGTCGTCGGTTGGTCGATGGCGGCGCATATGCGGACTAAGCTGGTAAACGATGCATTGTTAATGGCTGTGTGGAAGCGTAAGCCCGCTAAGGGCTTGTTGTGGCATACTGATCGGGGAAGTCAATATGCTTCGGAAAGTCACCTGGTACTGTTAAAGCAGCATGGCATCCAGCAAAGCATGAGTCGTAAAGGTAACTGCTGGGACAATGCAGTTTCGGAAAGCTTCTTCCATACCTTGAAAACCGAGTTGGTGTACCATCAAACTTATCAAAACCGTGATGAGGCCAAGAAAGCTATATTTGAGTATATCGAGGTCTTTTATAACCGTGAGCGGCTACATTCCGCCAACGGCTATTTGTCGCCCGTGGATTACGAATTGCAGTGTAAAGCTGCTTAACTTTGTGTCCGGAAAAGTGTTGACACATCATTTCAAAGAGGGGAGATTAAATAATACGCGAAGTTTACCCGTCATAATGAAAATGACTGAGTACTAGGCTTCTAAGAAGGCTAGCCATAACACCCTTCTTATGGTGTAATCAAAACCTCGTTCTTAGAACGTGTATTTTTACTTGATAAGTTGAGGAAGGATAGAAATTGACTATTAATAACCATGACATTGCAGTACTTGGCGGAGGGCTCTCTGGGCTGGCGGCGGGAATGCAGGCCAATGCGCCGGTTTTCGAAGCTGAAGATTACTCCGGCGGTATCGCCACCTCGGATACCATCGAGGGATTCGTTTTTGATCGCGGCATCCACGTGCTGCAGACGAAAAACCAAAAAATTCTCGATCTGCTTGCCAGCATCGGCGTTGTTCTGGAAAGACACGAGCGTGATGCCCACATCTATTCCAACGGTCGCTATACGGCCTATCCGTTCCAGATCAACACAGTCAGCCTACCGTTACTAACGCGTCTGCGTTGTGTGCAAGACTTCCTGAGACGTCCGGCTAATCAGGAGGCAGCGAACTACGAAGAATGGATGTATTGCAATATTGGGCGTGGCTTGGCTGAGACATTTCTGATTCCCTATAGTGAAAAGTTCTGGGGGGTGCACCCTAGAGAGATGACTCACGACTGGACCGGTAATCGAGTGCCAGCACCCTCTATACTAGAGGTTCTGCGCGGCGCGTTATGGAACCGCAAAACGAAAGCAGGTACCAATGCGACGTTTCAATACCCGGCCGGAGGTCAAGGATATGGCGGCATCGCCAAAGCGCTTGCCGCTCAGGTCAATGAACTTCATTTGCGGCACGAGGCAGTCGGCATTGATCCGGTCAAGCGCCGCATCCGTTTCAGTAACGGCCGCGTGGTAAATTACCGTGTACTGGTGAACAGCCTTCCACTTCCTACATTGATTCGCATTATGGAATGCGATGTGCCGGACAAGATTCGAGCAGCAGTCGCGAATCTGCGGACGAACAGCATTTTTCTCGTCAATCTGGGCATAGACCGTCCCAATATTTCTGAACGGCACTGGGTGCATTTTCCCGAAAAGGGCATCAGTTTCTTCCGCATCAGTTATCCCCATAATTTTGATAGCAGTGTCGTGCCGCAAGGCATGTCGGCGATATCGGCCGAGGTGGCCTATTCGACATCGAATCCGATTGATCGCGACACCATCGTCGAGCGCGTCATAACCGATCTCGTTCGGGTAGGCGCATTGCGCCCAGACGATCTGATCACGGTCAAGGAAACGCACGACATTCCGTTCGCCTATTGCATCTACGACCAAAGCCGCAAGGAATCGGTACGCATCATCTCCCATTGGCTGCAGGAGCATGAGATCATCACCTGCGGACGCTATGGATTGTGGTCGTATTTCTGGAGCGACGAATCCATAACCAGTGGAATCAAGGCCGGCGACAAAGCCGTAAGGCGTCTCCAGCAACTCACTGAATGCGGAGACATTGCTGCAGACCTAAGCTTATAAGCGGTAAATGCAGCGGCATTGTTGAATATACTCCGCGCGGTCACGGATGCGGAAAACTGAAACGCATTAAACCCTTGCAATATGAGGCGTTAAACACTTTTAAGAATCCGCAATTGTGACCGAGCGGAGTATAGTTAATGCGACAGAACCCATTGGACAAGGCTTGTATTTCACATAGAGCTCAAACAGTGTTAATATCTTCTATACTTGAGCAATTGGGTGAAATTGCCATCTCTAAAAGCTGCAATTTTAATGAGCCAAAGCCGTATCAAGCCTTGAACTATTTAAGTCGACCTCTATTAATTCAATCTCATATTTGGTAATCGTAAATTTCAATTACTTAGATTCTTCAATATTATGAAAAAAAGCAATTTTTTAGAAGTCCTATTAAATTATTCGCTAACAGTAGTGACTTTGGCTCAACAAATTATCTGGCTCATCATCTGTCGGTATCAGGGCCTTGCAACTCAATGTGAAAGCAGCATGGTATTTAATCCGTCAGTCGATGGCAACCAGGGATATTAATCATTTTCGCTATTTCAATGACGAATGGTATAGCTACAGCAGCGCATGCTCCAATCACCAACCCGTTGCGGGAGTTGTTGCAACCGGTTGCCGACTATAAGTGGTATATCGTCGTATTCTGCGCTTCGACGATTCTGACATCGCTCGCTCTGACCTATATTTATTCCGAGAAGTACGCCGCCGCCACTACGTTGCTATTCCGGCCGCAGAATGTGTCCGAGATAGGGCAGAAAGAAATGCTTGCCTTCGGCGCCCCCCTACCCACGCCGCCATTCGATCTGATCTATGACAACCTGCAGATCCTAGTACAGAGCGAACCAGTGCTATTTCCGGTCATCCGAGAGCTGGGGCTCAATATTGAGGAACCCGTCGAATATTCTGGACCGTGGTACAGTCGTATATACCTGCGGATCAAAGAGAGCGTCAAGAAGTTCCGGGATGACGTATGGTCTATCCTAAAACACGGACGAGTAATCAAGGACAACCCTGACAGTGCCGCCCTGACTGGCTTGCGCGAGAACCTGAAGTTGATCAACAATAACTCCTTCGTATTCTACCTGTCGTTCATGGACAAGTATCCAGAGCGCGCCGCGCGCGTGGTCGATGCCGTCGCGGAACGAGTGGTCGAAGAGATGGTCAAGCGCGAACAAGATCTCGGCAATCAACGCTATCAGCAACAGCTGGATTTGCGCACAGCGAAGGAGCATCAGATCGACAGAATCCAGAAAGAAATCCAAGCCTTGCTGCAATCCAACCACACGGCTTCAGTCAAGCTAGAAACCGAACACTCCGAGCAGGAACTCTTTGAGTTTATCATCCAGCGCACCAAGCTTGACGGCAAGTTATCCCAGGCACAGGCTAGATTAAAAGCAACTGAACAACATTTAGCCAAAAACTCGCAGGCTAGGTCGGAAGCAATCGAACAGCATAGGGTCAGCCAAGGCTCGCCTTCACGAGTCCTGGCTGCGGACGACTATCAGCGTCTGGAATCGGATCATGTGGCGACGGAAATTGAAATTGATGCGTTAAACGGGGAGCTGAAGACCATCAATAATGCGATCGCCATCGTCAACGACAGACTCGCCCGCATGCCGGCCGTGCAGCGGCATTACGATCAATTGATTCAAGATTTGGAAACTGCTCAACGGGATCTGGTCGCAATTGCAGACCCTCAGCTCGAAGCCAAGGTCCAGGCGAATAACGCAACAAGCGAGATAGTCATCGCACATAAGGCCCGCGTACCATCGGTTCCGGTTACACCCATCAAGGTCGCTCACGTCAGCCTCGCCTCCGGACTCGCTCTGTGCATTTCGTTTGGTATGGCCTACATCGCTGCCTTTGCTCGATCCGACCAATTTTCAGCAATGGTTACCCGCACCGTCACTGACATTACCGCCATGTGGGACGGCGTGGAACGACGTGAAAGGAACTCCGATAGGCGCATTGCGAATCAGCAGTTTGATGGACCGGACCGGCGGAAACAAGCGAATCGGCGGAGCAACCGCGATGTCTGATACGAAAAATCCACAGCCGGTTGTGCAGCAGGATTCGGTGCAAGCCAAAGCGCACGAGCAGCCAAGACCTAAAGCTCGGCGCGGCTGGTTGGCAGAGTTTTTGATTTATATGATGCTCGTCTTAGCCGGCGTCCTGCTCGCGGTGGCTTCGGCCTATCTCATGCGAAAATTCGGATTCTAAACCAGAAGACCAAAGTGGCCAATAGGTATAACTATGAAACCCAACAGTCCCCAAACAGCTGCAAGTGCACCAAAGCCCGTCGCCACAGGGCAAGGCGCTGAAGGCTACACCAAAGCGAACGAAAGCAAAAAGGCGTTTGCGATCCCGATCACGGGGCTGAAACCCACGCCCAGGACCCTTGGCAGCATACTGTATCGCGTGTTCGAGTTATTCTTAGCTGCCATTGGCTTGGTCGTTTCAATGCCCGTCATGTTGATCGTCGCCTTTATTGTTTGGTGCGACTCTCCAGGCCCGATTCTTTTCATTCAAAAGCGCATGGCGCGCAGCAAGATCTTGCCGGGCCGCGATTTGATCGGTCGTAACGATATTCGCCCGCCTAACGGCGAATTCGAGCCCGACACACTTTATTTCGTTCCTACCACCTTCAATTTCGTGAAGTTCCGGACCATGTATGTTGATGCCCGACAGCGCTTCCCGGAACTATACGACTACGAATACATGAAGAAAAACCATCGAGGCATGTACCGCCTGCTCAACGACCCGCGTGTGACTCGCGCCGGACGCTATTTGCGCGAACTGACTCTCGACGAACTGCCAAATTTCTGGAATGTGCTGACGGGTGACATGACGCTGGTTGGACCCCGCCCCGAAGTGACCTATGTACTAAATGCTTACACGCCCGAGCAGATGGTGAAGTTCACAGTTCGGCCTGGCATCACTGGCCTCGCTCAAATCAACGGCCGCGCCAGACTCACGCTCGAAGAAGTCGTGTTCTGGGACCTGCAATACATTCGAAACCGCAAGTCGGTATGGTTCGACGTTAAAATTCTGTTCAAGACGGTATGGCTGGTGTTGGTCCGAAAAGGGGCGTTTTGATGCTGCGCACGACTGGACTGCCCGTCACTGCTTACGGCTCTCGACGTCTGGAAAAACAAATGGCCGCCCGTTCTTGAAATCTGCGATTCCGCGTTGAAGGTAGTAACTCGTCACTCGTTTATTCAGAAGCGGTGTCAACGGTGCTACAACGCGCAACTTTTCCGCCAGACGTATTAACGGGATCATGAGCCATTCGGCGGTCATGCGATTGATGAGCAGGTTGCGCAAGCAGCTACGCAGTTGTAGCGCTATCGCCCACGCATTCGATTCCGGAATACCGAATCGCCGTCGCACCCATGGCTCGTCCACATAAGCCGAGAAGAAGTGGCTGTTATAGCCAGTCATATAGGCTCGCTTGGCAACGGTAGCTAGTGTTTCCTCGTGATGATGGAAACCCAGAGCTTGGTCGTTTTTGATGAGTGACATACCGGCTTTCTTCAGCCTGTAACCAAGTTCGATGTCCTCGCCGGATGCAGGCGGCCATTCGAGAAACATGCCAAATTCGAGCATAAAGTCCTTTTTGAACGACAGATTGCTGACCATGAAACCTCCATGCTCGACCTCCTTGAATTGATCCATTAACACCCGCTCCACCTGCACGTTGACCGCGCGCTGGAACACCGTGTCCGGCAGGCTGGGTGATTGCGTCAAACTGCCAGCCACTACTACTCGTTTATCCGGATTCTCGCGGTGGCTGCGCAGGTGCTCCTCAACGACCGTCGGCGTCGGCAGGATGTCGGCTGCAAGCATCAGCACTATGTCGGCCTCGCATGCGCGTATGCCCTCGTTGTGCGCATGCCCAGGACCTTGATGTTTGTTCTGCAATAGGCGTAGCCTATAAGGCAGGGTGGGCGCCATTTCCCTCACCATTTCCTGTAAACCGTCCGTCGAGCCGTCGTCTGAAAGCACCACTTCGAAACGAGAAGCCGGATATGTTTGGGTGACCAGACACTCCAGCAAATCGCGCAATACCTCCTTGCGATTGTAGGTCGTGATCTCGATACTCAGGTCAAACATTGGCGGAATCCTGGTTATTTTTGAAAACGTCACCGCCGGCTAATGCCTCAGTGAGACTTGATGAAGAACGCAGCGAACGCGGTAGATCCGAGTAGGCACTCTTGAAGCCCTGAAGCACTGTCCATAAGACATCCAGGATACCGGACCACGGTGCATTGTGTTCAATAATGCCATTGTCAGCGGCGTCGATTAAAACCACGTAGCGGCCGACGAACAGGTTGTACAGCAACGGGCGAGAGACGCTACAAATATTAATATTGATGGTGTGCATGCCGTTCAGGACGCGTCCGGCATGGGCGAGCAGTTGGCCGGGCTTAAATACACGGTACTCTGCCCATTTGCCGCCGCTCTGATCCGGTGCTATTTCAAACCAGTCAATAGTATCGAAATACCCTGACATCACGGACTTGATACGCCATTTCTGATCCTCGTCGGCAATCTGATTTAAAAGAATCCTCGGACGGCGCTCTGTTACGATTCGGCGAAGTTCGGCGCCGATCCGATCCAGGCTTTGCAATGGCGGTTCACCTTCCGGTAGCGTTATCTGCTTATCGAATCGACCCACCAGCACATCCTCGATGGCGGCTAGATAGGCACGCCGAAACCCTTGTCGCAGGGTTAGCCGCTCGAGGGCGGCTTTGAAATGGGTTTTGATGATAAAGCGGCGTATGCTGTGCAGCGAGTGCAAGGGATTGTGACGCAGATAAAACAGGAGACCTCCGCGGATATGATCCCGGATGAAGACCGACGCGCCAAAACCACGAATCACATAAGACCAATCGCGATGCCAGACGCGAGACCTGACATCGCAACAAACCCTACTGCCGTCATGAAGCACGCGCGCGCACCAATCAGTATCACCCCAATAGAGCGGAAAACGCGCGTCCCATAGACCGATACGCTGATACAGCGTCGCGCGGGTCAACATAGAACAAGCGGGAATCAAGTCGACATCGACCAAGGCGGAACGACTTTCTTCGTCGGGGACAAGCAAGGGGATGTCGCACACCGACCAGTCGACTCGCAATCCCGCCGTAACAAGCCGAGCCCGCTCGACAGGATCGTAAACCGCCGATCCCACCACACCGAGACTGGCATCCGCTTCCATCGCTTCGACCATACACCGCAGTGTCGACGGCTCCACCTCAGCGTCGCTGTCCAAGAGCCAAAGATACTTGTATTCGCGTCCCGATGCAAGACAGGCCTGAATGCTGCGATTGAAACCGGAGGACACACCGGTGTTTTCCTTACTCAGCACCAACTGTACGTGCGGGAACTCCTGGCGAATACGCGCCACGGTGTTGTCGGTCGACGCGTTGTCGACCAGAAAAATGTCTAGGCAGCCAGGGTCGTAGTCGAGTGCCTGTACCTGCCGAAGCAAAACCAGGAGGGGTTCACAGCGATTGTGGGTCACCGAGACTATGGCGACCGAAGGTAGTTTTACAATATGAGTCATAACGGAGCTCCGCCAGTCAACGCGTGGAATAGCTCACTCAGAAAATACGCCGTACCCTCGTACCGAGCCTGACTGTGCGCCATAGAAACTTGACGAACAGTATTCAGAGGCATGGGGACGCATTGCTGATATTCCCACATACTCAACATGCCGCATGTACTGCTTCGTAGGAAGCGATCAGTTCCTTGGCCATGTTATCCCAACTAAAACGAGCGGCGTTGCGTAGACCGCGCTCTATGAGACCGCGCCGCACCTCCTCGCTCGAAATACAGCGCAGAATAGCGTCGGCCATATCGTCGACATCATAGGGATCGAACATTTCTGCGGCATCGCCGACCACTTCCGGCACAGAGGACACGCGTGCTGCCGCCACCGGTGTGCCGCAAGCCTGGGATTCTAGTGGCGGCAATCCGAAGCCCTCGGACAAGGTCGGGAACACGAAAACATCTGCGCCTGAATACAAAGCCGACAAATCGCCATACGGGCGCCGACCGGTAAGCACGATACGATCATCAAGCTTGAGCTTCTTGATCGTATCGAAGATTTCATCGGCTAAAAACAGGGTTTCACCTACCAGTACTAACTTATGCTCGATACCCGACTCGCGCACCAGTCGATGATAGGCCTCAATCAGACGAGGTACGTTCTTGCGCTTAGTCAACGAACCAATAAACAGTATGTAGGGTCCGCTGATGCCGAGGCTGCTTAGGAATTCTTCGAGCTCCTGTTCGTCATTGACCCGGCCGATATCGTCGCCTAAACCGGGACGAGTGACGAAGACTCGTTCCGGTCCTAGACCAAAATGGTCCATGACTTTTTCTTTGAGGTAGTCTGTGTAGCAGAACACCGCCGCAGCATTTCTGACTCCACGATTCAACAGGTATTGCAGCCGCCACCGGATTAGCGGCGGATAGACCTCCGGCTCCGAGAATTGACTCCAACAGGTCATGGTCAGTACAAAGCGAGGAGGCATGATCAACGGCGGGACGAAGGTCGCGTGAAGAAGGTCGACTGGCCGCTTGCGCAGTTCCAAGCTCATTCCGAAGGACACCGTCGGCCATTTGCCGGCTGGTACCATCTTCTGAATGCGGAAATTGTCGGCGAGTACCAGACTATCGGTCGCACCAGGCGTAACTTCGTAAACGGTGTAATTGTTACGATGGTCTAAAGCCGATAGACGTTGCAACGCACGCAGATCGACCACCGATGGCCCGCCCAACGTTCCAAGTTGCGTCGAAAAATATCCGATGTGCATGTGATCCCCTTGAACAATGACTGTTTACTAGGCTTTAGACGTCTGGAAAAACCGAAAAGCTAGTTATAAACTCACAAAATATAAGAAAATACGTTTAAAAATGCAAATATAATTGGCTGGGCTGCAATCACTCAAACAAAAAACCACGATATATAGTGACGCAACTAGATTTGCGGGTCTTTCGGCTGAGTTGCATTAATTCATTCAAGTGCGACAAGGCTTTCCTTGCATTGCCATTGTCATACCAATGATCAGGGTTTGACGTCGCCACCGTCCCGGTAGTAATCGATGACATCGTCTATATGAGATTCGATGGACGCGGTGGGGCGATAGCCGAGCACTTCGCCAATGCGGGAGATATCGGCGATCGAGTAGCGTAATTCTCCGGGATGCGCATTGACATGCACGGGGCGTAAGTTCGGGGCGATGCGTGCGCAAAGTAGGGCCGCGATCTCGTTAACCGATGTAGCGTTTCCCGTGCCAACATTAAATATTTGATAGCGCCGCGTCGAATTCATCGCCAACAGATTGGCCGCCACAATATCGCTGACATGCACGAAATCCCGTCGTTGTTCACCGTCACCGAAAATCGTCGGTGGCTCGCCACGTAGCAGTTTACGGATAAATATTGTGATCACACCTACGTAAGGCGTGAAAGTCTGCCCTGGGCCGAAGGTATTGAAATAGCGCAACACGTTGCAGTCTATACCGATGTCTTCGGCCAATTGCATGCAATATTTCTCTGCCGCCAGCTTGGCGATGCCATAGGGTGAAATGGGTTCAGTGGGATGACTTTCTGTGATTGGGGCAGACGTGGCGCTGTCCGCGTAGACCGCCATTGAGGAAGCGAACACCAACTTCCTGATAGTACTATTTTTGCAGCACCGCAGTAGATTCAGCGTCCCCATGAAATTGGTTTCCGCATCCTGATAAAAATCGTTGAACGACGAGCGCACACTGACACGCGCTGCTTCGTGAAAAACGATGTCACAACCGGCAAGCGCTGCACGCAGATCGTCGGGCAAGCAGACGTTGCCAACCAGAAGCTGAGCGCCGTCAGGTACGTTTTCGCGGCGACCCATCGACAAGTCATCGAGTGCTACGACTTCAATCCCTTGACTCAACAAAGCTCGCGCCAGCCTCGAACCAATGAATCCTGCACCACCGGTAACTAGAGCACGACGATACATATTAAGGCAACTCCCTGCTCATAAAGAGCCTACAATCGATCTGATGTTCTGGCGTGAATATAAAGTGATCGACGTCGGTTGAGATGGTGACCTCTGTGCCCGGAAAAATCACGCTGTTGGTGATGGAGATAGGATTGCGAATCGCGGCGCCGTCTCCGACTACGACATTCCTGAGTAATGCACCGGGATGTATCTGGACGTTGTCGGCAATAACGGTTTCGCAACCCCTATCACGCAACTCATACATGTTGCAAAGGAGAACATCCGATGGCGTAGTCAGATTGACATCTAACTGGATCACTTCATCGGCAAAGACTGGAATGTTGTCGTCGATCATGATTTGGATAGTATCGGTAATCTCGTACTCGTCTCGCATGGCCGTGCGCGGCGTTCGTCGCACAGCGTCGAATACAGGGAGATCAAACAAGTACAGACCACAACCCTTAAGCGTGGTGTCAACATAGCGAGGCTTTTCCACGACGCGGATCACGCGACCATCATCCTGTTGGAGCACGGTGAAATTTCTGCGTATCTTCTCTGGGTCGGGCTCACGCTTGACTGCCAAGATCGCCCCAGCCTTCTTTGCCTCCATCATGTCGATCATTGACGACAGGTCGCGGGTTTTGAAAAAGATGTCGCCCAGCACCACAAATATCGGCGAAGAGACGTGTGGCTCCATTTGGCCTAACGCTGCCGCTATGCCCAGCAACTTGGTTTGCTCGATATACTTTAATCGCACACCAAACTTATCGCCACGACCAAGCGTCAGCGCCAATTCGTGACCGAGGTGACCAATGATAATGAAGATATCTCTGATGCCCAAGTCCCGAAGAGACTCAATCGTGTACTGCATCAGCGGTTTGTTGCAGATTGGAAGTCCCGGCTTCGGATAGTACTCGCTGAACGGTTGCATGCGTGTACCACGACCGGCGGCGAGAATGACGGCAACAATGTTTTTCATAAGTGGCGACTCGTTGTTGTTCTGAATTTTCAGAGCGATACAGCATTTGCCAGCATTGCTGTAAAACCTGATCACGGGAACCAGTTACTACACTCCTACACTGAGTTTCGCGCGAACTGACGTCTTTAAATAGACGTGCGACCACACCTAGTCATTATTAATGGGTAGGATTTTAGATAAACCACCCCTTTAAGCAATTGGCTTACTGCACAAAACAATTTGCTGTAGTATGATAGCTTATAACGGGATTTTGATCAAACCGTTACATTATATGCCAAATATTATACCTGGACATCTTCTTCACCAGCAGCCAATGACCGTCAAGCTATCCATCCTCATCGTCACATGGAATTCGTGGGCAGATCTTAAGCGTTGTCTCGAATCCATACAGCGATTGAATCTTTCCGGTATGGAGATACTAATTATCGACAACGGCTCGGCCGACGATACGGTCGATAAATTGAATCTGCAATTTGGCGATACCGTGAGACTCCATGTAAATCCGATTAACCTCGGATTGCCGGCGGCCGTGAACATCGGTCTCAAGCTTGTGCGTGGCGAGTATGTCATGTTGCTCGACGTCGATACTGAGGTCGAGCCTAACGCAGCCGCGCGGTTGCTGGCATTTATGGAGGCACATCCAGATGTAGCACTCATAGCACCACGCATACGCACCTCGGAAGGGCAGGACGAACGCACGGCGCGCAATCTGCCATCAGTGACGAGCGGCTTGTTCGGACGCCAGTCCCTATTCGCCCGCAAGTTTCCAAACAACCCCTTTACGCGCCGCTATCTGGCCAGCACGCATCATAACAACAGCACTCCCTATCAGGTAGAGCAGGTGTCAGCCGCATGCATGTTCTTCCGCCAGTCATTGTTCGATACGGTGGGTCCGTGGGACGAGAAATATCGCTGCTATTGGGTCGATACCGACTGGTGCGCACGCCTCAAGAAATTAAGCGCGAAGGTTTATTGCGTTCCTCAGGCCCGCATCATCCACTACGAAAACAATCGAGCCGGCAAAAAGAAGAGTACTTGGCGTATCTGGCATTTCCACATTGGCGCTTATCGCCTTTACCGTAAGCACTATACTTTAGGTTTCCTCGATCCGCGCGCTCTTTTGGCTGGAGCGGTCCTGGCCGCCCGAGCCTGTGTAATGCTGGTATTGAACGAGATGAAATCCGATGCGAGCAGACCGCCGCCGACCAACCACTAGGCCATCTAAGGGTTCTATCGTATTAACTATAAAAAGTACATATTTTGTGCGAGCAAGAATACCAGTCCTTAAAACAGGACGGATTTATCCTGCCAGCGCATAAAATTGCTCTGCAAAAGGCATCTGATTTTCTTCTGCCATTTGGCCTTTGCGGATCATGTGCATCAGTTCGATACTGGCCAACACACTTCGGGCTGA
>Ga0208115_1000052_pt1 | contig 38154 bp, 48 predicted proteins | sample LakWasMeta4_LOW4_2_FD_183856 | JGI IMG/M metagenome (GOLD analysis project Ga0208115, IMG submission 183856) | Freshwater sediment methanotrophic microbial communities from Lake Washington under simulated oxygen tension - Sediment Metagenome... | ecosystem: Environmental > Aquatic > Freshwater >...
CCGTCCGTTGTCATCCAAGGGATAATGTAAACATAAACCGCTTGGTCATTTGCTGGTGCAGTCGCAGCGGTTGATAAATCAATCGTAATCTCATAGTCAACAGCCAGTGTTGATAAATTACTTACTCTAGCAGATTGCCAACCTGCGAACGGTGTCGCTGTGTCAATCGCTAAAGATTGCAAATTGGTCACAGTTAACGCCGTGTATGTGCCATACGCTTGATTTATCGTTGTCATTATAAGCCGCCCCAAACATCAGATACTTCTTGCTGGTCAATATTGCCCTGAATCGTGTAAATAACCGCCGATACCGTGCCAGTTTGCGCCGCTGGGTTAGCAAACATCAATTCTAGTCGTGTTGATTGGCGAGTACACGCAGTTAGTACATTGACACCACTAACACCACCCGCACTAACTAATGCTCCACCAGCACCTGACGGCAAAGCGATTACTGAATCGCGCAAACCTTTTCTAATGCCAGCCTTTGAAGCGTCTATTGTAGAACGTCCCATTAAAATGAGCTGTAGGTTCATTTGCTTAATACCAATAGCTAAAGCGCGATTAGTAAAAATTGCAGTGCTATCTGGTGCATCTGTTTGGGTAAAGGCAGTAACATCAATAGAATCTGAAATTGCAAGAGTGGATGCTTCAGTATTCCAACCGAACGAAACCTGTTTAGCGTTGTAATAAGCGGCGATAGACTGCCAGTCTTCGGTAATAATGAACGTTTCAAGCGGTTGACCTGCTTGAGACAATGCCGCTATATCCGCTCTGAGTATTGCTTTTTGCGTACTGTTTAACATAAATACTCCTATTTCTTAGTGCCATCGGCTGCGTAATAAGTCCACACACCGCATTCATCAAAAATAACCCTCTCACCAGCCGCTATAGAACCATACCACTGGACATTAACATTAGGAGTTGCAAATAGGTAAATGTGAACAACGGACGTAGTTCCGCCAGCCTGATTTGATACGGTAACCTGCTTAATATTACGACTATTACCAGAGCTTGGAGCTGGAACAATTGCTACATCACCCGTTGAAATAGTTGCCGCCAATGTTCCTTGACTAGCAACGAATGCACCTGTTGATGAGTTAACATCAACATAGGATGAGCTATAGCCTATCGTTGCAGAGCCACTGACAATTTCAAGACGTAACGCTGTTGATGTGCCTGTTAGTAATAACATTTTACTTATCTACTTTGATGGTCATTTGACCACTAGCAATCGAGAAGGTATTGGTGTTCAGCACAGATTGTGCAACAGTAAAACCACCGTATCTGATTAAATTGCCTGACGTTGACGCATCGTATAAAGCAAAACCCCAAATCATTTCAGGACTGGTCGTCCAGTTTGCGGTCGCTTGTGTAAAAGTAATGGCTGCATTGTTTGATGTGGTTGCACTTGTACCGCTTGATGCAGTAGTAGAACCCGCTGATTGAGAACCCGCCCAAGCTGCCAATGAGCAAGCGACTGTTACACGAGCATACGCACCGCCAGAAACTTCGTTCATAGACGTATTTGCTTCAAGTGCCGCCGATTGTTCAGTTAAAACAGCCGTACCATCGGTAATTGCTTCACCTGATACACCTAAATAAGAGGGCGCACTTCCCGCCGTTGTGCCAGCTGTTGTGACTTTGTAAAGATGATTAAAGCCGTCTGGCGTTACTACGCACAATGTGTCATTCAATGCGTACGCTGTTGATCGTGCGACCGTGCCTTTAGTACATTTAAGTAATGCCACATAGACGTTAGATAATGCAGTATAGGTTTGCCCACGCAATGTCGCGTCGATGTATTTGTTTTGTTCAAAATCTGATGTGCCGCTCATGTTAATAAATTCCTAAGTTGAAATATTAATAGTGATTGTTAATTTATTTGGATAAAACCATTTTTGTTTAACCAATACATGGCACCCAACAAAATCACGCCTAAAAGTTGTAAAATTTTTGAAAGCAGCGTTTTTCCTGCTTCTTGGTATAGATTTGCCTTGATTAAACCGACCGCAATTACAGCGGCTTTTTCTGCTAAATCTTTAGACGCTTTTTCATCAATACTTTCAGCGATTTTTTTAGCTATTATAATAAGTTGATCTTCACTAATACTTAATGCTCGACGTTCTATATGATCTGGCATGTCATTCACCTTTATTAAATGCGCTATCAGCTGTCCATCCTGCCATGAATACCAGACTCATAGTTTCACGCGTCAATTCCAAAAAAATTCCTGATTGCTGCATTGTGATAATAGAGACCAGCAAAGTAATTAATGTGACAAAAGTGTTTTTTGGCTCAGTTATTAAATAACGGATAAAACTGCATGATAATTGTTCGCGGGCATATTTTTTAAACCAGTGACAATACATACCGCTGAATGCAATCAGATAAAAAATTATCTCATTTTTAGTCATGATTTTTCCTTGTAAAGCACTTATCCAAGGATAAGTGCTTCATTGATTATTAAGCAGCAGCAGTAGCTAATAATGCCCATGCTGTACCCGTATTGACGAATTTTGCATGTTCATTGAGCGTGTCAACTGTGGCATAGGTTGCACCACCCGCAATTAGTTCACTGCCCGCTGGATCAAGAGTAATAGCAAAGGCGGCGGCATCGGTTTTCTTGACAAATAATGTTGTACCGATAGGGACTAATGCAACGGATGGCAAATTAACCGTTTGAGCAGCAGTATTTGGACATAACAAAATAACCTCGCCACTTGCAAAATCACCCGCATTTAATGTTTGTGCACCTGTTGCTGGTAAAGTAATAATTCGATTATTTTCATTATTAAATTCTTCTAAAATAACATCGACGGTAGTTGCCCCCGTAAGAACAGCCGTTGCCGCATAACCTAGAAAATAACTGTTTAATGCTGGCGCATTGATGCAGTTTTTATTTACGTTGTCCCACCAGACACCACCGCCTTGTGCGATAGCCCCAGCAGCCTTTGGCAGATTAAAAACCCCTTCTGTTGCTACACTGCCTGTTTCACTGATTGCAATATCAACCAAAGTGATTGCCATACACCATAAGCCAAACATAATCGGAACTCCTGAAGCAACCGCTGCCCCAGTGCTGTTTAACCATGTTAGGGTTTCGCCTTCTTGTACAAAATTTTTAGCCATTGTCTTATTCCTGTTTTGGTTTTAGTTATGCAAATGCAAAATTAAATTTACATTTGCATTAAATATTACGCGCCTACGTTTTTCGCGGCACCGCGATAGTCGATAGCGGCTACGCCATAATCCAGACGGACTTTATATTGCGCACCATCAACACCCCAGCCTTGTTGCATTTCAATGTAAGGTTCTGCATTGCCGTCTAAAAAGGCGACTTCAATCACGGGGGCTTCTATTGGATCAGCGAACATGTACCAGTCAGTACCAGAAATACGCGGTGTATCAATCACATCGCGGAATAAACCAGCAACGACATTAGGACGTTGCAGTTTATTAGCAGTATCTGGATCATATTGTGAGGTGTTGACTACGCGGGCATTACCGCCTTGTGCCATGCCACCTAGCCATAAGGCAGGTCGTAAATCAAGGTAGTCATTGCCGCCCACATCTTTTTGACTTGCCATTTTTTGGCGTAAATCTTCAATGGCTGCCATTGTCACAACAGTGCCAGTTGATTGAATATTGCCATGTGAAGCATGGAATAAAGCAATGCCATCGCCCATCGTCGGATTACTGGCTAACAAGGCATAAACATCAGCTTCGATAGTTCGTTTCCCTGCCCGTGCCAAGTCACGCGCTAGACCAATGAATGCACTTAAATCATCATTGATAATCGCTTGACGGCTAATGTTGATGATGTTGCCTTTGGTGCTTGCTGTGATGCTGGCTTTTTCGCCGTCTGGAATTGCTTTGTTTTTAAATTCGCCTAATTCGTTTAGTGCATCCAGATTACCGAATGAACCTGTACGATAACGGTTAGCAGCTCTAAAATCAGAAACTGAACCAACTGCACAAAAGCGTGACCAGGTATCGGGGGCAGTGGCATAGGCAGCTAATAATGTTTTGTGCATTGCGTTTTCTAGCAATACGGGGAAATCAGAGGTGCTTTGTGTAAATGCTGCTGAGATCATGCTCATACGATCTAAGTGTGAGCGTGACATATTGGCTTGTACTAAGCATTCTTCAGCAATGCGCTCTAACCGCCAGCCTTTTAAACTATTGTGAGCGGTGACTTTTTCGATGCCTGCTTTAGCTAAGATGGCGTTGACAGCATCAGTTTTGAATCGTTCTTGACCTGTTTCGCCAACATGCACTGAATGAGTAACTGCGTGTTGGTTTTCGCCCAATTTTGCGAGGATTTCAGCGCGGGCTTTTTCTTCGGTAATACTGGTATCAAATAACATGCGTTCTTGCATTGCCAAAATATTTTTTCGGTCAGGTGACACCATTGCAAAAATGGCTTTAATTCCATCCTGTCGTTGGGTTTCGGCTTGTCGTTTAGTTTCAATTGCCGATGCTTCAACAGCAATGGTTGGGGTTTGGGTTGATGGTTGTGGTTGATTATCCGTTTTTAAGGTTTCAGTGGGTGCTGGCATGGGAGTTTTTTCCTGTGTTAGTGTTGCGGTAATTTTGTTGCTGGTTAGCCAAGATTCTGGCAGGTTTATATTTTTTGGTAGTGAAGCGGTAATGGGTATTGCATCGCCAATTTGGTCAATAAAGCCAAAATCTAATGCTTCTTGTGCGGTGTAGAAATGGTCTTTGCCATCGGTAAGCAAACCGATAATTTCATCTAGCGGCTTGCCTGTCTTTTCAACGATGTTTTGCGCCCAAGCTTCTGAATATTTCTCTAACATATCCGCTGCTTGCCGCAGTTCATTCGCATTACCAAAACTTTGAGTAGATGGTGCATGAATCATAAATAGCGCGTTAACCGCCATAATGACTTTAACGTTATCGCGTTTTATCATCGGAATAACGGATGCAGCTGACATTGCTACGCCATCTATATAAAAATTGATTGCACCTTGGTGTCTGGCACAGGCATTTCTAATTGCTAAGCCTTCAGGTAAACTTCCACCGAAGGAATTGATACGAAAATCCAGCGTTTGATCTGGTTGAATTGCATCTAATTTTTGAATGATGCTCAATGCGTCATTACCAATACTATCGCCACACCAGTCAGTCTTACCTACATCGCCATAAAATAAAATTTGTGTGACATTGTTGGCTAAGGCAGTTATTTGTAGATTTTTCATATTTTTTCTCTAGGCATAAAAAAACCCGCCTAAGCGGGTTGATTGTTTTTTAAGTTGTTTATTAAATTTCCCAAAATCCATTATTTGATGTGAATATAATTGCGGTGTTATTAATAAATTTTCCGCCAATTATGTGATTATCTTCATAATCACCATAGTTATCACACATAATGACAGTATCTAAATCAGCCGTATATTCTCCACCTTTATAACCATCAAAATCACATCCTACACAATCTTGTAGCTTTACTAATAAGTTTTCTGCCGTGATATTAATTGTGCCGTCATGTGATAATGCCAATTTACTATAATCACCACGCCATGAACTAATGCGTTCTGGAATATCGTTGTTAGAAAATTTAACATCAGCGTTTGGTGGACATTTTTTCAGCCATTCTATTAATTCTTTTAAATTTGCCATATTTGAATTACTGATTACTAAGCGGGTTGATTATTTATCGGTTGTGTCGGTTGCTGTTCAAAGGTAGTGAAAAATAGCCCTTTGTCTTTGGCTTTAGCTTGCCAGTCTGCATTTTGCTCAAGTACCGCATCGGGATTGCCGCCATTATCCCTAATGACCTGTTGCGGTGATTTAAACCCTGCACTGACTTGTTCCTGATTAGCGCGGCTTTCTTTCAGCGGGTCTATCCACGGCATCTTAGGTCCATAATATTCAGCGGCAAATAGCGTATTTATGTCTAAATCTCTAGGTAGTTTTATCACACCTGCTAGTATGCCGATTTGTACTACACGTTTATAGGTCGGTTTGGTAATCGCACTAACAAACGCATTCGTTAGAACACCATAAGCGGCATAGCTTTCGACTAATTCTTGACGCTGTGCTGAATAATTACCATCGTATTTTTTGCTGATTGATGAATACGATGTCCCTGTACCACAAGCGACGGCTCGCATCATAGCATCACGAAAATCACCTAACAATCCACTTGGTCTATTGCTTTGAATTGTGCCAATTTCTTCGCCGATGGCTAATTGGTCAAAGACCATACCAGGCGACATGGTAAAAGTTCTATCTTGTCCACTTTCTGGCGGTTCAAAATTTTCAGGTGATCCGCGTTTAATGTAAGAGGTCATCGCGGCGGCAACACGGGCGGCTATGCGTTCTGATTCTTCATAGTCTTTTATGTCTTCCAGTCGTTTCATCACGGTAGCAAAAATTGATATGCCGCGCGATTGCTTGAAGCGTTTGATAAGCTTCAAATGCTGCATTCTATTTGCAGGAATCACTCTGTAATCGTAATTCGAATATTTGAATTGCACGCCTTCTGGATGTTGCTTGAGGGCGTAATAATTAACGGCTTGCCCCCAACCGTTGCGTTCAATGCTTTGCAATATTCTATCGTTATTGCTATTCCAAGATGGCAAATAATCAGCTTCAATGAATTCAACTGACAAAGGAACTTTTGTACCGTGATTTAAGCCTGTGATACTGCCTTCAAGATACTGCATGAAAACTTCACCATCGCGCACCCATGTTCTGCACGCCATTTGTTCACATTCTGCCCATTCCATTTCATGACTGAGTTCTGGATTTTCTTTAAAATCGTTCCAGTATTTCAGTAATTGCTTGGCGAATTCAGTATGCAGTTCACCTTTTCTATCTTTTGGCATAGGTTCGACATTGATGCCGTTTTGTCCAATGACTTTTGCAACGATATTGCTTAACACGCCTTCTGCCAAATCGTGATTTTGTTCGAGATTCCGTGCGTAACCGCGTAAGGCACTGCCTGCTTGGACGGTTAATCTATCGCCGTTTGAATTATCTGGTTTGTCTTTACGAGTACGGCTTGGTTTAGCTGATTCATAAGCGGCTTGTACATAACGCGCTTTTGCTCGTTTTGCTGACCATTCAGGGGATAAATAATCGATTGCTTGGTCTAAAAAATTCATTATTTAAATTCCGCTAAGCTAAATGAGGCACTACCGCCGTTGCTTCTAGCTTGTTCAGCATTAACAGCCCGTTGCCATTCTTGCCGACCTTGGCGAATTTGTGCCAAATCTTCACGCACTAAACGACGACCATTCATCATGAATTCTTTGCCTGATAAAACGGCTTTTTCGGCTTCTATGTATAGCGAGAGCATGTCTGTTGCAGTACTCATAACCACTTTCCTTCGGTTTGAATGAAATTATTCATTTGGTTTTGTATCGGTTTAGGTGGTGGCGGTGTTTCGATGATAGGTTCAAATAGCGTGGTTTGTTGTTCGCTAATGACTAGCGGGTTTTCGTGCCAGTCTTTTGCCCACGATGGTGGGTTGTCCCAGTCCAGTTCTTTTTTACGGTCTTCAATCAGCTTTGCAGTTAATGCGGCTTCGGCATAGCAGAGTTGGTCGAATAATTCGTTTTTTTTGCCTTTCGGTTGTATCCAACCTAGAACATCATCACGGTATTCGACGGTGAGTTCTTCATACGCTGCTTTGGGCAACCAAGCGGGGAAATGGATATAGCGCGGTGCGTTGACAGATTTTTTTAGATCAGCACTGAGTGAGTCTTTCAACATGGTGGTGTTGAGTATCCATATCGGGATTTCTTTTTTGGCATTTACGCCTTTGACATCCCGTGCAGTTTGTTTTTCTGGATAGGACTTTCTAACTTTGGGCTTTTGGATGTTTGGTTTGGGTCGTTCGCCTTTGAGCAATAGAAAATTTTGGTTCAGGCGTTGTTTTTTCAGTAACCGCCAAAAGTCATACGCGCGTTCTGTCACGCCTGCTTCGCCGTTTGAATCGCTGGCGGTTATCAGCACTTTCATTTTCCTGCCTGAGTTATCAGCCAGTGGGTAAGTAGCGTTCATGACTCTATCACGCAAAGCTAGCCAGTCTTCTAAATATACCGATGGTTTTAAATTGTGATATTTATCACCTTCTTTGCGCTCAGATAGACGAATTTCATAGCGGTCGATTAACCAACGCTCGCTATGCAGTCCATAGCCAGTGACTAATACCGAAAATCCCCAGCTTTGTACATCGACACTGCTAATCAAAAATCTGACACCTTGTGGCACGGTCTTTTCAATGAGTGGTTCAGCGCGTTTTTGGTAATCGCCTGCGTTGTATTCGGCAACACGTTGTTGTGATAAATATGGTGCGCCAAAGTCAAGGTTCAATGTTGCTTGTAGGCTATCATCAGCACCTTTCAAATCAAATTCTCTGAGTCCGTCTAAATAGGCTTGTGCCAATTTTACAGGGTCGGTATAGGCTGCATAAACACCTGGAAACCAGAAGGAGGCAATGCGTGGTGCTTCAACATCAGTTTTTCCTGTTACGTCCGTTTCTTTTTTCCAATGACCATTAGCAACCATTTGTCGCTTATGCTTGGTGTCGATTAAACAGCCGTTTTTCGTACAGACAAATTTAGGTTTTTCCCTTAAATCAGCAATCGTGGTGTCAAATAAGTCTTTGTCAATCGGGAAATGCAAGGCGGTATGATCAAATGGCGGTAAGAAATGCTCACCACATTCTGGACATTCTACATAAAACCTCCTTCTATCGCCCATGTTAAATAAACTAAGAATTTGTGAATCAGCGGGTGGTGCTTCGTGTGGGTTTTCATCAGTTGCCCGCCATGTTGGATCAAGTATTTTTCCACTAGGGCTACTTTCTGCCAGCGTCATGCCTTTGCTTAAAAAGGTGCTGGAACGTTTCGCCGCTAATTTGAATATTGAGCCTTGACCGTCTATCGCGTCCATGCGGTCATAGTCAGTTAAACAAACGAAGATTAAGGATTTTCCTGAAAGTTGGTTTGTTGTGGGCCATGCAATAAATAGCAGTTGACCGTTTTTAAATTCTTTGACAAATGTGTTGTCAGAACGACTACCCGCCGCCATTTGTTCTTTCAGCATTGGGCTATTACGGATTGTCCAGCCTAGTTCTTTGCGTTCAAATTGGCTGGCGGTATCCTTGGTTGTTTGCACAATCATGAAATCCGATTTTAGGCATTTAATGCTATATGCCATGCCACCTAGTACCAAGGCGGCGGTTTTACCTGATTGTGCAGAACCGACAAAAATTACCGCATCATAGTCACGCATAGCTAAACAATCCATTGGTTCAAGCAGGTATGATGTTAAATCAGCGTTCCAATTTTCTGAACCACCTGACTTTGATTTAACCTTTAAGTATTTTTTAGCGGCTTCAGACGGTGTTATTTTTTCACCTGGTCTAATTAGATCGGCTATGTCACGCGCTACGTCGGAGGCTTGTCTCATAGTTTTTCTATCTCATTTGCCCAGTTTTCTAGCAACGCATTGATTTCTGTTTCTAGCTTTGAAACGGCACTGTGCGGAATGTTGTAATCGCGTTCTAGATTATCTGGAATAGAGTGTAAAAAATTGATAGCTGGCTTGATGATTTCAGCGACTATTTGTCTAACATCAGCATAATCAAGCAGAACACCTTCTTCTTTTTCAACTTTGATTTTTGCCAGTGTTCCTTCGTAATAATCACGCCGCTCTTTGGGCGGTAATTTTTCAGGGTCTGAGAAATCATAATTGACCGTTGGGGCTAGGATTGCCCTAGCGGCTTCCCAAATGTCGTAAACAGGAAATCCGTTTTGTGTGTCGGCTGGTTTTATGTTCGATTCATTAATCCTTTTTTGAACCGTTTCTCTGGCGATTCCAGCGAGTTGGGAAATTTTATTTAATGAAAAATTACGCCAACTATTTATATCAGCTACTGTATTTTTCATCTTAATAAAAGTATGTATTTTTTGTTGCTAATCAATAGCTTAAAAGCCTATTGTCGAGTCTATAAGAGTCAAAAATTTTTCCACATAATGCGAGCTTTTGAACCCGTTTATCTTTTTTTATTGGAAAGTACCTTTTTATTTCAGGCATAAAAAAAGCCCACCTGATTAATCGGGTGAGCTTCTACATTTTGATAAAATATACTATCAAAGTGCGGCGTTGTCAACTTTTAAAAAAATGACGTTTAATATTACCGTCTAATTCATTGACGTATCTGTACACGTCATCATATCTAACTACCCAATCACGCCGCCATTGTCTATCTGATATGTTCAACTTCATAGACATTTCCCGACCACTTAACCGCTTATGCTTAGTTCCGTTGCATGAATGGCATACCTTAATATCCAATAGACCTATACCATGACAGCGTGGACACAGATTATCACTCATAACCTCATGCACAGCCATTGTTGCTATTGCGTTTAACACGTCACGACAACGCGGCTGCCAGTTTTCTTTTAATGCCAACGCAGATACATAACCAATAACATGAATTAAAAAGCTACGTTTAGCCCCGTCATCACAGCCATACTTTGCTAATGCCAAAGCCATTTCAGCATCCGATAAACCAGCCAACAACCCTGCTAACTCAGCTTTACTCAAATGCTCTTTAGATGTTCCACGCGGAGTACAATCCAAATTACCCACGCCAGCCTGTAATCGTCCTATCATTTCAACACTAACCATAACCACCTCGCTTTGTTTATATATTAATACTTAAGCCCCATCTGCCACCTTTTCAGTCATTACAGACTTAAAGACATTCTGCAAAATACGTCTACCAACCACATCATTAATCCTTGTATCACCTGCCATCTTATAAACCCTATCGCCTTTTCGACTGCCAGTGCTTATCTTGAACGACACCAAACCATAGCCAAATCGTTCAAGAAAATCGTTTAGCATTCTTATTGGGTACTTAGACATCTTTGAATAATTACCCAACCCAACCGCCGCTAATTCAGCATGATGGTCATTCAGGTATTGAGCGATTAAAACGGCGTGATACTGATCCATAACCCTATCGCCTATCAATGCTCTAACCACATCAATATGCTTGCCCTTTGATACCGATTTAAACCCGTCATTCTTAACATCAACAGCCATACGTTGTTCAGGTGTTGCCTCAGCAATTTCACGATTATGAATAGTTGACACTATTCGACCACGGTCATAAAACAACACATCATCATCAACGACTTGATGCGTGCTGGGCAGGGCAAGCTCATAGATGACGTTGTGTCTTTCCAGCTTATAGCTTTCATCCTGAGTAATACTGTCGGCTTTTTCCAGCTTATCTGCGTCCATAGATGAAATATCATCAGCGGAGATAACACCATTACAATGCACATCTCGCGCTTTCTTCCGTGCATCCATTAACTCATCAATTGCCTTATCACCTTCAAAACGACTTATTCGATAACCTTTCAAGCGCATCAATAGCAACGCTTGGTTTTCCAAATCATTTAATGAATCGTTATGTGCCGCTGTAATTTTCATTCTGAATGTATCCAATGGATCAAACACTACTTCACCATTAACAACCCGCGCCCGTGCCTTTGTTTCACCTGTCACCAAGGTGTCAAAATCATTCATTCGATTGCGAGTATGCTTATCATTGAATCCGATGGTGATTAACTGGCTTTTACGGTTACGCCCGATCATTTGCATGACTTCGTTTTCAGGTAACACGCCACGAAACAAGGCAAAGTGTGCTTTGATATGCTCATTGGTAATAGATACGCCTGTACTGATAACAGGCGAATGCACGACAACATCCCAGTTGGCAATTTCATCATTAGGATTAGCTAAAAACTTGGCTTGGTCAGTGTCAGCTTTATTGTTTGCTGTCACCAACAATACTTTAAGATGTGGTCTATTGACCTTTTGATAGACCGCCTCAGCGGCTTTGATACTGTCGCACTGGATCAGTGTTGCAACGCCTGATAAAGCCGATTCAATCGCTTTATTAAATGCCGCCTCATAATAACCATACTGAATTTCAGCAATCGGCTCATTGCGTTCTAGCGTTAAAGCAAATAGTTTTTTGTGTGGAAACGTTTCTTTCAACCAATCCACAGTCAACTGATTAAGATCAGCATCGCTTCCCAACACAAACTTAGCATTATTAATTGCCATTACCAACGCGTCATAAACCAACTTACGTTCATTGGTTTTAATGGTACCAATGGCAACATGTTCTAAGGTTTGACGAATTTCATCAATGAAAATTACCTCGCAAAACTTGGTAACGTAATCAAAAAAACGAGGATTGATAATGCTGTTGATGCAGGTCGCCAGCGTATCTTCTAACATCATGTCGTTTTTGCTATTTACATCCTTGTAGCTTGTTGACTTTAACCGATTGCTTGAATTAGCGACTAAGGATTGACGGTGACAGATATAAGCTGTTGTCAGTCCACGCTTAGCAGCTAAATCGAATACATGACCGCCTAAAATAGTCTTGCCGCGTCCCATCTCCCAATTGCATAAATGGATGCCCTCATTGCCCAGCACATATTCAGCAATATCTTCATACGACAAACCTGTGCAGCCTTTCTTTTCAACACTCTCAAAAGATGACTCATGCTTAGTTTTTGAGCGTTTAACCGCGCAATACAAAGCCTTGCTCATGGTCTTACTGACAAAATCAATCGCTTCTTCTGTTGTATAACCACGCGCTACCAACATATTACTAATCAATGATTCTGCTACTTTTAAATCCATCAAAAACTGATTGGAAACCGCTGTCGCACAACAAAACCAAATGTGCTTTTTAACGCTATTCTTTCCACAAACTGACAACAACTGCACTGCACCATCAAACACATTTGATTTAGGACACAATTCAAACTTGTTTGACCTAAACACCAACTGCTTTTTAAGCGCGTTTAACCCTGCCAGTAACAAAACATCGTTAAAATCCACCTTTTGACCATCAAACTCAGCAACAAAAATCCGCGCACCGTGTGCTTTAGCAGCCTTAAGCGCAGAAAACATCCCAGTATTACCTTTGCTCGCATCCTCATGACAATCGTTATCCGCTGCAATCACAGGGCGGCGATAACCCAATGCTTTAACTGATGCTAACACCGCACCCAAATTCCCCGCATCCATTGCGCAAAAAACTGCCTTACCTGTTGCTAAATACACCGACAATCCCGTTGCTAAGCCCTCAGCAACAAACACATAATCATCGGTTTTATCTGCGTCACCAATCCGAATAAACGCTCCTGCTTTGCCACCTGAAAAACGATAATCCTTATTACGCCATAACGCTTCTTCACCTTTTCTAGCAAAATTAATCAGCTCATCATAAATTTTCTGAAAACCGATAATTTCACTTTTGGCATTACGAAGTGGCACAAGCAAACACCCACCGCGCTCATCATGCACGTGCTTAACACCCGCCTTAGCCAATGCTTCACACGCAGATACCGACCATTCAGAAAACTTAGAATGCAAATACAGCGAATTCGACAGATCATCACTGCCAGCATCTAATTCAGCACTCCACTTAGCAAACTGTTCAGCATTCCACTTAGCACGGCGTTTTTCATCGGCGGCATAATCAAATGATGGTGTACGGCTTGATATAGGCGATACAGAGATAGGACGATTATTTTTATATAACTCCCACAATGCACTTTCTGTTGAAAACGTCTCAGTAAATTCCCCACCCTTAAAAGTATGAAAATTAAAAATAGGAAATGTGAACTCATGAGACGTATTGCCAACGCCTTTAACCGATTTGCGTTTGATCTCAATATACGCCGCTACTTTGCCTTTATGCGCTTTATCTAAAAACTTAAGGCGCGAAGCTTTATGCGATTTTGACAAATCAAAGTTGCCATACTCCAAATCCACACCAACGCGCGCCGCCGTATCCCTAATCGCGTTAAAACAATGATCATAAACTGCCTTAACATCATCAAAGCCGTTCTCAATGCACCATTCAGCAAAGCCTAGTTTTTTGCTCATTCTATTACTCCTTCAAACTTGGGTACGCCATCTAACCAAGCCAGCACCTTTATTCCCTTGCTAACTAGCCCCAAAATAAAAAACTCAGTTTTGCTAAAATTTGCGTGTGCCTCACCAGCGTTTGTTATGACATAATAAATACCTGATTCTTTAGGAATGTCCGATGCTTTGCGCCACTGCACACGCGGTGCATTTAGTGCATCAACAATCTCATTAACATCCGATGCAAACTGCTCACCCCCTCTGACAGAAGGAATAACACGACCATGTGAATCTATAATTGATAATTCGTTATCAAGACAAACAGGCAAAACAATCTTCTTAATATCCATCTAACACCTCAACCAATGCCGCAGGCACTAACAACGAAAAATGCCCAGTACGGTTCAGCTCTAAGCCAATCTCAACCGCCGCTGTTACCTCATCACACGCCGAAGCCGTCTGAGTATCTCTAATCGCTCTAACAAATGATGAAACTGCTTTGCAATAACCCTCACCGAGTTGTTCCATCAAAATACGCCGTGCTTCCAAGCCAATCTCAAGCGTAACCAAGCCCATAATCCGTATTTTTTCCAATTCAGCTTTGCACATCACACACGCTCCGAACTTTTAGACCACCACACCAAAAACCAATCAGCCAGCGACCATAAAAAAAGGCGCAGATACGCAAAAAACACACGCACTACGCCCAATAACAAAATAAAAGCAGCAACACCTAATTTAAAAATGTTCATCGCTACACCTTATGAATTTGAATCATTTCAGCTTCAAACGCTGTGATAATTGCGCTACACCGTGCATTCACTGACTGTTTTTTCACATCCAGCTTTTGATAAACGTGTTCTAAATGCACACTGACCGTTTTTATACTCATGCCTAACACCCGTGCGATCCCCTTATCGGGCAAGCCCTCACACAAACGACATAACACCTCCGCTTCCCGTGGTGATAAATCGCCCTGCTTTAATAACGTCGCTTTAAACATGGATAACTCCCTAAGGATTGAATCGGATTTTTAAAAATCTAAAAACTGCCATACTGAAAAAAGACCACCAGCATTACTGGTGGTCAGTGGCTTCAGAGGTAGGCTGAACTGGTTGATGGTAGAAAAATGACGTTAAGTCATTAATTGTTAATTGTCCGTTGCTGGCATTAGCCAAATTACGCATAAGAGATGGTCTTGGAGTTCTACGGCGACCAATCAATTGCGTACGAATATATCCAGTCGAAGTTGATGCAGACTTTGCATAACTTTCTCGTTCATCAGCAGACATGGATAAGAAAAAATCTTTGAAATTTTTAGTAGTCATAACAGTATGAAATTTGTTTTATTTTTATGTTATCACGATGATAACATTTTATGCAAGCATTTGTTATCACATTGCACGTTATCATTTTGCTAATAGTCGAGTATCATCAAATGATGAATATTTATGAAATACGCTACAAAAATGCTAGGTATCTATCTGATTTAGTAGGCGGTACTGTTGCGACCGCTGAAAAACTAAATAAATCATCCCAACAAATTAGTCATTTATTAGCAGATAAGCCATTTAGAAATATTGGAATGGGTATCGCTAGACAATTTGAAATTGCTTTTAATAAGCCAAAGGACTGGCTAGACCACTACCATCCTGAACTATGGGGTGATGCAATTGGTATTAAGGATGAGAAAGCGGGGTATGCTGTTCAGCATCCAGAATCAGATGAGCTATCAGAAGAAGCAATTGCATTTGCTAAAGCATGGCAAGACCTATGTCCTGAACAACGAGCCGTTATTAATAGCACCGTACAAGCGTTTATTTATATGTCTGAGAACAAAGCCAAAAAATAACGATATGAGAAAAACCATAATCATAATCGTGCTTATTTTGGCATGGCTATCAACAGCTATTAATAACAAATATCAGGAAAATAAAGAAAAAACAAAGCGATATGTTGCTGAAAATAGCAAAAAATTAGCCGAACAAGATGAAAAACGGTTTTCTGCAACATCAATTGATGACTATATTGCTGAATTAAATAAGCCGCTAGTAGATACTGATAAAACATCGAAATATGTCATTGAGAAGCACCAATTAAACAAACAAGATTATGTTTTTGCCATTGAAAACTGGCTAATCCCCAAAGGAAACACCATAAATTTTATCGGCGATCCCGCCAGACTTAGTAAAAATACAAAAATAATTTCTGTAGAAGTTATGTACACCAACCAACAGAACAAAAAAAAGTTATGCTTCTTTATGTTTGACGAAAATAAAGCATTCATAAAAATAATTGAATACCCTGGTTAATCATCCTCAAAAATACCACATCAAATAAAACCCGCCTTGAGCGGGTTTTTTATTGCCTAAAATAAAAATGTTATCATTTTTGTTTGACAAAAGTTATCATCATGATAACATTACTCAAAAGCCAAGTATGGTGGGCATCGCCCACATAAACCACCATTGAGGAAACCACCATGAACACCATCATCACAAAAACCACGCTGTACAACGCGATAGGCACAGCTTTCGTCTTTATCGTTATCTCACTTTCAATTTTGAAATTTATTTGCTGAAAAATGCGCGATGACAATCTGGAAAGACAGATACCAATTATTAAAAAACCAATAGAGAGGCTACAAAATGAACCAAGAACTAGAAGATGTAATCGGCGAATTTGATGCTGGGATATTCTCAGATAAATTCATTGCCGCCTTAAAACTGGTTGCCCTAGGTGTTGTAGAACACGGCAAAAAAGGCAATGTCACCATCAACTTAAATCTATCTCAAATCGGAGATGGTGTCAGCGTAAAAATAGAACATACGCTGAAATATGCAGCTCCTACCAAAAACGGCAAAAAAGCTGAAGAAAACACTACCCACACACCCATGTATGTGGATGGAAAGGGCAATTTAACTATCAGCCCAAAAGCACAGCAAGATTTATTCACAGGCGAAAAAGCCAACGTAACCACACTGAGAAAATAAACTATGAATCCAGAATTAGTCGCTGCCATTGCCAGCTTAGCATTAGCCGCAAAACAAAACGCTGAAAGTGTCGATGCTGTCATCGTCCCAGACGGCTACAAATTACAAGCGTTGGAACAATTCGATAATGTGCCTAAACATTATCGGGCCCGCTTTGAAACCAGCGTATTGCCTGAATTTGTTGCTTACTGCACCCAATACACTGAAAAATCACAAACGACAAGCTCACAAACGACCAATGTTTTCATCAATCTCGATAATATGAAAGCCTGTGCCATTTTTGACATGGGAACGCCAGAAAACCCGCAATGGGGTAAACATCGCGCAACACTAGCACTCAATAAAACCCCTGCATACAGCAGATTGCTAGATGATCAACACAAAATGCTATCACAGCAAAACTTTTTAGACTTTGCTGAAGATTGGCAAACTGAAATCAGTTTTTTTGATGAAAACGGCGAACCGATAGACAGTAAAAAAGCTAAAAACGCACTAAGAAAGCTAAAAAGCGAACACACGGCAGTCTTTGAACAACAAACTGAGCAGTATTCAGCCTCACGTTCTGCCCTTGAAAGCATCGAAATTAAGTCGGGAGACATAAAACCACCCGCGTTTTTCAAGTTTTCCTGCCAGCCCTATGAAGATTTTCCGTGCCTTAATTTCACCTGCCAGCTGCGCATTACCAACAATGACAAAAAAGACCTGTTGTTTAAATACCGCATCATGCAATTAGACAGTGCTAAACAAAACATTGCCGATCTAATGCGCGTAAAACTCAAATCAGGGTTAGAACAAGTCAACGCTAGCGTCTTTATCGGGGACATGAGCTATCAAATATAAATCATGATCAGGAGTTAGTTGCCAATTTTAGCAACTAACCATTACTAACCAACAGGACAACAAAAAATGTCAACTGACAACGTAAGAATCAAGCACCGAATAGACCGTAGTCTACTAAACAATTGTCGCCTAATCGATGAAAAAATGGGCATCACGCCCCGTGAATACATCAATAAAGCCCTTGCTGATGATGTTGAACACATGAAAGTAATCCTATTTCAATCACAATCTACCACGGAGTAAATCATGTACATATTTGGCATACATGTAGTCGCAATCGCAACAGTAATGATGTTGATCGCTCTCTTATCCGCTTTTGCGAGAATCCTACAATGAGCAACACCCTATCTTTTGCTGGAAATCTTGGTGGCGATGCTGAACTGAGATACACCCCAAACGGTATCGCCGTTCTGCAATTTAGCGTTGCTATGTCTAGCGGCTACGGCGATAAAAAACATACTGAGTGGGTACGCGTATCAATGTGGGGGAAAGTGGCTGAATCCAGCTTAAAAGACTACCTAAAAAAAGGCACAGCCGTCTATGTCAGTGGTGAATGCACAATTAATACTTACCAAGGCAATGATGGACTGATGAAAGCCTCACTTAATCTAACTGCCCATGCAGTTGATCTAGTTGGCAATAGAAAAGCAGAACAAACTGCAACACCAGCACCAGCACAAAAATCTGCTCATAAAAAAGCGAAAACAAATAGTCACCCACCACCTGGTGATAACTTCGACCCACCTTATGATGATGATATTCCGTTTTAACTAAGTTTATAGGTGCAATCATGATAATTGACACAAAAAACCGTCACCCAAAATCAGTATCGTTAAATTATAACGATAGCTATAACTGGATAGATATTAGCCCAATGACAGCCATAAAAGCCGCTGTGATTATTTGCATAGCTATCCTCATCTCATTAATCATCGCTACCTCATTGGTCGGTACATCATGACAAATCCATATCAAGCATTAGGCGAATATGATCCGTTTGGTGTCGCTCATGCCCTGAAAATGCCCGCATCATTGTTTGAAGCCTTTAAAAAAATCATGTGTGCAGGTAGCCGTGGTTACAAAGTCGCAACAAAAGATTATGAAGAAGCCATTTATAGCTTACAGCGTTTCTATAACGATGTTAGCAGCGGCAAAATAACTCATTGCAGACTGCAAAAAGACCAAGTGTTTTTATTTAATAAAATCAAAAACACATACCGACTATATCTCCAACAACAAATGAATCTAAGCGAAACAGAACAAGATGCGCAAAGATTGAAAAACGCCTACTACGCAGGGACTATCATTCTCGATATGTATAACCCTAATGGACGGCGGTCACTTTACCTGCTTACCAATGATGCCATTGATAACTTAAACGCTGCATTGTCATATTCACGCGTAGCTGTGGAGTATCAACAATGAAATACATCACCAAGGCAGATAAACGCGCACGAAACCTGCAATTAAAACCAAGTCCACGCGCAACGCGAAAACAATCAGCGTGGACAATTCCACCGTCTCTTAATGCAAAACTACCTGATAAGCTAAATTTTAAAAAATCGGCTTATCGTCTAAAAAACAATTAACAAGGTAATCATCATGAGCAAACGTAACAACAGCCTTGAACGTATCCGCACAATTACCAGTCGTGCCTACCGATACATCCTAACCACAGCTAAACGCCACTCATAGGAAGACTACTATGAGTAACAATAATGAGATTATCCAAATTAAAGAAATGGCTGAACTTTTAGGTCTTTCAATAGTTGGAATACACGCTAGAAGGAAAAGAAATATAGGGATTTTCCCTAAACGAATCGGCAAAAACAAGCACGGCTATATTTATAAAAGAGCAGATTTTATTGCGTATAAAAATAGCAGTCAAAAAGACGAGCGCACCCCAATACCAAAATTATCACTTGCCTTTTTAATTAACCGACATGATCTATTAGATAGCCATCATGCCAGTTAAAGCATCCACATTTTACGCACTGATGGCTGAGTTCAACACTCCAACGGTTGAACTTAGCCAAATCAGTGAAAAATACTTTGGACTAGGTGCGAAAGAAGCGGCAAAGCGGGCAAACCTAAACCGTTTACCCGTTCCTGTGTTTCGATGTGGTACACAAAAAGCAACATGGATTATCCATGTTGAGGACCTAGCCAATCTAATCGACCAACAACGCCAAGCCGCGCTGCGAGAATGGCAAAAAATGAATGGGTGAGTTATGGACACCGATACTAAGCCAAAAAGAGGTAGACCCTTTGGCATACCTCAAACATTAGAAACCAGAGAAAAAATATCTGCCAAGAATAGACTCAGAAGCAACAGCATATCGCGTGAACTTGATCTGCCAATGAACATACGCAAAGTAGTTGGCAAAAACTCCACGCGTTATGCCGTTAGGATTAAAAAACGCAATGTAATAGAGGTTCAAGTGGGAACTTATGCGACTTTACAACAAGCAATCGCTGTTCGAGATGAAATCCTAATACAAGAAGGACTAATCGAAGCCATCAAAGAAGTCAAAAGAAGGGAGCAAGCCGAAAAGGATGCCCATTTAACAGAATCCATGCGCTTATTCAAAGCAGCTAAAGAACAGGAAATGGCTAAAAAGGCGATCGATAAAAAACAGGCTTATCGAAGCAAGCAAGATATGCACATCAAAGCCCAGAAAGAAAAGAAAGCCACTATTATTACCAAAAAACAAACTATCAGAACACCAACCCCAAAATTGCCACCACCAATACCACCACAACCACCTAAATCAGTCATTCAGGAACCCGTTTATACAACTGTAAGAAAAGATGGGTACTACTTCGTCAATGGGCAATATCTTGCGGTAGTCGGTGGCAAACAAATAATAACTACCAGCGCGGAATCCGCACGCGCTATCTATCAACGTGGCGGTGAAAAAATAGTGACTGGAAAGAATACGAACACTATCCCCGTGGCCCGTAATTTTGGCTTTCTTAAAAACAGTTTATGAGCATTACAAAACACAGTAAATTCGATGTATCGAAACCTGCTAAAAAACCAACACTACAATATCACCATGTGACTATTGAAAAATACAAACCAATACTTTATCCAAAAAACCTAAGCCCAGAAAAACGCCAACAGCTTTGGCAGAAAATACAAACAGAACAACCAGCACTCGCAGAGATGCTAAAAAATGACCCAATTATTGCTGCATTAAAATCAGAATTTGATGCTCAAATAGTGTTTTATGAAGACGAGGTGAGTATATGAATAAAGAACAGTGGGAAGAATTAAAAATTCTTTACGGTAATTTAGCTTACGTCATGGTGCAAGTTTATTGTCTGCAAGAATGGGATGATTTTGATGCCAACTATGAGGTTGACCAATTTTTTAGTGACAGAATAGAGCTAGGTAGAAGTGATGAAAGCGATTTGAGAATAAAAGAATCAGCCGCGCTGCCTTTTGATAAAAAAGCAGCAGAAAAAGGTGATGTTGTTGAATACCTACACCCAGTAAAAGGATGGAAGATATTTCAAGAAATTTATTCTGATGATCCTGAGTCTTGCGATAAGTTTTTTATGACCACAGAACTTAAATTACGCATGCAACACCCACGCCGTGCAGGAGTTTATTATGGCGACTAACCTGCGTCCGTTTGAAGTTGATGATTTTGTTGTTTTATCTGATGGACGAATAGGACATGTAACTGGAATTATTAGCGATAAATTTGAAGTTGTTATCAATGAAAACAACAGAGAATTGATTCATTTTGATTTAGATTGTCATGCGCTGAATGACATAGAGTTGACCATAAAAACCATACGCAAACCCCGCAAAGGCAATGCAGAATCGAGAGCTATTGTCGCTATGCTTGCATCTGAATATAGACAATATTTAAACAATAAACTGAGAGCGCATTTAAAATTTAAAGCGGCAATTCCTGAGATAAAAAAGGCTTGTTATAACGATAAAAGTTTTATTTTGTATATGAAAGCAAAAGCAATGCTTAGTAATAATCATGCGTAAAACTGCTTAGTTTGATTTTTAAGCATGATGTTCCCCACCAACTCAAACAACAAAAAAGCCACATTTAGAAAATAAATAATATAACTAATTAATAATAAAGCATTATTTATTTTTATCAATCCAATCTAGCATCGGAGCGACGCTAAAACGATGAACCCTTGATTTTGCTTGTGTGTCTTGGTTTTTCAAGGGTTCTGGCGTTGTTGTGTTGTTTTTATTGTCGGTCATTTTATAGGTTTTTTAGGTCGTTTTATTATTATTGGTGTTACTCTATTGTCACATGGTTTTTAATGTGACACTGGGTGACACGATGGCAACGATTACAAAGCGACAACGTAATGATGGGACTTTTGGCTATTCGGCGCGGATTAGAATAAAGCGTGATGGTGTGGTTGTCCACAGTGAAGTTAAAACGTTTGATCGGCAAGCATTGGCTAAGGCATGGGCAAGCAAGCGGGAATTAGAGCTACAAGAAGTTGAGGCTTGCGGTGCAATGAAATCAGTGCTGATAAAAACACTGATTGAAAAATACATTACCCAGTTTTCCCATAATTTTGGACGCTCAAAGAATTTTGATATTCGACGGCTGTTGAATTATGACATCGGCAAAATAGATGCTTATAAGTTACAAGCCAAGGACATTATTGAGCATTGTATTCAGCGTAATAAAGAAGCTAAGCCTCAAACTGTGCATAATGATGTGATTTGGTTACGGACGACGTTGAAAACCATGCGTGATGTTGATAATCATAGCTATCGACTAGATGCGTTTGATAGTGCAATGGAAGTATTGCGACGGGAAAAATTAGTAGGGAAAGGCGCACAGCGGGAACGCAGACCAACGGTCTACGAATTATGGAAGTTATCGCGTTTCTTTGCAAAAAAGAAGACTTATAGTGTGCCGATGCTGCACATTATGTGGTTCGCTGTGTATTCGGCGCGGCGTGATAGCGAGATTTGCAGGCTATTGTGGTCAGATAATAATGCCGATAAACAGACAGGCATGGTGCGAGATTTGAAGCACCCAACAGATAAAAAAGGCAATCATAAACGCTTCAAGTATCCACGTTCGGCGTGGAAGATTATCCAAAAACAGCCATGTGTTGATGAGCGTATTTTTCCCTATAATCCGCGTACTGTGAGTGCTTATTTTCACAATGCCTGCATGATGTTAGAGATTGATGACCTACATTTTCATGATCTGCGCCACGAAGCAGTTAGTCATTTATTTGAGCAAGGGCTAAGCATTCAGCAAGTGCAGTTGGTAAGTTTACATGAGAATTGGCAAACCTTGAAACGCTACACAAATTTAAGGCCCGAAGATTTGGATATTTAAAATGGTAAGTGCATTAATGCAATCGGTGAAATGTTGTAATCTATATCGGCATCAATAACTCCTTTTTCAGTGACTTCATTAGTTTCCAAATTAATAAATAGCGCATTGGTAGGTGCATAAGGATCGAATGTAGCGAGGATTAGCAGTTTGTCAGTGTAAGGTGCATTCATCCAGCGTGGACGGTACATAACTGATAATCTGTCAGTTGTTATAATATTATGATCAGAGATAACCAAATCATGTTGATGTTTGGTGCCGTCTATAAATGTAACAACAATTGATGTCATTACCGTGTTATCGCCTGTTGTTACTGACACAGGCGTATAATATTGATAAATATTCAGCTTAGTCGATATAAACGTCATTTCTCGTTCTTCAACTGCATTCTCAGGTGGTTTTGGCATTATCCCACCTAGTTTTTCTATTTTAGTAAACCAAAACCCATCAATTGGAATCTCGATAATATCAATAGCATCAATTGATTGACGATTATCAGTTGTTGCATATTTTTTATAGCCACAAAACCGATCATAATCCGCAAATATTTGTAGATTTTCCCCAGTAATCCAAGGAGACTCTTGAGAAGATGGCTCTAAATAAGCAATTTGTACTGTATGTCCGCTATGATCTGTATTAAATTTTACTAACTCAATAATATCTTCACATGGATTCCATGCTGAAGCGGGAACACCATTCACAGTTCTGACCGATCTAACACAAATATGTAAACCATCATCTGTAAATCCTGTAAATTCACGCAAATATTCGGTAACTGTATACGTTTGGTCAGCAAGAGAATCATCCCATCGTGTGATATGATTCCAATTATTACTTTCAAGGCTTAATGCTAATCTTGATAATTCTGCAATTATTAATCCGTTTTTCCCCTGCTTTTCTACTGAAAAGGTGGCGACATAAGGAATAGTATTATTGTCTCTATTTGTTCTATAGATTACGACAAGATTATATTTATTACCCTCTGTACCTATTTTTAAACACATTCCAGCAACTGACATTGGGGTTGTGTCTTCGGCTAAAAAATAAGGCAATAATCCAAACCTACCGCCGATATAAACTACATATTCTTTTCGACAATTATTATGTCCTTTATAAATTTGTTTTCCCGTTAAAGATTCGTATTCTAATTTATCAGGATGATTATCTTCATCAAAATATGACCAACTAACAGCCACAAATTGGTCTTTAATATTTTTTGCTTTTTCAATTTCAGTACGCTTTAAATCTATTTCATACTGTTTTTGAGCAATATCAACTGGATCAGTTAAGTCGATTAACTCAATAATCAATTGTTCTAATTGTTGTTGCAGTAAGATAATATTTGGCTTTAAATTGCCCCGCCATGATCCGCCCTCACTGTGCGGATAAGGTTTACTACCAATAGGTAATTCAATTTCAGCGATTCGTCGAGCATTACCACCCGCATAAATCCCTGATACTGTTGTTTTACTAACCGCTGAATCATAAATAATCCGCTGTTTTGATGTTTGAAATGGTGGCTGAAATTTATCGGTATATTGCCCAGCATCGCCATTCACCTTCATCATCGTTAGATGGATTCCGCATGGCTTTGGGTTTGATTCAAAGCCAACAACGGTTATTTCTTTGGGTCTGGTATCAGCAAACTTTTTGACTGTTTCAAATCGGGTATGCTCTTTGATAATGCGCTCATCGAGCATAATTAGCTGTGAGTCAACATCCGTTTTGTTTTGCTCAATATCAAATTTGCTATCTTCTAATTCGCGTAATTTATTGGTTTCTTCAACGCTTTTTTCCAGCGTGTATTTGAGCTGTTGCTTCGATAGCGTATTGACTGATACCAGCGGAATTAACTGATTTTGTTTTTCGTTTAGCAAGGTTCGCGCTGTTTTCAATTGGCTCTCTAAATCGGTTAGCGTGGCAGTCGATTCAGCTAATAATTGCCGCTTATCAATGAGCGATTGTGCCAGCGCATTAAGTTCATTATTCGCCGTGGTAATTTCAGCTTCTTTGTCGGTAATCGCAACGGGGTCTGTTAGCTGTGCTAATTCATCTTGGAGACTGAGAATTTGTGCAGTTTTATCCGTAATCTGCTTTTCAAGGCTGGTGACTTCATTAATTAATGTATCGTTATCCTGCTTTTCGGTGCTGATTTGCTGATTTAATGAAGTCACCTGATCATTTAGCGTATCGACCTCATTTTGCAAATCAGTGATACCGCCCGCGTCATTTTCAGTTTTTATCGTGTCCGCTAACAGCTTGGCGTAATCATCCAATTCTTTGATAAATGCCTTTTGTATGACGCTTTTTGCCACAATAGCATCAATTTTCTTTTGCAAATCGGCACTTTTCTTAAGCCAATCAGCTTTTTTTGCTTCAAAAACAGCAAGAATATCTTTGTGAACGTTTTTGCGTGGGTATTCCAGTACAACACGATCATCAACTTGAAAAGCTAGGGCATCACAGGATAAATAACGAACTGGGACATTTTTTAAATGTAGCTCTCTCGTAGTTAATTTCTGAGCAGTATGAGGGATAATTTGTGTATAGTTTTCGTCTACGGTGACATCACAACGACCATTATCGGCAATCGCGGTGATTGTACCTTTGCGGTAACGTGGATTATAGCGTTCCATGCCAGCGGCGACGCTCCACGCGTACCACCACGCATTAGGTGACAATGTAAAAGCAGGGGCAAGACGACCATCGCGTATGCCGTTATACACGTTCTCTGGCGTTTCGTTGATATAGGCAGGCACTAAAACAAAGCGATTGCTAGTCGTTGGCTCTCTAAAGTTATACCAATCCAGCACCCCAACATCGCTATCTTTCTGCAATTCCGTGTTGTAATCGGCACACCATAGTTCTTTGATTACCGATGGTTTAACTTCTTTTAGTTTTGCCTTTTCATCAAGCAGATTTTCTCGTTCAATTTTTGCTTTTGCTAATGCGTCAACAGCTTTGTCATATTCATGCCTAGCTAATGCCAATGCTGGAATGTCATCTAATGGCATTGCTTTGAGTTTTACCAGCGCATCATCAACCGCTGTTTTTAAATCATAACTAATATCATGATTAAGCTTAACAAGCAGATCGTCGATAGTCTTTACGCGCTCGTTAATCGCTTCAACATCGGTAAAAACTTCAACTTTGTATTTTCCATCGCCCAAACTTTCTAAAATCTTTCCTTTTGACATCAATCAATCTCTTTTATCGGTGCTTTGGTGCCGCAATAGGGGCAATAAAAATAGTAGGTGGGTTCGCCGTTTAAAATCTGCCAATTCCGATTACAGCAACTGCACTGGAATTGCCATAGAATGTCAGTTTTGCATTTGTGTTTTTGAGTTTTGGTAATGTAGTTGGCAGGTTCTTCAGACATTAGGATTTTTCCACCATTGTTGAAATTTCAAATTCAGCCGCTGACAACGAAGCGCAAACAATAGTTTGTGATTGCTCATTTTCAATAATGTCTTTAATCAAATAAACATGGGCTTCTTGAATGCGTTTCCCTTTTAATTTTGCCAGTTGATTGATGCGCTGGCGGTTGCTTATAGTCTGTTTCGCCATTGATTGGTCTCCCAGCCGCTGTGACGTTGCCGTTGTAATTCTAATTCTGATTTTCGGTTAGCACCGAAGTAGGCTCTACTTCGTTTTTCCAGCCAATTTAAAGTAAACGCCGCTAAACCGACAATAATAATCAACAGGATTATTAATAATGTGAAAAATATAATTAAAATCTTCATGGGTTGATGCTTGCTTGTGTTATGCCATCGGCTTCATAAACAGCAAAACCCTCGCTGTACCATAGCAAGCCGTCGCTATCGTAAAGCAGGTTGTAATTGTAATCGGTACTATCGGCTGGATTTAATGCCCGCCCATTACTCAAATAACCTTGTTCTTGCCATAGGTAATAATTCGGATTGGCAGGAACAACCAGATAATTTTGCAACGGAATAGGACGCACGTTTGAACCAATCGCACCGACGTTATCCGTGCCATTCGCGATATATTCAGCGCATTCCATGTATTCTTCTTGAGGTGTAATGTAGTAGTTGATTTTCCCAATGGTTAAGCCATTGACTACATCGCCCAAGCCAATCTCATCAATAATCGGTAGCCGTATTGATTGCCGTCCCTCGCTATAGCTTTTAAAGAAAATGTCCTCAACGGTGACTGTTTTTGATTGGGCAACGGGAATTGTTCGCCGTCCTGTTAACACAATGCTCGTTGAACGCCCACCTTGTGAGCTGGTGATCGTGTCATAGTTGACGCGGATAAATTCACGTTCTCTTGTACTACCGTCACTGTAAATATGTTGGCGGGTAACGATGATTTGCTGAGTCTTTCTAGCGATTATCTCATCTAACAGCGCACTACCAAGGCTCGGAATAGACAGTGATAAATAAGAACCACCGCTCGCCGACATGCTAGCGGTAATTGAAGCAATGGGTAATTCTAAGTCACCGATTCTAGCGATGAAACGGCGCGATACCCAATTAGGTGGAATATAAACTTCAAAGGAATAGGAATCATTGATAGACAGTCTTAATGGGACAATATCAACGTATTCATGACCAAGATACGTTTGCACAGTATCATTAATAATCCATGCTAATTCCACTGTATCGGTAGATTCAAACGTATCTGGAAACCGTAAATTTAAGTCAACGGGATCAATAACATTTAGATTAAACTCGACAGTATTATCAATGCTAAACAAAGATACAATGTCGGTGTATTCGTAAACAGGCGTATATTCAAAAGGAGTGACAACGGTATAACTACTCGCACCGTCTGCTAATGCGGTACCATTGTCAATAATGACTTCATCAATTCGCCCGTTGGTATTGTTACCAATCTCTATTCTAATAAGGCGTGGAATAGATTCTGAGAGTGCCGCTGTCTCTACTTGGCTGCCATTAACATACACATACAAATCGCCTGCATATAATTCAAGCGAAACTTCATAATTAACCTGATTATCGACATAAATGCCCGTGTTAATGATGACCGTCGCGCTGCCATAATAAGAGCAAACGATTTCAGTGCTGACAATTTCAATGTAAATCGAGGCAACAGAAAAATTACTAACGCCATAGAACAATGTCGCATTAGCTGCATTCAGTAAATTAAACTTTTGCCGTATCGTAAAATCATTGGTTAAAAATTCAAAATCACTATTGCTTATGAATTTTTGAATCAGATCACCAGAAGCCGTAAATAATCCACTGCCTGTTCCTAAAATCGGGCGTGTCGTTGTAATAGACGCGCTACCAACGGCAATAAAATCATTATTTTGACCGCTTGAGTCAGTAAAATCTGATTCAAAACTTAGATGCAGGACTTCGGTCATAATTAGGCGACAATTTTAGGTGTATATGAAATGGTAGAGTCTTCGGATAATGTAAACCCGCCAGGTGCATCACTGAATGTTCCGACATACATTAAACGTGGTGTCGTGCCTTTGGTCGCAATAAACCAGCCGTAAATTGTGCCAGTCATCGCACTGCCTGTTGCAGTAAAGGATTGTTTCGCATAACTGGATATTCTTGCCACTGAATTATCCCAACTGGCATCAGTTAGCGTTTTTCGTGCATAACCTCCGCCTGTTGGCTCAGTAATGGCAGTTAATGCCAATGCTTTAATATCATCAATCGTGCCAGTATTGGTAAACAAACCAATATCTAAATTAGTTCCGCGATCTGCTGAACTGCCTTTATTTATTAAATCAAAAAGGACTTTCGCGCCTTCTGTTGCGGTTATTGCTGTCATTGTGCGTCCTGTGATTTTATTAAAAAATTAAGTGAATAATCGGTTTTTGATTCTTTGATCGACTCGAATGCGCATAAAAAGAAGCCATAACGACTGGACACTGTAATCATGCCGAATTGTTGAATGAGCGCGGATAATTCGGGCTGGTAATTTTGTTTTTCAATAGATACTTTAATCGTGCCATCGCTGGCGGTGTAACCGTTATCAGCAATAAAACAGCCACCATCTAACGTTGCCGAACGGGTAATTCGTCGGGATTGATAATCGAACGTTGATTCTTCGCTGGCTTCAACCAAGAAATCTTGACCGTATAAGGTAGGGCAAATTGATACTTTCATTAGTCGTTTCCTAAACCAAGCAATAAATTCATGCCCTCTGAAGTCGCTTTTATTTGGGTTTTCTTTAGCACTTTGTCAAATAACGCATCCAGTTCAGGAGCTAAATCGCCGCTGTCTATTTTGATAAGTGCATCGCCTTTTTGAAGTCTTTCAGTCTTTAGTTTTAAATAATCGGTTTGCGTTTCAACCAATTTTTTCTGCAAATCAAATTCTTGATTTCGACGTTTTTCTTCGTCTTTAATCAAATCTTTTAGGAAACCTTCATTATTTGGATTTAGATTGTTCGCTAACGAATTAGCCAAACTCGATAAAGTATCACCCGTAGATTTAATGCCTTCATTCAATGACTCGAATGCTGCTTTTATGCGCTCAGTTTGTGCTTCTACATCAGCAACGTGTAAATCAACAACGGCGGTTAGATTGGCTTCGTAGCGTTTTTCATTGAGTTCGGCGGCTTTAATTTGAAATTCATTCGCTGAATCGGTAGCCGCTTGCATGGCATCTTGTACGTTTTTCCATTCGCTTGAGCCACGGATATTTGATTTGCTGGTATCTTCAATGGCTTTTTGAACTTCTTGGTGCTTTTCTTTGGCTTTTTCGCCCGTCGTGATGACTTGGTACATGCCATCGTCATAACGAATAAACCCATTTAGCCCTGCATCAGTAGCCCGCAACAATGAATATTCGGCATCTTCTAATTTACTCCACGTTGCCCATGTTTTTTCGCCTTTGCTATTTGCTAAATCCATGCTTTGGGCGACTTTATCAACTGAGGCAATCCAGCCACCATTGATAAACGCGGCATGTTCTGTTTTTTTACCCAAATCTTCGATTTGTTTGTCGTGCGTGGTGTATTTGTTTGTTGCTTGATCAAAGACAATTAAGCCGCTTTGTAGTGCGTCGGTGAGTTCTTTCTGAGATTTAACCGTAATACCAGTTGATTTACTGATACTGTCTAAAAAATGTGCTGATTCCTCCCATTGCCCATTGGCTTTATTTAATACCAATGTGCCATTATCAATTTGCCGATGGAAATCAGCGGTGTCTTTGATGACTATGCCTGTTCGACTGGATATTTCAGAGTATGTTGCGTTTAAATCTTCAATGCCTTTTTTATACGCACGCGTTGAATCAATGACTGATTTTTCAAGGGCTTCTTTTTCTTGATAAACGTCATAATAAGCACTGGCTTCTTTGGCGACTAAGGCGAAAGCCGCGCCCAGCGCAATAACTTCAGGTGCAATGGCGGCAAGTGGAGCAAGTGAAGGAGCAATGCGGGATAATGCAGTTGCTAGATTCAGAGTAGCGATAAACTGCATCGCTTCACCAATGGTTTTTAACGCATCCGCGCCGTTTGTTAATATGCCCTTGAGTGATTCAAAAACCTGAGAAACACCCAATACGCTACCCGTGGTGCGTTTTGTACTGTCGTCAAGCTGATTAAACGCATCGCCCATTTCAAAGAATGAGCGAATTACGGGTGACCACACTGTGATAATCCCGCCCACTACGCGATTCAACGACTCCATCGAATCAATAATGAACTGAATTGCCCTAGCTAAGCCATCGGCAGTCGTTAAATCAATGCCATCGAACAGCCCGCCGATGTCATGACCTAGCGAACCTAATGAATCGAGTAATTTTGTAAAATCGACTTTACTCAGTGCTTCAGGTAATACTTTAGCAATCTGATTAAGATAATCTGCAATGTCCTTTTCAAAGCCATCAAAGGCATGGAAAACAGGATCAAAGGCTTTTTCATCAATGGAAACCTGAAAGCCTTGAGTGACTTTAGTCATCGACTCAAGGATTTGTAGCCAGCCTTCTTCCAGCGGTTCGCCAATTTTTTGCATCATAATGACTGCATTATTGGCTAAAGTCTGTGCTACTCCCTCTACAGTTCGTTTTACATCCTCAAATGCTTTGCTGAAATTAGCAGAACCGTTTGCCATTAAATCTAATGTGCCTGTGAATTTACCAGACTCATCATTGATTAAGACCATCGCGGCTTTTGCTGCTTCAACCCGACCGAATAATTTAAACAAACCTTCTGCACTACCACCCGTGGCTTCTTTCAGCTTATCAAGCACTTTTGGCAATCCATCCGCTGATAATGATATGCCGTCTAATGCTGCTTTTAAGTCTTCATTAGGGTCTAACAACTGTTTAAACAACTGAGTGATTTGTGTCATCGTTTCATCAACGTTAACACCTGCGCCTGTAATGGCAGCAATAGCACTGCCCACCATTTCAATGGGGACATTTGCCGCTGATGCTGTTGCCGCTACGCGTCCAATGCTTTCGGCTAAGCCTTGCATGTCAGTAACACCCAACTGCATGGTGGTAAACATTGCCGCCGCTACTCTATCGGCATTAGCTAATGTTTCAGTCGTTGAGCCATTTGCCAAACCATACGCCGCCATGATGTCAGTAATAGCTTTTGTCGAGGTCGCTAAATCAGCTTGACCGACAATTGACAGTTTTTCACTGACTTGCATGACTTGCAAGGCTTTGTCGTAATCGCCGATACTTGATACAGCATCAAAAGTAGCATCTTTCAGGTTATCAAAACTATATTGCGAACTCTTGGCGAATTCTTGCAATTTAATTTTCATACCCTCAATGTCTTCGTCACTCGTTTTGTTGATCTGAGTGCCGATGTCTTTGACGGCTTTCGTTAAACTAGAGGCTTCTTTAACTGCGAACCCCAAAAAAACCGTACCGAGGGCAGTAATTGCTAATTCCGCTTGTTCGGCTTTTTTAGCTAAATCAGCCAATGGTGCAGTAAAAGTGGAAACTCGTTTAACACCACCATCTAAACCATCGGAAACACTGGCTAAACCTGCTCCTGTGTTATCAATGGCATTGAAAACAATTTCGACAACGCGCGTTGTATCAACCATTTATGCCACCTTGAATTTTGTGTTGATAATATTGTTCATTATTTCAATAAGCCCCAATATTTATTAAACAATTCAATTCTTTCATTAAGCCCAATTGTTCCACCATTGACCGCACGGCTAACGTCTTTAACAGCTTGTTCTGTCGCTTTGTCGCATTTATCCCATACGCTACGATAACCAAAAAACCACGCTGCACTGATTAGTGGGTATTTGTCATTGATGACAGAGGGACTGCTATTTATTGGCATACCTAGCCATGCTAAAAACTTATTCTGTAGCTCTTTGCCTGTGAGCTGGATAAATCCGCGCCCACGATGCCGCCAGCCATCGCCGCTTGCCTCTACGCCATTACCCATGCGCATTGCATAGACTCGATTAGCAATACGCTCAGGTTCGCGGTGATATTCTTGCGCCTGTTTCCCATTGAAATATTTTGGAAAAATAATAAGCAATCTGTCGCTTGAATAATTCATGTTTTCCAAAGACTGACGAAAACCGTCACTTTCGTGGTCACATTGTGACAAAAAATGTGCAAGACGTAATGGAGAGTTAATCTCTGGAAACTTGTTAAGCAAATCAGAAAGCATTAGATAAATGCGGTCTGGAATATGGTCTTTCAGTTTCTCAATTATCATCACTGTGCCTTTTTGTTTTTGTAGTAAATAATCCAGAGTTGCGCTTCAGTATCTGTTAAAAAACCTTCTGGAAAAATATCGGGGCGATGTTGGTATAGATAACCACCCCGAATATCAAGCAATGTCATCAAAGAGCGGATGCTTGCATCTCGCCAGAAGGCTTCGGCTTTTCCAATGCTTTGCCCTGCCCTGTTAGTTCCATTATTTTTTGTGTTAAATCAAAAAATACGACGGGATAGACTTCACAGATTTTTATCCAGACTGGTAAACCTAAATCTGGAAAAACAATGGTTAACATTTCCAAGCGACGAATAATTTCACCAGACAAGTCCTTGGTATTACCTAATACACTCTCTAATACTTTCTTATGATCGTCAGTAAGCTGATTGGCATCAATGAGGATTTCAACATTAGAGCGAATCTTTGCCGCCTCGCTGCATCGTCCCATTTCATTGCCCGTTAAACCGCGCACTTCAAATTCGGCTACTTCACCTTCTTTGAAAAACGCGGCTAAACTGGGAACTGGAACGGTAGCTGTGCGAGGTACAAAAGTCGCTTTAGCAAACGCTTTTGTATCAAACATAATTAAACGACGTTAGTCGCTGGCTTGAATGGAGAAATGGTGCATTTGGCAGTGATGTTATCGGCGGCTGGCATTGTCCGTGTCACACCTAAAATACCTTGACATAAAATATATTCAGCGGTGTATTTATCTGGATAAAACTTAAACCAGATATTTTTGCCATTTAACCCAACGATTGCATCACTCACTGCATTTTTTAAGTAGGCAGTAAAACCACCTTGTGTCAGTGATTTAGTAGAGTTACCAACAAGACCACCATAAATGACAGTGGAGCTGGATGAGTAACTTTCTTCGGGCGGTACAAAATCTGTGACGTTAGCCATAATTGCAAAAATTGGTTCAGCATAACTTGCATAAACTTTTTTCGGTACAACACCTGTGTGAATGGCAGGTAATGCTGAATTAAAGATAACCTCACCTGTTGCATCGCTTTGTTCAAAGATTGGATAGTCATAGCGTTCTTGACTAAAACCGACAACTTGGGTGATTTCAGCTTGTGTTACTTTTCCAGCGGTAATTGACGTTAAACGCACTTGCCCAATTTCAATGGAGCCAACTGGGATTAATGGGGGACCGCCCGCCGCCGCGCGTGTTTCTGAAAATGCAGTGGCTGCTGTTCCAGCCACAACAGCAATTGCACCCGCGCTGGTAATCGTAATTGAATTGATGATGTGGGTATTCGTTGAAGCACCGCGTGTTACTGTTTTATCAGTAGCAGCAATCACCGTTGTTTTTACGCCCATTAAATAACAAGTGAGCGCGGCAACGTCTACCATGTCATTGGTATTGCTAATCGCAGGTGTAATCGCACCGCCTGTGGATAAACCATTGGGGCGAACGACGGGGGCGAAACCCTGCATTCCTGAGAATTGGTCAGCGAGTGATGCAAAGGTTTTATGATCGCCATTGTCAGTGAGTTCTGACATAGCATAAACAGTTTGACCTGCTTCGTATTGGAGTTGAGCATCTTGAGCGGATGGCATAACGATTTCCTTTTATTGTGAGCAAAAAAAAGCCCGTGATTAACGGGCTATGATTGGGGGTTTAACTTTTTTAATTTACGGCGCAGCGGTAAACGGATCACCTTTTACGGTCATATAAGTAATATTAAAAGTAGCGAGAATAGCTGTGTACTCACTACCATCAGCGGGATAGTTGGGTGCGATAGATTGCAGTGTCATGTTCGTTGCTAAATTGCTGAACGTTTGACTGCCAGTGAATAGCGTTTTAATGATTTCTCCCATCACGGTGTTAGCGGTAATGCTTGGGTTTTCTATTCCTGTTCTAAATACACATTCTAAGATTATCGGAAACTGCATTTTCTGAATGCTATAACCAGATTCCAATGCCTGATCTTCACCGTCCCAAAGCGTGATAAAACGTTCATTAGTTTCATTAATTGACCGTAACACGCGCTCAATCGGCAAGTTTGATAATGGCGCAGCGCGGGCTTGAAAGGCTTGGATGATTCTTTCGCGGATAGTATCGGTCATATTAAGGTGGTGGCGTTTGTTGGGAAAGAAGATAAGTGATTTGTCGGTTTAATTCAGCCATTAAACGATCAGCGGCAGCGGTTTCAACTCGATTAGATAAGCCTGGTTGATTTAAATAAACCTGCGTAACCGCTGTACCGACTAATTCAACAATTTTATTTTTGCCTGTGCTAGTTCTTATGGGTCTTCCTGCGGCATCTATTGCATTTTTAAAAATGCCAACATGACCACTTCTAAGATTTGGCACGAAAAAATGTCTAAATTTAGTCACACCGCCGTTTTTATAAATCTTGGAACTAACGCCTTTTTTTAGCTTATTAAATGAATATTGTGCTAACGGTGTCCAATAACTGGGACGATTCCGATAATAACCTGCATTGACGGTTATTTTTCCTGTCACACCCAATGCAGTATCTATTTCAAGATTTGAGCTAATACAGTTTTTGATATAAGCACTTTTTAACGTTGTGGCCGCGCTTATTTCTTTTGCGACATTTGTTTTAACCCCTGTTACTGTTCGTGATACTGATCGTCTTAAGGCTATTTTTGACTGCGTACCGACAGAAGCTAACAAACGTTTTATGTCATCAATTTGCGCTTGATTAAAGGTAATTTGTGCCATTATCTGACTGCCAATCGTACAAAAACACCATCATCGTAAATAATAGAATCGACCGTAAATGTCGTGGTTTTTTCTTTTATGGTATCGCCGCGTTGTGGCTGAAATGGAATATCTGCTTTTATAAGCTCTATTTCTGTACGAAATTCGATAACAAAGCCATCATTACCTGCCCGCTCAACATTGCGTTCTACATCGGCTTTTATTGCGAAAGATTGCTGTCTACGCGTATAAATAACGTCATCGCCTAAGGCTTTCATTAAAGCAGCACTTGGAAATTTATCTGAAAAACTTACCATAATTATCTCTCGGCTATTTCTAAATAAAACGTTCTATCATCAACGCGGGTACCACCACCAGCAACTGTAGCAGTCATGCGAATAGTAAATGAAGCTGTTTCGCCCACTGTACCACCGCTTATTATCACAGTGACGACACCGTTCAAGTGTGATGATGAATCAATAACAATGCTGCCTGTGCTTATCACTAAATGACTTGAGTAAGTAGCATCTATGCCAGAAAGCCATACGCTCCAATCTATTGGGTAATCAAGTATTGCATTTGGGTCCTTGATACAAATTGGCTTTATTACATCAAATTCGTTCCAGAAATGACTCATATCACATAGCCTCTTTGTTCTGCTTCCACAATGTATCCTCTTTGTTCTGCTTTCACGATGTATCCTCTTTGTTCTGCTTCAATGGCATAGTATCTTGGATGCGACGCGTCCTGTATTTGTGATCTGATAACAATTTTTGCGGTTTGTTGCTGTGAGCTGTTACCGACGGCATTGATTTTAACCAAGCCTGTTGCATAACCACTTTGAGCCTGTGAACTGCCACAAATCACAGGGATTTGTTCAGAAGTTACTGTACTGACTGCACTTGAATTCTGAAATTGAGCCGAATTACCGCTGGCATTAACAATAATGCTAGATGACAATCCTATTGCTTTGGCGTTTTGCGATTGTTCAGATTTTGCTACGCCATTAACCGTGGCGTAAGAAACAGAACCAACCGTGTTTGCACTTTGTACTTGAGCTGAATTACCAACAGCATTAACAATGATGCCAGACGATAGCCCTATTGCTTTGGCGTTTTGCGATTGTTCAGATTTTGCGACCCCATTAACTGTGATGGAAGAAACAGAACCTACTGCCTTAGCATTCTGAGATTGCCAAGAAATGCCATTGACACCCGATAAGGTAATCGTACCAACTGCATAAGCTGATTGTGCTTGTACCGAATTCCCTATGCCGCTGACACTGGCAAACGCAACCGATGCTATCGCTTTGGTTGACTGATTTTGCTCTGATTTACCAACACCGTTTACACTGGCAAATGCAACTGATGATACCGCTTTGCTTGACTGGCTTTGTTCGGTTTTACCAATACCGTTTACACTGGCAAATGCAACCGATGATACCGCTTTGCTTGACTGACTTTGTTCGGTTTTACCAATCCCGCTTACACTGGCAAATACAACCGATGATACCGCTTTGTTTGACTGCCCTTGTTCTGACTTAACAATGCCATTTATAGCTAGTGTGACAATTGTTGGAACGGCTTGTGTGCTTTGTTGCTGTAAGCTGTTACCTACGCCGTTGTTATTAACCAAGCCTGTTGCATAAGCATTTTGGGCTTGTAAACTATTCCCTACTCCATTACTTCCTGTTGCCGATACTGTACCGATTGCACCTGCATTTTGAATCTGAGTGCTTTGTCCAATAGCATTAACTGATGCAAATGATAATGAACAGACGGCAACGGAATTTTGAGCTTGAGTGCTATTACCTATGCCATTAACAGTCGCAAAACTAACCGTATTAACGGCTTGTGCAGTTTGATTTTGTTCACTTTTACCGATGCCAGAAACGCTTAATGTGGCTATCGAGCCGATTGCACTAGCATTCTGATTTTGATTGCTTCCTGCAATACCAGTAACTGTAAAATTAGTTACTGTTGCTATTGCGCTAGAAGATTGCCGCTGTTCTACCTTGCCTATACCTGAAACTGTTAATGCAGCAACGGAACTAACTGCACCTGCCAGTTGTTTTTGTTCTGAACTCGCTATGCCGTTTACAGTAATCGATGAAACTGAACCAACTGCATTGGCTGATTGATATTGATTACTTGTCCCAGTAGAAAAAATAGTTGTTGATAAAGTAATTAAATCTTTATCAAAAATACCTCTACTTTGAACAATATCGCTATCAAACCAGCCTTTACCATTGAAATCGTAAGTATGGCTTCTGTATTTATTCGTTATTGCAATCTTTTTTATTGAGCCGATTGCACTAGCATTCTGATTTTGACTGCTTCCTGCAATACCAGTAACTGTAAGATTAGTTACTGTTGCTATTGCGCTAGAAGATTGCCGCTGTTCTCCCTTCCCGATACCTGAAACTGTTAATGCCGCGACTGAACTAACCGCACCTACCAGTTGTTTTTGTTCTGAACTCGCTATGCCGTTTACAGTAATAGATGAAACTGAACCAACTGCACTAGCTGATTGACATTGATTGCTGGCACCAATACCAAAAATATTACTATCTGTTGATGGTAAAGAAGGGATAAAAGTCTGGTATGGCTCAAAAACCTGCCACGGATTATCTGAGATTGATTTAATCTCAAGTGGCGTTAATACCCGCTTCCAAATTAAAACCAGATCAAGTTCACTAAAGCAAT
>Ga0208115_1000053_pt1 | contig 38127 bp, 59 predicted proteins | sample LakWasMeta4_LOW4_2_FD_183856 | JGI IMG/M metagenome (GOLD analysis project Ga0208115, IMG submission 183856) | Freshwater sediment methanotrophic microbial communities from Lake Washington under simulated oxygen tension - Sediment Metagenome... | ecosystem: Environmental > Aquatic > Freshwater >...
AACATCAGTTTCAGCCATTGCAAAAGGGCTGACGATCAATAAAAAAGCACCGAGTCGGCAATACCTGAAAAATAGACGCACTGAAACACTCCCGAACAATAAGTCGATATATATTACCGGAACTTGTTTTAACGGTGAATGTTAAAATTCACTATTGTCACAATAGTCCTCGATTATGAACTCAACATTGATACAAATGACCTTGATAATGGTGTGCGGTGCAGGCTGGCGTTTTGCAAAACCGGCGGGCTTATCAGCCGAGCATACGCGGCAAGTGCTGACCACAGTGGTCTATTATTTGCTACTGCCGGCCATGGTTCTGGAGGTCTTATGGACTGCTGATATTGGCTTGCACTCTTTTCAGTATACCTTGTTGGGCGTGGGCAGCATTGTTTTCGCGATGTTTTGCCTGTGGTTGGTTGGGGCGCTGTTCAAGTTTGAAGACCGGCGTTTGGGGGCGATGATACTGGCGGCGGCATTTCCCAATGTCACGTATCTGGGCTTGCCGGTATTAGAGCAAACCTTTGGCAGCTGGGCCAGATCGGTGGTCATTCAGATGGACCTGTTTGCAACCTCGCCATTTGTAGCGCGGCGAGATATTTGGCGTAGTTTTGCGAGATATTTGGCGTAGTTTAATATTGCATAATATGCAAATGAATTGCTGATTTTAAAAAACCGGCATGGGGATCATAACCCTAGCCCCACCCAAATATGTACACAAATCGAACAGCCTACCAGGATCTATTTTATGCGAGTTTGGATAGTCAACGGACGCCAAAATCGCTTCACTGCAAAAGCGCCTATCTGGATCATCCTGAATCATAGGCAAGACAACCGAAGCCAAGCCGCGTACGTCATACGGCTCACCAGCATGATCGATGAACCACTGTTTCGATTGTTCCGCATCGAAACACGGAACATCCAGCACATCCCAATGCTCCGGGTCGAGTAAAATGTCCTTGACGCGGACACCACCATCAATGAATGACGACGATCCGCACGGTACTGGCTTTGAAAGGTCGACCCCGAAGATAGATTCACAATGGCTATACGGAGAATTCATTACCCAGCGAACCGTGATGTTAAATAGACACTGTGGAAATGGCCTGCTGCCTTTGTAAAATGCGACTAGCATTAAAGCCCGATCACAGCCAGATTTGCTTTAGCAATAATGTCATCATGGATCGATTGAGCAGAACCAGAATCGACAGCGTTTTTAATCTCATATTTGCGCATTCTTAATCCACCAAGAACTTCTAGCGTGGTCCGTAGCGTATCGGCTTGCACGATAATCAAATCTGCCGCTTGCACGGCGGTTTTACCGGCTGGAGTTGCAAACCCCATCACCCACGGCCCAGCATCTCCTGAATACCCAGATGCGACAAATACTCTTGCAGCATCTTCTCGCAAGCGATATTCATCAGAGAAGCGCGTGAATTTACTATAAATAGCGCTGATTTCAGAGTCCACCTGGCCGGATAATTCAAGTTTGACGGTATCGAGCGACTTAGCTGGGACAGATGGCGCTTCCGAGAACTCAACACCGTCGAATATCCACCCCTCCGAACATCCTGGCACGTTGGAACAGTCAACCCAAATCATATCGGGGTGAAACATTGTCTCAATATCGCCATCAGTCGCGATTAGCTCCATGACGATGCCATCTTCAACGCGTGCGTATTTTTTCATTATGCATACTCCCAAACAATTACAATCCCAGCCGTCCCACTACCGCCCGATGCAGCGCCGCCGGATGATGGAAGACACGCCCCGCCGCCGCCGCCAGCACCATAGCCACTACCAGAATTGCCCGTGGCAAAACTAGTAACCCCCATACCGCCTGCGCCGTAAATTCCAGAACCGCCCGCACCTGATCTGACAATCGGCGTAGCCCCAATTCCCCACGGCCCTCCTGAACTGCCACCACGGATATTGATATCGCCACCGGAACCGATGCCACCCAATACCCCGGTGCCGCTACCTGTAGTGCCAGCGCTTCCTTGCGCGCCGCCCGCACCGCCTGTGGCCGAAACCAGCGCCCCAAAGCTCGATGTCCCACCAACGCCGCCAACAAGTCCTGAATTCCCAGCCGCTCCAGCTGCGCCGATAGTGACAGTCTGTGAGCCGGGGGACACTATTCGTTTTCGAGCATACCCCCCCGCGCCGCCACCCGCCGCGCCCGCGATTTGTCCGGCACCCGTTGCTACGGAACTTCCACCGCCGCCGCCGCCAGCCACAACCTCTACAACAACGCTATTTGTTCCGGCTGTTGGCGTGTATGTACCGGTTGCGGTAAATACCTGAACATTAATCAAGCGGCCGTGAATTGCGGCTGCTAACTGTGCTGAGTTGGCGGGATTTAACGTTAATCCAGCGCCCTCGATTACATTAGCAATCTCCTCCTGCAGCGCATTAAATGACTCCGCATTAAAGTCCGTCGGGGCTATACCTAAAGCTTTGTTCCCATTCTTGTAGCCATGTTTTCCGGCCCCAAATAAATCGACAGCTTTGGTGGCCGTATCTATACGCTGCATAGTGTTCTCCTATTGATACGCAAATATGACGCTGGTATGCGCCGGTTTATATTTAGTAATACGACACTCCAGCGCTTCGTCGCCCCAGCTTTGCAGAGCGTCGTTACAGTTGCCGTTGCAGTTGGCAATGAACACCCCGCCCGTTGAAAACGGCAGGTTCAGCGTCCATGCGAATTTATCGCCCTCGCTATACAGCGCATCGTTGCAGTTGTCATTGCAGTTGGCCGGCAAATACTCGTCGATGGTTGCGCCGGGATAGCCCATGGTTTCGGCAATGTCGATAAAATAGGCCCTACTCTGGCCGCCGACCATGGTCAGTTTCGACTCCAACGCGGCCTGGCGCTGCGCAGTGGTCTGGTCGATAGTGCCGCAGGGATCTGGAAGACCCGCTACGCGTTCCCAATCCGCCAGCATTTCGATAGTGGTGCGCGGATCGACCTCATTGACCAGATCCACGCAGCGCAGATCGATCCTGGCAAACTCATCCGCCCAGGCCAACAGCAACCCCGATAAATTGCTGGTTTGCGTTATTGCCCATGCGATGCCGCGCGGCATTAACGCCTTCAGCTGACTCCAGTAATCATTAACCGTCATAGCCATGTAATCGCTCCCGGCGCGGTCATGTAGCCAGTGGCGTTGGTCACATCGGCGGCCGGCGCGGTCATGGTGTAATTAGTTTCGCCAGCGGCCGCGCTAATGGCTGCACGGATATGCGATAAAAGCAGCGTGCCGCCAGGCTCTGACTCTCGGCTGATCAGGTCAGTCAGCTCCGCCTCGACGGCGGCCTTGACTGCCGCAGTATTGGGAGTAACACCGATGCTGAAAGCCAAGGGCGCAGCAACAGGGGCGACCACATAAAAGCCTTTCAACGAGACTGGCCGAAGCTCGTCAATATAAGCCTGCACGGTGGCGACTTCACCGGCATCCGGGATGATGCCGGCATCGTTATCGCGCACAAACCTCAGCGTAACGGTACCCGCCCCAAGTTCTTGCGGATAAACCCAGGCGCGGGTGACCCCGGCCACTTCCAGCGCCCAGGCTTCATAGTCGTGTTTTGCCCCGCCGTGCGGCGGCTGCTGGATGCGGGCGATAAAACGCGACCGTAAGGCGTTATCGGTTTCCGCGTCAGCGCCGCCGGACAGAACGCCGGCCGTACCGGTTGCAGCGACGCCTGCGATGGGCGTGGTCAACGTCAATGCGTAACCGGTCGCGGCATTGCCAGCCTGTCCCGCATCGACGGCGGTTACTGCAACGACGGCGGTACCAGCGGCGATAACCACATCAGCATCGACCGTGTATAAAGCGCCGTCTGCGCGTTGCAGCTCGGTCAGCGCGGGGATGGTGACGCCATTGGTACCGGTCAGCGTCACGGTTCCGGTGGCGAAGCTGGCGGGAATGCGGTAAATCTTCCAGATCGACGCCCAGCGCTCCAAATATTCAGCTTCGGCCGTATCGAAAATGATCTGCGTAGCCAGCCATTGGATAAACCCATACAGGCCATGCACCGCCGCCGAATGCACTCGTGACAGTACATTGAGATTGGAGCGGCGCAAGGTTGCATCGCTGTCCGGCAAGCGCGACTGAATGTCGGCAAACGCGCGGACGATCAGATCTGATAAGGTCGGTCTAGCAAAGGCCATTTTCTATGCGCTCCAAAAGTGTTCGAATCTATAGCGTTTAACGGGATGTCCCGGCCGGGTAATCGACACCCCCAGCGCCAGAACGCCGGAGCGCGGATTGCTGGCGACCACGTCGGCCGGTTCCGCCACGCCATCATCGACCAGCCACCTCAACGATTCCTCGGCGTATTGCTGGGCGCGGGACAGCACTGCAGGCAATTGCTTTTCACGGCCAAGCAGCCACAGCCGCGACCCGATCAAATCGCCGTTAACGTCGGCAAAACTATCGCCCCACCAGCCGCGCCGGTCTTTCGAGCCGTCCGGTATGGCATCGTCCGAAAGCGCGCGCCGGTCGGTGAACAGGCTCAGGATAACGGCGGTTTCCAGACCGTCGTCCTCGGCAAAACCCAGCCCGTCCAGCGCATAATCGACGCCGTGTTCAAGGTCTATAAAAATGGTTTTTATGTCGCTCATACCGGCGTTCCTGTTTGCGCGGCACCCGCAGTCACGCCGCCGTGCTTATGTGTTTTCAGACTAATGCCGTCGGCTATCACATCGCCGCCGGTCACGATCACACGGGGGCAATCGACAATAGTGATGTCATGCGTTGCGCCGGTAATCACGATGCCGGTGCGCGACAATTTAATGATGTGGCCCAAGTCGTCATACAAAGCCACTTCCCCGCCTTGCAGATTTTTAAGACGATATCGGCGGTCATCGATTGCCAATACCAGGCCGTGATTGCGATTGCCGCCGACAAAAACGCCAGCCACTTCGGCCCCGGCATGGGGCTGACTGGTCAAACCGTAATTCTGGAAGCGCTCCATATCGCGCACCTCGCCGGACAACAGCTTGACCTGTACGCCCTGCATCTTGGCGGCATCGTTGACCAGCGCCAACACGCCGCGCGCAACCATCAGATTGACGCGGCGGGCCAGCGGCGCAGTCAGTTTATTGATAGCGCGGATCATGGCTTCCAATCCCATTCCGGCTGGGTAATGCCGGATTCGTCGCCCTGCGCCTTGCGGATCTTCTTTTCCAGCCGCGTCTGCTTAATGCCTTCGATCATATCGAACGCATGCGGGTTGGCGACTTGCAGCGTGGTCAGCGTGCCGGAATCGTTCAGCGAATAGCTGGCGGATACAATCAGCACATCCAGATCGGCCGACAATAGCGGCGACCTCAGCCGCGTGAGGGTATTGGGCGTCCACAGCTTGCCGCCTACATCCCAGCCCTGCACGGTAATGGTGGCGCGGGTACCGCGTCCGCGACGGACATTGCGCTCCCATTCGGCGCGCTGCCTCAAGGTTGCGTTGCCGTCCTGGTCTTCAGCCATGATAATCAACGGCCGGTACCGGGTAATCCCAGCATCCTTGACGCTGGCGACTTGGTGCGCCACCGTTTCGCCGTAGCTGTCGTCGTCGCCTTTGCTCTGGCCTTTGACGATGTAATCGCTAAACCGGTCCTTCCAGCTGAATTCGCCTTCACCAATTAAAATGTTTTCGCCTTCGGTTAACCCGGCAGGAGCTCGCGCAGTTCCGGCACGAGTCAGCAGCAGGTTGCCCAGGCCATCCGACACTAATAACAGCGCACGCATCCGGGCCGCACGCTCCAATTCCTCGAACACGCTCGCGCCTTCCTGTATCGCAAACACCGGCAGCGCTGCGCCGGTATCGGCGGCCACGATGACTCGAATGCCGAACGGTGCGCACAGATCGGCGGCAATTTGCTCGATCTTCTTATTGCTCCATTGACCACTCTTATAGATAGCGGAGCAGTCAACGAGGTCAGCGGTCTTGTCGCGGCCGGATATGCTGATGCCATGCGTCTGCTGGTCGAAGCGTGGCTTTACCGTGTCAATGTAACCGGTGATGACCGTCCGTCCGTTGACCAATACCGCGCATGCCTGGCCTTCTTTGATCTGCCTGGCCTGCTGGCCTTGGGCGGTATTCCAGCGATCGGTAACGGCTAGCACGAACGTGCCGGCGATCTGCTCGATGCCGGGCTCGATCTCGACCTCCGTCCAGCCACCGTAATAGTTGCCGTCTACCTTGAGTTCAACGGTCATAAGGTGGGCACCTCAATTGTGCGACCGCCGGGCACAAAGCCGGGGTGGCGGATCTTGTTCCGGGCAACAATAGCGTCGGCCTGTTCAACATCGCCATATAAATGATGCGCGACAACCAGCGCGGGCAATGTCGCCGGAACCATGTAGATTACGGTACGGGACAAGTCTGCGGCCCGCACGGTAATATCCTTAATCACCGCAATGCGTAGTTTTGACAGCGCCATATAAATTTTATCAGGCGCGGTTTCGGCCAATGCTTCCAATTTATCGGCAAGCTCGTCGCGCAACGCGATAGCGTCGGCATGGTTTGGCGGGATGATCTTAGTTGATAATTTGGCCGCTTCGATGACGGCCGCTTGCCGGATCAGCGTGATGACGGCGGCCTGATTAACGGCCTGCTGTATCCGGCTGGGCGTGGCGATCGCGTTGGGCGTGGCCAGTGTCGGCGGTATTGAATTGGGCACCGGCTTGGCGGCGCTGCCAAAATCAAACAACGGACGCAAGGCGGACACGGCTACCGATGCGCTATAGGACGATACGGCCGCCGCTTGCCGAGCGTTAAGCGTGGGCAATGACGCTGCGGCCGTTGAGCTGATAGCTTGATCCGATGCGGACGAAGACGACGCGATCAACGCAGAAAGTGCGTCTGGGGTGACGGCATCATCCTGACTACTTGAAAAACCGAACGAAGATAGCAGGGAGGAAAGGCCGCCCATCGGGTTGTCGGCAATACCGGCTAATGCGCTAACCTGCCCGAACAGACCGCTAGCCAGATTGCCCGGCAAGCTCATCAGGCCTGTCACAGAACCGGCAAAGCCAAACAGCTGCCGGGTGAATTCCGGCAACAGGCCGCCAGACAGCAGATTATTAGCTGCCGACTGAATGCTGTCGAGCGCGTCCGTGATCGTAGCCAACGCCTCGGTCGGTAAAAAGTCCTGCAAGCCGGAAATGCTGAAGTTATCAAAAAAACCGGCTTCGGTTGCCGCCTGAGCCTCATCTGCGGCGGCATTAACGGCTGCGCCGGTGTCGGTGTGCGGCGCAGGGTTGACCGGCTCCCCGGATTCGGAAAACGTCATCGAGAACCGTGCCATGCCGCCATCGGCGGTAGACTCGGAAATACGGGCCGGCGAACTGAGCACGACCTGCATGCGTCCGCGATACGGATGCACCAGCTCGCCGGAACCGAATGCCTCCAGAGCATCGATCAGCTTGTCGCGGCCGGCCATGTAGTTCTCGCCGATCACGAAGCCTTCGATTGTGAACTCGCGCGCCTTTCGGCCCAGGTCTTCGGCATACGGCAAGTCGCGCTGCGGGTATTCATGCAACGCATTGCGCCGCCCTACCTGGCCTTCGGTCGAGACCACGCTAAACGATACGCCCCGGAACGAGGCCGGTTGCATCTTGTCACGCCAGGTTTGTGCGGGTGCTTCGGCCATTATCGGGCTCCCGACATGGTAAGGCCCGAATCGACGTTTAAGGTCATGCGCGGGTCATTCGTTTTCATGGCTGTGACTGTGACCGGAGCGGCGGCATCGATCTTAATGTGCAATGTTCCGCCCACATCGACTTTATCGGGTGCGCGCCTGGTTAATGGCGCAACAGGTTTTCCCATGGCGATTGGGGCAATAGGCTGGCCCATGGCGATAGGCGCAACAGGCTTAGCCTGTGCGAGCGGGGCAACGGGTTTGCCGGTAGCAACCGGTTCAACAGGCCTGGCCTGTGCGAGCGGGGCGACAGTTTTTCCTGTGGACACAGGCGCGACCGGCCCGCCCATAGAGATAAGCTCGACCGGTTTGCTCGTAGTGGCCGGCGCGGCAGGCTGGCCCAAATCAATAGACACAAGCGGATCGATTGGACGGCCCGGCGCTTTTTCCGCAGGGCTACCAGCCTCTTGGCTATTGGCCTGCGGTGTCGGCGGCATTGGGAACATCGCATCGCCGCCGGCAAATGGGCTTTTCAGTCGCATAATGTTTTTAATGGCTCTATCGATGCCGGCAATGCCCTCAATAAAACCCGAAAACCCTGCCTTAATGCCGCTAAATACATGATCGATAGCCGCCATTAAATCCACGGCAAACCAGTTTTTTACATTGTCAATGCCGGTTTTAAAACCTGCAACCACAGCATCCCAGTTTTTCCACAGCAAAAACACGGCCGCCGATATCGCCGCGACAATTAACACCAACGGATTGGCCAGCATGACCGTGGTTAACGTAACCATGCCGGAAACGATACCGCCGATCGCCAGCAGCAGCGGCCCGGCCATAATAGCGGCAATGCCGCCAAATGTAATTTTAGCCAGGTTGCCGAACCCGCCCACCAGCACGGACAGCTTGCCGATTGAATCCCACGCCTCCCCCGCAAAAGTAACGATTGCCTCAAGTGTGGTGCGCAGCTGTTTCCCCCAGGCGTCAACCTCTTTCATGCCCTCGGGTGTCTGTAAAAATTCCAGCTTTTTGATGACCGAATCCAGCGTCGTTTTCAGGAACTCGAACGCGCCGCCGCTGTTCATTACCTGGTTTACAAAACTTTTCCAGGTATCCGATAACGTGGACATCATCCCTGTCCAGGTGCGGCTTTGTTTTTCCGCCGCGCCTGCTGCATCCTTACCCATCGCTTCAATCAACAACGCGATTTCCTTGCGGCCTATCTTGCCCTTGCTGATCATATCCATGATAGCTGCCTCATTTTTGCCCATCGCCTTGGCCAACAACGGCACCACCTTGGTGCCGCGCTCGGTCAATACGTTTACCTCTTCCATCTGTAGCTTGTTTTTCATCCAGGCCTGACCCAGCTGGCGGGTAATCTCGATCATGTTTTCCTGGCTGCCGTTGATCTTGGCGTTGCTGTCCACCAGCGCCATCAGTGAGCCGTTCATCGGATTGATGCCGGCGTTTTTCAGCATGGTGTAAGCTTTGGTCGTAGTGTTCAGCTCCAGAGGCGTTTTTTTGGCAAAGTCGGTTATCCAGGCCATCGCCTTTTTACCGGCTTCGGCGCTGCCTTCGACCGCTTCAAGCGACACGGCCAGATTCTCGAACTCGGCGGCCGTATCGATAAACATATTCTTAAACGCGAACCCTGCCGCTCCGGCCATCGCTGTTAGCTTAAAGGTCAGCGAACTGACCTCGCGGCCGACACCGGCCAAGCCGGAACGCATCTGGCTGAGCCCTGTCAATTGCAGAGACCTGTTCAGCGCGACGCCCAGGTTGCGGGCAGGCGCTTGCAATGCCTCGATCTGGCTGTTCATGCGCCGCAGCGGCGCGGACAAATGATCGACCGCGCGCAGGATTAAACTGAGGTTAAGATTGCTGCGCATCGATCCTGACCGCCTCGCCGTGCCACATCAACAATTCATCCACATCCATTCCCCACAGCTCGGACGGTTGAAAATGAAAAAAGCAGGCGATATCGCCCATTACTTGCCGCCAGTTGCCGGGGACTGTCCCAAAAAATCGCCCGCCACCTCGGAGATGGCGTTGAAGTCTTCCACGTCGATCTGATCGACCGCCGACATCGGCCAATCGGCCATTGAGGCAATCAGCGCCGCAATCTTGCCGATGTCGCCGGTGGCGCTGTCCATCGCTTTCATGTGTTTGAGCTTTAACCGATCGGGCAAGGTTATCTCGTTGACTTGTTCGTCGTTAAATATGACGGGATGCTTTAGCGTAATAACGGCCATGATCAAACCTCCTTGCAATCCATAGCGCCAAACGATACCTTGACCTCGCCATCCGACAGGGACAGCGCTTCAAGGCAAACCATGCCGGACAAGACAAACGATTTGCCGGTGTCGGTATCAAAAGACCCTGAACCCGCGACAATGGCCTGTATTTCGGTCAGCGAGGTATGGGCGTCGTGGATGATCGTGCATTCCACGCCGGCCGATTCCGTGCTTTCTTTATAACCGGCGGTGCCGTGATCGGCGGGCACCATTTCCCGCTTCACCTGGCCGAACTTGAGCGTCGCGCCCGACTTTGACGACAAGCGCTTGCCGCCGACCGTGATAAAAACCCGCCCTGTAACTTGGCCCATACGCCCCCCTTATAAAATGAATTGAACAGCCGCCGCGAACACGTCAAATTGATTGACTGTGTTCGGCGGGATGATCGCGTTAACGCGGTTCTGGTCGCTGGTCGATCTGACGACAATCAGATCCTTGATGAACTGGTCAAGGTCTTCCAGCTGCCCGGCCTTTTCCAGCTCCATCGCCGTGGCGATCAGCGTGTTCCGGATCAGTTTCGGCGTGGCGATCGGCTGACCCGGCTGGATCTTGCCCAGCACGTCGTCGCCGGCCAGCTTGTGCCGTGGATAATCGCGCAGCACCGCAATCCTAAACGCATAGCGCATGTAGTCCACCGTCCACTTGGTGTTGAGTTTTAAAAGACTCACGTCTTCCATGCCGAAGCTGTTTTGCTGGTAAGTTGTCAAAACCTGCTCGATCATCGCCGCGCCGGACTGGTCGAAAATGATAGTGCTGATACCGTCATGCATCAGCAGGTTGCGCTCGGTATCGGTAAAGCGCTCGGCCTCGACCGGGGCCAGCACCGAAGGCAAACGGATGGAGCGGAACGGCACCGCCGGATCATTCGCGCCCGAGAATTCCACCGCCGCGCCGAACTGGGCGGAAATCACCCACGGCAGAGTCGGCGACTTATTCAGGCCGCTGAACGTGGTGTGCGCGCTATTTCGCGCCGAGCCATAGGTGGCCAAATTGGCATAGGTGTCGTTTTTATGCCCGAACACATGACCGGTGCGCATATCCATGCCACCCCAACGGCTTTGCAGCTCGTTTTCCAGCAGTACGATGTTGGCGGCATCCGTCCAGGCGCACAGGATGGTATACGGGTTCATCGTGGACATGGCGGTAATCGCCGCCGCCACATCCGGGTTTCCGGTTCCGGTCACGCCGACCGCGAACGCCACGGCCAAGCCTTTGGGCAGGAATTCGCCGCTGTAATAGTTGATGCGGTAATCGATATTGTTGCCTTCGACGCCTTTGTGCCGGGCGGTAACAGTGACCACGCCCAGCGCGCTGGTAGCCGTGACTGCGCCATCCAGATCGGCGTTAATGGCCGCCGCAGTGGCTGTGGCGATATCGGTGACCGTGGCAGCGGCTAAAACGCCCACCTGTAGACGCCTTCCACCTATATATAAGTACAGCGTGCCGGATTCGGTTGGCGACCCGGTAAAAGTGATGGTCTCGGTCGCCTTAACGCCGGCGACCAGATCGTCCAGCGCCAGCGCGTAGCATTCGGTATAGGGGTTGACTTTCAGCGCCGCCTCGATCTGCTGCGCAAGCATCGAGCCGCGCCCGAAGTAGTTCACGCCGTCTTCCTTGCGGCTGACTCGCGTCAATACGCCCGCCGCAACCGTGCCGGTGCTCAGGCGCTGGCCCAAAATCAGCATCTTGTGGCTCATGACCGGCAAGCCGCGCACGGCCTTGGTATGGTCGATTTCGATGTAAGCGCCGGGCACCCGCCAATCAAGCGGGATGGTTAAAAATGGAATGTTATCAGGCATGGCTTAACCCTTGGTTTTTGGTTTTGGTTGGTCGGCGATTTGTTCCTGCACGGCTTCGTCCGTGACTTCTTCGACATCGCCATCGTTCAATCGGCGCAGCCAGTAACTGGACGCGATAACGGTTTCGCCGCCTTCGGCCAAAAACTGGCCGTTTTCCTTGCGCAGCTTCAGGCCGTCTTTCGGCTTTATTTTGGTTGGTTCGCCCAATTTCATATGTGATCTCCAGAAAGTCATCGGCAAACCGCCAGAGCGGTTTGATCTTGGCTATAGTCTAGAGAGTGGGAAATGAAAGCAGTATGCGAAGGGTTTCGCAGCCTGCTTTAAATAACAGGCATGGAAGCGGGGGAAGTTATTGCGGTAAAGCCGTGGTGTCGGTTAAATCGGGGGCGCTGGTGGTGTAGTCCGGCGGCTCTTCGGTCCATTTGTCATGCTCGGCCTGCGCCTGGAACGGCTCGACATCGTAGTCGGCATGGAAGGTCACGAACGCGCCCAGCGTGGTTTCATCTACCCCCGTACGTCGTACCGTGGTTTCCAGTTGCAGACTGCCGACCGACAGGCCGTTATCCATCCAGACCTTGTCCTTGGCAAAATTGATGCTTTTCGCGTACCAGGCCGCGCCGGTCGTTTTATGACCGTCGAGAAATTCACTCAGTGCATCAAGCATCTGGTACAGGCCGATGGTCTGGCCGTCGCCGCGCCGCGCCGCATCGTTGCCCCGCGCATTGCCGGCGACGCAGATCAGATCAAAGCGCAGCGTGGCTTTTTCATCGCCAATCGCCACCGGACCTGCCACCGCATAAACGGCCGGGGCCGCTGTTTTGAATTTGCGCATCAAGGTCGCGGCATCGCCATCCGGCAAAGCCTCGACTTCTCGCAGATTCGCGGCAATCGGCGAAGCCTTGACCGCCGCAATCAGCTCAAGTTCGAGTTCAGACAGCATCGCGGCCAAATACCGATGGGCTGGATGAAAACTGCGCACTGTCGCTGGCGACATCGGCAACCGTTCCGGCCGAATCGGCCCCCAACTGGATCACGCCTTTGCCGACTTGCGTCAGATATTTGATGGCGTCGTCATAGCGTTTTTTCACCTGCTCGATAACCCTGTCTTCATACAAGTAATACCGGGTCATATCGCAGGCCATCCGCTCAAAATTGGCCGGAACAGTGGCCAGCGGCAGGGCGTAGCCTGTTAAATAACTGTTGATCTCCGCCTCTGCATCGCTGATGGCCTTATTCAACACCGTCGCATTGATCGTGCCGGCGGGCGGTGTGGAGCGGTCGGTCAGCTGGGTGATCTCCAACTGGCCGAAACGATCGATCAGGTTTTGCTGGGTGCAGTACATTATTTAGCCGGTTTTATGACGGGCTTGTCTTTGCCTTTTGGCGCTGACTTGTCGTCACCTTCAGACGCTGACTTGTCTTCGCTTTCTGACTCCGACTTACCGTCACCTTCAGGCGCTGACTTGTCTTCGTCTTTTGATTCCGACTTGTCGTCACCTTCAGACGCTGACTTGTCTTCGTCTTTGGCTCCGCCTTTGCCTTCATGATCCGGCCATACCTCAATAGTCAGCATCGGCTCGTTAAGCAGGCGTTCCAGTTCATCGGCGGTAAAGCGTTCGTCCGGGTGTGTGACAGGAGCGATTGAATGCACCACTCCGCACCGTCTAAAGCCTTCTTTTTTCGAGGTAATAACAGTAGCCATGATTGCACCTACACCAATGTAGTTAAGACGGAACCCTGCCAGCGTCCGTAACCGACGTTGCGCCAGGTGTCCAGGCCGATCTGAATAGCGTCGTTATCGAACGCATATTCCGAATTCTCGTCCTTGACCTTTAACGCCGGTTTGGTTTCTTCCTGCCGGATCAGCGGCTTGACACTGCCGTCGGTGCGGAACGTGGTGAATTTGTCTGTCCAGCCCGCCACCGTAAACCGTGGATTAACCGCGAGTTTGACCGACATGCCGTCCATGCTGAAGGTGCTAGGGCCGGAAACTCGCGCCGTAGACAACCCGGAGCGTGCCGCGTCACTCAGGCCAACCGGAACCATGACCAGGAACTCGCTGGCCAGTTCGTTGATCGGCTCGCCCTGGTCATCCACAAAGGTATGCAGCTGGGCGATGGATTTCAGGATGGCCTGCTGCATTTCTTCCGGTGACGGTGCAGTGACTACGCCGTGCGCCGTGGCCGGCAACGCGGAAATGTCCACCGAAATGGTGTTGCTCTGAGAGCCCGACTTGCCTTCGGCGTGGTCGGTATCGAAAAAATACTGGCCGTCATAGCACAGCGCGGTTGCGCCGTTCACGATCGACGTGCTCAGCAAAGATGCGAAATGGGTCACGCCGCGTTCGGCGAACTCGCCCATTCGTACCCGGAGCTGGCCGGTTTTGTCGCGGCGCAAATCTTTCAGCAGGATATCCAGCGTCGACTCGAAGTGACGGTTCTTGATTTCCATACCCTCTGCGGACAAGCCTTTCGCCTGCCGGCTGCCGATCCATTCACGCAGCGCGGGCGGCATGCCCAGCCAAACATATTTTTCCATCGCCTGGTCGGACGTGAAGTAATTCGATACTCCGTCAATCCAGCCAATCGCGTTAAGCGCTTCAAGACGCTCGTAATACATGCCGATAACCGCGCGGCTGCTTAAATCCTGTAAACTTTTTGACATAGTCGTGATCCCCTAGTTATTAACCTTCAGTCGCCCAAGTGCCGCGCAATGCCACAGCCAATGGGCCGTTGGCGTCGCCGGTCGCAAGCGTTACAAAATCCCCGCGCCGGGCGGTGGCTTTGGTATTGATCAGGTCTTTGTTGTCGGTGCCGGGCAGATCCGGGCCTTGTATTTTGTCGGCGGCCGCCGGCGAGACATTGACCGCAATCGTGCCGAACGCGCCGCCATTGACGATGGTGCAGTTAACCGGCACCGCCACAGCGGGCAGCGTGATAATCTTGGCGTCCACGGTAACGACCAACAGCTTGCCGTTGTCCTCAATATCCAGCGTTTTATCAACGGTGATGGCCTCGCGCACCGTATAGGCCGCCCAAGGATCGATATAGCGCGCCGCATCGAATGCTACGACCGCCACACCGGCGCTGACATAGCGATGCACGAAACCGATGAAGGTCCCGCCCACCGGGTTAAGGCTGAAGGTATCGTCGTCCGTTGCGTAAACCGGCTGGCCGACATCGGTAATCACCGCTCCGGTCACGGCCAGCTCGATCTTGCCGCTTTCAATCACCCGCACGTTAATGGCGGCAGCGAGTCCGGCGGAGTTGTCGGCCTGCGCTTCCGCGAAACCGCCGAACTTGTCGCCGGCGACCAGCGGTCTTGCATGACCGGTGCCTGCAACCAGGCCGACGGCCGCCAGCAGATAGATAATATCTGCCGCGATAAGCGGGAACTCGTTGCGGTTGCCGCCCTCGACGGGCCGCTGCTTGTCTGCTGTTAATGTAGTCATTCTTTACTCCCATGAATTTTGACCGAGCCCGCTTCATTGGCGCGGACATAGGCGATATAGGTATCTGCGGTGCCGAACTCGGCTTGCAGGGCTGCGGTTTTGTTGAACTCCGCTCTGGCCCGGTCTTCAACCGGCAGCGTACTGTCGATCTGACCGTCAACCGGCGGCTTGCCTTGGCTCTGCATGCCGGACAAGGCCGCAATCGGTTGCGCGGAATCTAAAAACCCGGATAGCGCGGCAAAATCCTGCTTACCCAGATTGGTCAAATAGCTTTCCAGCTGCTCACCGATAATCCGCCCGTCGGCTTTGCCTTGCTCGATCAACCGGTCAACACGATCGTCAACCACATTGCCGGACAAGGCCGCCAATTGAGTGCGCATCTCATTGACTACGCTAATCGGGGCGTATTTCGTCAGGTCTACTTCGGGGTTGATGCGTGCCGCTTCAGTGCCGACCTGCGCCGACAAAGCCGCAATCTCGGCATTTTTAGCCGTTATCAGCGCCGACATACTGGTCATCGAGCCATCTTCTTTAGTGAGCATGGCTTTCACTTTATCCAGCTCGGCGCACATCTCGGCTGGGGTGGTTGTTAGCGGCAAATTGAGCATATAGCACAGCCGTTCGCAGAGTTCGTCCATAGTGGATTCCTGTGAGGATGAAGTTGAAAAAATAAGCGCCGCCGCAGCGGCCAAATCATTGAGGTTGTCTAACGCGGGGTAGTTGGTCAGCGCGGCCATTAGCACGCCGGTGACGTGACCGGTACCATCCCATCGAATGACCGGACTGATGTAGCGGTATTCTTTAGCCACTATTGCATCCAAGGCGGCTTGATTCCATTCCATATCAACCGCGTACAGACCATCGCCGTCGCGCCATTCAAACCGTCCACCCCATCCCGCCGCAAGGGCTTTAATACCGGTGGTTTTGGCGTGCAGGGTTTGGTGCTCGTAATCGACCAGAAACCGTGAACTTAACTCCGCTTGTGCCGCTACAATCGCGGCGGCGTTTTTGCCGGTCATAATCCAGGCTGGGACGTCGGTCGGCCGATTATCTCGGCAACTGCGAAACGATCCAGCGGGAACCAGTTTGATTTCGGTCGGCGCGACGCCCTCCAGGTCAACCAGCAGGGCGGACAGTTCGACGTATTGAGTGGCGAGTTTTTTTGTCATGGACCGCATCATAGGCAGTCATGATCAAGTGAGGTATGCGAAGGACTTCGCAGGGACTGTTTTGCAGAAAGAGGTAGACCCTTGTGAGACTGTCCTCGCAAGGGTCAGATGAAATAGTACAGGATGTAGCCGTTGGGCGATACCCGAATACGTTTATAAACGATTTATGAGCCCGTTTAAGCCTCACTAAGTAATTTTACTAGCCCGTTATAGCGGCCACTATCGTTTTCGGGCCTTAAACCGCCTATATTTCAAATAAATCCAGATTGAGCATTAACGGCTCGACGGCATGGATAATCGTGCTGATCTGGCGGTCGGTTAATCCGTATTTGCGCACCAGATTACCCATGCTAAAACCCGCAAGATGGTCCTGACGGATCATCTCATTTCGGACCGCCCGGCGGGCGGCTTCCGCTTTGGCGATCGTCAATGGCTCAGCCCCGCCAAATACCTTGCTGAACTGGCATGCCGCAGGATAGCCCAACAATTGGCTGAGGCTATGCTCCGGAGTCATATTGGCCGGTACCGACAAGCGCATGCCGCCGTAAGCGCTCCAGATAAGCCACATGACGTCGTCGCCGCAGTATTCGGCGATTTCCAGCAGGCTGGCAGGCAGCAAGTGGCGGGGCAGTTCGCTCATTGTTGCGTAGCGCTCACGGTTGTCTTGAGGCAACGGGCTTGCCATTTCTTCAGCGCCTCGATCACGCCGCTGGCCTGCGCGGTGGTCAGCCATTGCAAGGCCTCAACCCCCATCAGTCGCTTGACGTAGTTCGCCAGGCTGGCTTCGGACGGATCGCGAACGATGCCCTGGGCGTGCATGTCCAGCCACAAGGCGCGGATTTTTTTAGACTGTGCGTCACCGGCCAGCTTCCGGGTTGATGTGTCCTGGCGGTGCTTGACCTTGAAGCCTTGCTTTTTCATGGTCTCAACCGCCTGGCACAGCTGGCCGATAGACAGCGTCGAAGCCGAGTATTTGCCGTCTTTCAGGGTAGCGCCCTGCATCGGCAGCCAGATGCCGTAATAGAACTCGTCATCCCAGCCCAGCTCGGCCTTGCCGACTTGCAGCAGAGTATAGTAGTTTTTGCGGTTATCCGTCTCGGAGCGCGGTTTGTAATGTCTATGATTCATGGGTTGCTCTCTTGGCTTTGCCCTGCCAGTTGGCTGGCGGGGTTGATTTGGGTTTAATGATCTTGCCTACCGGCTGCATACCTGACTGTGTGCCGGAATATTCGGGGCTAAAGCCCCTCCCACGCTGCGCCTCGATCGCTTTGGCCTCAGTCACCGCTAGATTCTTTTCGACCCGGCCGACCATGATGGATAACAAATAGCCGTTGGATTTCAGCGGCAGCACTAATGACGCCGGTTTATTACTAACCAGTTTCATCATCTCTCCTTCCCAGGCTTGCATCGGCATTGGATACTCGACGCCGTTGCGTTTTACGGTGCCGGATTTAATCATCGGCATCAGCTCTTGCGTCAAGGCCAGCCGCCGCGACCAGCGCAGCGCCTGCTTACCGGGCTTAAACAGCTCCAAATAACGCAGCAGTGCGCCGATCATGCTCGGCGGTACGCTCTGGATCAGCGCCGTCCACTCGTTACCTGCGGCCAGTTCCATGCCTTGAATGATGTCGACCGCCTTGCCGCAGTAAGGACAATCAAAACTGCAACTCATCAGATCAAGCCTCTTTTTCAATAGCCAAAAAATCAAACTCAAACCCGAAAGGGAAATCAACAGACGACATCGATAACGGGATCGCCACCTTCTCGTTCGCCTCATTCATAAAATACGCCTCGATAAACCAACAGGTGCGCGTCGGCTTGTAGGCCTGCAAGATCGTATTAACGCCGTCGGTAAAATTCACATCGTGAAAATCATCGGTCATTTTTTGCAGTTCCAACACGCGGCTAGCGCGCAGATTGCCTTTCGCGTCTTTCTTTAACAGCCTGAAAATAGTCTTAACCAACTTTGCCGATGACGGGTCGGTCGCCAACGAATCGATGTAGGCGGTCACTTTTTGAATGCCGGCCGATACCGTATCGTCCCAGCCGTCATTGACCCGATAGCCGATGGTGATGCCGTATTTGTCCGTCGAAAACGTATGGCTTTGCTGGTTGTCAGTGACGCCGTAAACGTCTGCCTTCATCTTCAGCAGGTCTTTGAAGTAAGCAAATGTCTCCGATTTAATGGCGCTCAAGTTGTCGGATACGGTCATTAATTTAGCGACTGCATCGGGTACGGTCGTTTGCACCAAGTCTTTGTAGGCTTTGCGGTCCTGTACGGACTTAGTGCGCTTAGCGCGTAATAAATCTTCCAATTGCTGCTCGGTTAAATGATTGGGGTCAATCAGGGTCTCAGTCGTCATTTTTCTTATACCAGTTGTGTAAAATTATTTACCAAAAATGGATCATTGCCGGCAGCGCCATCAGCACCACAATCAGCAACAAGATCCCGTCCATTACTGCGCCGCGCGGTGGTTGCGATGCCCCGGCCAACGGACCACGTTGGACGCGTCCGGATGGCGCATCGGCTTATGCCAGACGACCTTGACGTCATCAATAATCGCCGCATAGGATTTGTAAAAGCGGCCATCCTCCCAGCCTTGGCCGGTATAGGCGGACTGCAAATTTCGCGTGGCATAAGTCGGCTGCACGATCATGGTGATGCCTCGGCCGATCTGCACCTTGATCAGCGCTAACCCCAGGAACTCCAGTTTTGCCGCCGCCAGGACGATCCGGCGGCGCAGGTCCGGAGCGCAAGGCGCATCGAGTAATTGATAGCTGCTCATGATTAAGCCTCCCGGATTAAATCGCCGCTGACCTTGGCAAAACCCAGTTGGGCAGCCTGATTCAATGCGGCAGTGACTAAGTTGTTGACCATCAACGGGTACATCAAGCTGATCGTCTCTCGGGTTTTAGCATTCGATTTGGTAAAGATCAGCTGGGCCCGGATGCCGTCAATCGCATCGACCTCAAAGACATTGGCGATATCAGCACCGACGCGATTAAACTTAAAGCGCAAGTAGTCGTCGATCGACGCATCCAGCGGGGCCAGCTCGACCAACTCGCAGCGCTGCACCACTTCGCGCACCTCGGGCGAGCGCTCGGACAGCTTGTTTTTCAGTTCGGTCTGGCCGATCAGGATGATCGACAGCAGTTTTTTAAAGCCGTCTTCCAGTTCCAGGAAGCGCTTTAAGTGCTTTAGCGTTTGAGTGCTTAAGGCATGGGCTTCTTCGATGATCAGGCAATGCGCAAACCCTGCACGGCGGCTGTCTTTGAGTATCCTATGCAGCTGGCGGCTTTTGGCTTCCATGGTCCGCTTGGGGTTCTCGTTGGGCGCTACGGTGTTGATGATCGCATCGATAATGCTCGCGGATTTCAGCGTCTTGCCTTTGATATCGTTGTCTTCCATGCCCAATACGTACGGCTGAATCAGGATAATCGCCGCATCCTCACGGGCGATGCGGTCTTCCAGGTCTTTGCGCAAGGTGGATTTGCCCGCGCCGCTTTCGCCGACCACGGCCATAAAGCCGCCGAACTTTGCGGTGCTATACAGGTACTCGCGGACATAGCGCGTGGTCGGGCTGTTGAATACGTCATCCGCTTCGTTGACGTCATCGCTGAACGGATCGCGAAACAGGTTGAAATGCCGCTTTGCGGCTGGTGACAGCGTTTGTTTTCGTAGTAACATGTCTAAGACCTCCGAGGTCGTTGTTATTTCTGTATCGGCTGTTGGCGCAGCCGGTGCGGGTTCAAATAAACTGGCCAACATCCCATTAAATCCGCGCGATCTCAGCACTTCTTTTATCGATTCTTCTAAATCGGTTCGGGATGGTTTTTTCGGCCAAATGCACTTGTTTAGCAGTTGCGCCATCGTTGCCGGACTGACATTGACTGCACGAGCCAGTTCAGCCTGCTTGATGCCTTCTTCGGCTAGGAATAGTTTTAATTCCAGCATGTTAGTGATGAGCGGCTGATTGCGCAGTTGGAGCGCCTATTTTGCTTGCAACGCTAGCCGCGTAGATCGTGTGAATACACGACTCTACTAACGTTGCGAGCCTGTTAGCCGGGGTATCGGCATCGGGGGCTTCACCTAGTTTTTCCTGCTTGAGCACTTGCACATTGACGCCGGAGGTAGTCAAATCCGTGTCTTCGATGATGATTATTGTTTTAGCCATTTGCTTATCTCTCTTGGATGGGGTTGTGTTTATGCTTTATGCGTCAATGCTTGCCCGCGCTTGCTTTGTACGGGCTTATGGAGCGATACATCGCTGGCCGCATGTCTGCCGGCGGCCAGCGCATCATAATCTCGGTATCCTTGCGGGGCCTGACCAGTGCGGTTATCTGTCTGTAATTGGCCGCCGAAGCGTTGCTGTTTATAGGCAGCAATCGCTTCTTTATCGGCTGGGCTACCTGCAAATACTTGAACTTGACGGCTGACACGAGAAACCCAGGCATCGCAAAACAGGTCAGCCATGCGGATTTTATTAGTACGTTTGAAGCGCTTAAGGGTTTTGATGTAGTCAGTACGGTCGTTATTGATCTGTCGGCGCAGTACGTCGAAAGTGTACGCGGCCAGTTCCGGTTTGATGCCGATGCCGATGAATTTCATAACGCTATCTTGCCAGCCGCCGCCCGATTGAAATACCGCTTCACAGCCAAAGGCTCTAGCGACAACGTTACTCAGGCTGCATAGATACAACGGCGGGTTGTACTTGCCGCCGGATTTACAGTGTTTTTCATGCACGTTGGCGGCGGCTACGTCGCCGCTGGTCAGGTTATATTTAGCCATTAATACATCAGCTTGACGCTTAGCGGTTTCGGCTTCGGTTGGATTGTCCGACGTGGATAAGGCCAATAACTTGGCTATTTTTACTGCAATTTTTTTAAGGTCTTGGTCGTGCATCGCTTTACCTATTAATTAATTTGTTGTTTTTTAAACGGCCTGCAATCTAGCCTTGCCGCCCACGGACCTTCCTGCGCGCAGATCGGCTAAAACCTGTTCCAATTCCGGTTCGGTGGCGCCGTCCGGGAATCGCTGTTGTAAATCAGCCAGCATGGTAGGCTGCCAATCCTCATGTAAATGCCCACGCAGCCATTTAGCCATTTGCACGGCATTCTTCCGCAGCAGCTCAACCGTTGGCGCATTGATATCCAATGCAGTGCCGCGTTTAGGCATGAAAGTCGGCAGCTCTTGCTTAGACGCCAGCAGCGGATCAATCCGTCCGTCAAACGGCACATAATGCTTGTTGTCGCGCTTCTTCTCGGTTGCAGCCAGCGTATCGGTTCCTGCGGCCAGCTGATGGATGCGCTTGCGATTGGTATCGGCTACCGTGTCCGGCTTGGCTTTGTGTTCTTGGCCGATCACCGCCGCACTCTCCCTAAAGCCCAGCTCGTTTTTCTTGTCTTCGTACAGTGCAATGTGCTGTTCCTGGCCATCCTCGCCCCAGACCACCGCCATCGCGGTATCAACCATAAACGGATGCCAATGTACGTACACATCGCTTTTTACATACACGTCCGGCACATGATCGACTTTCCAGGTACGGCTCTTAAACGATACGGTCAAATCGCCGCGCACTTGGCGCTTGATAGGCTCCTCAGTCGCTAAGCTCAGCAATACCTCGGCGCTGGGCGTAATGCGCAGTTGCTCGGCGGTAATCGTCAGCCACACCGCAAACCGGGTGCGCTTGGTGCGGCTGTGCTCTTTGGTCGCGTTCCACCACAGCTGATAGGTCTCCGCTTCCGCATTCAACTCCTCAAAATTGGCCGGGCGTTTTTTCATGTAGCGCAAGGCTTGTTCAAAAGAGGTCTCCACTAAATGGTTGCCTTTTTCAACGCTGCCTTTGGCCCGAGGATTGCGCCGCCGGTTAACGATCAGCTCAGTACCCATACGTGTGCAAAAGCGCCGCACCAGTCCGCCCGACGTTGCCCCCGGATCAACCATCACGATCATCGGCGCACCGTGAAACGGGTCGTTGCCGCTCTTCGGAGCCATCGCCCAAGCCAGGAACCGCACGGTATGCTCACCGCTTTCCGAATGTGGATAATAGCGGTAGCGCACCACACCGCTGGCATGATCGCTGACCACGTAACGAATCACCCGGAACTGCTCAATCGCTTTAAGATTTTGCGGTTTGTTTTTGTAATGCACTGCATCATCCAACTCCACTAATTCGGCGCTGCCATCGGGTAAGTAGTAAATTACACACACCGAGCCATCGACCTGCCACACATGGTTCGGATGCAACGATTGCAAATTGGTATGCGGCGTTGCCTGCCGCAGTTGATCCGGATGCAGGTTATAAACGCGCAAACCGTTAGCAATCGCCGACTCTGACAGCGGAACCAGTTCGCCAGTGGCTGTGTCCAGCGTTGCTGCGACTATCTCGCCGTTATCTCTCAGCACTTCAATGGCCTCCTTGAGTGAGGTTATTTTCCGGTTGTTCTTACGGTAGCCCTCCATGCAGTAGGCCGAAATAATGTCGGCATCTTTCGGGGTCAGCTCCACCACGCCGGCATCGGCGCGGCGCTTGCGCGGCTTGCTGACCGCAACTTTGTTGAGGTGCCGCATCAACGTACCCCGGCTTGTCCCCAAATCCCGGCAAGCGCGTTGGTAGATCGGTTCCTTCTCGCCGTGGCCTGCCGCCGCCACGGCGTCGGCAATGCCTACCAGTTGTTTTATATAGGCGGGGTTCATGGTTAGGCCTCAGTTTGTTGTTCTTGCTGGGCTTGATAGGCCATAAATGCTTCGGCATCGGCCCGGCCTGGATCGTCAGCGGCTTGTTCGAGTTCCAGAATCGGCTCAAAGCCCATGTTATCTGCCACGCCGTAGGCAGCGGTAATGATCAGGCCGACCGCTTGACGCGCGGCTAATTCGATGTGCTTTGGCGGCTGGCCATCAAACACGTTGTACAACTTGACGATTTCGCTGTTCAGCGTAGCGGTGACTTTTGCCGTGAGTTCGCGCGAGTATTCTTGCAGGCGCATCAGCTGGTATTCGCCGGGCATGGCGACTTCGTCTATTTTCGAGGTCTTGTCCAGTTGCAGCCGGGCCAGCAGCTCGTTCTTTTTGTCCAGCTCTTCGCTTTTGCCTTTGATGACAGAGTCCTTGGCGCCTACGGATTTAGTTAGCTCATCAATTTGTTTTTCTGTAACCTCTTTCTCGCGCTGGTGCTTGGCGGCCAATTGCTGCATCAGCTCCAAAGCTTTATCGAAATTTTCTTCTTCGATAGCCATACCGATAATTTGGCGGTCATCGGCGGGCAGGGCTTTGAGGGCGTTGTAGTCGCGTTGTCTAAAGCCTAGGCGTTCGGCTTGTTCGTAAAGTTCTTCGCCAAGCAGATTATAGTTATTGATAAGATCACGAATACGCCGACCAGTCTTGCCAAGAAAAATTTCACAGAACTCATCAAAAGTGGAAATATTTCCGGCTACACCATCCCTAACATAAGGCAACCCCTTGTATTGTTTAGACTCTCTTACTTTTAAAGCCGTTTCTATAATTAATTTTTCGGAAACTGTTGCCGAAAATTGTGCGGCTTCGATGCGTCCTATCGCTTTTATGGCTTCAAAACTTCCCATAATTACTGCATCTGCCGCAGCTACGGTATTGTTTTCCTGGCGAATCTCCATCAACCCAGTATTGTTTTGATCAGCGTCGGTAAATTGCTCAACGCTAGTGTCTCTTGGTGTACGAGCCATGTCTTACCCTCTATTTAGTCGTTGTTGTGATTCTTTGATCCGTTCTGCCGCGTTATCCAGAGACTTTAAAATCTGCACGGCATGTTGCCCTAGCCGATGACTAGGCCTGATACGGCTGGTCTCCGGGATGCGTTCAGCAAAGCCTGCGCTTTCCAGTGTCGAGACATAGCGGGTAATGTCGCTAGCCGAATAACCCGTCTCTTTGACCAACTCGGTCGGGCTAAAGCCGTGGGCAAAATTCCTGAGCAAAACGTCTAACACCTTAAGCACCTTGAGTGCGCTTTTGTTATCTTGTGCAGCCATGATTACCCCTTGCTCAGCTTGGCTAATTTACGCTCCAGTATTTTGGTCAACGTTTTGATGACCTGGGCGGAGTCCTCGGCGTCGATGATGATCGAACCGTAAGAGGTGGCGACCACAAACCCACGAGCCATATCCGGGATCTGTTTAGCGAGTGCGTATTTCAAATCATTTTCATCCATAGCGATTACTCCTCATCAAATGGCAGCTCCGGCTGCCGGTATTTTTCAACATTGCCTTTATGCCAGGCCATGCGCTCCAAGGCGGTTTGCATGGCGGCTAGTGTGGCGTCCATATCGCTCGGGTCGGCATAAAAGCTCATCAGCGCACCAATAGCATCATGTGTTGCCGATTGCAGCGCCTGTATATCTTCTGGCCCGCCTTTGCGGCCTTTGGGTATTTCGATGACCAACTTACCGCCGCTGACCACCAGCCAACGGCTGACGAAATCTATGCCGCAGGCATGTTCAAAGCCTTTTATCGATCGGGCCGGCATGCTGGCTTCCTGTATCCATTTGTACAGCGTCCATTTGCTGGCCAAGCTCATCAGATCAGCGACCGTGTCCACAGAGCGGTTATGTTTAACCCTGGCGTATTCCAAGCAACAATCCATCGCATCACGCAGATCGCGGGGTTGCACGGTCTTCCAATTCCTACGGCTCATTGCGGATAGCCCTCATACCAGCACCCAAACAAAAACCGCTCTTGTGCATTGTGAAAGCCTGTTTCATAATGCAAAAATAAGCCCGTCTTAAATCACTACGGGTAATTACCATGGCTGCTATTAAATACTTATGCATTAACTGTCACTGCTCGCTGGTTATTCAGCCGTTTATGCCGGTTGATAGCAAAGCCAGGCTGCCTCAAATGAGGTGTCCGTTTTGCAAGCACATATGTGCACCTGAGCAGTCGATAGAGGCTCATCGGGACTCACGGGGCCTGGTTGATAGGCCGGCGCTTTATCGGCTCTGGTCAAATTGCCCAAACGCATATAAGTGCGAACTGCACGGCCAATACGACGCCGATTGCGAGGACGGACGGATGATGCCGAAATGTCTGGTCGCCCTTCATGCAGAAGCTGAATACGCAGTGCATTTTGCGCAAGCAGCCGCTCAACCAGCACCAAAGCGCCGATCTCGAAAGGCACCGGATAGCGCTGAGCGTGGAAGCTGATGGTTTGATCGCACGCAACGCGGCGATGATAAACGGGATTATTGAGCGATTGGGCCATGGTTAAGTCCTCGGTAGTTTTGCTTAGGTAGTTTCGCTTAAGTAGTTATGCGTACGTTGTTTTACGTAGGCTTTAGGCGGCCCGCCTGTCAACCGAGTCATCGTCGGCTGATGGCTTGAGGCCCAGGGCGACGGCAATTTTGTGGGCCCGGCCGTAATTGCATTTGTAATAGCCGTTGAGGACCAAAATGACTTCGCGCGGCGGAAAACCGTGGTCGCGGGCCCAGCCCGTGGTCGTGATGCCCTGTCTTGCAAACTCGGCTTTGACTTGTTCGGGGGTTTTTACTTGTTCGGGTTTGTTCATGACTGGCTTTGAAACCCGGTAAATCGATTTAACTGAACAATTGCGCATAAAGTGCTCCTTAAGCGGCTTGCTGAGTAAAGGTGGCTAGTTTTTCGGCAATCTCGCGGCCTTTGCCGTAATTGCCGTGGCGAATACCACGGACAACGTCAGAGACATCGCGAAATTTGAAGCCGTTGGCTTGGGCCCAGGAAGTCATGGTGTGGCCCCGTTGACGCAGGGTGTGCTTAACGTCGTTGGGGTTAAATTGTGGTGTGCTCATGTGCGCTCCTCGTTTAACGGTTAGTGGCTGTTTGTCGGTGTTAATTATTCCACGTTTGTGGAATTTTTGTAAAGGAATTTTTCAAATGAAAAATGTAATTGCTGGTCGATTGCTTGAAGAGCGGTTACGGCTAAAGCTAAATAAAGGCGCAATGGCGCAGGCTGGCGGTGTTGTTAACAGTACGTATACGAATTATGAAGATGGTAAGCGGTCACCTGACGGGGAGTTTTTATCGGCAATAGCTGCCGCTGGAGCCGATGTGCAATACATCCTAACCGGGGTGCGCTCCATCAATCCGCCGGTTAAGCCATCGACAATAGACCAACATCAAGCGCTGATTAAAGCAGCTGCGGAAATGGCGACTAAATTTAATCTGCCTGAGGATGGGGCGGCTGATCTGCTAGGTATGATCTATGCAATTGGCAGTCAAAATGCAGAATTACTCAATACTGCCAACACCCTCAGACCCGACCAAGCCGCGCTGCTTGATAATGTAGAACATTGCGCCAAGGAGGATCAGGAGGCCATCAAGCGCATGGCCTTTATAGCCGCTAAAGCGGACAAGGATGAAACGCAATCAGGGAAGAAAAAAAGGGCTTAAACCGCCCCAATAAGCGCATGAACATAAGCGTTTAACTAGCGCCTATGCTATTTACTTTTCGATCTTGGAGGTTAGATATGGGTTTTTTTGATAGATTAAAGAAAAAAACAGATACCAATACAATTAATTGCGGCCCGGTGACGCTGAGTTATTCAATAGAGGTCAAAAAAAATCCTATCCATGAGCAAATTGCCGCTTTACACAGGGAGGCTGAAAAGTACAAAAATGTGGATTGGTCTGCTGCGGTTGTAAGCCTAAAAAAAGCAACCAATTTAATGAGACAACATCCCGGCAGCTATTCACTCACGCAGTGGACGAGATTGCCTATATTTATGCAACAAGCTGGACAGTTTGATGATGCGATGCAGGAGTTTGAGCGATTGTTAAGTGAGGTAGAAACACGGGTCAGACAGGAGTGTCTTGAAAATGCAAGCGCAGTTCGTATTGAGTACATGGTTAATCTAAATTACCAAAAAATCTACGACAAAATGCGCATGGTTTGTAAACGACAAAAGCGCCTTGATGAAGCTGCTGAATATGCTGAACTATCCCGCCAACACAGTGAAAGAGTTGCAGAATTACAAAATATCGTTAATCAAGAACTTAAAGATGAACGGAATGCCGTTTATGTTCAATATGCTAAAAATAGGCTAAAGCAACTTAGGGACCCGGATTTAATTAAATTTTATCCGTATTGGAAATATGTATGCAATGAAACCCAGATACACGCGTGCCATTTAGAGTATTCAGGTCTTGTGCTTCGGCATGATGATCCTTGGTGGGATTCACACTTTCCGCCTAATGGCCCTGATTGTCGGTGCAGAGTCGCATCTGCCAAAAATGAAGAATATACGGGGCAAATAGCACCGCTTGATTGATCTTGGAGTAAACGAATGAGCGCGGTAGGTTGGGCTGAGGCACGAAGCCCAACACCTCGGCTGTAGGTTGTTAGACAGCAGAACCCGCTTTCTAACAACCTGAAATTAAGCTCAAAAAGACCTTAAGTTAAGCTGAGTTTTTCGTTAATTTTTTGAGATTGGCTTACGGGCTTACCCACGCACAAGCAAAGCCCACTATAAACAGGATCAAGTATGGACTCAGCTGCCATCAGCAGTTTAATAGCCGCCGGAGCCGCGCTGGCAGGCGGGGCGATTTCCCAAGTGTTTTCATTGCTTGGCAAACGCTCAGAACGAAAACATGAAGTGCATCTGCTACGCCGGGCAAAGCTGGAGCAGCTGACGGAGTTGGTATATCAGTCGCAGCTATTGGCGCTTGAGTCGCTGGAGTTGATTCGGAACGTTCCGGGCAAAGAATCCTTATCAACCGTTCGGCAAACTCAGGATCAAATCGCCTTGCGGGTTTGTTCCTTAGCGCTGTTATTTTTTCCATCTTTGAAGGTCGTGGCTGGTGAATTTCTGAAGGCATCGGTTGGTTTCCAAATAGCGTTAGAATCAGGTAAGGAAGATGAAATGATTATTGCCGCGCAACGCGTGACTCCAATCAGGAAGTCGTTGGAGCAAGAAATCGAGCGTTGCGCAATTAAGCTTGGTTTTCACGGCCGCTGACAATTAGGCGTCTTGCCGCCTGGAAAAGCGATCCAGACCGTCACACACGGCAGAACATTAACGCACAGCCGCCGGTTATACGGCGACCAATGCGCACCAATCCAGCAGCTGCCTAATCTGAATAAAAGTCCGATCTTCATCGTCTAAACGCCTCCGGTGGCGGCATGTCGCCGGGCGGAATCTGTAGCATTTCCCGCCAGACGCGATTGAATTTTCGCGAATCGGCACTCACGGCTTGCCAGTCTTCTTCTGTGTTGCCTTTTTTCAGGTAGTAGCCACGGATCGAGGCATGGCGCAGGCTGGCCCGTTGCAGCCGTGCTGGGACTGCATACAGATTGTTATACATCAGCATCCGATAGCTTTCATAAGGTCGTATGTCTTCGGGGCACTCCTTGCTTTGCACCAATCCAACCCGACCTCATCCAGGAATGATGCTTCTATTTCGGCCCACCGTTCTACCAGCTTTGCCCATGTCGGCGATAATTCCCGGAGTTTGTCCATGTGCTTCCGCGCCTCTGGTACAGCATCAAGAAATAACAGGCACCTGTTCAGGTCGTCTGGATCGTAGGGGTGCGACTTCGGACCGTCTAATCCAGCAATGCAGAAGGCCATAGCTTTGGAAGATTGGCCGACGCGACCCGTCGCAAACCAATTTAAAATCTTGTCTTTCATTCTTGGTTCCTCATTTATGCCTAACCCGTCGCTCAGGCAAGGCGTTTACCCGCTCGCAGGTCGGCCAGTGTTAATCCTCCGGTGTATTGGCAATGCGCCAGTTCTTGAAACCCTTTCCAACGTCCCGCCCACTCTAACCCTAAGCTTTCAGCGATTTTTCCGCACTGATTAAACCGTGCGGTATCGCTCCAGACTGCCTTGCCGTTCATGATCGGGCAGAAATCAAAGGCTAAGCGATAGTTGTGAAACGATTGTCCGGCGCCTGCCTTGGTCACGATTTTGCCTGGCTGGGTTCGCCCTTGTGCATAGAGCGCGGCTTGCGATTCGTTATCCCGGTAGGTGCTGGTGATGATGATATCGATACCTCGCTGGGCACAGGCGGTAATAAAGGCATGGCACAGGGCGGCGACGTGGGGGTGCAGGTCTTCGATTTTGCGGCTGTTAATCATGGGGTGTCTCCAGTAGACGTAGTTATCCGTTCTGAAGTCTACGCATCTGGCGATAAGCGGGGCATGCGAAGGGCTTCGCATACTGACTAATTGCCCTAGCGCCTAAAATTTCCTCGCGCTGTTGATTAACCCACTATAGGAGGAAATACGATGCGCAAATCCACCCGGGCAATTCGCCTATTTTTACTGCCGCTGGTTGCGCCGATTTTACGAGCGCAACCACTTCTTCTTGATTCGCCGCCGATGGTCGAAAAAGGCTTGGCCGTGGCGGAATCGCCTTCTGACGTGCGGGCATGGGATGCGCCGGATACGCCGTTTTTTATTTTGGCGTCTCATGACGCAGATATTGAGCGTTTAAGCCTGCAAAACAGCGGCGCTTATCGTCAATTCACGCTAATGGCGCTGGGGAGAGAGCCCGATGGCGACGGCTATACAGATCATGTCGCGTTTAAGCCCGATCATCCTATTGATTACGGGGGCGTTTAAGCTTCCGGCTTGCGGGGCGCTTTATGCGCCTCGCTTTTTATCGACAATCGGAGGTATCGCATGACCGGCATACAGCAATTGCAGAAAGCCCGGCGTGATTTGCAGAGAAGAAAAAATCAATTAAAAGGCGCTGAATCCAGGCTGGATGTGGCGCAACGTGATGTTGAATGGTTTCGCTCTAAGATTGATGCCGATCGGATTGTCATTGGCGAGTGCTGGCTTGATCTGATGATTAGCGGCATTTCTCATCGCCAGTTTTTGCATTTTATTTTGGAATATGAAGATGAAAAGTTGGATTACTAAAACGGCCGGTTGGCTGGCGATTGTTTTCGGCTTGGCCGGTTATGCCTTCGGCCTGTTCGATAGCGGAATGGCGGGGATGCTCGTCACTAATGGTATGGGCTATATCGGCGTCGATCGCAAATTCCAACGCTTGGCCGACAGCCAGAGCAATAGCCAGGCGGGTGTATGACACCGATGCTGATTCTCATGCTGTTGGCTGCAACAGCCATAGCCTTGTTGGCAGTATGGATCTGGATTTATCGGCGTGCTGCTGCCGTAAACCGGGCCGAAGCTGACCGGCAAGCGCAGCGGGCCAATCAGGCAGAAACCCGGATCGCTCGCACGCACAAGCTAAATACCAACCTCGAACAATTACAACAAAAACAACGGGCGGAAACGATCAATGCAACCACACCGCAACATCTTGCTGAGCGTAATGATTTTGATAATGACTGGTCTGACCGGATGCCCGAGTCCACTGCCGGCGCAAGTCATTCAGGAACCGCTGACACGGCCGCCGCGCCCGGTGCTGCCGGCGATTAAGTCGGCTGATTTGCAGTGCTTGAGCGATGACACCTATTTGCGCCTGGCGCAACGCAACCGGCTGCAGCGGCACTATGCCGAGCAGCTGGAGCTGATCATCGACTCGACCCGGGAAACCGCACGATGAAAGGACTGGAAGCCCTGCTCAATGACGAGCGCATGAACGCCGAAGAGCTGGGCGACCGCGCCGAGCTGTTCCACCAGGACCTATCGTTGCTGCAACACCAGCAAAAAACGGCCATCGCCCCAGACGCCGTCTCGCTGGAATGGTGCGAGGAATGCGGCATCGAGATCCCGGAGCAGCGGCGCCAAAGCCTGCCCGGCGTGACGCTGTGCGTAGACTGCAAACGTGAACAAGAACTCAAAGACAGGATGCACCGATGAATATAGGGATTTTTGGCGAATGGCTGGACGTGATTTACAAGATAGCGATGGCGGTATTCGGCATCTGGCTGTATCTGGATCGGCGCAACGACCGGACGCACCTGCGTATCAGCCAGCTGGAAGAACGGATCGACGGGCGACTGGACACCCATACCGAACGGCTGACGCGCGTGGAAACGGAGCTGACTAAATCACCCACCCACGATCATCTGGCCGAGGTTTACCGGGAAATCCGCAAAGTATCGGATGCCATGTCAACGATGGCGATATCGCTGGCGGCCATGAATGCGACGCTGGATAACGTCAGCGACCTGACCCGGCGCATGGACACCTTCTGGCGCAACCATAACAACTAAGAGGAAACGCGATGGACTACAACGCCTTTATGACCGCCCACCGGCGGCTGACTATTTTGCAGCTGCTGAGCGCCGCCAGCGCCTATACGTTGCATGAGCTGGACTTAAAAAACGGGCTGGCCGCGCAGGGTCAGGTCGCATCGACTGACCAGCTGCGCGCCGATCTGCAATGGCTGCATGAGCAGGGCCTGGTGCTGGCCAAGCAACCGGACGGCGTCTGGTTCGCGACATTGACCGCAAGGGGCGGCGACGTAGGTCAAGGGCTTTCAACCGTGCCGGGCGTAGCCAGACCGGAGCCGGTCTAGTGGCACCCCGTTCTTCCGTCGAACTGCTGCCGCCTGCTGTGCTGGAGGCATTGAACGCGCGCCTGATCGATCAGGCGTTTAGCGATTATGTCGGCCTGGCCGCGTGGCTTAAAGAGCAGGGTTTCGAGATCAGCAAGACCGCGGTCTGGCGGCACGGCTCGGACCTGCAAGCCAAGATGGAAAAATCGATGGGCAAGGCCCGCGAGCGTATGGAGATCGCCAAAGCCTTGCGCGGTGCCAGCGACGACGAAAAAGCCGCGCTGATGGAAGCCACCGAAATGGTGGCAATGGATCAGCTGATGGATATGTTCGAGGCCACCGCCGAACTGGACGCAGCCGAACGCATGGCCGCCGTGCCCAAGCTGGTGCGGGCGATTGCCGATTTAAACCGGTCGGCGATCGGCAGCGCCAAGTGGAAACGGGAGTTTGAGGCCGAGATCCGCAAGCAGGCCCGCGAAGAAGCCGCCGAGGAACTGACCCAGGAACTCAAAAACGACGGCATCAGCGCCGAGCTGGAAGCGTCCATTAAACGCATATTGATCGGCAAATGACCACGACCGTCGAAGAACTGCAAACCGCTGACTATTTCCCCGAAAACGAGCCGGTGCTGCTGGGCTACCAGGCGCGCTGGTTTGAGGATGAGTCCGAAGTCAAGATCGGCGAAAAATCGCGCCGTACCGGATTTACCTGGGCGGAATCAGCCAGCAACGTCATCACGGCATCCAAGCCCAAAAGGCGCGGCGGCCGCAATGTTTTTTATATTGGGTCAAGGCAGGAAATGGCGCTGGAGTATATCTCTGCGTGCGCACTGTTCGCCAAGGCGTTCAACCAGCTGGCCGGTGCTATTTCAGAATCCATGTTCAAGGACGAGGACGGTAGCAAGGAGATCCTGACTTACACGATCCGCTTCCCGAATTCCGGTTTCAAGATCAGCGCCCTATCCTCACGGCCCTCCAACTTGCGAGGCATGCAGGGCGACGTGGTGATTGACGAGGCTGCGTTCCACGACTCATTACATGAGCTGCTTAAGGCCGCGATGGCGTTGATTATGTGGGGTGCGCGGGTGCGCATTATCAGCACCCATAACGGCGTCGATAACGAGTACAACCAATATATCGAGGACGCGCGCGCCGGCCGCAAGCCTTACAGTGTGCACCGCGTCACGCTGGATGATGCGCTGGACGATGGCTTATTCAAGCGCATTTGCTTTGTGACCGGCCAGCAATGGAGCCTTGAGGCTGAGGCCGCTTGGCGAAAGAAGATCATCGACAACGCCCCCAGCCAGGAAGCGGCCGACGAAGAATATTTTTGCATCCCCAGCCAGTCCGGCGGCGCGGCCTTGAGCCGGGTGCTGATCGAGGCGCGGATGGACCCGCGTTATCCCGTTATCAGGCTGACCAAAGACAACGGCTTTAACGAATGGCCGGAGCATTTGCGCCAGGCCGAAATCAAGGACTGGTGCGAAGAAAAGCTGCTGCCGGAACTGAACAAGCTGAACCCGGCCTTGAATCACGCTTTCGGCGAAGACTTCGGGCGGCTGGGCGACTTGACGGTGATCGAGCCGATGGTGATCGAGCAGAACCTGGACCGCATCGTGCCGTTTTCCGTAGAGCTGCGCAATATCCCGTTCAAGCAGCAGGAGCAGGTATTGTTCTACATCGTTGACCGCCTGCCCAGGCTGATCGGCGGCGCGCTGGATGCGGGCGGCAACGGCATGTATCTGGCCGAGCAGGCCCGGCACCGCTACGGATCGGGCCGCATTCACGAGATTAAGCTGTCGGAAAGCTGGTACCTGGCCAACATGCCCAAGTTCAAGGCGGCCTTCGAGGACGGCAAGCTGACCATCCCGGCCGATGCCGACCAACTGAACGACCTGCGCGCCTTGCAGGTCATCGGCGGCATTATCAAGCTGCCCAAGGCCAAGACCGAAACCGGCAGCAACCAGCGCCACGGCGACAGCGCGATATCGAAAGCGCTGGCCTACTTTGCCAGCCAGCAGGATGCGCAGATCATTGAATATACACCGATACCCAGCAAAGAAACACGCTACTGGGATACCGACGATTTAACCGCCACGCGCAAAGGGGCCTGGTAATGCAATTTTTAGACTGGTTTAAAAAGAAACTCGTACCGGCGGACGTGAAAGAGCGCCAGACCGATTCCCCGCAATCGGCTTTGCTGCACCGCGAGTTTGCCGAACACCCCTCCAAGGGCCTGACCCCGGCGCGGCTGGCCAGCATCCTGCTGGACGCCGAACAGGGCGACATGATCGCGCAGGCCGAGCTGTACATGGACATGCGCGAAAAAGACGCCCATATCGACGCCGAGATGCACAAGCGCGAGATGGCCGTCAAAAAGCTGGACTGGACGCTGGAACCGCCGCGCAACGCCACCGCGACCGAGAAGAAAAACACCCAGTTGCTGGAAGACCTGATCCGCGACGAGCTGGATATCGGCGGCATCCGCATGGATGCGCTGGACGCGATCGGCCACGGCTATGCCTGCCTGGAACTGGGCTGGGGGCGTACCGCGCAGGGCCTTTGGTTTCCCAACCAGATCGAGCACCGGCCGCCGAGCTGGTTCACCTGCCCGCCGGACAACCGCAACACCCTGCACCTGCGCCAAAGCGGCGCGGTGTATGGCGCACCGTTGCAGCCGTTCGGCTGGATCGTGCACACCCACAAGTCCCGAGCCGGCTATATCGCCCGTGCCGGTCTGTACCGTTCGCTGGCTTGGCCGTACCTGTACAAGAATTTCAGCGTGCGCGACCTGGCCGAGTTTTTGGAAATCTACGGTCTGCCGATCCGCGTCGGCAAGTATCCGGCGGGCGCGGGACAAAAAGAAAAGACGGATCTGCTGCGCACCGTGCTCAGCATCGGCCACAATGCCGCCGGCATTATCCCCGATTCCATGCAGCTGGAATTGCAAGGCATTGTGGCCAATGGCAATGCCGAATCTTTCAAAGTCATGATCGACTGGTGCGAAGCCAGCCAGAGCAAGGCCATACTGGGCGGTACGCTGACCAGCTCGACCGGGGCCAACGGCAACCGTAGCTTAGGCGACGTGCATAACGAGGTGCGCCTGGATATCCGCGACGATGACGCCACCCAGCTGGATCAAACGCTGTCCGCGCACCTGGTCTATCCGATGGCGATGCTGAACGGGCTGTTTGCCGATAACCGCTGCCCATCGTTCGTATCGGACACGCAGGAACCGGACGATTTACAGTTGTATTCCGATGCATTGCCGAAGTTGGCGGCGATCGGGATGCGTATCCCGGCGCGTTATGCCCATCAAAAGCTAAAAATCCCGGAAGCCGAAGGAAACGAGCCGGTTTTGCAGGTGAGTAATGCCAAACCGGTACCGGTACAACCCGATCCGGCTGCGGCATCTTTGGCGGCATTGGCCGGTGATTTGAATACTGCCGTAAGCGGGACGAACGGACCCGCAAAAGTACAGCCTGGGCAGGGGGATAATCCTGCCCAGTTGGGCGATGCTATCGATTCACATACTGATTTGCTGACAGCAACTGCCGGGGTATCGATCAAATCGATGGTGAGTGCGATACAGCTGAAGGTTGAGCAAGCCGAAAGCCTGGAGGCTTTGCGTGATGATCTGCTGAATGGTTATGGGGATCTGGATAACGGTGAATTATCCAAAGTCATGGCGCTGGCGTTTGCGGCGGCGGATTTGTCGGGGCGATTTGATGTGAGCGAGGGAGGGTGATGGCTAACCAACCTGCTATCATAATTAATGGCAATCGACTCACTGATGCGGAAGCTCATACTCTGAGAGCCGCTATTGATATGTTTTTATCTGTTGGTCAATCGGTGAGAATAGTTAAATCAGCCCGAAAGCATTTAATCCGTGCTGAAGAAATCAAAGCATTATGCGAAATGACTATTCATACGAGTGAGGAGAATTAAGATGCTGGTTGGCGTTTTATTTAATCCCTGTGCGTTTTGGATAGGTGCGCATTACTCTATATATAATAGGCGGCTCTGCATCAATGTGCTGCCGATGCTAACAATTTGGATTGTGTTTAAAGACGGCACGGTGCCTAAAACATGTCGTTAAAGCTATCTCCCACCCAGCTGGCATTCAATGCCCGTGGCGATGGCAAGTTCAGCCTGCCGTTCCAGGAACAAATCGATTTTTTCCGGCAAAAGCTCAATCTTCCTACCGAGCATTACGATGATATTTTAGCTGCGGCTCACAATCGCGCCTTTGTGGTGGCGGGGGCGGCCAAGGCCGACCTGCTGGCCGATCTGCGCGGTGCTGTTGATAAAGCGATCGCAGACGGCAAAACCATTCAGTGGTTCAGGAAGGAGTTTGCCGGGATTGTGCGAGCGCATGGCTGGGAAGGTTGGACGGGATCGGATACCCAGGCGGGCCGCGACTGGCGGACGCGGGTGATCTACAGCACCAATATCCAGGCCAGCTACAACGCGGGCCGCTATGCGCAGCTGACTCACCCGGATCTGCTTAAGCATTATCCGAACTGGAAATATGTCCATAATGATACGGTAGCGCACCCACGGCCGTTGCATAAAAGCTGGTCGGGTACGGTTCTGCCGCATGACGATCCTTGGTGGGATACGCACTTTACCCCTAACGGTTATGGCTGCCGCTGCCGTATTACCTCGGCCAATCCAGGCGAATATAAAGGCCAACCGGCCCCGAATGACGGCACCTATGAAAAGATAGACCGCAACGGCGTGGTGCATACCTTGCCTAAAGGCGTTGATTATGGGTTTGATTATAAGCCGGGAGCACCGGTTTCAAACCAGATGAAGAACTTTATCGATAATAAGGCGGCAAGCCTGCCGAAGGAACTGGGCAAGGCGTTTAAGAAGGATATGGAAGCTCGTAAAAGCTCAACGCCTCTAATCAGCAGTGCGTTTGAATTGCCTAAAAGCGGTTTGGCTAAAACTGCCGTAAATACGGTGCTGATGGAAATAGACGGACTGCACAGTGCGGTCGAATTGCCTGTAATCCCGGTAAAAAACAGCGCCAGCTATAAGTTTCAGGGGCGGTATGTCTATCAAGAATTAAGCAGAAAGCCTGTCGAGATTGCTATATCTAAAGCGTCGGTAAATCCAGAGCTGACCGCCGCGCATGAAATCGGGCATTTCATCGATCACCAGGCATTGTGGGATATTGGGGTGTATGCCTCTGTTAAAGCCCCGCTGTTGGATAACTGGCGGTCGGCTATTGAGGCGAGCGCTGCTACGGATAATTTAAAAACGCTTATGAAAACACACAGCGATTTTAAGATTCGAGAATTGGCTGAGTATTATCTATTGGCTAAGGAGCAATGGGCGCGGTCGTATGCTCAGTGGGTAGCGACGCGCAGTAATAATACTGCTATGATTGGACAGGTACAGAAAATAATGCAAGCGAGCAACCCGGCCTATGGCGCGTCACAGTGGGACGCTGCCGATTTTGAACCGATAGCGGCCGCTATTGATGAGGTCTTCAAAACATTGGGGTGGTTAAGATGATTGAGAATATGGGTACTATCATTTCCGACATTATGCAGCAATATCCTGAAAATGAATGGCTGGAACGTTGCCGTGAGGCGTTGCCTGGCGTCGATGATGGCGAAATCCTGAGCGCCATTGAGATATTCAGTGGCGGCGATGTTGAAGCTATATAGATAGGCATATCATGATTGAAATCTCAATCGATAATAGCCGGGTCGTAGCTAAATTTAATGAGTTATTGCAGAGGACTGGTGATTTATCCCCCGCCGCGAGGAAGATCGGCGAAACGCTAAAAGAGTCCTCTCAGCAACGGTTCGAATCTACAACCGCCCCAGACGGCACAGCATGGGCTACTAATAAGCCCTCTACCCTGGAACGTAAAAATGGCAGTCGGCCGCTAACCGATGGCGGAACGCTGGGCGATACCATTGACTATCAACTTCGTGGTGCAGATACCCTATTAATCGGCAGCCCGGCGGAACAAGCCGCTATGATGCAATTTGGCGGTACTAAATCAGAGTTTCCCAATCTTTGGGGCGATATTGAAGGCAGGGCTTTTTTGGGTATTTCCGATGAAGATGAAACCGACATCCTCAGCATTCTTGAGCATCATTTAAACGTGTAATTTTCGGCGTTTTTTTATTTTCGCTATGTGAAACTTTATTTTTTTTTACGTTTCGTTTTGTTCTGTTTTATTCCGTTTCATTTCATTTATCTCACAGTATTACTCTCAAATATCTCACTCCTGTTCAGCCATTATTGTTTACTGCAGGGGTTATGGTTGCGCGGCACTATGGAGAAGACACCGCAGAAAAGCCAAAATCGTTGTGGCTGTTTTTTAAC
>Ga0208115_1000056_pt1 | contig 37514 bp, 53 predicted proteins | sample LakWasMeta4_LOW4_2_FD_183856 | JGI IMG/M metagenome (GOLD analysis project Ga0208115, IMG submission 183856) | Freshwater sediment methanotrophic microbial communities from Lake Washington under simulated oxygen tension - Sediment Metagenome... | ecosystem: Environmental > Aquatic > Freshwater >...
AAAAATTGAATATTTGATGTGGAAGGTTAGTAAAAATGTCGGTAAAAATGATGAGTTTGGTGTTTGAACGATTCCCTTATGGCGGGAATGAGCGCGTACTTGCTCTGGCAATTGCTGATCATGCCCATGATGACGGATCCAATATTTATCCTGGCAATGAACGCCTTGCACATAAGACCATGACCAGTGAACGCACGGTGATTAGACTGATGCAAAAGTTTGTAAAAATAGGCTGGCTGATCAAGGTTAAAAATGGCAATTCAGGTAGAGGTATTGCAAACGAGTACTGCATTAATCCTGATTGGATAAAGGGTGACAATTTGTCACCCTTTGTGAAAGAAGAAAAAAGGGTGACATCTGAAGCAGAAAGGGTGACAAATTTAACAGAAAGGGTGACACCGGAGGTAATAAAGGGTGACACAGCTATGTCACACCAACCATCATTAACCAAATACAACCATCAAGAAACATCACCGCATGCGCGAGAAGCATCACCTGAAAATCAAGCACCGAGGCCTGAAGGATTGCTTGCGTGTCGTTTGATTAAACTAAACGTGGCTGTTACCAGCATCAACCCAATACTGTGTAGGTGGGTTTCTGAAAACATCCCATTTGATTTCATTGAGCAATGCGTACAGCTTGCAAGGCAAAACAAGCCGTGGCCTGAGAAGATAGCAGCTGGTTACCTGGATGCAATCATTCGCAATGAATTGAAACCAAAGACAGACAACAGCTGGCTGATGACCGATGAAGGAACGATTGCTAAAGGCCGTGAGGTTGGTATTGAAGCCCGCGCTGGGGAAAGCATGAATGACTACCGGCAGCGCTTAAAAAATCAATTGTCCATGAATAACCAGAAGGCAGCCTAATCATGCAGATCAGTTTTAAATCAGACATCAATCAGACAATTGGATTTGTTGACAGGTTTTCTAAACAGGTGCCGTTTGCAGCTGCTGTTGCTTTGACCAAAACAGCAAAGCAAGGCGCTGATGATATGCGTGCAAAGTTTCTAAGCGTATTTGACCAGCCAACACGCTACACCATGAATTCTGTCTTTAATTCAAGCGCCAACAAGCGTGACCTGATAGCAGCATTCGGTGTTAAAGACCAGGGCATGCTTTCAAAGTCTGGTGGCAATAGTCCTGCCGATATTCTTGGCCATCACTTCAGCGGCGGTCAATCAAGACTGGCGCGCTATGAGTTGGCGTTCCGCAAGCTTGGCATGCTTGGTTTCAATGAAGATATCGTACCAGCGTCAGAACTCAATGAGTTGAATCAGTACGGCAACGTACCAGCATCGTTGATTATTAAATTAATCTCATACTTCGGTGGCTTTGGTGAGCAGGGTTACAAGGCCAACAGCACAGCTGAGACAAGAGCAAAGCTTGCCAAACGTACCGATAACAACTCCAAAGGCAAACGCCAAAGCAAGTACGTCAAGATCAATGGTGTTGTTTACTTCTATGCCAATGGTGCAGATCATTTACATCGTGGTATCTGGGCTAAGACCGGCACGCATGGTTCAGACATACGACCCATTCTGATGTTTGTTAAACGCGCCAACTACAGTAAGCACTTCGACATCGATAAATTTGCAAGCAAAGCACGATCAGACTTTGCCGTTAACTTTAAAGAGTCATGGGTCTACGCCGTGCGGACTGCACGATGAACAAGATGATTAAATCGTTTATCTCAACACCGTTCCTTGCTGCAGGATTTCTTGTTGTTGTGGTTGGTTATGGATTGATACGCTTTGCTATGTGGGTTGAAAAGTGAAGGTACTCCCAGAAGTAAGCTGTAAGGGTAATGAGAGGCTCATGTTTTCTCTAGTCACAAAGATTTTATAAAGGGGTTATATCATACAAAACAGTAACTTAGACATGTTAAGCAGTTTGCAAATCGCCGTAACTCAAAATGTTTTCGGCGAGATTGTTGGCATTTCTCAGCCTGCTGTTAGTGACCTGATCAAGCGTGGCATTTTAACTGATGGAGATATTGCAAGTAATTGGCTGATTGCATATTGCTCGCATCTTAGAGAGCAGGCTGCCGGTCGTGCTGGATCTGATGGAAGTCTTGACCTGGTAAGTGAACGCGCTCGATTGGCCAAAGAGCAGGCTGATAAAGTTGCGTTTCAAAATGCGATAACCCGCAATCAGCTTGCACCAGTTGACTTGCTGGAAGAAGTTTTAGCGAAAGCAGCTGCACGTATCAACGGTAAGTTTGATTCTATACCTGGAAGAGTTAAACGTCGTTTCCCATCTTTACCTTCAGAGGCTATTGATTTAATTGACAGTGAAATTTCTATTGTAAGAAATGAAGTTGCATCGATGTCTCTAAATGACATCAACGACAATGTAACTATTGCTGATGAAGACATTGTTTCAGGTGATTTTGAGTAATGTGGGAGCAGTGGGGCGCTTATGCGGTGCGTAAAGGTAATTATTCAATCAGTAAAGCAATGATTAATGGTAAGTGGATTTTTCAGTTATGGCAGTTATCACCTGAGAATAGTCTAGGTAAGTTTGCCAGGTATAAATAAGCGCAAGCGGCACATGAAAAAATATTGAGCAAAGAGAAATAACAAATGGGCGCAATAGACAGTAATGTTTTTGATATAGGCAATATTGAGCGAAGCCTGATGCTTGGCATGCAGGCCTTTGGTGTGCCTGAACCACTTACTTTGGATCAGTGGGCTGAAAAGCATTTCTATCTATCAAAAGAGTCCAGCTATGTTGAACAGAAATGGAAGGCTTGGCCGTTTCAGCGTGCGATTTTATCCTGGATGTCTAATGATGATATTGAAGAGATCAACTGGCGAAAATCTGCACGTGTAGGATATACAAAGTGCATCCTGGCGTGTATTGGATATACCGCGCATCATAAACGCCGCAACCAGGCATTATGGCAACCGACAGATGATGACCGGGATGAGTTTGTAAAGACAGAACTTGACCCGATGCTGCGTGACGTTGAAGTTATGTCTCAGGTGATATCAACCACTAATTCCCGTGACAAAGACAATACGCTGCAGCAGAAAAAATTCAAAGGCAGCATGTGCCATTTGCGCGGTGGCAAGGCCGCTAAAAACTATCGCAGGATCTCGGTTGATACCGGTTACCTGGATGAATACGATGCTTTCGACAATAATATCGAAAAGGAAGGTGATGCCGGCGATCTGGCAGGTAAGCGTGTTGAAGGTGCGACTTTCCCCAAAATGATATTTGGCACCACGCCAAAACTGGACGGATTCAGCAATATCCAGAAACGTGAACGAAATGCCGATGTATTCATGACTTATCGCGTGCCTTGTCCACATTGCGGCGATTACCATGCAATCAGTTGGGGCGGTAAAGATGAGCCGCATGGCTTCAAGTGGAATGAAGGTGATCATGAAAGCGTCCGTCATTTGTGCCCACATTGCGGGGCATTAATCACTCAGGCCGAATACCTATCGATTGCTGATCAGGGGCGTTACGAATCTGAATTAGGCATCACTTCTGATTTCAATGGTGTGTTTCGTGACATCGAAGGCAATATTATCCGCCCGCCACGCCATGTCGCCGTGCATGTCTGGTCTGCCTATAGTCCTAATGTTTCATGGGTTGGGATCGTACGCGAGTTTCTTGAAGCGCATCAGGAGATGATGGAGGGTAAGTCTGAAAAGATGCAGACTTTCACCAATACCACGCGCGGTGATTATTGGGCTCAGGATGTAGATAAAACAGACTCAGATGAAATTAAATCCAGGGCTGAGCCATACCCACTTGAACGACTGCCTATGGGGTGCCTGTTGTTGCTTGCTGGTGTTGATACGCAGGATAACCGGCTTGAGTGTGTAGTTTGGGGTTATGGCCGAGGTGGCCAGATGTGGACTATTGCGCACCGTATATTCTTTGGTAATCCATCCCAGGATGAAGTCTGGGATGATCTTGAAGAATTCCTGTTTGAAACTCAATTCCAGCATGCCAGCGGTAATCAGGTAAAAATATATGCGACAGCAGTCGATTCACGCGGCCATAACACACATGCGGTGTATAACTTCTGCAGCAAGCATCAGCGTCGCCGTGTTCACTCTATTGCAGGTAGAAACGGGCGTGAAAAACACATCAAGGATGGTGCTTCAAAAGTAGATATTGACTGGCGCGGCAAGGTATCGAAACAAGGCGGCATTCTATGGTGGGTAGGTACAAACCATGCAAAGGATATGTTTTATAACCGCTTACAGATAACTAAGCCTGGTCCCGGCTATGTTCATTTCTCACATGAGTTATCAGATGAATTCTTTAAACAGATCACCGGTGAAAAAAGAACCACACGCCGCAATGCGCGCGGAGCTGAGGAATCAGCATGGGTAGCTACACGTAAACGGGTGGAGGCACTTGATTGTACCGTCTATGCAATATGGCTTGAAATTCATTTTGACCTGCACAAAAAGACAGAGCGATTCTGGGCTGATCTTGAAGCCAAAGTGCAGCCAGTAGTAAATGATATGTTTGATATAGAAGTGGCGCCAACCATAGTTGAAGCTAAACCTAAAAAAGCGATAAAACAGCCGGCAGCAGCTCCTGTTGCAGCAGTAAAACAACCGAATAAATTTGCTAGCGATGATTGGATGAATAGAAGATGACCATCAAAATAAACAATGATGATGATGCGGTAAGCCTGCGTTTTGAAATTACGGCCATCTTGCGTGAGGAGATTGGATTCCATGAACAGTATGCAGCCACCTTGGCAGAGCCAATAGTGAATGGTTTAAAGAAAAGGTTTAGTGGCCAAGAGATCTACATTGCTAAAAATCCACGTCCAGATGTCGCGCAGCGCAATGAAGCAATTCGTCGTGAATTCAATGGCCGAAACCTGGAGGATATGATGAGCAAGTATGGCCTTGGTAAAACGTCTATTTACAAGATAGTCGGTAAAAAATAACAGTAATGAAATTTAGTCCACTTTTCCCCTAAAAAGTGGACTAGCAATTGTTTAGTCTGGGCAGCATGACAACTGCTACAGACATGCTCGCTAAATACTTGGCTGCAGAGCAAGCCATTCTTGAAGGTAAAAGCGTCGAATTCAAAGGGCGAAAACTTAGCTATGAAGACCTGGCTGACGTTCGAGCCGGGCGCATGGAGTGGGAATCTCGTGTTAAATCAGAGCAGACCCCAGCCTCAGTAAAGTCGAAACAAATAGGTGGTTTAAATGTCGCGCAGGCGAGGTTTGACCAATGAGAAACCCTATCGATGCTTTAGTAGAGTTTTTTTCGCCTATTTCTGCTGTTAAACGCACGAGTGCCCGTCATGTATTAGCCCACTATGAGGCCGCAAAACCAAGCCGGGCCCGCAAGTTTAATCGAGATCAATCATCCCCTAATCAATTGGTAAGCCAGGGTGCTGTGGCTTTGCGTACGCAGGCGCGTCATCTTGAGCGTAATCATGACATCGCTAAAGGCATCATCCGGGCATTCGTCAATAACGTAGTAGGTGCAAGCGGTATTGGTATTGAGCCGCAGCCAAGAAATGCCGATGGCACTATTAATACCGTTTATGCAGACGCGCTGCGCGAAGCATATAAGAACTGGAGTAAAACGCCGGAGGTAACCCACACCTACACGTTCAGCCAGGCTCAGCGTGTGATGTGCCGTACATGGATGCGTGATGGTGAAGGCTTCGCGCAATTGCTTACAGGATTTATTCCAACGCTTGATCATGGCACAAAAGTGCCATTCAGCATTGAAATGTTTGAAGCCGATCTGGTGCCAATGGATTACGACGATGGCGACAAAATACGCCAGGGTATCGAACGTAATGCATGGGGTCGCAGAGTTGCCTATCACATTTATAAAAAACACCCCGGTGAACCAGACGGCTACACCTTAAAAACGTCAACCAAGCGCGTGCCGGCTAGCAGCATATTGCAGGTTGCATCGCTTGAACGCATGGGGCAGCTGCGCGGTGTATCAGAATTTGCAAGCGTCATTACTCGACTTGAAGATGTCAAGGATTACGAAGAGAGCGAGCGTATCGCCGCCAAAGTTGCAGCCTCACTCACAGCATACGTTAAACGCGGATCGCCTGATTTATATGCTGGTCCAGAAACAGATCCCGAAGGTAATCAGGTTGCGCGCGATATTTCATTAAACCCCGGCACCATTATTGACAGCCTTGCAGTCGGTGAAGAAATCGGCCTGATTGATAGCAAGCGCCCAAATCCCAATGCACTTACCTGGCGACAAGGCCAGCTGCGTGCAGTTGCCTCTGGCGTAGGTGCAAGTTACAGCACCATTGCCCGCGCTTATGACGGTACCTACTCAAGCCAGCGTCAAGAACTTGTCGAGCAGTGGATCAACTACGCGATTCTTACTGATGAATTTGTCGGCATGTTTGTGCAGCCGGTCTGGGATCAGTTTGTATTGGCCGCGCATTTATCAGGTGTTGTGCCTATGCCCAAAGGGATGACGATTGACCAGGCGAATGATTGTCTGTTTGTTGGCCAAAACATGCCGTGGATTGATCCGTTGAAAGAGGCTGCTGCATGGAATAGTTTAGTGCGCGATGGCTTTGCAAGTGAAGTTGAAGTGATTCGCAAGCGCGGCCAAAACCCGCGCGATGTGATTGAACAAATCGCTAAGTTCAGAGAGCAGGCTGCTGAAAAAAATCTTATCTTCACTTCTGACGCCAAGACAACATCCGGCAATGGTACCGCACAGGACATGCTCAAGTTTCAGTCTGCAAATAACTCAAATCCAGCCAATGAGTAATTAGTCCACTTTTCCCCTAAAAAGTGGAATTGATTATAGGCAAACTGCAATCGTTAACTGAACACTTAAATTTAAGTAAGGTTTAAAAGGACTTAACAAATGTCAGCTAAAAGCTTTTACAAAATTAGATCAAGCGTACAAAACAGCGCCGCTGAAATTTTAATCTACGGCCCTATCGGCAATAGCTGGTATGACGAAAGCGTCAGTGCAAAACAGTTTATTCAAGACATCAATGCGCTTGATGTTGAAAACATCACGATCCGTATCAACTCAATCGGCGGCAGCGTAGTGGACGGTATTGCGATTCATAACGCAATCAAGCGCCATAAGGCACAAGTAACCACGGTGAATGATGGCATTGCAGCAAGCATTGCCAGCCTGATCTTGATGGCAGGTGACACGGTAGAAATGGCCGAAAACGCTCAGATTATGATTCATGCCCCTTGGACGTATACAGACGGCAATGCGGCTCAGCTGCGTGACGTTGCAGATATGTTGGATAGCTGGGCTGAAGCCATGTCTAGCAGCTACGCACAAAAATCAGGTAAATCGAAAGAAGACGTTCTAGCGCTGTTGACCGATGGTAAAGATCATTGGTTTGGTGCTGAGGATTCACTTGCTGAAGGTTTCATTGACAGCATTACCGGTGGTTTGGCAATCGCGGCCTCTCTGGATCGTGATGCGTTGTCAGCGCAAGTAAAACAATTTTTTGCAGTAAAACAACCTGTGGCAGCCGCCACAATTATTAAGGAGACTCAAATGCCTCAAGCAGAACCAGTGGCGGCAGCAGCAGCACCAAATGCCCCAGTAAAATCAGAATCTGATATCCGTGCTGAAGCAGTAGCACAGGAATCAGAGCGCCGCAATTCAATTGCACAAGCGTTTTCAAAATTCACAGCAACACCTGGTGTGCCAGAGTTGTTGGCAACTTGCCAGACTGATGTGGCTTGCACAGTTCAAATGGCAAACGACAAATTGCTAGCTAAGCTTGGTGAGAACAGTGCCCCGGCAGCTGGTGGTTACGCGGTAGTGATTGAAGATGTGCGTGATAAAACACGCGCTGGTATCACTCAGGCTGTAATGGCCCGCGCTGGTTTGGTTAAAGCTGAGGGTAACAACCAATATCGCGGCTACACACTGTATGAAATGGCTCGCGCGTCTTTAGAGCAGTCCGGCTTCAAAACCAACGGTTTAGGCAAAATGGAACTGGTTGCAGCTGCGTTTACGCACAGCACGTCAGACTTTACTAATTTGCTGGCAAACATCGCTAACAAATCCATGATGAAGGGTTATGAAGAGGCTGAAGAAACATTCCAGCTTTGGACTAGCGTAGGAAATCTTCCAGACTTTAAATCAACAAAGCGTGTTGATTTGAACGCTTTCCCGTCTTTAGACAAAGTTGTTGAAGGTGCTGAGTATAAATACGCAACCGTGGGTGACCGTGGTGAAACTGTGCAATTGGCCACTTATGGCAAGTTATTCAGCATTACCCGTCAGGCCATCATCAATGATGATCTTGATGCGTTCACCAAGATTCCTCAACGTATGGGCCGCGCCGCGATCCGTACAGTGGGTGACCTGGTGTATGCAGTACTTACCGGCGCGCACAACATGTATGACGGTAAGACTCTCTTCCATGCTGACCATGCAAACATCGCTACAGCTGCAGCTTTAAGTACCGCAGCTGTTGATGCGCTGCGCGTAAAAATGGCATTGCAAAAAGATGGTAATGCAACCCTGAATATCCGTTTGGCTAACTTGATTGTGCCGGTTGCGCTTGAGGGCTTGGCTAAAACGGTGCGTGACTCTGAATTTGAGATCAGTGCTACTCGTGATGCAACAACGCCAAATAGCGTGCGCGGTACGTTTGAAGTTATCAGCGATGCGCGTTTGGATGCTGCAAGCTCTACAGCTTACTACGGTGCAGCTAATGCATCTGTCACTGACACAGTTGAAGTTCAATACCTGGATGGTAATGAAGCCCCAATGCTTGAGCAGCAAAATGGCTGGGGTGTTGATGGTGTTGATTTCAAGGTGCGTATGGATGCCGGTGTTAAAGCGCTGTCATGGAAAGCACTTGCTAAAAACGCAGGCGCTTAATCAGTAGTTTAGTTAAATAAGCCTGCTTAGCAGCGGGCTTATTTTAAACAGAATATTTTAGGAGAACATTATGACAACCAAAGCAATTCAACCTGGAAAGGTGATTGACTATACGGCCGGTGCAGATATCACCAGTGGCTCAGTTGTAAAAATTGGCCAGATTATTGGTATTGCACTTACTGATATTGCTAATGGTGCAACCGGTGCTGTGCAGATTGATGGCGTGTTTGAAGTGCCGAAAGTCACCGGTGCCGTATTTGCACAAGGTGAATCTTTAACCTGGGATGTATCAGCAGGCAAGTTTGATGACAACCTTGCAGTGCCTGCGTCTGGTGATATTACCGGCGCAGCCGCTGTTGCTTTCAAAGCTGGTGCAAATGGTGAAACAACTGCCTGGGTGAAATTTACAGGCGTACCAGGCACATTGACTGCTTAATGTTTGCCGCACTGAAAAGCCGGGTGAATGCAGCGGTAATGGCTAAGTTAGCTGATGCCGTTGCAACGATCGACGCCGTTGAAATAGATGTGATGTTCGATAACGAGTATGAAGTTGCGGATTCTGGTTTTTCTGGATTCGCAGCCTTCAGCCCGGCAATTCATTGTAGTGAATCTGATGTGAGTGCTGTACTTGTTGGTGCCGCTGTTTCTGTTGATGGTGCTGCTTACGAAGTCGCAGACATTCAACCTGATGGCGATGGCGGTATTACTTTGGTACTTAAAAAATAATGAATACCCGTGCTGAATCGATCACAGAGGCAATCAAGGTTTTACTGCAGGGATCACCTTCTCTGGCAAATGGTAATGTGTGGCGCTCAAGATTGCGGCCAATACCGGCAGGCTCAAGCCTGGCAATTGTAGTCAGGCAGGGCAGGGATCTGAGAATTAATGAGTCTACAACGATCGGTAATTACTCAAGGCAAGCCGTAGTCATGGTTGAAGTATATGCACGTGGAGATGTTCCAGATCAATTGGCGGATCCGCTTGTTAAATCTGTAGTTAGCCGCGTAATGACTGATACCAGCCTTGGAGGTTTGTGCGACGACATTCTGGTGGGTAATAAAGAGCTGGATTGGTCGGCTAGAGATACAGACCTGGTTGCGATCGATCTTGAATTTATTGTGAGTTACCAATTGCCAGTGGATGAACTGTAAAGGATTTTAGAAATGGTTAAAGACATAAAACAAATACCAGAACAAGAACAGGATCCGCAAGCTGGCGGTTCTTATATTCGCAATGAAGATGGCAGCCTGGTTAAAAACGAAGCTGACCCACAAAAAACAACGCCGGCAGAAGCTCCTGCAGCGCCAACATCAAAGGACTAGATCATGGCTAATCGTCTGATTCGTAAAACCGCAATCTTGCTCAAAAATGAAACTGTGTATGGCACTGATCCAGTACCAACCGGCTCAGCAAATGCCATGCTGGTTTCAAATTTAAGTATTAATCCTTTAAATGCTCAGAACGTTGATCGTGACCTGGTGAGAAATTACTTCGGTGCTAGTGAGCAATTGGTTGGTACCGGTTACGTTGAAATGGGTTTTGATGTAGAGATACAGGCCTCAGGTACTCTGGGTACGGCACCTGCATGGGGTCCCGCATTGCGCGCCTGTGGATTTGCTGAAGCGATCACCGCTGCTACCCGTGTTGACTATACGCTGGTAACTGATTCATTGGAGAGTACAGCGATATACTGGTATGACGACGGTGTATTGCATAAAGGCTTAGGCGGTCATGGTAGTGTTGAGATTGCTGCTGGAGTAGGTGAGCGCCCCGTATTTAAATTCAAATATCTCCTGCTTGATGGCGGTATCAGTGCGGTAGCTAATCCAGCGCTAACATTAAGTGCATGGAAGCAGCCAAAAGTAGTGAGCGATGCCAATACCGGCGACCTTACCTTTGGCGGTACTTATGCAGCTGGTGCGATCACGGGTGGTACTGCATGGCCTTCACGCGGTTTAAATTTAAATGTATCCAATGCTGTTAACTTCACGCCATTGCTTGGCGGTGAAACTATTGATATTACACAGCGCGAAATCACCGGATCTATGCAGCTTGATCTAACAGCCGCACAAGAAGTGGCGTTTATGGCTGCGGTAAAAGCGAACACGCTTGATAGTTTTAGTCTATTGCATGGTACTGCAGCTGGCTCCAAGGTGTTAATCCACGCGCCGTCATTCCAGATGATAAACCCAAGTAAGCAGGAAGTGAACGGTAAGCGCCTGATCGGCTATGACGTCCGTTGCGTTCCTGTTACCGGCAATGATGAACTTCGTATTGTGTGTATTTAACCCATGTTGAAAATTACTCCAAACCCTACATTTGTTACCACTGTTTTTTTGCATGTGGCAGGCGAAGCTGAACCCGCTGAAATCAAGGTAACTTTTAAGTACCTTGATCGAGAGCAGCTTAAGGAATGGCAAAAGAAACACGGCGGCAGACCCGTAAATGAAGCGCTGGAAGAGATCATTCAGGGCTGGGACGGTGTTGCATTTGATGATGGCAATGCTGCACTTTATTCAGCTGAAAACTTGAAAAAAGTACTGGTGGCTTATCACACAGCAGGTGATGACATTACGCAGGCATATTTTCGTGAAGTGCTGGGAGCGCGAAGAAAAAACTAGAGGCCGCCGCCAGATGGTGGGCAAACGGCGGCCAAGATGAACAGCAAGAAACAGTCGATGCTTTGAAAGCGTTCGGTCTGGCGCCTGAAATTGAAATTCAGGATCACTTTGAGTTGTGGGATATGAATCTGGAGGCGATGCAGGTATTTAGTGCCTGCAGCGACGACTGGAAGATGACACCGCAAGGCAAGTACAAATCAATCGATAAATTAGCATTAGGGGTTGTGATGGAGATGATGGAGGTAGCAAATCGAAAAGAAATGTTGACTGACATTATTGCTATGCAAAATGCTGCGTTAGGGGTGGTCAATAATGGCTGACCAACCAAAAATAATAATTAGCGCCGTTGATAATACCAGGGCTGCGTTTAGCTCTGTTAAGTCTGGACTTGGGCAGATTGAAGGGGTTGGATCAACACTAAATGGCGTTATAGGCAGGCTTGCGCCATTGCTTGGTGCAGCTACTTTTACCGCTTTTCTTAAAGGCGGCATTGATACTCTGGATATGCTGGGCGACCTAAGCGACCGCACCGGCGTGGCAGCCTCTACACTTTCCGGATTTCAACTCGTTGCAGCACAGTCTGATACTTCACTCGAGGCACTTGGAAAAGGCCTTAATAAGTTATCTATTTACATGGCGGAAAATGGCGAAGCTGCTGCCAAACTTGGCATTACTGCCAAAGATCCTGCTGAAGCATTTATACAGCTATCAAATGTAATTTCAAATATTGAAGATCCACAACAGCGTGCTGCGCTTGCTAACAAGGTATTAGGTAAAAGTTACCAGGAGCTTTTACCAGCTTTGTTGCAAGGTGGTGATGCTCTTAGAGCACAGATTGAACATGGTAAAGAATATTCTGGGGTAACTGAAGAGAGCGTTATCCAGGCTCAAGCTTTGAATGACCAGTTCGATGCATTAAAGGTAGCTGCTGGTGGATTTGGAACTAAATTGGCAGCGGATGTATTGCCATTGCTTAATGAAATAACTAAGGCAATGAGTGAAGCCTATAAAGAAGGCGGTTTGATGAAGTCATTCTTTATGGGGATTGGGACGATAGGTAAAAATGTTCTTTTTGGCAGCGATTATGAAGCAAAATTAAATCGAGCTACTAAAGCAATACCAAATGAAATTACTGAGTTAGCTACAAAGCTTAGAAATGATATCAATGGCTCTGCACCTCTTAGTTTTATTGATCGTAAAAAAATAGAGCTTGATATCCAGTATTTGGCAAAAGAAGCTAATAACCTAAAAAAAGAACTTGGTATTGATCAGCCTAAGCTTAGTCAAGATAGTAAAGGAAAGAATGATACGGTTGAATCAATCATCAATCCTGATACTAGATCTTCAAAAAAATCATTAGATAATCCATACGCTAAAGAATACGCACAAGATGTTGCCAGTCTGATGCAGTCATTTCAGCAGCTGGAAGCTCCGGCTCAGTCTGTTTCGGAAAAACTTCAAGATCAACTTGATGCTTACACTGCATTGGATGCAGGTGTTAAGACATACCTGCAAGGAATTATCGATCAGACAAAAGCCAGTGAGGATTTTGCGATTGAGCTTGAGCGTACAAACTCAATGATGGAACTGACGTTGCAATACGAGCAGGCCGCTGCAGCACAATCAAAAACAATTTCAGATGCTTATGATGCGATCCTTCAGGAAACTGAAGATATGAATATTGCGTTGATTAAGGACGATAAAGAGCGCGCTGAGGCGCAGCTGAAAGTCGAGCATGATCGTCGAGTGAGCCGAATCTCAATAATGGAAGGTGAGCAGGATGATATAGATTTGCTGCTACAGGCAGAAGAGGATCGATATTCAGCTGCGCAGAGATCGATTGCTGATAGCGCAAGTAGCTCTAAAGGTTTTATGAAAGACCTTGGCGCCACTTTCAGTAGCGCGTTTGAAGATGCGATCGCTGGTGGTGAGAATTTTTCAAGTGTATTGCAAGGTTTGGCTCAGGATATAGAGCGGATGCTCGCACGCAGGTTTATCACGGATCCGCTTATGAAAGGACTGGATAGCCTGGTCATTAACCCATTGTCTGATTGGCTGGGTGGCATGGTTGCCAATGCCGATGGCGGTGTTTATTCCGGCGCTGGCATTTCAGCCTATTCAGGCAGTATCGTAAGTAGTCCTACTATTTTCCCGTTTGCAAAAGGTACCGGTCTGATGGGTGAGGCAGGCCCGGAAGCCATTCTCCCATTGTCACGTGGCAGCGATGGCAAGCTTGGTGTTTCAGGCGGCGGCAATAATGTCACGGTCAATGTGTTTGAGGCCGCTGGTACTAAAGCCAGCGTGCAGCAGGAGCAAGGAGCGGATGGCAGCATGAATATTAAAGTCATCGTTGAGCAACTGTATGGCGTGATGAACCGTGATATTTCTCGTGGTACCGGCATTGCACCAACACTCGAACGTCGTTATGGCTTAAACCGTGTTTCTGGAGGTTTTTAATGTCGGCCTTTCCATCAACCCTGCCTAAGCCTCAAGCATCCAGTTATAGCGGCAGTCCTGCTCAGACCTTTGTACGGACTGAAATGGAGTCTGGTACACAGCGGCAGCGCTCAAGGTTTACTGCAGCGCCTCACCAGTTGAATATGAGCTGGGCATTAACGGCCGCAGAAATGACTATTTTTAAGTCTTTTTATAATGCAGATATTCATGGTGGTGCAGACTGGTTCACTATGGATGTGGATGTTGGCGACGGCATTGCTAACTATGAATGCAGGTTTATTTCGCCATACGAATATTCAAGGTTATCCGGGCCAAACTGGCAGGTAACAGCAAAGGTAGAGGTGCGCGGTGCCTGATCCTAGTTTATCTGCAGCAATAGCGGAAGCTTATGCAAGCGCTCCAGCTGGTGAAGTGGTCATTCATACACTTGAGTTCCGTCATCCATCATTTACAACACCATTGCGCGTGGTACGTGATAAGCAGGATATTACGGCAACACTGGAGGCTTCTGCTCCGCTTGATCCATCTACGGCAGTCACTTTCGTTGGCTTTGCTTTTGATCTTGAGTTGCCGGATGTAACTACTGGCCCTAGCCCAGAACTGCTTATCACGATTGATAACGTCAGCCGTGAGGTGCTGATGTACATGGACCAGGCTGCCAATTCATCCGATCTGATTGAAGTTACTTATCGTCCATACTTGGCAAGCGATTTATCCAGCCCGCAAATGGATCCTCCACTCACGATGGTTGTGCGTGATGTTGAGGCTGATATTTTCAGTATCACCGCGCGCTGCGGTTTTGGTGACTTTGCAAATAAACCTTTCCCGCGTGACGTTTACGATCTCACGCGTTTCCCTGGGCTGCTGACAATATGATGTGGATTCGTGAATATCTCGGTCATCCCTGGATACATGGCGAGCATGACTGCTGGGCGTTTTTTCGGCGTGTACAGCGTGAAAAGTTTCAGCGTGATGTTCCTGCTATTGATGTTGATAGTTTCAATACTATGGCCTGTGTGCGTGCTTTTACTGAGCATGATGAGCGTGATAACTGGATTGAAATACAGCTTCCGGCCGATGGTGATGCTGTGCTGATGTCACAATCAAGACAGCCTACACATGTCGGAGTCTGGGTTAATGATGGCGTTCTGCATTGTGTACGCGGTACCGGAGTTGTATTCAGCAGCCTGCGTGCTTTGAAGGGGTTCCCCTATAACGTGACCGGATATTATCGGGCGGTGAAATAATGCTGGCTACCGTTGTCTATGCGCATAATCCGTTCCGGCCTTCACGAAATCGAAAAGTGGTGCAGATTCGCCGCCGCCGCCGTATTGATAAGCTGGCACCTAAAACCGAGCAGCCCTTTATCTGCCTGTTAAATGGCGCGCCATTATTGCGTAAAAACAAAGGTTGGCATCGCTCGCTTAAAGATGGCGACACGCTGGCTTTCATCACGCTACCGCAAGGCGGTGGCGGTGGTTCAAATCCGCTGAAGATTATCCTGGCGATTGCAATTGCATACGTAGCGCCAGGGATTGGACAGGCGTTTGCTCAAGGACTTATGCAGGCAGGGGTTGGATTAGGCGCATTTGGCAGTACATTTGCAATGGGTGAGTTCATCGGCGCTGCTGTGGGCTTTGGCCTTAAGATGATGGTTAATGCGCTGATACCGGATCCAAGTCCGTCCGCATCACAGCGGTCGATGAAATCGCTGCAGGCGGCATCTCCTACCTACAATCTTGCAGGGCAGGGTAACCAGGCGCGTATCGGCCAGCCTATTCCGGTCATGTATGGTCGCAACATGATCTATCCTGATTTTGGCGCGCAGCCATACACCGAGTATGCCGGTAATGAGCAGTATTTGTACCAGCTTTTTGTAGTCGGGCAGGGCGAGTACGATATCGAGCAGATCAGGCTAGAAGATACGGTCATTGAGTCATCTGCTATCGAGGATGGTGGCATTTATGATGCAGCTGGTGCTTTTGAAGAGATTCAGTACCAGATCTGCTATAACCAGAGTGTTACGCTCTATCCCTCCAATGTCATCAACTCTGTCGAGGTGACTGGCCAAGAAGGTGGTTGTGTGTCTGGAACGTATTCACAGACCCTGACGGTGATAACTGTGACGCGCAATGACCATGGTTTTGTCGTTGGTCAGGTCAAGTACTTAAAATTTACCAGTGGCACTGCACCTGAAGGATTTTATACCATTGCATCTACTCCAACAGCAAATACTTTCACAGTGGCTGCTGCATCTGCGACAACATCAGGAAACGTAGCGATTGGCGATGTTATTGGCCCATTTGTTGCAAATACGGCTGGCACTTATGCCAATGCAATTGGATTTGATATTGTGCTGCCACGCGGCCTTTACTATGCAAATGATAATGGTGGGCTTGATGCGCGTACTATTGATTTTGTTGCGCAGGTACGGGAAGTAGATGATCTTGGTACTCCGGTCGGTAGCTGGACGACTGTAGTAGGCGACGCTATTTCAAAGGCCACTACGACACCGCAGAGGATTTCTTATAGGTCGTCTGTCGCCTCTGCTCGATATGAGGCGCGTTTTGCGCGCACCAGTGTAAAGGATACAGACACCCGTACCGGTAATGATATTGCCTGGGCTGGATTACGTTCTTACATGCCGGGTTCTCAAAATTATGGAAACATTACTGTCCTGGCATTGAAAATGCGGGCCTCTAACCAATTGAGCGCACAGTCCAGTCGACGTATCAATGTGGTTTCTACACGTAAACTACCAACATGGAATGGTACTACCTGGAGCAGTGCCGTTGCGACCAGAAACCCGGCGTGGGCAATCGCTGATATTTGCACGGCCAGCTATGGCATGCAGCTATCAAGCACCCGTATCGATCCAGATGGCCTGCTTTCATTGGCAACTACACTGGCAAGCCGCGGTGATAATTTTGATGCGATCTATGACGCTCAGCAACCATGCTGGGAATCTTTATCTCAAATTGCACGTTGCGGTAGGGCATTACCTTATATCCAGGGCGGTGCGGTCTATATTTCTCGCGATAGTGCGGAAGTGACGCCGGTTGCCATGTTCACCATGCGCAACATTGTCAAAAACACATTCAAGCTTTCGTATCTATTCCCGAATGAAGAGACGGCTGATGCTGTAGATATCGAGTATTGGGACAACGGTACGTTTCAGCCAAAGCAGGTACGTGCAGCGCTGCCTGGATCAACGGAATCTACTGTTGCAAAACGTCAGTTGTTTGGATGCTCTGACCGTAACCACGCCTGGCGTGAAGGTATGTATATGGCTGCCGCTAATCGCTACCGCCGTCGCATGCTGTCATTCCAGACTGAGATGGAGGGATTTATTCCTAGTGTCGGCGATCTGATTGCTGTGCAACATGATATGCCGCAATGGGGGGTGTCTGGCGAGCTTACTGCATGGGATTCTACCAACATGATTGCGACGCTATCTGAGCCAGTGACGTTCGGTGCGGGCATTCATTACATGGCAATGCGTAAGAGAGATGGTTCTGTGGACGGGCCAATTGCCGTGACTGCTGGCGTGGATGCCTATCACGTAGTTTTCACAGTGGCGCCAGGTATTACGCCTGATATTGGTTTAACCAGGGAACGCACGCACTTTGCATTTGGCGCAGCTGATGCCATGTATATCGAGGCGAAAGTGCTTGGCATAAAACCGCGTAGCCTGGAGCGTGTGGAGATTAGCGCTGTAGTGGAGTCAGATGCTGTGCATACGGCGGATACAGGTACTCCGCCAAGCGAGACTGCGTGGCAGCTTGAGACGCGCATCACGGTTCCTGAAATTGCAGGGTTGATGGCACGCTCTGACCCGAATGCGGCAGAAAAGATGTTTTTATCCTGGCAGCCTGCAGCGGGCGCAGATCACTATCTGATTGAAGTGTCTGATTCCGGCAATGGCTGGACGCGGGTAGGCGAGACCTCCGTTGCAAATTACACCACTGTTGCACCCTATGGCGCACGAACACAGGTGAGGGTGGCCGGTGTTGGTGCGGTGCGCGGCTCGTGGGTAGAGATTAATTACGGCAGTAATGCTGCTTATATGTACAGCGGTACCGATAGCAACCTGATGTGGGATGCAGTCGATACCACTTTAATGTGGAGATATTAAAATGCCAACACCATTACCAGCCGCCACAGACTTTACCGGTGCGGCCGTCACCGAAGGCGGGTTTAAGACGGCAATGACCAACCAGCGTGCATTTCTGGCTGGCTTATTAGGGACTACAGGCAGCGTGGATGCGGCACATGCTGCGCTTGGTACGCTTGGGGGGCAAGTAGTTACCAAGACATCTGCTTATGCAGTAGTCGCCGCAGATCGGGGCAAAATTATAGACTGCAGCGGGTCATTTACGCTGACGCTGACGGCAGCAGCTACGCTTGGTGCAGGTTTCAGCTTTATTGTAGTCAATACCGGAGCAGGCACCATTACCATTGATCCAAATGCATCGGAACTTATCAATGGTGCAGCTACGGAAACTGTTACTGCGGGTAATTGGGCAATTATTACCTGCAATGGAACCAGCTTCCGGAGTCTTGAATCTGTCGCTCCGACAGCAGCTACCCCGTCATATACCTTGCTTGGAACTCTTACGACTACCAGCGGAACAACGCAAACGTTATCTGGTTTAACACTTACAGATTACGTGTCGTTATATATTGTGATTAATGGAGTGTCATTTACAGCAGGTTCAATAACAATGACATTGGGAGGCGTGGCATTTTGTGTTGCCACTGGTCTTGCAGCGAATGCTATTGATGGATTTTCTACTCTGAATTTGACAAACGGAATTTTTAATACCACTTCTGCAGTAATTGGTGCATCCCCCAGCGTGACTGTTGGTGATACGTCATATTCTACATCAACAACATCTATCACATTCGCAGGCGGCACGTTCGATGCCGGTTCAATTAAAGTCTACGGAGTTAAATGATGACAACACAATACGTTCACGTAATTACTGATGCGCTAACAGGTGAAACAACTGAGGTTCCATTCACTCAGGAAGAGATCGATGCTGCGCAGCCTTCGCTTGATGTACTTAAATCTGAATGCATCGAAGCAATCAAGCTCAAGCGCGATAAGTTGACGCTATCAGGCGGCCATAAAATTGGCAATTACTGGTATCACTCCAATGAGATAAGCCTGATTCAGCAGCTTGCGTTAAATGGGATTGCTAATCAAATGAGCTTGGCTGGCTCAGCAGATGATGTAGCCATCATTGCCACGCCTTGGAAAACATTGAGCGGTGAATATGTAACCCTTACTGTTGGCATTGCAAAGCAGTTTGTGCAGTCGGCACTGACGCAGCAAGGGGCGCTATTTTCAGCAGCACAAAGCAAAATTGGCGAGGTTAACGGTCTGACTACGGTTGAACAGGTGCAGGCGTATGACGTTGATGCTGGATTTACTGCTGTTTATCAATGATGAAATTACTTTTCACCAGGCGTAGGCATATCGGCTCATGGTTTATTCGCTTTGTAACATGGAGCGAGTACAGCCATGTTGATATTGTGCTGCATGACCAATTCCTGATCGGCGCGATTGCTCCGGATGGCGTTGTGCTGCATAACATAGATGACCGCCTGGCAATGGCCTCTAAAGCATTGGTGATGGAGTTGCCGGTTAAATCATTTGATGATGCAAAGAACTTTGCACTATCTCAGGTTGGTAAGCGCTACGACTGGTGGGGGGTGATTGGAATTGGATTGAAACGGAACTGGCAAGATGATGATAAGTGGTCGTGTGCGGAATTGGCTGCTGCAGCAGCAAAGCATGCTGGGCAGAAGCCTTTTGATAGCAAGTTTTATCATCGAATCACGCCTCAGCATTTGCTTATGCTCAATTTTGAGAAGGTGAAAATTAAGTAATTATTAATGATTTAAGCGCCAGTCAATAGGCGTTAATTAACAAAAAAGAAAGGTACAAAAAATGCCAGATCCAGTTACACATGCAACAAGCCCTTGGTTGGTGGCTTTTCTGACTGCAATCACCAGTACGTTTTTCGACTTGCCGCTAGGTGTAATCATCACTGCATTTGGTGGTGCCTATTGGGCGGTGTACAGGAATAGCGCATTAAAGGTTAGCAAATCAATATGGTTAATTATTCTCTCGACGTTTATTGCATGTGTAATGGTTCATGGAATTGTTTGGATATTTCACTCATGGATGGATATCAGCAACATTCCTCAGCGCCCGGTGGCGTTTATTCTGGGATTTGCAGTCATTGATAAGCCGTTTAGGGATTGGTTAATCCAGCTGATTGCATCCAAATATAATTTACTAGAGGTGAAGAAATGACCTTTGAATTTTTCGCAACGATTTTAATAGGCATCTATATTGTTGTTGATGCTATTTACCTGGCATCAGAAACAGATGGTGAAACCAGATATTGCATGATTGCCAAATATGCCGGCGCTGCCATGAGTGGTGCTTTTCTGGTGCTTGAGTCTCATGATGGGTTGAGTCTTTTATTTGGAGGAACGCTCGCATTATTTATGTGGCCAGAAACGTATTTCAGGTTATTAAGCTATTTGCAGACAAACAACCCGAAAATTCACCGGTGGTTATTGTGTAGAGTCAAGAATACATCGCGCAGAAGGATTGATCATGAAGCCACTTAAATCCTGCAAGCTGCGAACAGCCGGATTAGCAAGCGTCAATAGTGCAAAATTTGGTATGGTGCGTAAAAATGCAGACGGTACTCCACGCGCACATCAAGGTATTGACCTGCAAGCTAACCGAGGCGATATGGTGCTTGCTGTAGGTGATGGCGTGATTGTTGGAGTAAATCTGGGTCTTGATGGGTACGGCTACACAATCACATTAAAACTTAACGATAGCGGCCTGTTTGCATTTTATGCGCATCTAAGTGAAATTTCAGTTAAAGCCGGTGATCCCGTGACTAAAAGCCAGTGGATTGCCAAAACAGGTAGTACGGGCAATGCTAAAGGCATGGACACAATCTCGCGTGGTGGACACCTGCACTTTGAAATGCGTATTAAGCAAAGCGTTGGGCTGGGCTTATTTGGCAGGATTGACCCGTTAAAATTTGTGGAGTTAGACGATGCCTAAGATATTATTAGAGGCAGGGCAGGCTGCCTTTTATTGCAATGGATGCAATCGCGTACATAGTATTAATTTAACAATTGAAGGCATGCCTAAATGGGGGTTTAACGGAAGTGAAATAGCACCAACCTTTACGCCATCTATTTTATGTAGATATAAGCACCCTAAAGGTTATACCAATGATAATCCAGCTCCGGCAGATTTTAATGGTGAGATTGTTACGGATATTTGTCATTCATTCGTAACCGATGGCCGCATTCAATACCTAAGCGACTGCACGCATGATCTTGCCGGACAAACAATAGGGCTACCTGAATTTAAATGGAGTGATGAAGATGAATCCAATTAATTTCATATCAGGGCTAAGTGCAAATATTAAGGCAGGGCTGATTGCCGTACTTGTGATAGGTGCGTTTATTGCCGGCTGGACTGTGCATGGCTGGAAAACTGATGCCGGTGTAACGCGTAGTGTTGGCCGTGACTTAAAAACCAGCCAGACGCTCGACGCGAAAGCCGAAAAAATCATTGAAACCAAACAAGCCAAAGAACAGGAGATTAAAATTGTATACCGAGATATTAAGCACGAAATACGTGAGCAGGCTGATGATCGTATTTGCTTCACTCATGATTCTTTGCAGTTGTGGAACGCCGCGATCACAGGTGCCGATAGTCATCGAGCCGAGCCTGCTGGAGAGGCCACAGAAAATGCAGCCGTTGTCGCCACAGTTGAAGAAGTCCTTACAAACGCCGCAGAAAACTTCGAGACCTGCAACAGCAACTCAGTGAAACATAATGCTTTGCTGGATAAGCTGCAGACGCTTAAGGGGAAGATGTGTGTTTGTAGCTAATGAATCTGGACAATTTAGATCCCTGCTAATAGTTGATATTGGCAGGGATCGTTTAGACTATTAATTCAATTGTTGCTTAATCCAATTTGTAATTTCAGTACTTAAATTACCCCATGCTGCATCTGGGGTAAGTTTCGAGACGAAGATAGAGTCATCATTGTCCATGTATTTTTGACAATAGTCTCTGATCGATTTTGCATCAGAGCTGGTTTGCACTATCCAGTTTGAATCCAGTACATGGCAGTATGTGGGATACTGTTTTTTAATTGCAGCGATTAATGATGCATAGTCTTTTGTTTTTTTTAAATCATAAGCTATCAAATAAGTAGCCATATAAATTCCTTTTCTAATATAAAACACGAAAAGGTTGCTTACAAAAGTAAATGGTTTTATGATTCACTAAGCAACGCATTCTAGTGTGTTGTTTGAACTAAATAATAAAGGTGTTGCGCTACCACGGCTTGTAAATAGACTAACTTTCCACGGACAGACTATTTGCAAGCCTTTCTTTTAGATCCAGGCAGGGTAGTTTCCTGCATCGCTACCAAGATCAATCTATCTTCTCACTTAAAAAAATCTCCTAAAACCACAATATATGGTGCTATTTATAATAATTTAGTCATTAAGTTGTGGTAGGTCAAGATATTTTTTATACGAAATATTTTAAATAATAGAAGTAAATAGCAATGTGTTTATAAAAATAAACATTAAATAAAACGCCATTTATGTTTGATTCCGTAATTAGGACGCTGGTTTGATTCCCTGGGGTTAAACATTATAAATGACAGCTTTTTGACAGTAATTTATTAAATGCTATGACTGGCGCTGGCTTCCGTAGGTTCGATTCCCGCCTGCTCCACCATTTTTAAAGTAGTAAAAAGTAATATAAATCAGCAAGTTATATGTTTTATGTCTAGGTAAGAGCTGTCATTTAAATGACAATATTTGGGGTGGATTAGGGCTGATTTTCCACTTTAATGACAGCTTTTTTGACAGCTTTTTCACTGAACATTTCAACGGCTTTATTGCCAGCTTCCGGAATAGAGTCGCTGATATATTTAGCGTAGACTTTCCGCAACATTCCCCAATCAGAGTGACCGATCTGCTGCGCTAACCAGGCGATAGATTCACCGGCTGTTAGCATCATGCTGGCATAGGTGTGTCGCGTTTGGTATGGTCGTCTATATCTAACTTTGGCAAGTTTCAATGCACTGACCCAGATGTTTTTTCTAATTGCTTGGTCGCCAGTCCAGCGCTCCGATGTACGTGGGTTTTGAAATATTTCTGCATTTTTAAGGTAGGTGTATTGCTTCTGATCTAACAATGCTTGCATAGCCGGGGCCAGTATTTTCACTTCACGATTGCCGGCATTTGTCTTTGGGATCTCGGCAATATTTTTTGATGCCTGAGTCATGGCCTTAGTGATAAATATACTGCCGCGCTGCCAGTCAATATCTGTCCAGTCTAGTGCTACCAGCTCACTGGTGCGAAGTCCTGTCCAGAAAAAGAATTGCATCATGTTTCTAGCTTGGCCATCAAGTACGCTTAATATGGCTGATTGCTCTTCCTGGCTAAATGGCTGTACATCACTTTCTTTTTTTGGAGCCTCTTTGTTTTCATAGCTCCAGCCATACAATGGATTTGTTTCAATAAGTTCATCCTCAACGGCATCCTGAAGCGCTTTTCTGAATACGCTAAGAATATTGGATATGCGCTTATTGCTGCATTTCATATCCTTTGCCCAGTTTTTTACATCTACACGCTTGATTTCTGAAAGCAGCTTGCTTTTAAATTGAGGAATGATCAGATGGTTGATCGTTTTTCTATAGTCGTTATAGGTTGATGACTTGAGTTGCTTCTCTTGCGCTTCCAGCCAGTCGTCAAGATAGCTTTCGATCGTGATTGCTTCGCCTGGTGTTTCAATAAATAAGAACCGGCGTTTTGATTGTGGGAATGTTACGCTATAGTTAAAGGTACCTTTTTCTATAGAATCAAGAATGGCGCCTAGGTGATTGGCTACGCGGCGATCATTAGCGGGGCTGGGCTTGAGCTTGATTCTTTCGCGGCACCTGACGCCTTGATAGGTAAAGGCGAGTTCGTAGCTCGTTTCTGACGCCTTACGGATACCGCTCCCATCTCTACCCATTCGTTAAACCCCTCAACGCTCATTAATATTCTATTATCTTGTGCTTTTACCCATACTTTATTTTCAAGCCAGACACCATCACGGATTTTAGTACGAACCGCATCCTCTGTGTAGCCAGTTTCATTGCAAAACTTAGCGATGGTCACATACTTGAACATTTATACAGTTGCTCCTGTATGGCTTAGTGCTGCTCGATATGAATTCAATGCCTGGCTGCGGTCGTAAATGCCGGATTCATGCTGCCTTAATGTGTGGTGATATCTCCTGCGCAGGTATGCGCCGGCTGATACGTGGTGCGGCCATGTCACATAGCCTAAAAACGGTATTCCTCTGATCGTGGGTGCCAGTCGTATTTTCTTTGGGTGAATGGTGATGCCTTCAGTGGCCAGTCGCTCAATGATGGTCTGGCAGACCTGCTGCAGGTACTCTTTGCTGTGACCAAGGATTGCCATGTCATCCACATAGCGCACGTAATGCTTCACTTGCAGCGTTTCTTTCAGCCAGTGGTCAAAGTCGTTCAGGTAGATGTTGGCAAATAGCTGGCTGCTCAGGTTGCCAATCGGCATGCCTTTGTTCGGGTTTGTGCGATACAGGCTATCGGCTGCAAACAGGTGATCATAATTTTCGCCGGTTCGATATGAGTCAATCAGGTCGATCAGCAGCTGGCGCACATCATGGTCATCAATATGGCGCAATGCACGTTCTTTAAGCTGTGCGTGCGGTACCGAGTAGAAATACTTGCTGATGTCCAGCTGCAGCACCCATGAGGTGTTTTCGCGCCTGGCGAATTGTGCAACGCGGTCTATGGCTGCATGACTACCGCGCTCTGGTAGATTGCCGAATGTGTCATGAATGAATCTGGGCTGCCAGATTGGTAGCATGTACTGGTACAGCATCCAATGAACAATGCGGTCTTTCATTGGTGCATCGACCACATCACGAAATTTCTTTTCACGAACGGTGAATGTTTTATATTCGCCAAAGGTGTAAGTGCGTGCGCGGAGGCGTTGCTGAATGGTTGTCAGGTAGCTGAGCGCGTCTGCTTCAAAGCGCTGCATGCGCAGGCTGCTGCCTTTGTTGCGTTTGGCTTTAAGCCAGCAGCCGTAAAGGTTTTGCATACTGGTTAAGTCGTGGAAGTCTGTCATACAAACATTCTTTGTTGTATTTCTTGCTCGGCTAACGCGTCTGCACAAGCCTTATTCATCCAAATAACTTCGATACGCTCTTTTGCTCCATCAGCAAACGCCTTGCGTTCAATTCGCGTCCACCCTTTGTACAAAATATCGTCATACAACTCACATGGGTATCCTGACAAAATAACCATGCCTTTAACTGATTGAAGATACTCAGCCAGCCGAGAGTGATCGTCATCTTTTAACTCATGCTTGTAGCAATGAGTTTTGTTATCCATGTACCTGGTGCTAAGCACATATGGGGGATCTACATACATGAGTGTTTCTTCGCTATCGTGGTGATTCATACAATCAATAGCATCGCGGTTTTCAATAACAACTCCCTGCAGTCTTTCAATAACAAACTTCAATCCATCTGGGTAATTAGCCCAATCATGAGCTGGCGTAGTACCTGATCTATTAGAATTAGCCCTAAATCCACTTTTTTGTTTTGAAACTGACGCGCTACCAAAGCCCATAAAAGATCGCACTAAAGTTCTTCGTGCTTGTTCTAATGGAATTCCACTTGATTGATAAGAAACATTAAATTCATCACGCGAAAACGGAGTTAACTCACATGCCCGGATCAGCGCCTCCCCATCCTCTCTGGCAACTCTGAATAGGTTTACAATTTCGCTATCAAGATCGTTATATATTTCTCCGTAGCTTCTATCTTTACGTAGCAACACAGATGCTCCACCGCCATAAGGCTCAACATAAATTCTATGTTTAGGAAAAAATGAAATTAACCAAGGAGCAAGCTTCCATTTACCTCCGTGGTATCTAACTAGAGGACGTTTTAATTTCCCGCTTTCCACAACAGCACCCGTAGGCGCTGCTGCGGTTTTCGGTTTGGCTTGTTGCCTTGCTTTTGCAGGTTTCTGCGGGATGCTCTCGACCAAGATTGATCCTTCCGTGGCGGCATGGCCAGCGTCTAGGTGTTGTAATGTTGGGTCAGCGGAAGCCGACGTTGTTGTTGTCGTTGTCGGGCCAGTCGTTGTTGAGATTGAACACGCCGGCATTGTCGTCCGAGTTCCAGTAGCCGCCCCGGATGAGCGCATTGCCAGACTTTCCAGAGCGCACCCTGTATCGATCATGATGTTGTCCTTTGTGCGCGTTGCAAGCCGCCCAGGATGCGACCAAGCTCGACCACTAAACCCACTCGATGATCGAATGCAATCTTGAATAGGTTTAGTGCTTGTGCCTGGCATATATAGTGGCGGATCATATCCACGTCAGCGGATAGCTGTTTCAGCAGCTGCGGTTTGTTATCTTCATTGCCGTACAGATAGGTGTTGCGCATGATGCGCTGCATGGTCTGGCGTACGTTTTCTCCCCATGTAACACGGATGTCACGCGGCAGTTTGATGATGTCCTGCAGCAGCATTGAATCCAGATCGCCGGCTTTGGTTTTAAAGATGAAATCCTGCGTGTTCGGATTGGCCAGTGCTTTTGCCGTGGTGGATGTTTTCAGCTGCTTGCTGGTGATCAGATCCGCAATCACCTGGTTCACGATGTCATCCGAGATTGCATCCAATGCGTAGCTTGGCGCTGACGCTTCGCATACATCGATGTCGGTTTGATTGACCACAACATAGGAAATATTGTGTTCATCCATGATTGGCCATAAGCGTTGCTTGTAATTGGCGACTGGAAAACCAACCAACAAGTGAGGCTTGTTAGCTGGGCCGGCAAGCCTGATTTTGTATTGCTTTAACGTGTGTAGTGCGTAGGCGGATTTGTTGAAAGCATGCAGCCAGGTTCCTGATTGCACCAATATCATGTGATGCGGGTATTGGGCTTGCAGTTTTTCGCTGATCTCAACGTGTGGATCAGTGGCGGTGAAGGTGACTTCGATGCCTGATATTTTTGGCATGTTAGGCTTTGTCATCTTCATTTACCAATCTTTCGCTCACTTGTTCTACTAGGTAGAATGTTGGCCTGTCGTACTTTTCAACCCATGCAGTAATGATGTTCTTTAATTCAGTCTTAGCTTCGTTAGATATGGCATTTAGAAAATCTTCCGCATATTCTCCACATTCATCGCATGCGCTGCACTGAATATCTTCTATTACTCTGTCAGCATCAATCCAGTTGATTACTTTTGGTGTAATGCTTACCCCCTCGTAAAGGGTGTCGCCAACTTCAAGTTGATCTATTACGGTACAAAAATCTTTGAAATAATTTTCACCATTTTCTGACCAGCAATCATATTCAACTGTATTTGAGTCGCACATATTCGTTCCTTTGGTTAAACCAGCCCGCCGTTGCACAGCGGACTGGATGAGTGACAAGTGACTAGAGACTCTTGGTGCAGCGGACGCCGACGTAGTAGAGGTCGTCGCCGGGCCAGCCGCGGCCGAGATCGAACACGCCGGCATAGCCGCCCGAGAGCCAGCAGCCGCCCCGGACGAGCGCATCGCCAGACCAATCACCGCCGCCGATGCTGGTATCACCTATGCCGTGTTCACGGCTTTCGTATGGCGCTGTGGTGACGGTAGGGGAGTCTTTGGCAAACTTATTGGCAATCACGCCATTTTCATCGCCTTGTACGTCATCAAATACCCAGCTATAAATATTGCCGCTGAAGTCATAAACACGCTCACCGTTTGCCAGCACATGCCAGCGGCGCTCTGTTGGCTCTTCGCTTTCATAATGGCCATCTTGCGGTTCTGATACGCTGCCTTTATGAATGCCGCGATAGACTTCGCCTTCACCAACATTGCCGCCCGTCCAGTTTTCATCCTGGTTAACGATCTGATATGCGATTGCCAGGTATTGCAATTCCGTAATCAGCGAGTAGCCGGCATCCTGGCATGCCTGTTTTGCTTTGTGGAAGGTGATGTAATTCCATGGCTTGCGATCTGCCGTGATGATGGCCGTGTCGATGTCTGACTTGCTGCAGGCGTACTTGCCAACATTAAATGCCGGTACCACTGTGCCGTTTGGCAATGTGGTTTTAGGCACTGTCACAAACTCATCCTTGCCTTGCAGTCCGTTACGGACAATGGTGCGCAGATCTGCCGCCAGTAGCGGATATTCGTTTTCGCATGATTTGGCATAGGCGCTGATCGCAGGAATGGCGTGTTTGTCCGTACTCAGGTTGAGCACAAAGTATTCATCGTGTTCGTGCTTTTCGCCCGGTGCGCTCTGTCCATCGGTACGAATAACATGGAATTTAGGGTATAGGCCAATATTGCTTTTGTCTATTTTAGTGTTGTCTGTAGCGGTGTTCATGGTTGCTCCTGTCCTTGGTTAAATGAATTAAGCTGCTAGTTTTCTTGCTTGAACATGCGCCTTGAACTTTTCTGCCCACTGAGCGCACAGTGCATTTACTGCGTTTTCATCAAGTGTTGCTACATCTACGGTATAGCTATCACCAGATGCTATCGCATCATCCAGATCGGATTTTTTAAGTCCTACCAGTTTTAACTGGTTTGGCATTTCTGGCAGTTGGATAGCAAACGTGATTGAGATCACTGGCTGTTGTGGTATTTGTTCCGGTACCGCATTTGTATTCATTTGTTTTTCTTTCTTTTCGGTTGGTGTTTTGGCTTTGTGATGCTGTTCCTGTGTTGGAATGTTGTTTGTCACGTGGCTCTGCGCATTTAATTTGCGCTTCAGAAAGGCTTCATCCGTGTAGTAGTGCTTTGATTTTTCCAGCGTACCAACTTTAAAGTCATCGCATTTTGTAAAACCGCCATACTTGAGCACGTAGGTGATCATGTTGGCCGCCTTTGTAGTTTCATCATAATCGGTCGAGTTGTTGGTGATTTTGGCTATTAGCTCTTTATGCTCAATGCCTGGGTGCTCAGTAATAATGTCGCGGATCTGTTTTGCTACATTGGTATGTGCTGGCATATCGGCCTCTGCTTTAATGGTTGGTTTTTCAAACGTGTTGAAAGCACGACCCTCTTTAAAAGTCATGGTGGTTGCTACTTTGTTGTTTTGTTTAATTACACTTTGTTTGATTGGCTTTAATTCCTCGGAGTTAGCTGGAGGTAGGTAGGCTGCTTTTTCAATATTTCGTCTTAATGGGCAAAAGCTACGGCCTAGCTCCGTAAGCTTGTAACCTGTTGCATCATTTTCTACATAACCAAGTTTTAATAGCCTTGATGCTCTGATGCCACTTGGAAATCTATCCAAAAGCTCCGTATGGCTTATTGTTCCGGCTCTAAGTGCCTGCATTACCCTGGCTTCACATGTGCTTATTTTTGCTGCTTTCATGCTGCTAACTCCTGGCCTCTTTCACTTTGTTCATAAAAGTCATCCACTACTTTTGAGCCGATAGCGTTGTACACTTTTGCATCGGCCATCAGGTATAGTTTGCGCTGCACGTCCAGTACTTTCTCAGCATCCAAGACAGTTTGCATGTCCATTGTCTGCCCGATGCGTAGCTTGGTGAGCAGCTTGCGCATAGGTTGGTCGTTGTAGTCTGGAAGGTAGTGCGTTGCCAGTTCTGCAAAGAAATTAACCCACTCTGTTGCTACTTTCAGCAGGTAGCAGATAGTGCCATCGGCTTTTTTGTAGACTAATACCCATTCGCCGCTTTTCAGGTCTTTGGCCTCAAGTGCCTCGCATGTTTTAAGCTGACGAAAAACGGCTTCAATCTCTTCAAAGTCTTCTTTCATTGCAATTAGGCGAATGTTGCGTGTGCTGCCGCATGGCTTTGGTTTGTATTTTTTGCGAGGTTTACGACTCATGCGCGGCCTTCTTTCTTAAGGTCAGCAACAACCTGAGCCATTGTTCTGGCTTGTGGTACCGGGTTGTATGAAAGGTCTGTGCTTAGTACGTCTTCAATTTCAGCATCTATTGATTTGTGCCTTATCAACTTTTTATGTGAATACATGCTGGCAGTGATTGCAAACGGGCCCGCAATTAAATAGGCGGCAATGTCCAGCGTGTCTGCCTGTGGTACGGTTTTGAATAGCACCAAGTTAGCCAAGCCAATAGCAAAGCTGGTAAAAAACGCAGCCTTGTAGTGTCCGTTATTCACGTTTAGGCTTTGAAAACCTAGTGCGAATACCAAGGTAAATGTGCTGGCAAAAATGAGTAGGGCGGTGATCATGCTGCAACCATTTCAGAACCGTCGTCTTCCGCATAATGTTTGGTTGCGTGCTCACCCATCATTTTTATGATTAAATTATGGCAAGCGCCTATGTTTTCAGTGGTTGGCGGCACCTTTCCCGTGTCTCGGTTACAGATAAGGTCTGCAAGTGCTGCTAGGTCGGAAAGCGAAACGGTAACATGTGTAGTCATGCTGCAGCCTTTGAATTAATGGCAATTAGTTCAAGTTCTGCTTGTTTAATGAATTCGATATGCTGGGTTAGTATATCGATCATCACCTGAGCATCTATTGCCGATAGGTACTCTTGAATTCTTGCTGAGCCGGTTTCAATGACGAAAACCGAATACACTTTATCCTCAACTCTTTTTGTTGTGTAATCTTTAATCCATACAGAAGTTCTCACTGTTGAATTCTTTAAGAGAATTTCTGATGTATTAAATTTTTCTGGATTAAAACTCATAGTGTCCACCCCGCTAAATCCCATGCTGTTTTTAAGTTGTAGCCACGATTTTTGTAATAATGGCGTGTTAATTTGATGCGTTTTAATAGTTTGATCATTTAAAATCTCCAATGCTCAGTGGGTCACATAGGGCATAGGTGATGCTTACAATGCAAAGCATTGCTACAGCGACACGCAGCGCGTCATAGATAAAGTCGTTTGTATGGATGCTCATGATTAAGCAGCCTCCGGACTTGTACACATCTGCATGCGGCGAATCTCAGCCGCTTCTTTGATGTTCACAACTTTGCGCGGCTTTGGATCAGGGTGATGCACCACGCGCAAACCAAGTGATTTGGCTTCATTAATAAGGGTTTGTACGGTGCGAATATCGGTGTTTTCTGCAATTTGAAGATTCATTTTTACTCTCCGGTTAAACCAGTCCGCGGTGACAAAAATCAGTCACATCGGACTGGATGGGTGACAAGTGACTAGAGACTCTTGGTGCAGCGGAAGCCAACGTAGTAGCCGTCGTTGCCGGGCCAGTCGTAGTCGAGATAGAACACGCCGGCATAGTCGCCCGAGCCCCAGTAGCCGCCCCGGAGGAGCGCATAGCCAGACCAATTACGACCGCTATCTGGTCGCCACCCCATGCCTTTTTCAAGGCTAGGGTAGGGTGCTGTTGAAATTGAAGGGTCTTTTGTGTCGAATGGCTTATTGATAACGCCTTTTTCATCACCATGGATATCGTCAAATACCCATGAAAAGACATTGCCATTCATATCGCAGATTTTTTCGCCATTGCTCAGGGTGAGCCAGCGGCGCTCTTTTTTGTCGGCAGGATCAAAGTCACCGGCTTGCGCTTCTGTTACGTTACCTTTACGGATGCCACGGAATAGCTTGCCTTCACCGACCTTGCCTTTAGTCCAGTTGGCGTCCACGTTCACCACGTTATGCGCGATGGCCAGCCATTGTGTTTCTGTGATCAGTGAGTAGCCGGCATCCAGGCATGCTTGTTTTGCGTTTTTGAAGTTTATGCTTGTCCAGGTCTTACCGTCAGCTGTAATAACCGCTTTTCCGTCACCTGACTTGCTGGCTGCGTACTGACCAACCTGGAATGATGGCACTAGGGTCCCGTTAGGTAGTTCTGTCTCCGGAACGGTGACAAATAGGTCTAGTAGTGCTGCTTTGTGTTCGGTTTGCATGTTCATAATGAACCTTTCATTAAACCAGCCCGCCGTTGCACATCGGACTGGATGGGTGACAAGTGACTAGAGACTCTTGGTGCAGCGGAAGCCGACGCTGTCGCTGCCGCGGCCGGGCCAGTCGCGGCCGAGACTGAACACGCCGGCAGAGTCGTCCGAGGTCCAGCAGCCGCCCCGGACGAGCGCACGGCCAGACCAATCACCGCCGCCGATGCTGGTATCGCCTATGCCGTGTTCACGGCTTTCGTATGGCGCTGTGGTGACAGTAGGGGAGTCTTTGGCAAACTTCTTGGCAATCACGCCATTTTTATCGCCTTGTACGTCATCAAACACCCAGCTGTAGATGTTGCCGCTAAAGTCGTACACACGTTCGCCATTGGATAGCACATGCCAGCGGCGTTCTGTTGGCTCTTCGCTTTCATAATGACCGTCTTGCGCTTCTGATACTTTCCATTTGTGAATACCGCGGTAGATTTCACCTTCGCCTACTTTATTGCCTGTCCAGTTTTCAGCCTGTTGGCTGATCTGGTAGGCAATAGCTAGGTATTGCAGCTCGGTAATGAGTGCATAGCCAGCCCCAGCGCATTCAGCGCGTGCGTCATGGTAGTTAATGTTGCGCCAAGGTTTGTTGGCCTGGTCAATAACAAGCGTACCGTCATTGTTTTTACTGCAATGGTATGCGCCTACCTGAAACGATGGCACTACGGTGCCATTGGGCAGTTCTGTCTCCGGAACGGTGACAAATAGGTCTAGTAGTGCTGCTTTGTGTTCTGTTTGCATGGCATCAACCTTAAATATTGTTGTACCAGTAGTTTTTTGCTACTGGGGCTGGTCTACGCTTTGCGTAGTTGTTTGCCAGCCGGTTTAAACAAATCGCAAGGCCTTTATTAGCCAATGCGCTTTCAAGCGTGTAACCAAAACTGGCTAGTTTTGCTCTGTTGAATGCTCGCTGCAGATCAGTTTGTGTGGCATTTTTCAAAACTCCCTAACTTGGTTTAGGTGGCGCTTTGAAATAGATTAGCGATTAGCTAATATTATGTCAATAGCTTATCGCTAATATTTTAATAAGTACCATATATGTTGTGAAAATTAGGCGTAAAAAAAACCGCCGAATGGCGGTTTAGGTGAGCAGTTAGTTTTAATTTCAGCTTGGCTGAGATGTTCCTGAATGATGGTGCCTGTATTTGTTCTTATAAAGAGCAGTTTCTGTAATCATCCAGTGCCCATTTTTTAAGTAACTTGGAGTGACCTTCTGGAGATCCGATTGAATAAAATGCAGTTACATTGGATTTGTTTTCACTGATTTCTTTAACATCGATTACCTGGTAATAATTAGTACCAAGACCACCGCGAAGAGATACTGCAATTGTCCCGATTTTTTTGTCTGGATCCACATTCCCCTCGGTAACCATTTGTGCGGTTACCATCCAGCCATCGCTACATTGTTTGGTTTGTTCAAATATTTTCTTGTACAAACTTAGATAATTTTCTGGAGCCTCAAAAGAGGCGGATTTTGATGGGCCTAAATCTCGCACGCCACCGATTGTATGTGGGGTGCATGCGGAAAAAGTGCTTAATATCAATATAAGTACAATGGTTTTAATGAATATCATCTTCTTTTTCGTCCTGAATAAATAACAACTCCACAAATTGTACTGCTGCCAGGAACTTTTATTATCCTATTCGGATAATCCGGATTTAGGGCTAATAAAAAGTTACCTTCAGGCGTGATTTGTAATCGTTTAAAAGTGGCATTACCTGTTTCATCGCGGACGATAACGTCATCATTATGTTGTGCCTGTACATCTGGATCTACAAATATATGCCATCCTTCCTGGTATTCTGGTGACATTGAATCGCCAACAACCCTCAGTGCGAAAGTTCTATTGCCATGCGGAGTGCCACAAATCAGCCATTCCTCTGCATCCTCAGTACTATAAACATGCCCCACGTCACATAACTCCCCAGCTCGTACCCACGATATTAAAGGACATCTTTTTATTGTTGCTTGAGTATCTATTACGTTGTAATCAATTAATGATTTAGGTTGGTGATCTGCGTCCATCCATCCTGCGGGTTTATTAAATGCTAATCTTAGTTTTTCAGCGACCTTATTGCCCATTTTCTTGGCAATTCCAGTTTTTGAGTCTGGTAGTTGATTTCTTATTTGACTTAAATAGGCGGATGATGTCCCTGCGATTTCCGCAACCTCTTCTAATGATTTAGTTTTTGTTTCATTAACTAAATCCTCAAGCCTGTTTCTACGAATTTCATCTATGTTTTTCATCATTTCTCCATTTAATAGCAATTCGCTAATAATGTTAATTAGCTAAAAGCTATTGACGTGTGATTAGCGATTAGCTAATATGAATCTATGGAACTTAAAAAATATCTTCTAAAGAAGCGTGGAAACACATCTTTATTGGCAAAATCAATTGGAGCGCATGCTCCAGATGTATGCCGGTGGGCTAAAGATAAAGCGGATAAAGATTTCAGGCCCGTACCAATTGAAAAGTGTTTTGCCATTGAGATGGCTACCAGTGGAGATGTTTCAAGAAAAGACCTTCGACCTGATGATTGGCAATTAATCTGGCCTGAGTTGTGTGAGGATAAAGCCGCATGAATATCGGTGCTATCTACAATTATTTTTCCGGTCATGGTGTTTATATCCCTCGCAAGCCTAAATCGTTGAGAAAACTTCATCAATTGCCGTGCGTGCGCATTTTTGAAATTCATCATCGAAATTTGCGGCGTCCATGTGCATGGTCAATGCATCGTAGGCCCCGGTCATTAATCTTTGTTTTGTCGATTGGTCGATCTGTATGAGCGGCAGCAATGATCTGCAGCTCATCATTAAGCCTTCGTGCCTGGCGGCTAAGGTTCTATGTGCATCTACTAGCTGCTCCAATCGTTCTTCTAATGCTGCTATGCGTTCGTCAGTGGCCATGGGGCTGCCTTTCTTGAGATTTCTTGGGGGTTTAAATGCGTAACCAATACTCAGTGTGTTGTGCCGTAAGCTTCTTTCACGGCAAGGTTGGCGAACTGTATTCTTGCCTGGGCGTCGATATTCAGGCCGCGAGACTTGCACCAATCGGGAAACGATTTGGGATCGATGATCACGCGCATCACGATATGGCCGTCTCTTCTCAGGCTCTTCTCTCCCTTCTCGGCTTTCATGAGCCATTCGTGGAATGTTCTGGGGAGCTTCGCGCTGTCGGTCATGATCCTGAGGATGGCGCTGTAATCTTCGAGACGGTACCAAGCCATTCCGGTGGCTCTGACTGTTATTTGGCCGGATGATTTTTCCATGGAGATTCCTTTCGTGATTAACACTAGATTTTTGTTTGAGAGCTTAGATTCTAGCATGCTTGGAATCTCCACCTTTTCCCGCCGCGCCGGTATGGTTGTATGCCGGATATGCCAGAGAACTGGATGCATGTCCTCCAACCTTAATACCAGTAGCCGGTCTCCGGTTGCGGGTATCTTTTTTTCCTGGTTGGTGCTGCGTTTGCATTTTTATCTCGCCATTTGTTGTGTTGATGGCTGAAGTATGTGGGGATTTAAAAAATAAAAACACGGCTTTTTTGCAGTGATTTAGCCGTTTTATTGTGGAGGTAATTATGGTAGCGAATACGAATGTTTTGGATGCAGCGTATCACACGGTGCATGATTTCCCTGGCGGTACTCATGCCATGGCACAGCGGCTTGGTGATGTGAGCCCAAATGTTTTAAACAAGCAGATTGATCCGAATGTGGATACACATGTGCTTGGGTTAAGCCGTAGTGTGAAAATACAGCGCATTGCCAAAGATCCTCGCATATTACATGCAATGGCATTTGAGTTGAATCATGTTGCTATTCCGCTTCCTGAAGTTCCTGAGTATGGCGATATGTCATTGCTGGATGGCTTCATGGATATTATCAATGAAATGGCTGATTTTACTCAGGCGTTTCAGCAAAGCTGGGCTGATGGAAAAATCACCAGCAAAGAATTTGAACGCATTAAAAGCGAGGCTGCTGATGTACAGGCTCGATTTGCGGCGATTGTTGCACGCATCGGCGATATGAAAGTTGATTAATCGTTATGGTTGATATTCACGATCAGTCAACATCTGAAATTAAGCCTCTATACAGCGAGGATGCTGAACAGAGTGTGCTGGGCGGTATTTTTATCGACAATACCGCGTATGACAGGATTGTCGGTGTTATCACTGAGTATGACTTTTATCCGCGTGAACACCGCATGATTTTCCGTGCAATCAGTCATCTGCTGGATGCTTCAAAGCCTGTGGATGTGGTGACGGTTGGTGAGTTCCTGGATAGTCACAAACTGCTGGAAGATGCGGGCGGCATTACCTACCTGGTTAACATCATTCAGAATACTCCAAGCGCTGCGAACATCATGCGTTATGCGGAGATTGTCCGCGACTATTCATTAATGCGCAAAATGAGCGCAATTTCCGCGGAAATTTCCGAAAAAATCAATAAACGCAATGGCATGTCAGCCAAGGATTTATTGGACTTTGCACAAAGCCGGTGGATGACGGTTGGTGAAACATTAAACCGATCTAACAACACCATGCAGCACATCAACCAGGTGATGTCGTCGGTGATCGATAAGATCGACGAAATGTACATGCGCGAAAGTAAGGATGACGTGACCGGCCTTCGTACTGGTCTGGATGATCTGGACACAAAAACCACAGGCATGCAGCCTGGTGAGTTAAATATTATTGCCGCGCGCCCAAGTATGGGTAAGACCTCTCTAGCATTAAACATCGTTGAAAATTGTGCGTTAAAGCAGGGCAAGAATGCTGCTGTATTCAGCCTTGAAATGATTAATAACCAGCTGGGTATGCGTTTGCTTTCCAGCGTGGCAAGGTTGCCAGCTCAGCGCGTGAGTATTGGTCGGGTGAATGATGATGAATGGTCTTTAATTACCAAGGCCGTGCATGACCTTAAAGATAAGGGCATTTATCTGGATGAAGAAAGCACGCTGAATGTGAACGATATACGAGCGCGTGCAAGGCGTTTGTATAGAGAGTTAAAGGGTGAGCTGCATCTGATTGTGATCGACTATGTGCAGCTGATTGCGCTATCCGGTAACGATACCAGGAGTAATGAGATTGGTGATATTTCGCGCGCATTGAAGCTGTTGGCCAAAGAACTGCATCTGCCGATTATTCTGCTATCTCAGTTGAATCGTGGGCTTGAGCAGCGACCGAATAAGCGTCCGGTAATGAGTGATCTGCGTGATAGCGGTGGGCTTGAACAGGATGCTGACAATATTTTCTTTATCTATCGTGATGAAGTTTATCACCCGGATACACCTGATAAGGGCACGGCTGAAATCATCGTTGCAAAGCAGCGTAATGGCCCCATTGGCTCTGTTCGTACAACGTTTGTGCCCCACCTGATGCGGTTTGAGAACTTTTACAGCAGCTAATTAGGTGAAAAAAACGGAAATTGCGCGGCGCATTTCCGCGAAAAAATTGAATATTTGATGTGGAAGGTTAGTAAAAATGTCGGTAAAAATGATGAGTTTGGTGTTTGAACGATTCCCTTATGGCGGGAATGAGCGCGTACTTGCTCTGGCAATTGCTGATCATGCCCA
>Ga0208115_1000058_pt1 | contig 36006 bp, 59 predicted proteins | sample LakWasMeta4_LOW4_2_FD_183856 | JGI IMG/M metagenome (GOLD analysis project Ga0208115, IMG submission 183856) | Freshwater sediment methanotrophic microbial communities from Lake Washington under simulated oxygen tension - Sediment Metagenome... | ecosystem: Environmental > Aquatic > Freshwater >...
CAACTAGAAGCAGGTTCATTCGCTACTAGCTATATCCCTACAGGTGCAAGTCAAGTAACACGCACGGCTGATGTGGCTACTATACAGGGGAGTAATTTCTATAGTTGGTTCGGCACAAATGAAGCAAGCGTTACAGCCACATTTGATAGCCCAGCATCTGGCAACCGTAATGCATTATCTATTGATGACAACACGGCTAATAATTACCTACAGCTTCGCACTGAAACAGCAGACCCATTCTTCCGTCAAAAATGGATAGGAACAGAGCAGGTTGCGCTTGATTTAGGCACGATAACAGCTAACACAATGAATAAAGCTGGATATGGCTTCAATGTGAATGACTATGCGGCTGTAATCAATGGTGGCACTGTAGGCACTGATACATCAGCAAGCACAATCATTGCTGACAGAATGCGTATCGGTACAAGCCAAGCAGGGGAATACTTGAATGGTCACGTTAAGTCTGTTTCATGCTATTCAACACGAAATACAGATGCAACGCTCAAAGGATTAACAGCATGACCGACTTTTACCTAAAATTCGCTGATGAAGCTGAGGCTAATACAGTATTGGCAGATTTACAAGACTACTCAATTGATGTGATTGGTGTGATTTACAAGAACGAAGTTGCAGTGAAAGGTTGGCACGTTAATTTACGAGGGGCTGATACAGAGCAGTTTGATGCATACAAGGCGACACCAGACCCATCAACACCGTATAGGACATGGGCATGAGTGAACAGGCGATTGTAATCATCATTACGGCTGTTTTTGGCGCATTAAACCTAGTGGATTGGTACACGACACGCACTGTATTGAAAGCAGGTGGTACAGAGGATAACAAGTTTACTGCTTTCGTGCTTCGATTCATCAATCTTGATGTGTATCTGGCCGGCAAAGCAGCATTGGCTTTTTATGTTGGTTATCACATTGGATTTATATCCATGCCGTTTCTAGTATTTCTTACTACTTTGTATGGGTTCTATATGGTTAGGAACTGGAAGCAACTTTAGCAGTAAAGCCTACTGGGTGGCTTTTACCCTGGTCTTCATACGCAGTGATGCGCTGAAAGGAAACACACGATGTCAGAATTAGAGACAGGCCAAGACACGGCTATTGTAAACAATGAAGCTCAACCACTGGAAGCTAATCCAGAAAACTTAGCGGCTCCAACGGAAGGCACTGACACTCCGAAGGATGAATCTAGTCAGGCTGATGATAAGAAGTTCACGCAAGCGGAACTCAACGAAATCATACAGAAAGAGAAAGCGAAGGCAGAAGCAAAGGCAGAGCGCAGGGCATTAAAAGCCTATCGTGAAACCTTAGAACGATTCGCGCCACCTCAGCCACAGCAACCAGAACGTAAAGCCAGCGATAGACCAACACAAGCAGAATTTGCCAATGTGGATGACTACGTTGAAGCCATGACTGAATGGAAACTAGGACAGGCAAACAAGGCATTCCAGCAACAACAGCAACAAGAACAACACAAGACGATCACACAGAAGACTGAATCCATCTATGCGGAAGCAGAGAAGATTGCAGGCTTTGACCGTGAGGCCTTTGACGAGTTACCGCTAACCAAGACCATTGCGGAAGCTCTGATAGAAAGTGAAGTTCCTGCTAAGTTGATGGCGCACCTTTCAGCCCATCCGGAAGAAGTGGACAGAATCGCAGCACTTAGTCCGACACGCCAAGCAGTAGAGATTGGCAAGATTGAAGACAAGTTAGCTTCTGCACCAAAAGTAAGTAATGCCCCAGCACCTATCAAGCCTATCGGTACACGCGGCGGTTCAACCAATAATGACGTAAGCAAAATGTCAATGGAAGAATACGCAGCATACCGCAAGCAACAAGGGGCACAGTGGGCACGATAGTTTAACGCTCTAACGCTGTGAAGCGCCGAGCACCCTTCATTTTTAACGCTGTGAAGCGCCAAAGGAAATAATATGTCTAATAGTTTAGTCACCTGCTCAGTGGTTGCAAAAGAATCACTGGCAATTTTAGAAAACATGTTGGGCTTTTCTGCCAACGTAAACCGCGACTGGGAAGACGAGTTCACTGGCAATATGTCACGTGGCTATGCGCCTGGTTCTACCATCAACATCAAAAAACCACCACGCTACACATATCGTGCAGGCCGTGTGGCAGTGCCTCAGTCAACCACTGAAAGCACCATTCCATTGACACTATCTCAAGGCGGTACTGACCTAAACTTTACAAGTGCAGAGCGTACTTTGTCATTGACTAAACTTGAATCAAAACTTCAAGCAGCAATGGCAACCGTAGCCAACGAGATTGACCGTCAAGGTTTGGATTTAGCTCGCACTTCAGTGTTTAACGCATTGAACTCAACCTATGCATCACCAAACACACAAGCTCTGGCTATCGGTGCTGTAACTGATATTAACCGCAGACTTGATGAGATGGGCGCACCTCGTGACCGTCAACGTTCACTGGCTCTATCACCAGCATTGAATGCTAACTTCGTGACTGGATTTGCTGGTCTGTTCAATGGTCAATCACAAATCAGCAAGCAGTTTGGCTCTGGCGTGATGGTTGATTCACTGGGCTTGAGCTATGCAATGGATCAGAACGTGGCAACACACTCAAACGGTGCTGGTACAGCTTCAAACGTGAACGGTGCAAACCAGACTGGCGCCACTATCACAGTAGCGGCAACTGGTGCAGGTACTATCACTAAGGGCACAGTTATCACATTGCCTGGCGTGTATGCCGTTAATCCACAATCACGTCAATCTACCGGCGTATTGGCTCAGTTTGTCATCACTGCTGACGTGGCTCAAGGTGCAACATCACTGCCTATTAGTCCAGCTATCGTAACATCTGGCGCATTCCAGAACGTAACAGCATCACCTACAACTGGTCAGCCATTCGTTATCTTCGGTGCAGCATCTACCAGCTACAGCACATCAGTTGGTTACCACAAAGACGCATTCACTCTGGCATCAGTGCCATTGTGGGCACCTCCAGGCGGTAAAGGTGTGATTGACGTAGCACAGGAAAGCTATAAAGGCTTGAACCTGAAAGTGACAGAGTTCTACGATGGTGTGAATGACAACAGCATCATGCGTATCGACATTCTTTTTGCCTGGGCTGCTACATACCCTGAGTTGGCTGTTAAATACGCTCTGTAATCAATTAGCCCCTTAACTGGGGCTTTTCTTTTTTAAGGAATCAATATGACCATCGCTTTATCAAAAGGCTACGCTGGCCTAGCTGCCGGTTCAGTAGTCAAGCTCTCTACTCAGGTAGAGGCTGCTTTAATCGCGCAGGGTTTTGCAACGACTTCAAGTGCTGCATTGACCAATGGCGCTCAGACCAACAACCTTAACTCTGGCACTGTGGCTATCGCTGCTGGGGCTTCATCTGTTGTAGTAACCAATAGCCAAGTTGACGCTAACAGCAAAATCTTTGCAGTAGTGGCGCAAGCTGCGGCTGACGGTACTTTGCTGCGTGTTGAGCGTATCGTGCCTGCTGCTGGTTCATTCACCATCTACGGCACAGCTAATGCAACTGCTGATACTTATGTGGATTGGAGCATTCTCAATCCATCAGGATTAGTAACGGCTAAGGCTTAGTAGTTTTTTAACAGGGCTTTGCAAGAGGCTCTGTCATAAAGACTATTGGAGGGTATATGGCAACTGCACAAACCATTATTTATGACGCGCTAAAAGAGATTGGCGTGCTCGGCGAGGATGAAACACCATCAGCATCAATGGCTGACGATGCCTTACGCGCATTGAATCGCTTGATGGAATTGTGGAGTAATGACCAAGCCTTTGCTTATGTAGCAAGCTCAGTATCTCATGCCATGACGACTGCGGCTAGTTTTACCATTGGCCCATCAGGGGATGAAATCACCGATAGGCCGATTGACATCGAGACAGCAACCGTTGACCTGAACGGCATCACTTATCCTGTAAAAGTCATCAGCAATCAGGAATATGACAGCATCACCTATAAGGGCGCATTTGGCTCATATCCTACCTTCATTTACTATGCAGGAACGATGCCAAACGGTACAGTTTACACATGGCCTTTGGCTTCTAACTGTACGCTGAATATGCGCGTGTTGAACATCGTAAACAGCTTTGCAACGTTAGCTACTACAGTCATCATGCCGCCTGGCTATGAAGAAGCATTAATCAAGAATCTAGCGGTGAATATCGCGCCTCAATATCCTGGGATTGTTGTTTCACCTATCACTATCAATGCGGCTAGGACTTCATTTAAAGCTCTACAGCGCACAAATAACGTTATCCCATTACTAAGTATTGACGGCATGCTTTTAAACCGTCATGGCGGCAATATCGCAGCATTCATAGGTGGTTACTAATGCGCTATCCGCTATTTGGCATCGGTCAAACCAGCAAATCAGTGATGGTGACTGCTGAACAGAGAACAAATCTGTATCTTGAGTTTGTCACCGATGAAGATAAAAGCAAGGTGATTGCCTATGGTACGCCAGGGCTTGACCTGTTCACCTCATTTGGAGATACGCCAGTACGTGGCGGTATGGAATTGGGTGACTATAACTATGTAGTGCATCGCGGCACTTTGTGGGAAGTGAATAATGCGGCTGTAGCTGTGAATCGAGGGACTTTAGACACTACATCAGGCCGTGTGAGCATGGCTAATAACGGCAATACTCTGCAAATCGTTGATGGCACTTATGGCTACACCTACAACACGACTACCAACGTATTTACCAAGATTACAGACGCTGACTTTGTACCGGCACAGACTAACACATGGATTGATGGATATTTCATCACAGACCAGCGCGGCTCAACAGATAAAACCAAGTGGGGCCGTTATTCATGGTCAACCGATGGCCTGACTTATAACGCATTGGACTTTGCATCAGCAGAGGCTAACCCTGACAAGATAGTGCGCGTCTATAACGATAACCGCGAACTTGTTTTATTCGGTGAAGTGACTACAGAGTTTCACTCTAACTCAGGCGCATTAGACCTGCCATTTGTACGCCAGTCAGTGATTGAGTGGGGATTAGCTGCGGTCAACTCAGTAGCGAAGATGAACGGCTCTATCATCTATCTAGGCCGCAACCGCATGGGAAAAACTCAGGTGCTGGTATTGAATGGCTATACACCGCAAGAGGTATCTAACCAAGAGATTAGCAATACCTTTGACAGCTATGGCGATATTTCAAACGCATCTGGCTATTCATACATGCTCGGCGGTCATCCAATGTACGTGCTTAACTTCCCTACAGTGGGCAAATCATGGCTATACGATGGCTCTACAAATCTATGGTCAAAACTCAGCAGCGGATTAACACAGACCCAATATTTGGGTAACTTTGCCAATACGTTCACTGTAGTGAGCAAAGTGCTAGTCTATGACTATCAAAATGGCAATATCTACACCATCAATGCCAACACTTACACCGACAATGGCACGCCGATTGTGCGTGAAATGTCATCACGTCATATTTTTGATGAAAAGTATCACACTATAGGCCGTATCTGGATGGATATGGAAACAGGCGTAGGACTTGTGAACGGTCAAGGCTCTAATCCTCAAGTCATGCTGAAAATATCAAAGAACGGCGGCAGGACAACACCAGTTGAACGGTGGGCAGCATTGGGCAGAATTGGCTCTTATATTGCTCGTGTAATTTGGAACAGGCTCGGTGCTTCGCGTGATTTTGTGGTAACTGCACGTATTACAGACCCAGTGAAAATCGTCATTATCGGTGCATGGGTAGATATGCAATGAACATCACTCAGCCTACACAGAATCAGCCGGTACAAAATGGCGATTCAATAGACCGTAACTGGTACACGTTCTTTGTAAATGTTAGAAACTATATCAACTGGAACTCCCAAAGCGGGACTACGGCAAACAGGCCAACTCAGTTTTTGATGATAGGCCAGCAATATTACGACACTACGCTAGGTTATCCAGTATTCGTGCATTCTGTCAGCCCTGTAGTGTGGCATAACGCGGCAGGGGTAGCTGTATGAGCTTTATTGATGATTTGGCGCATGATTTGCAGTTAAGCAATACACATGCAACAGTCGAACAGTTTAAAACGTTCCTACAGCGTTGCAGGATTTGGCAGTATGAATGGGGCGCAATCATGGCACTTGATAATGATATGCATATCCATGTCTTCACCCATTACCGCAAAAAAGTATTTTTAAGAAGGCCACTCAGAGAAGTGGCTTTTTTTATGTTCAATCAGTACGAAACAATCACCACATCCATCATGAAAACAAAGCCAGATGCGCTTGCATTTGATTTACGGATGGGGTGGAAGCTAGACCACGAGGATGAAAGCAAGTGGCATTTAACGATGACAAAAGAGGATTTTAAGTATGTTCAATAATAAATTTAATCGTTTGATGCCTCATCCTGGCTATAACGATGCAGGCAGCATTGTCAGTGCTGGTGCTTCTATCATTGGCGGTGCAATGGGTTCTAGTGCGGCAAGTGACGCGGCAGACGCTCAAGCGGAATCAGCGGCAGCAGCACAGGCAGAACAAAAGCGCGAATATGACCTAAACCGTCAGGACTTGCAGCCATACCGTGAAGCTGGTGCGTCAGGTGTCAATAAACTGGCTTACCTGTTAGGGCTTGATACTCCAACTAATAGCACATCATCAGGCAGCAGCGCAGACAAGCCATTAACGCAGCAGGAATGGCAAGCACAGAACGCTTCAAATAATACATGGAACTGGCGTGCTAATCCTGATATTGGCACTTCACCGATTGACCATCGCTTATTTGGCTTTCAGGATAGACCTGTTACCAGAACTGGCGCATCAAACGAAACATATCAGCAATACCTAGATAAATACAACGCATCACATAAGGCAGTGAATACTGCGCCTCGTGATAGCACATTTGGCTCATTGCTCAAGAAGTTTGACCAGAACGACTTGAATAATGACGTTGTTTATCAGAACGGCCTTAAATTTGGCTTAGACCAAGGCACAGGCGCGATTGATTCTAGGGCAAGGGCTAGTGGTTCAAGTGATAGCGGTGCAGTATTGAAAGAGCTTACACGTTACGCGAATGACTACGGCACGACTAAGGCTAACGATTCTTACAATCGCTACACTGCTGACAATAACGGCATCTATAACAAACTGGCTGGCATTGCAGGCGTAGGGCAGACAGCAACCAATACAGGCGTACAGGCTGGGCAGCAATCTGCGAATAACATATCCAATATCCTGCAATCAGCCGGTAACGCTCGTAGTGCTGGCATCATCGGCTCTAATAACGCATGGGCTAATGCAATGGCAGGCGTAGCTAATCAGAACTGGGGATATACACCTAATGTATACGGTAGTGGCCCAGTGGGCACGAATGGCGCAGGCGGCACTGGCATAATCTGGAATTAAGGAAAAATAATGGCTCTTGATGCAAATATCATATTAGGTGGGCAGGCTCCTAAAATCATAAGCGGTGATGAACGTGCTGCGAATGCCTCAAAATTACAGTCTTTACTATTAGGCAATCAAGAAGCGCAGATGAAAATGCAGGAATATCAGCGCCAACGTGCGGATGAAGATGCTTTACGCGAGTTCTACCGGACTAATCCAAATGCCACAGGTGAGCAGTTACGTGGTCAAGGCTATGTTAAACAGGGCTTTGAGGCTGATAAGTTCAAAGGTGAACAGGCAAAGAACCAGAGCGAGATTCAGGCTAAAGCTATCGAGACAGCGTACAAAAAGGCTGATTTGTTCGGTCGGGCTGCTGGCTATGTAAAGAATAACCCTACGCCTGAAAATGCTCATGGTGCGATTGACCAGTTAGCCAGTATCGGTGCATTAATCCCAGAAGAAGCACAGCGGGCGCATATGTCAGTGCCGAAGGATTCAGCAGGCATCTCAGCATGGGCGCATCAGCACTATGTTTCTGCTTTGGCAGCTAAAGACCAGTTGCCTAAGATTGATACGCAGAATCTTGGCGGTGCTCATGTAACGCAATCAGTAGACCCAGTGACAGGCAAAGTCAGCGTACTCAATACTATGCAGAACACGCAAAGCCCTGACAGCATAGCATCTAATACTCGTATGGCTGCTGAAGGTGCGGCTAATCGTGCGATTCAGATTCGCGGTCAGAACTTGGTTGATGCTAGGGCTAAAGATAAGAACCAGATTGACGCTTCAGGTGGCGGCTATTCAACTAAACCACTACCAGCATCAGCGTTAGGCCTGCAGAACGATGCACTCGATGCCTTGGCGACTGCTTCAAACATTGATAAAGACTTAGGCGCTATTTACAACGAACTGGATAAAGGCGAGCTTAAACTAGGATTAATTAATAATTCGATAGGTCAGGCACGTAACTTTGCTGGTGTAAGTGACCAGAACAGCCGCAATCTAGGCTCATTCAAGGCAACACTTGAAAAGTTACGCAATGACAGCTTGCGCTTGAATAAGGGCGTACAGACTGACGGTGATGCTCAACGCGCATGGAATGAGTTATTGGCTAACATCAACGACCAAGAATTTGTTAAAAAGCGCCTGACTGAGATTAGAGAGATTAACAAGCGCGGCGCTCAGTTGCAGAAATTGAAAGTGGACACGATACGCTCAAACTTCAATGCTGCGCCGATGGATTACAGCAAGTATGAAAGCTTGCCGACTGCTATCGGTAATAACATCATGCCAAACAATGAGCGTATGCCTAATAGTCATCCTCCTGAAATAAACGACTTACTTAAAAAATATGGCGGTAAATAATGGCTAATGAGGAACTATATCAAGCATTAAAAAATGCTGATGCAGCCGGTGACGTTGAAGGTGCGCTTAAAATTGCAGCCTACATACAGTCACAGAATGCAGCACCGGTTCAAGCACCATCAAAACCATTGCCAATAGGTAAAGAGGGCTTCGCTGACACGCTAAAACAAGAGCTTGCATACCATCCTATAGCAGCTAAGTTTGCTGCGGCTGGAACGGCATTAAGCGACCTGTATCAAGGCACTAAACAAGCATTCGGTGCTGGTGATAAAGAAGCCATTGCTAACAACAACATCATCAAAGATGCCAATCCTGGCTCTGCTATTTTGGGCAATGTGGCTTTGTATGCTGGTACTGGCATGTTGAATCCAGTATTGAACACTGTTAAAGGCGCAACCATTGCGGGCGGTGTGGCTGGTGCTTTATCCCCGACTATGGATGATAACGTGGTTTATGGTAAAGCAAAGAACGCTTTATTAGGTGCTGCTACTTCATTCGCAGGAGCTAAAGGCGGTCAGTATATCGGTGACAAGATTGATGCTAAAAAGGCGGCTGAGTTATTAAGGCAGTCGAAGAACGCCACTAGAGATGCAACCATTGCCCAAGCTAGAGAGGCTGGATATGTCATTCCTCCATCAACGACTAATCCATCATGGCTAAATAGAAGTCTTGAAAGCCTAGCCGGTAAAGATGCAACAAAGCACGCGGCATCATTTCAGAATCAGGAAGTCACCAACTCACTTGCTCGCAAAGCGTTAGGATTAGATGATAGCGTTTCATTGTCTGATGATGTGTTGAGAGGTATCAGGAAAGAGGCTGGCAAGTCTTACGCTGATGTTGCTGCATTAGATTCAACGGCGCCTAATGTATTGGAAGAATTAAAGAACTCAAGATTCCAAGCGAATGCTTATATGAAGTTTTATGGCAGGTCAGGCGACCCCAAAGCACTGGCAGAAGCAAATATGCACAAAGAGGCTGCGGATAAACTTGAATCAGCACTTGAGCAGGCTGCTACATTCTATAACAAGCCTGAGTTGCTGGATGCTTTGAAGGCATCAAGAAAACAGATTGCTAAAAGCTATACCGTTGACCGTGCGTTAAATGATGCAACAGGCAATGTGAATGCCAAGCTAATAGGCAAGGCATTTGAAAAAGATGCGCCATTAACAGGCGAATTAGAGACTATTGGCAAATTTGCGAGTGCATTTCCACAGGCATCAAGGCTGGCAGATGATATAGGCAGCCCAGGGGTTAGCAAGTTGAAATTTGCACTTGCATCTATTCTAGGCACTGGCGGTGCGGTAGGTGGTGGGCCAGTTGGTGCTGCGGCTGGGGCATTGCCATTTGTTGCGCCTGACTTGGCTAAGTCTTTGATACTGTCTAAAGGCTATCAGTCTTTAATGGCTAACCCTAAATATGGCATTGGCCCGACTAACAAACTAGCGAAAGCTCTTTTGGCCTCGCGTTACTCGCCTATGGCTATCACTGGCGCTACTGTGCCAGCGCTCTCTGAGTAATTGGTCTTTAAGCCATCCGTTTTTAATATTACGGATTATCCATAATTTAATAATAGATGCGACCCAAATCAAAAAAACAGTACCTAGTGGGGCCAGTGCAATACCTACTAAAGTAGTCCAGTTCATAAATACCTCTTACCAGCCTCCTAGTGAGGCTTTTTTATTGGATAAAATATGTCAGTAAATCTATCACCGATATTTAACGGTACGCAATTCAAGAGTGACGGAACGCTGGCCTCTGGCTATAAGATATACACTTATGCAGAAGGTTCAAGCACTCCGTTAGCCACTTATACTACATCGTTAGGTGACGTACCGCAAGCCAACCCGATTGTGCTTAATTCACGCGGTGAACCTTCAAGCCAGATATGGTTAACTTCAGGGGCAGGCTATAAGCTGGTACTGACGACTGACTTAGGTGCGGTAGTTATCACAGAAGATAATATACGCGGCATCAATGATACATCGTCATCAGTTGACCAGTGGCTTGTTAGTGGCCTTACGCCTACTTATGTTAGTGCAACACAGTTTACTTTAGTCGGAGACCAGACTACAGCTTTTCATGTAGGGCGCAGGATTAAACTGCTTGTTTCTGCCGGTACGATATACGGCACGATTACAGCCAGTGCTTATGGTGCGGTAACGACTATCACAGTAAAGACCGATTCAGGCACGATTGATGCAGGTATTAGTCAGGTAAGTATTGGCCTGATTACATCAGTCAACGGCTCATTGCCTACAATAAATTATTCACGCATGACAGTAGCCGCTACTGCCACAACTACGCCACTATGGGCAAGTACTAATGTACAGGACTGGACAGGTACACCAACAATTACAGCATTTCCTGCGGCATCACAGGCAGGCTCACAGCGCATTGTTTACCCTGCGGCTGGCACTATCATCACGCATGGCGGCAATATCAGCGTACAGGGCGCGGCTAACTACACCACAGCGGCAGGAGATGAGCTAACAATCACCGCTGTCACTACGTCCACTTTTACCGTATCAATCAAGAAAGCTGATGGCTATGCAATCAATCAGCAAATCATCTCAAGCAAGATTCAGCCTATTACTGCAAGTGTTGGCTCTAGTGCTCTGACTATCACGCTAAATGCGACTAATCTTGATTTCAGGTCTGCAACACTTGGCAGCGGTACAGTCAATACACGTCAGATTGCCAGCCCTATCAGCGTAGTAGTTTCAAGCGGTTCTACATTAGGCACTGTAAGTGCGAAACAATCAAGGCTTGCTGTATTGGCTATTGATAATGCTGGCACGGTTGAATTGGCTGTAGTCAATGCTTCTAGTGGGTTATTACTGGATGAAACTGCGCTTATCAGTACCACAGCAGAAGGCGGTGCTGGGGAGGCTGATAGTGCAAATGTCATCTACTCAACGACTGCAAGGGCAAGCGTTCCATTCCGCATTGTAGGCTATGTTGAAAGCACACAGGCAACGGCAGGCACATGGGCAACAGCACCTAGCACTATTCAAGGCTCTGGTGGTACTGCATCAGTATCAACTGTAATGAATGCTCAAGGCGCAGCGCCTATGTTTGCTTGCAGGGCATGGGTGAATTTTGACGCAACTCGCAATGCATCAGGCGGTACTGATTCAGCCAATACAAACAGGTTTATCCGTGCCAGTGGCAACGTCACAAGCGTACTCAAAAATGCTACTGGAAGTTACACAATCACATTCACTACAGCACTGCCAGATGCAAACTATGCATTTAGCGGTGTTGTAGAGGATAACTCAACTACTGGTGATAGCTATCTAGGGATTGCTAGTAACAGTGCTCAAACCGCATCAACGCTAGATGTTAAAGCATTTTCCGCATCAATAGCATTTGATACAGCAAGATGCACAGTTTCAGTGTTTAGATAAAAAATGACCGCATCTAATTGCGGCAAGTAATAACTATAAATCATGACCATGAAAGGCCACCAATGGAAGCATTAATCGCTTTAAAAGGATGGATAGGGGCAACCATTCCAGCAGCAATCGGTTCTCTACTCTCGCTTTATGTTTCAAAAGAAAAGACAGCAGCCATGAAAAGATGGGAACTGTTCTTTGTGTTTATCTCTGGCATTGCCCTTGCACATTACTTGGGCGGTGCTGCTATTGAGTACAGCAAGATTGACCCACATGGACTGATTGCAGATGCTATCAAGCTGACCATTGGCCTTTTAGGTATGGCGACCATTACCAACATCATGACGCAGATCCCCCTAGCAGTAGAGGGATTGCGTAAGAAATGGACATCATAATGTTATATCTCGCTTTGTTTGGGGCGTGTATAGCAGTTGAACTAAGCCCCAAGATACACACAGACAATATCTTGAAAAAGATAGCAATTGGCTTTATAGCGGTAGGTGCTCTGGTGGAGTTTGCAGGTAGACACTCGTTATTTGTTGAGATAGGGATTCTCACGTATCTGGTGGCTAATTTATGCACGGCTTATTGCACAAAGCCTAAGCGCAGGAGTGCAGACCGATGAAGCTAACACTACAGCGCAAGCATGGAACTATAGGACATACCCACGGAACGCTATCAATTGATGGCGTTTATTTTTGCGACACGCTTGAAGACCAAGAACGTGCTGAAAAGATAAAAGGTGAAACAGCTATCCCATGTGGGCATTACAAAGTCACGGTGGATATGAGCATCAGATTCAAAAGATTCATGCCATTGATACATAACGTTCCTAATTTTGAAGGCGTAAGGATTCATAACGGAAACACTGATAAAGATACCGAAGGCTGCATTCTTGTTGGTAAATATCTGCATGAAGGCTTTATCACAAAATCACGCGATACATTCCAAGCGTTAATGAAAAGAATCAATGAAATTAGAGCTAAAGACGTTATCACTATCGAGATAATCTAATGACCAATATCGTTGACGAAGTATTAAAAGATTTTGCAACAGATAGACAGAAACAATACATTGATGCAGTAAACAAGTCAGGCAGTATCATGGGCGGTGCAAGGCTGCTAAATGTACCGCGCCAGACTGTACAGGAAGCATTAAAGAAGATACGCAGAAGGGCATCAGTACAGGGTTATTCACCTGCTCATGATATGACCAGAACTGTACCTGAAATGTACAGGGTGAAAGGCGTATCAACCTACTACAATAAAGACGGTAAACCATCAGGCCAGTGGGTGAAGTCAAGCATTGATAATGACAGGTATCAGCAAATGATGCTTGAAGCTATTGAGGCTATTAAAGAGGATATACCGCGCCTTACTCTGATGCATCCACCGCCATTAGGCAATGATAACTTATGCAACTGCTACGTTATAACCGATTATCACATGGGAATGCTTGCATGGGATGAAGAAGCAGGCGAAAACTGGGATATCAAGATAGCAGAAGATTTAATCGTTAAATGGTTCAAGCAGGCAATAGCACAATCACCAGATTCAAATCATGCAGTATTTGCACAATTATCTGACTTCCTGCACTTTGATGGCATGGATGCCGTAACGCCTGCATCTAAACACCTGCTAGACGTTGATACGCGATTTTCAAAACTGGTGCGCTCTGCTATCCGTGTATTGCGTCAAATCATAGATATGCTGCTAACCAAGCATCAGACTTTGCATATCATCATGGCCGATGCAAACCATGATCCAGTATCACAGATATGGCTGCGTGAATGGTTCAGTGTGTTGTATGAGAACGAACCGCGCATTACGGTAGATAAAAGTCCTAATCCATACAATGCGTATGAGTTCGGCAATACGGCTCTATTCTTCCATCATGGACACAAGCGCAATGTTTCCAACATATCCAGCGTGTTTGCTTCGCAGTTCCGTGAAATGTATGGGCGCACTAAATACGCTTATGCACATCTAGGACATCTTCACCATATCGATGTTAAAGAGGACAACCTGATGATTGTTGAACAGCACAGGACACTGGCAGCCAATGATGCTTATGGTGCTCGTGGTGGTTATCTATCAGGCCGTGATGCCAAGGTGATTACTTACGATAAACGGTTCGGTGAAGTATCAAGGCTGACCATCAATTCAGATATGTTAAAGGACTAATCATGATTGACCGTGCAAAATCAATGCTAGAAGCTCTGATTAACAATCAATTAATTGGAATAGAAATTGATGAAGATATGGGGTTTATCAGGTTTAACTTTACAAATGGATATATTGAAATTGAAAGTGATGATTTAGCTTTTTATGTTGAACTAGACGAGGTGAACTAATGAGATACATTGTATATACATTATTGGCATTACTGCCACTCACAGCCAGTGCAGATGTGAAGTACCTGCATTACAAATACAACGAGAATGTGATTATCACTATCTCTAACGTGCCATGCCCGATTGTTGGCGTAAAACAGCAGTACGATTGGGCAGCGATTGCATCACGCTCTGACGGTCAAAAGCTGATTGGATGCTACAAGAAAGAGAACGAGAACGATATTAAAATCCAGTGGTATCGTGGTGATACAACAATCCTGCCAGCGAATTACTTTCTCGTAGACCCTGAAAAGGGTGTTCCAGTGAAGCCTACATTATGATTTGGCTATGGCTACTTCGTATCGGAGGTGTAATACGTAACGTTACACAGTTCATAATCGCTCACTGGCTTGAGTTTACCTTTCTGTCCTTATGCTTGCTTGTCCTATGGTACAGAAACGCCTACATCAGCGAGAAAACAGCGTTTACGGCACATCTTGAAGCAGATAAGCAGGCGTATAACTTGCGGATTGTTGAAAATCGCATCAAAGAAACCGCACATGCAAAAGATGTAACTGAACTGAACGACTTACACGAGAAAGAACTAGAGGCTATTAAAAATGATTATTCAAAACGCAACAAGAATGATGCCGTTACTATTGCTGATTTGCGTAAGCAGTTGCGCGACAAACTCGCCGCAGATACCTTTGGAGTGCCCACATCCCCAAGCGATACCGAAGGAAATCCCGAAGTATGGCGAAACAGTTACACAACCCTTGCTGGACAATATCAAACGCTGAAAGATGCTTGCACCATTACAACATCGGATTTTAATGCATTGCGTAAATGGGGTGATTCTGCGTGTGAATTGGTTACCTGCAAATAATACTTTCTGTTAAAATGCCACTTTCGCTGATTAATGGAGAGAGTGGTTGAAAATATCCCACTCCCCAAAAATTACTCACGGTGCTTTGAAAGGCGCATATTTACTTGATGTAAGTTGCTCTCCGTCGGCACCAAGTATATTTATCATTGTTTCACTTTTAATGTAATATTGTGAAATATCAAGCAGTTATCCAATCTGAAATAATCTAGTTTGCTTTCTAAATGTAATTAAATTAAAGTGTAACTCCCCAAGAATTACGCATTGATTTACGCATGGCAAGTATCAAAAAACATAAAGACGGTTACAGGGCACAGATATATGTACTCGGTGAGCGTGAAAGCAAAGTATTCCGCACTTTACGTGAGGCTAATGCGTGGGCATCTATGCGTGAAACAGAAATCCGCGCAAATGCTAAGAAGTCATCAAAAGACAAGCATACGTTAAGAGAATTGCTTGAAAAGTACCGCGATGAAATATCGCCTAGCAAGCGCGGTGAAACTTGGGAAGTAGTACGTATCAATAAATTCTTACGCAGCACATTGCCTATTGATAAGCCATTATCAGAATGTACCAGCGAAGTGATAGGTGAATGGCGAGATGAACAAAAAATATCAGCAGGTTCTATTATCCGTGAACTGACAATGCTATCTGCAATATTTGAACACGCAAGAAAAGAGTTAAAGTGGATAGACAATAATCCAGTACGTGATGTACGTAAGCCTAAGTCGCCAGAACATCGGGATATAACAATCAATCGCATACAGATTAAGCTCATGCTTAAATCTTTTGGTTACTCCCCACGATTACGCATTGAATCTATCAGTCAATCAGTAGCAGTATGTTTTTTACTGGCATTGCGTACTGGAATGAGAGCAGGGGAGTTATGCAATCTAACATGGGATAACGTGCATGATAAGCATTGCGTATTGCCAAAGACTAAAACAGTAAAGCGCGATGTTCCATTATCACGTAAGGCTGTCAGGTTGATTGATAAAATGCGCGGATTTGATAAAAAGTCAGTATTTAGCGTAACGTCTGCAACCCGTGATGCGTTATTCAGACGTGCTAGGGATAATGCAGGATTAAGTGGATTTACATTCCACGATGCGCGGCATACTGCTGCAACGTGGATTTCTCGTAAAGTTGACGTTCTTACGTTGTGTAAGATATTCGGATGGTCTGATACTAGCCAGGCTCTCACGTATTACAATCCAAAGGCACATGATATATCATCAATGCTAGATTAAGCCGCCATAGCCATGTCAATTTGATTAATTGGTATCAACCCACACTTATTAAGTTTTAACGCGCCAGAGGCTACCATTTTTCGTACTGTAGGCACTGATAACCCTAGCATCTCTGCTGCTTGCTTCTGTGTAACGTGCGATGGTCTAGGGTGAGATTCAAGCGCGATCTGCACGGCCTTAACTGCTAGTTGTAATTCAGTCATTCTTTACTCTCTTTCTCTTTACACCCATCACACCCACTATCCACAATATCTTTCTGCTTGATGTACTGACAGCTTCTAGTGAGTTTATTAGGCCAGCTTACGTTACCATCGCTGTGATAGATTAAATCATGCTGTAAGCGATTAGGGGCTATGGTAGAGTGGCATCCGTTCATGGTTTATTCTCTTGCTCAAGTTTTTCAATATTTCTCTTTAGCCTGAATATGTAAATTTCCATAATGTTATTGATAAGGCTAATAATTAATCCTATTAGTAATAGCCATAAAGCCCAATCAGGAACTACGATATATAAATCTGTATTTTTCATGATGTGCCTTTCAATGCGCGGATTAAATATGCAGCGCTTGGGCATCCATTTTTTAAACAAGCCTTTGCACATCGTTCAATCACTTCATTCTCAAACTCTGACAGTGATTGTGCTGGTGTTGAGGCTAGGGCTTTGTCAGCTTTATGTAGTGCATTATTCTCACTAATAGTTATATTTCCTCCAACATCAAAAATATCTCTCATAGTATTTAAAGCCTCACGCAATTTGTTATTAGATGCTTGAAATTTAGCCCACTCTATCCCATACTTTGCAGTTAGCTTGCCTAATTCTGCGTTCAACTCCGCAATCTCACGCTCACTGTGTTGGGTGGCGGCTTGCCATGCTTTCCATGCTAAATGTTTATTAATTTGTAGCATGTGCATATCATCGTAGTTTTTTACATCAATGAGTTTTTGTAATTCCGATTCAAACCACTTCTCAAACGCCTCGTTATTTTGTTGTGTCATGGATAATCCTTTGTTTTTTACCGTCATCTAACCCGATTTGATAGCCCCAATTCCAACAAATACCGCAAACTACAAATATCATTACCAAACATAAAAATAAAAGCATCTTCTTTACTCCTTCTCAATTAGTGCGCGGATTTCTGCTTCTATTTCTTCGCAAATATTAGCCGCAAACGGTTCTGCAAACTCTCTATAATCTTTTGCTTTATCTTTGCAAATACTAGCCGCCTTCTCTAGCGCAGCTTTCACGGGTTTGGGTTGTGGTGGGGCGGTGTAGAGTGGTTTATACCCTAAATGACTACCATTCTTAGTTGGTGGCTCATATTTTGTTACGTGATGTACTACCCCATTATCATAAAATAATGCCCAAGCTACTGGTTCACATTGCTCAACGGCTGGTGCGTTGGTGATTATGTCTATGGCTTCTGATAGAGTAATTTCTGATACCGCATTGCTAAAATGTAATCTTTCCAACAACGCTTTCCTGCTGATTAAATCACTCATGGTTTAGTCCTTATCCCGCATAAATTTGATATAAATATCTAGTAAATTATTAATAATCAATAACCACAAGTACGCTATAAATAACCAGTAAAGCCATTCAGGTGTTATGAGAGTGATCATTGATTCAACTCCTTCAATTTAGCTTCAATGGCTCTGGCACCCTTATAAAAAGCTTCTTCTAATAAGTCATGGTCTATGTATGGGCAAAGTTTAAATATTTCTTCATCACTCAACCCTACCCACTCTTTGCTTATTGGTGATGTGTAAAGAGGAATCATTTTAAATTGTGGGTGTTCTCGTTTATGCCAATCCAAAGCGTCTTTATCCTCGTTTAAGTAGTGCTTATGTATATAAGCCACTGGCTCACACTTCTCTATATCTGATAGTGCGGATTTTGCCTTAATTAATATTTCAAAATCATCAGCCCTTTGTGAATATTCTGTTAGGTATTCATCTAATAATACAATTGCTACATTCAACGCTTCTGCTGTACTCATAGTGTTAGTCCTCAAAGTCTTTATTGTTAATTATGTTTATGGTCTTAGCGTTGCGTTATGCCGTAATCACCGATTACTCACAATAATCGCTAATTTCTTCTATTCGCGCATCACCAATAGGCTCTTTATGCTTATGAATAACCCATATATTTTTAGTTGAATGAGTGTGTAAATATCCAATTTCACAATGTTCTGTCATGCACGTAGCAGGGGATAAGTCATTAACTTTGCAACCACATACGCCACCTTGAAATAAACCGCCATAGCCTTGTTCTTTTAGAGCGTTGCTTATTAATTTGATAACATTCATAGCCATTCCCTTTCGGCACGATTTAATTTAAATTCACTACACTAATTAACAAAATAATAGGTTTAACAAACATTCTTACGTGTTCTAAAAGTTACAATATCTCTCACTGTACTTACACCACAGTTGAATTTATTAGCCAGATAACCATAGCCACGGACATAAGCTAAATGCAGCTTTCTTATCTCTCGTACCTGATCATCTGTTAGCTTGCATAAGTGTTGGTTACGCATGATTAAATAACGTAAGCACGTTTACCGCGATAAATGTTAATGAACGGGATGTCATCAGGCATATCATCAAAACCAGTGCCATCGTTTTTTTGTTCAGGTTTTTTATCTGTTCTCGGTTCATGAACATCATTATTTTGTGAACGACTGCCTAGCATCTGCATCTTGTCAGCAATGATTTCTGTGCTGTAACGGTCATTGCCTTCTTTATCCTGCCATTTACGAGTTTGAATGCGACCTTCAATGTAAACTGGTGCGCCTTTTTTCAAATACTCGCCAATAATTTCAGCCAGCTTGCGATACGCAACGATGTTATGCCACTCGGTACGCTCTTGCTTCGCGCCTGATTTATCTTTCCATGATTCACTTGTAGCGATACTAAAATTAGCTACAGCTTCACCATTAGGCATGTAACGTACTTCTGGGTCACGGCCTAATGAACCGATTAAAATTGCTTTGTTTAGTGATGCCATGTTAAGCTGCCTCTTTCTGTTTTAATGAATCTTGATATTTCTTAAATGTGCTGCGTGTCTTGCTGTCTAGCAAACTCCATAACCCTGTCTTTTCTTCGTTGTCTAACTTTTCCCATCTAATGTGAGCTGATTGAAGTTCGCTATCATTTATTTCAGCAATCATTTCAATAGCTTCATTGCGTAAGAATTGAACTTCGTTTTCTGTAAAGTTATCCAGCGCACCAGCTAACGGTGTCTTTGGTGCTTGACCATTGGTAACAGATAGCACGTTAGTTTTCTCATTGCCAGTCGTTGCATCTAGTACGTCATGCTCAACAATTTCAAGCGCTGTAACCCACAAATAACGCCTTGTGTATGTCTCTACCGCGCCAAGGTTCTGAATCGCGTGACAGCCCTTTAAATTAGCTTCTTTCATTGGGCTAGTGATAGTTACGCTTGAGTTATCATCTACGTCAGTAATTGTGAGTGTTGCCAGTTCTTCACCGAAGCTAATCACACCGCATAAGCCAATGTTGTTGAATATCTTGTTAATCGTTGGCAAGAAATCACCTAGTTCAAAGTAGGTATAACCAGCAAACTTGTTATGACCTGACTTGTTAAGTTTTTCACCTTGTAGCGCAATACGCGCCTCGTTTAGTTTTTTATGTACGCTCATTTTCTTCACCTCTCGCTAATACTTCTAAATACTCTTGATAATCTTGTTCTTGCTGCAATTCAAATTCTTCATAGTTAAGCTGCAATTCACGATCATCACCATAATCAGGTATGTAAGCATCGTTACTCATACATGCGCCATGTAGATAAAAATGCCTGCTTACGTGTCTGCCCATGTCCTCTGTATTTCTTGTAAATAACAAAGAATGTGTAAAAGTACATTGCAAGCATTAATATAAATATCCATCCCATTACATAACCGATATATTTCATAGCTGGCTCACTAATATAAAAAGTAATACTGAACAGATAACAAACAGAATGAACACCAGGCTATACAAGATAATGTGTTCAGGACTGTCACCTGATGACGTGTCAATATGTGCGTAATCTTTCATAGGTCACTCTCAATTCTAGAGATGCGATTGCAGGCCAGTGTTGCGGTACTGCTGCCCATCTTTACATTGCAGTAGCCAGCAGATTGAGCAGCTACAAGGTCTGCGTATTGCTCGTTCATGTTGACTGCGTAAAGTGCAGCGAATAGCGCAATAACACCTAGTACAGCTTCGAGTACAATTTTCATTATTCAGCTCTCATTTCTGCGCGTTTTTGTACGCCATCAAGCAGCATCTGAAAGTAGGATTTAGCGAATGCTTCAAATGAGCCAGTTTCATATTTAAGTGCCAGTGTTGCAGCTCGTAGTGTTTCTTGCATTTCATCTGCATCAACACAATCTTCATCCATAAGAATGTCAACAAGCATCACTGAATCATCAAGGTACTGATCTTTGAGTTCTTCAATATCACTGGTTAAGTCGCGTGTTTTACGGTCATATAGACGGTCATAAAACCCATCTGCAATTTGTGCTACCTGTTTAAGTGTCTGCATGGCTATATCCTTAAAAATTTACTGTACCGATTAAGAGGACTTACATTGCTGCATCTGCGCGCCTCTGTTGGAGATGTTTTCACATCAATCTTTGTCTAACTAATGTCGTACTAGGCTGCTTCCGCTTAACCGTTCCAATTTTCTTCATTACATTTTGTTTCGACTTGTTGCTATCTTAGCACACTAAGAATAAAAGGCAAGCATTATTTTAGTTTACTAAGAAAATATTTTAGTTATTGTTATTACAGGCGTAAAAAAACCAGCCGAAGCTGGTTATTTAAATATTAGTTAATGTTTGAATTAATAAGAACAGCGAGAGGTGCAGAATTGATACTGATAGCCTTTTGTTGTGCAATCGTTTACACAAGCATAGTCAATTTGCTTTATTGGCTGTATTTGTTGTGTTGGTTGATATATTTGCTGCTGGTCATTAAATGAGCACTTAGATGTGCAAAATTGATATTGATAACCTTTATTTGTGCAATCATTAACACAAGCATAATCTGTTTGAGCATAAGAAAAAATAGGCAATAACAAAATAACTAATAATAATTTTTTCATAATTAAAAATCCTCACTATTCCATACTTTAAGAACACGCCCGAATACTTCAAAATCCATATCTTTAGTAATAGTCCAGCTTTCATATTCTTTATTTGTGCTGATTGCCCTTATCCCATCTCCAGGTATTCTTTGCAATCTTTTAATAAAACCTTCGTTACCTACACGAAAGAAATATACACCATCAAAATCTAAACTCCTAACGCCAGTATCTATTAACAATGGGTCACCAGAGTTAAACATACCACGCATTGAATCACCAAACCCAGTTACAACGGCCAAATTTTCTTTTCCACTGTTAGCTGGTACGTTCTTATTAATCCATTCTGCATTTACTTTAAAACCTGTTATTTGTCCTGGCTGATCTCTTAGCAAAATACCTGTCCCCATAGCTCCACGCACATCTATGTATTCTCTTATTGTAAAGTCGTCAGAAGATTGAGCGTTATTGTTATTGGATTGAATTTCCTTTTTACCTAACCCTGTTGCTAACCAGTTAGGATTTACGCTTAAAATTTTAGATGCTTTTAATAAATTTTCCCCTTTCAGCGTGTGAGTTTCGCCATTAAACCAATGAGTAATTGCGCCAGAGCTTAAACCGCAACCTTTCCATAGATCAGTCTTGTTTAAATTAGCGTCTTGCATTGCCTCAAGTAGGCGTTCTTTTAGTGTAGTCATAAAGTAAATCATATATTCAATCAATCTTACCTTACTAAAATAGTGCTTGCATATTTCTCTTAGTGTGCTAAGATATACATATGGATCAATTAAACACAAAACAAGAAGAAGCAAATCGCATCATTGATGCGATGGGCGGAACTTCAAAAGTATCTAAATTATTCGGGTTAACCACTGGTGCTGTCAGTCAATGGCGTACTGAAGGAATACCTGATTCACGTTTATTTAGTATCAAGCTGATGCGAAAAGATTTGTTTAAAAAATAACAATATCCACAACATTATACCGTTGTGATTTTTTTACAACTTTATCAACTGGTTATTTAACGGGTTATTTGATTGGAGTTACTTATGAATAGGGAACTACGACTAATCGGATGTGTTGATAACGATATTTGTTTTGTGCAGGAAAACGCAATAGCACAGTGCAAAACGTATAGACAGGCAGTCCGTCTGTCATGGGATTTGCGTAAGAACAAAGGAATGACATTAAGAACACTGGCAGAGATCATAGGTGGTTATCCATCTCATATTTCTGACTATCTGGCTAAAGATGATAAGCCTACAAGACGCAATCTTAAAGCGGAATATTTGCATACATGGTCTTTAGCTGTAGGTAATTACTGTGTACAGCAATGGTTGGCCAAACAAGACCGGCTTACATATTTAGAAGAGATACAAGCGCAAAGGAATGCAGCATGAAGCCAATGACTAAAGCATTAAAACTAGCCAGAAAAATACCATCTGGCGCAAAGACTAAAGCTAAATGCAAAGCGGTTCATGCTTGGGTTAAAGCTATTAAGGAAATGCTGAATGGCTAATGTAATTGCTTTAACTGCTGAACAGCCATTAGCAGAATATAACGGTAAACCTGAAATTGATGACGGTCATACCAAGATAGCTAATGAATTGCTTGATGCAATCATCGGTCATGAATTTTCAAAACGTCAATTAAAGATTCTTTTATTCATTATGCGTAAAACTTATGGCTGGAATAAATCAGAAGATGATATTTCCCGCTCACAAATTACAGAGGCAACAGGTTTATTAAATCCTCATGTGACTACTTCATTACAAGAATTGCAAGCTGAAAATGTGATTATTATCACTCAAGGGAATCACGCAAAACGTTACAAAATTAACAAATATTATGACCAATGGCGTGTTACCAATTTGGTAACTATTACCAAAACAGTACCACTTACTGAAACGGTAACTATTACTGAAACGGTAACTGACCGTTACCAAAACGGTAATTTTTCGTTACCAAAACAGTACCCACAAAAGACAACTCCAAAAGACAATACAAAAGACAGTGAAAATGCTGACGCAAATTTTGACGCATTTTGGTCTGCTTACCCTAAAAAGGTAGATAAGAAAAAAGCTCTTTCTGCATGGAATAAAAGCAAGCCAAAAACCGAGGATGTTATGGCTGCGCTCGAATGGCAAAAAAAATCAAAATCATGGATTGAAGGGTTTATCCCAAATCCAACAACTTACATCAATGGTGAAAGGTGGAATGACGAGCCTGCATCATCAGATAAAAAACAATCATCAAAAATATCAAATGAATTCTTGAATGGAATGGAAGTGATATGAGCGTGCAAGTTTTATTAAACCGTTTGACGAAAGTTAAAAAGACAGGGGCTGATTCATGGAGGGCATGCTGTCCTTCTCATGGAAGCACAAAGCAAAGTCTGGCGATTCGTGATGATAACGGAAAGGTACTAATTCACTGCTTTGCAGAAGGTTGTGGAATTGATGCCGTACTCGGTGCTGTTGGATTAGATATGAACGATGTGATGCCTAAATTGCTAGGTGAGCATAAGCCAGTTAAAAAACCGTTCTATGCAGGGGATGTGCTTCAAATATCAGCAGATGAAACATTGATTGCTTACATGATTGTTAAAAAAATGCTGGATAAGACTGTAACTGTAAACGATATGCAAAGACTACTGAAATGTGCAAGCCGTTTGCGTCATGCATCAGAAGTAGCGAATAAGGGGATATAGCATGAATGAAAGATTAGAAGCGTTTGATGAAAGCGCAGAAAAAGCGCAAGTGGTAAACATCAGAGGTCATGAACAGCCACATCCTGATGACGCATATCTTGATGCTCTGATGATGACTAGCAAGGTTAATTTTGCTGACTATGCAGTTCATCGTGAAAGTGATAAAGATAACATCAAGGACACAAAATCCTACTTTGATGAATTGAAATTGCTGCTTGACCCTAATCAGCCTGTTGCAGGTTCAACACTACCCTGGACAAAGACACATGAAAATCTGAGATTCCGTGATGGCGAGGTCACTATGTGGCACGGGTACAGTGGTCATAAAAAATCTATGGTGCTTGGGTATGTATCGCTAGGTTTTATCCAGCAGAACGCTCCAGTATGCATTGCAAGTATGGAAATGAAGCCAGTTAAGACACTTGCTCGTATGTTGAAACAGGCAACAGGAACTACTAAGCCAACAGAGTATGCGCTTGAAAAGTTTATTGACTTTGCATCTAACAAATTATGGATGTATGACCGTCAAGGCACTATCACTCCTGAAACTCTATTTGGTGTCATTTATTACGCAGCAGACCAGCTTAAATGCAAGCATTTCATTATTGATAGCCTTATGCGTGTCGTACCTGATGAAGACGATTACAACGCACAAAAGAACTTTGTTATAAGGCTTTGTGACATTGCGCTTGAAACAGGTATTCACATTCACATGGTTCACCATAACCGCAAGGGTGATGAATCAAAAGCAGCAGGTTCACAAGGCGCAAAGGGAACTGGCGCAATCAAAGACAACGTACATAACGCAATCGAGGTATGGACTAAATACAAAGACCTGAAAGCGCGTGAGAAAGCAGAGGACTTTGAAACACCTGACACATACATCCTTTGCACAAAACAGCGCGAGGGTGAATGGGAAGGCGCAATCGGTCTTTACTTTGACGAATTAAGTCTGCAATTCAGAGGCGGCAAAGATGGAAGGGTGCGCTCATGGATACGCTAGACGAGGTACGCCAGCTATGGAAAGAGTTTTGGTTGAATAACTCATTCGGTGCTGGCATGGCAATTATTGAAAATGGTGAGGTAATTAAAAGCCATGGCAGAAATACCAACACAGATCACTTAAAAGAAATGCCAGACAGCATTGTATTTGCAAAGAAAGGTAAGTTGCATGGCTAAGTGTCCTACATGCGGCAGAGAAAAACCAAAGACTAATGAGCAGCGCAATAAATTCCATGCGATGTGCAGAGAGTTGGGAAAGTTTATTGGTGAAACGCCAGGAAAGATTAAAGCAGCAATCAAGGAAGATTTTTTCGGTATTGAAGAATACAAAATCGGTAATAAGTGGTACCGGAATGTGAGACCAAGCGAGCAGGCAGAGCGTGAAGAATATGCAGAGCTAATCACATATACGCATCAATGGGCGGCTGAAAATATTGGATATGTATTTGAGGGGGAAGCATGAAAGGTAGGCAGTGGACAAAAGAAGAAAACGACATGATGCACGCTTTCTATCCTGACAACACGATGGAAACAATGAAAGCCATGCTAGGCCGTAGCGAATCATCAATCTATGGGCATGCTGATTTGTTAGGAATTAGTAAAAGCAAAGAATACCTGGACAGCCCAAAGGCTTGCAGGCTTCGCAGAGGCGACAACATAGGCAAAGCCTATAGGTTTCCCAAAGGACATGTCCCAGTAAACAAAGGCGTTAAAGGCATCAATTACGAAGGCATGAAACCAACGCAATTCAAGAAAGGCACAAAGCCGCCTAATCACAGGCCAGTAGGTTTTATCAGGTTATCTCGTGATGGATACTATGAAATGAAGATGGCAGAAGGCATGCAGCAATTTAAGCTACTGCATCGCGTGATATGGGAACGCTGTAACGGTGCAATTCCAAAAGGCCAGATATGTATCTTCATTGATGGCAATACAAGAAATTTAGAAGTAACCAATCTTGCGCTACTGACAAAGATGCAGAACATGAAGCGCAACAGCTTGCACAGCTTACCAAAAGAACTAGCAGAGTTAATTCAATTACGTGGTGCATTAAATCGTCAACTTAACAAAAGGAATCAACATGAACAGCCAACAGCTTAGAGAACACTTAGAGGCCGCATTAAAAGGATTGCAGGATGGAAGTATTGACATTGATAAAGCCAAAGCCATTGGCGATATATCACAGGTAGTTATTAATCTGGCGAAGGTAGAAGTTGATTTTGTACGTGCTAACGGTGGTGGTAAATCTAAATTCTTTGATGACAGCAAACAGATCACAAAAACACCTACTGGCACACTGACACGCGATGGCAATTCAACAATTCATAGGCTAGTTGGCTAATGTCAAAAATCCGCAAATCAGCACAAGGCGAGAATTGCACAGTACGCCTTCCTAATGTATGCAATGGCAATCCAGAAACTACCGTGCTGGCACATATCAATGGTGTTCGGTTCGGTCATGGAGTAGGGCGCAAAGTTTCAGATTTACATGGTGCTTACTGCTGCTCAAATTGCCATGACGCATTGGATGGAAGAACGCACACAAACTTTGATAAAGACTTTCTAAAACTTGCACATCTTGAAGCAGTAATAGAAACGCAAATTAAACTCATTAAAAATGGGCTAATCAATGAATAAAGCAATGGCAGACAACCTAAGAATAATTGCACGTTTATGTTCTTTAGGCACTGAGGCATGGGAAGCAGCAGAAGCAATAAATGCTACCTGCATGACTTCCAGAAGATACCTAAAGAACATGGTTAATGCAGGGATATTGCGATGTGAGCAAGTAAAAACAAATGTAAGGGGAAAACCATACAAAAGCGTGTGGTACTCAATTAAAACGGAACTGACAGACAATGAAATTACATTACTGCTATCTATGCTCAGTAAATCCAATAAAGATCATAAAGAACGTTTTAGGATTAAAGCAGATGAATTGTTAAAGGCGCAAGGAATGAACTATTCAGCGCAGTTTCAAAAAGAGTTAAGACAGCAAGAGCAACAAGGCATCTATAGACTAAACACAAATCCTAGCAATTACTTTATCAAGAAGATAAAAGAATCAAACAAGCAAGATTCAAAAGAAAAGAAATCACCTAAGAACTACGCTGGTACATCAGCAGGGATGGTGTGGTAATGATTATCGGCATAGACCCAGATTTAACCAAAAGCGGAATAGCTTGCCTGCATTGCGATACTAAGCGTATTGAATATTCATGTTTAGACTTTGTATCTACATTGAAGTTTATACGCATGAATCAACCCATCATCAAGCGTGTGTATATCGAGGCCGGCTGGTTCAATAAGAAATCAAGCTATCACGGCTCACCTAACATGAGCACGGCAGCTCGCATTGGTAAGAACGTAGGCGAGAATCACGCCACTGGAAAGCTACTGGCACAGTGCATAGAGGCCGAACAAATAAAGGTGATACTTGTGAAGCCAACTAAAAAGAAACTCAATGCAGAGCAGTTCCAAAAGATGACAGGCATACATACACGAACTAATCAGGAACATCGTGATGCGGTCATGCTGATATGGGGAATGGAGTAACCATGCTCAAAGCTAAATCTTTTGAATGCAGACAACCAACACTAACAAACGAGCAGGAAAGGTTCAGGATGAAGCAGAAAGCATGGAATGATGACAGGACACTTGTACTCACGAAAGAGCAGCAGGCAAATCTAGGTAAAGATGACTTTGAAACAGTATGCAATATCGCAAATAGAATCTATGGCAAGGGGGCAAAATGATTACTTTAGAACGTCTTGACTGGCTGCTGGGTAACTGGGCAGATTACATGAAGCAACCATCATCTAAGCTGGGCTATCCTTCAAAAAGCTTATGCCTTGCTACAGGTGGCGGTAGTAGCGATGATGAATTTGAAATACTTTGCGATGAAGTAGATACTAAATGCGCTCAAGCTATGGACAGCATCATAGACAGCATCAGCCAGCCACAGAGGACATCAATCAATCATGTATGGCTAAAGGTATCACATCACTATCCAACGCAGGCTATGGACTACGAAGAAGCGATAGAAAGCATATTGAGATTGGCTAATAAGAGGGGATTGCAATAATTAACAAAAATATACAATATATTGATTAAAATGTATTGACATGAACAATATATAGGTTTATCGTACTTATCAGGGCAGAGTTGCGCCCATAGGAAATAGTAGTGCAAATTCTGTTTAATAGGCTCACATCTAGTTATGTGGGCTTTTTTTTCGTCTAAGAATCCGCTATTGCGGTATTTATGCCCACAGAGGCATTGTGTTTGCAGACCACAATAAAAACTGCGCTAACTCCACTGTGGTACGCAGCCACATAAAATAAATTTTGGACTGACCTATCCTAATGCGCGAATCGGGTTCGCTTTTGACAGCCGAGCGCCTGAGCTTTTAGCGGCAAGGGATAAACAGGAAAACAGTCAATGACAGCCAGAAATGGTGAATAAGCGATTCGCACCCGTAAGGTGGTCCTGATAAATAAAGCAGCTAACATTCATGTGAGGATTGGACGTTCTCATGTGTACGCCTACAGTCAAATTGAACTTCCCTACATGGGTATCCATAATAAGGTCAAAGACTGTGGGCTGTCATTGTTCGTCTGTATTGATAAGTTTTACTTATGGATAGATGAATTATGATAAGTAATACCACGATTGGCTAAACAATCGCTGCGAGCCTACGCTAGGGGGTGGTATATGCCTAGCACCTACAAGTAATAAACAACAATTATTACATTTAAGTATTCATCCGACTGTACGCGGTCATCATGGATGATAGCCATCAACAGGAAGCTAGGCCAGCTTCACCTAGTCAGAGCTGCTAGGGTGGCGTAAAGCTCTTATCTATTCAGGTGACACTATGGAAGACAACACAGCAACCAATGAAATAACTGGTGACCGTATCGCAACAAAGCGTAGTAAGACCTATGCAGACAATTATGACAAGATTGATTTTAGCGTAAAGCTAGACACAGACCACTTCAATCATCTACTGAAAGATGACCAACTCGGATTTAACAAAACAGACTGAGATGCTCTCAGGTCGCTCTATATGAGCAGGTAAGGAATCAACATGGCAGTATCTGATAACAATTTGAATGATAAAAATAAAAGCACTGGGTATGCCGATAAGCGCAGGAATGAGAAAAAGGCTGCTTTACGTGAGTTCATTCAAGGTCAAAGATATATCCAGGCTATCAATGAAGACTTAGATAGAGTTGATATTACTAATGAAGAATTGCCAGTAATCAAGTTCAAGACAGAAACACGTTTAAAGCTACTGAACAAAGTATTGCCTGACCTGAAAGCTATTGAGCATTCCGGTGAAGATGGTGAAGGCATTAAACTGATTCATGTAATTGAGCGTCAAATTGTCAAAGCTAACACTACAAACGCCTGAAGTCTTTGCGCCATTACTAAAGCCAGCACGTTATAAAGGTGCTTACGGTGGGCGAGGTTCAGGCAAGTCACATTTCTTTGCTGATTCATGGCTAGATGAAAGCCTGAGAGAGAAATTAGACTTTGTATGCTTACGTGAAACATTGAAGTCACTAGAGTTTTCAGTTAAGAAACTGCTAGAGAGCAAGATACAAACACACAACGCTGGCTATTACTTCACAGTGCAGGATAGACGGATTATATCAAAGCATGGCGGTGTCACTATCTTTGAAGGTATGCAGAACCATACCAGTGAATCAATCAAGTCACTTGAAGGCTTTGACCGTGCATGGTTCGAGGAAGCGCAGAACGCCAGTGACAAGACATTAACGCTATTAAGGCCAACGATTCGTAAGGCTGGCAGTGAGATGTGGTTCGGCTGGAATCCTGACCTTGCTACTGACCCTATCGAGCAACTATTACGCTGTGATGTGCCACCTAGCGATTCAATTGTGGTGAAGGCTAATTACACAGATAATCCATTCTTGCCTAAAGAACTATTGGATGAAATGGAATATGACCGGCTGCGTGACCCTGACAAATACGCGCATGTATGGCTAGGTGAGTACAGGCGCAACAGTGAATCGAGAGTGTTCCGCAACTGGATAGTAGAAGAATTTGAAGTAGACCCTTCTGCTGTGATTAGGCAAGGCGCTGACTGGGGATTTGCGATTGACCCAACTGTACTTATTCAGTGTTACATCATAGGCCGCAAGCTTTATATCCCATACGAAGCATTTAAAGTGGGCTGTGACATTACAGACACGCCTGAATTGTTCCTGAGTTTGCCGGATGCTGAAAAGTGGAACATCACGGCTGACAGTTCACGGCCTGAAACCATCAGCCACATGGCTAAAAATGGATTTAAGATAAGACCGGCGGTTAAAGGCTCTGGCAGCGTAGAAGATGGCATCGAGTGGCTCAAGTCATTTGACATTATCGTGCATCCTCGCTGTAAGCATACGATTGACGAGCTAACACTGTATAGCTTCAAGACTGACCCATTGACAGGCTCTGTCATCCCAGTATTGGAAGATAAGAATAATCACGTTATAGATGCATTACGCTATGCCTGTGAAGGTGCTAGACGTGCAAAACCTAAGATAGAAAAAGAAAACAAGGCAGACGTACACAATATGCATCATGACTTGGGATGGATGGGTTAATGAATCTAGGCAATAGAGTTCTAGGCTATGCAACATGCAAGCTATTAGTCAGCCAAGCTATCCCTAATATGCGACTGATTGAGATTAACTCTCTGCATACCAATGAGCATCACCGGCGCAAAGGCTGGGCAACTAAGTTACTGAACAAGATATGCGATGAAGCTGATGATGTAGGTGTTGGCTTATTGCTGATGCCTGACACGGAAGAATTAAAGACATGGTACACAAAACACGGCTTTCTAACCTTACAGGAGAAGCCAGTTATTTTAATGGCTAGACCGCCTAAGGGAAAATTTGAGTGAAAGACGAAAAACCAACAACGCCTAGCGAGATAGTAGCCGAGGCTAAAAAGCGTTTTGAGCGTGCTAAACAGGCTTACAGCTCATCACGTCTGTTAGCCGTTGAAGACACACGTTTTGCGATGGGTGACAGTGACAATGGCTGGCAATGGCCTGAGGATATACGCAGCACTCGTAAGCTGGATAAGCGAGTATGCCTGACTGTGAACATGACCGCGCAGCATTGCAACCAGATCATCAACAATATCCGTCAGAACAGGCCAGCAGTTAAGGTTTCACCGGCTGATGATAGGGCTGACAAGAAAACAGCAGAAATACTATCAGGCTTGATTCGTAACATTCAGGTATCAAGTGCCAGCGATGACGCACATGACACGGCAGCAGAACATTCTGTATATGGCGGTGAAGGTTACTGGCGCATTATTACCGAGTACGAAAGCCCAACGAGTTTTAACCAGGTAATCACTATCAAAGCTTGCCCTAATCCTAACCTAGTTTACATTGACCCTGACTGTAAAGAGCTGGACAAGTCAGATGCTGAATGGGGTTTTGTGTTTGAGGATATTAGCAAAGAACAGGCCAAGCGTGAGCACCCAGAGATTGACCCTGCATCATGGGGCGATGAAAGTAAAAAGAACGAGTGGGAGAAAGACGAGACATTCAGGCGTGCAGAGTATTTCTATTGCACGTATGAAAAAGATACTGCCTGCCTGCTTTCTGATGGATCAACCGTTCTAAAGTCTAAGCTGCAAGGTAACGAAATAATCGTTAAAGAGCGTGAGACACAAGTAAAAAAGTGGAAATGGTGCAAGCTGGTTGGTGGGCATGATGCCCCGATTGATGAGACTGACTGGCTGGGTGATTATCTGCCTATCGTGTCAGTGGTAGGTAAAGAGGTCAACGTCAACGGTGATATTGTACGCAAGGGCATCGTACGTGATTTAAAAGACCCAGCGCGTATGGTGAACTTCTCATACTCTGAGACAGTGCAAACCCTAGCCTTGCAGAATAAAGTGCCTTATATGGCCTCTGCTGAAGCGATAGAGGGCTATGAGACGATATGGGGCGCAGCAAATAACGAGACACGCGCTTATTTACCGTATAACGCCTTTGATGAATCAGGCAATCCATTGCCAAGGCCAGAGCGTCAAGCGCCTGCTGTGATGCCTGCTGCACAGGTTCAACTGTTGCAGCTATCTACCGAGCAGATGCGAGCAGCATCAGGCCAGCAGAATGCTAACTTTGGCATCAAGTCTGAGGCATCCAGCGGCGTAGGCATTCAACGCTTAAAAGTACAGGGTGAAACTGCAACATTTCACTTCCCTGATAACCTGGCGCGCGCTTTACGCTATGAGGCTAAAGTCCTGATTGACCTGATACAGAAGTATTACGACACACAGCGCGTAGTGCGTATCTTGGGATTGGATGGACAGGAACAGAATGCTGTATTGAACCCTGAGATGGAGCAGCCACATCAGGAAATGGAAGATGAAGCTGGTGAGATTAAACAGATATTTAATCCGCAAGTAGGCCGTTATGACGTGGTGATTGATACTGGCCCTAGCTATCAGACACAAAGACAAGAAGCCTTTGCATCATTGACCGAGTTAGCCAGCCGCAACCCTGCATTTATGCAGATAGCCGGTGACATTATCATGAGAGCTGCCGACTTCCCAATGGCTGACAAGTTAGCTGAACGCCTAACTAAAGCATTACCGCCTAACCTGCAAGAGCAGAAGGGCGCTCAAGTGCCGCCAGAGGTACAGCAGCAGTTAAGCCATGCAGAGCAAGTCATGCAGGAAATGGATGCTCAGATCCAGCAGCTTAACCAAGATAAAGCACAGCTAGAGCAGGAACGTAATGCCAAATTACTGGAAGTTAAAGCCAGTGCTGAAAGTGCAGAACGTGATGCAGAGCTTAAACGTGAAAGCGAAGAGAATAAATACGCAGTAGAAGCATTCAAGGCTGAGACAGAGCGTATGAATGTATTGCAGAACGCTATCACACCTGAACAAGTGCAAGCATTAGTCATGCAGACCATACAAGACATGATGAACGCGCCACCGCTTGAGCAGGAACTAAACGAACCGCCCATTATTGAGCAACAAGAACAGCCACCTGAGGGTGGTTTTTTTACGCCTGAAGGAAATGAACAATGAACCCATCCCAAACCTACGGCACGCCAACTCCTGCCGCATCTGTCACGGTAGCCTATACAGGCACAGCAGGAACGACAGCAGCTATGCCAGCAGGCACAAATGCCGTGCGTGTGTTTAGCACTACTGATTGCTTTATCGAGATCGGCGTGAATCCTACTGCGGTTGCTAATACAGGATTGTATTTGCCTGCGTTTGTGGCTGAGTATTTCCAAGTAGGTGCTGGTGTCAAGGTTTCAGCCATTCAGGTTGCATCTGGTGGCACTCTTTACGTTACGCCATTTGCATAATGATAGTTAATGCAGGATTACGCAGGAGTGTGGGCAGCATCTTCACTCGTGGGCGCAAGTTTTATGCTGACTTTACATCTGGCATCCTAGACCCACGAATCAACTTCTCACGCACCTCTAACGCCACAGTAACTAACAGTGCAGGGTTGATTACCTATGCTCCGCACAACTTACTGACTTATAGTGAGCAGTTTGATAATGCTGCATGGGGAAAAGGTGCTACAACGATTGCAGCAAATTCAATTACCGCTCCTAATGGAACTAGTACAGCAGATAAATTGGTTGAAAGTGCTACAAATGCTCAGCATTCCATTAATGGTAATGTCACTGTAGCATTAGGCGATAAATTAGTTTTTTCTGTTTATGCTAAAGCTGCCGAAAGAGTTAGATTTACAATGCGCTTTGGTTCTGTTGCCCCCACTAATCGAGCAACATTTGATTTAAGCACCGGAACAGTTGTAGACGATTTAGGAGCTAGTCCAACTATTACAGCAATAGGTGGTGGATGGTATAGATGCTCTATTTCAGCAACTACAACAGGGGCTGGTACCCAAACTCCAACCATATATTTAAATACGGCTTCAGGAACTGGGACAGAAACATATTTAGGTGATGGTACTTCAGGGCTTTATCTTTGGGGTGCTCAAGAGGAAATCGGCACAACTGCAACCACCTACAACTCCACCACAGTGCGAAACCTTCTAGGTTTCTCAGAACTGTTCGACAACGCCGCATGGACTAAATCCAATAGCTTTGTGCAGACGAATTTGCTGACTTACTCGGAAGATTTTAGCAATGCAACTTGGGGTAAAACAGATATAACTGTAACAGCTAATGATATTTTAGCTCCTAATGGATATCAAACAGCAGATAAATTAGCCGTAACAGGGGCTCCTACATTTATAGAGCTACGGAGTCCTAGTATAACTAAAGCTGCTTCAGCTACTTCTTATACAATATCTATCTATCTAAAAGCAGGTACTTTAACTAATACCACAAATTTAAGATTTAGAGATACAGCTTCAGTAGCAAATAGAGTGGATGTATTTTTTAATCCAGTTACTTTTGCAATAAGTTCTACAACAGGATTTGGTACTTTTTCAGTTATAAATAATGCTACGGCTACATTAGTATCTGATGAATGGTACAGAATATCATTTTCTGTATTAACTAGTACTGAAACAGGAGTCCAATTTGGATTTGTTACTTCGGCATCTCCAACGGGTTACTTCTACATCTGGGGCGCACAACTCGTACAAGGTTCAGTAGCAGGTGACTATCGCCGTACCGATTCCGCAGCATTACCTATCTATTACCCTAACCATAATGGTGTAGTGTGTGCTGAGAAGTTGGTAGAGAATACTACTAACTCTACACATCAATTATCAGTATCAACTACTACTGGATTAGCTGGATGCACTTACGTTGCTTCAATTTATGCAAAAGCAGCCGAACGTACTAAGGTAAGGTTAATTAACTCTGACAATGCAACTGGTGGTGCTACAGCAATATTTGATTTAAGTGCTGGTACAGTTACATATGAGGGAGTTACAGGAAATTACTCAGCAGGAAGTGCTAGCATTAAATCAGATGGTAATGGTTATTATAGATGCTATGTTTCAGCTACTAAAAGTGCTGCTGGCAATACTAATAATACTTTTGTTGCTCAACTTTATACTACTACAAATGCTTACGCAGGTGACGGCACATCAGGCATCTACATCTGGGGTGCTCAACTATCGGATTCAGCCTCACTAGACACATACGTGTTAAATGCCGCCGCTGCACCATCTGCCGCTGCTTATTACGGTGCTAGATTTGACTATGACCCTGTTACCTTACAGCCTAAAGGGTTGTTGATAGAGGAGCAGCGTGCAAACCTTGTACTGAACTCAACCATTGACGGTGCTAACCTAGCCACTCAAAACGTTACAGTAACAGCGCAAGCCTACACATTGTCATTCTACGGCACAGGTCAGATTGTACTGTCAGGTACAGCAACGGCTACGGTCACAGGCACTGGCGCATATCCTTCACGTAAGACACTGACATTCACTCCGACAGCAGGCACATTAACGCTGACTGTTACAGGTACAGTGCAATACGCGCAACTAGAAGCAGGTTCATTCGCTACTAGCTATATCCCTACAGGTGCAAGTCAAGTAACACGCACGGCTGATGTGGCTACTATACAGGGGAGTAATTTCTATAGTTGGTTCGGCACAAATGAAGCAA
>Ga0208115_1000060_pt1 | contig 34308 bp, 52 predicted proteins | sample LakWasMeta4_LOW4_2_FD_183856 | JGI IMG/M metagenome (GOLD analysis project Ga0208115, IMG submission 183856) | Freshwater sediment methanotrophic microbial communities from Lake Washington under simulated oxygen tension - Sediment Metagenome... | ecosystem: Environmental > Aquatic > Freshwater >...
GTACTCCGGCTTTAGGTACTTTTGCCCTAAATCCAATTGTAAAAGTTTTTCCAATATATTTTACAATATTATATCCTTCAATTTTTGTAAGATTCAAAAAATAATCACCATTCGCTATAGATGCATCGGCAACGGTGACATTTCCTTTTCTTGCGTATGTACCCGTAAGACTTCCTGCTACCCGTGTAACATCAACCCACGCAGATGATACATAGGAGGATAGCCATCCGTCAAAATCATACGCTCCATTTGCAACGTGTGTAAATGATGATAGATACTGTGCAACTGAAAAATCTCCATTAATAATATCATTTTCAACAGTTTCAAAATAATCTGGTATAAATGGTATAGAATGGCTATTAACAGTTAATATGCCAATTTCAATAACTGATATACCGCTGTCTAAAATACCCGAGTCTGGAATTATAGTTACATCTGTTACAGCCGAATAAACTGATGATTCAATTACGCCGTATACAGTTCCACCCGTATTTGTTGTTTTTATCCGCCTGCCAACTTGATAAACTGCTGTCTGATCTCCTGATACAGAAAAAGTTTTTGTATCTACAAATATTGGAGTATCAGCTAAAATAGCCCATTGAGTACCAGAGCTGCTGCTGCTAGATGAGCTACCCGATATATTATCTTCAGTGAATATTGGTGATACAGGTGGGTCGCTGTCTGTTGATGGAGCAAGTACGAATTTATAAAGCTCTCCGCTTTCTAGCCATATTCCGTAAGGCGTTCGACCGGCACTATTTAATATAATAGGATTAGAATTAGCAGTTCCTCCGGTAGAATCTGTATACGTATTCTTTTTTGTTGTCGATCCTGCATCATAAATAAAAAGCTTTCCTCCTGAATATGGTACTCCGTTTACATCTTCAAACTGTTGTCTGGGACTTGGTGCTATGTTGAATGTCATTTCTTTGTTTCCGTTTCTGATGTCATCAGTCCGCGCAAGGCTGCTCGCCCTGCTTTATCGTTAAAATTCATTTGCCCTAGTCCATATTTTTTCATAAGTTCCGCTGCGTATTTTGGATCAAGCTCCGCTTTTGTAAATATTTTAGATAATGCCAAGCTATTATCTCTCGATATTTTGCCAAGCATCACAGGAGATAATAAGTTTCCTGCTAAATTAGCCGATCCTTTTATCCCTCGCCCCAATATTCCAGGATTATCTCCTAATCCAGCGGCCATAATATCGTTAAAAATCGCATCTTTAACACTTAAGTTTTGCGCTGTACTTGATCCAGTCATCATCCCTAAGTTACTTCGAGATTGTAATTTGGAATGCTCTATTGCATTTTTAAATGCTCTTTGTTGTGCGGGCGATGTACCTTTCAAAATCTTTAAATTATTGAGTGCATTTTCAAGTTTATTCGCTGCAATCGGGAAAACTTGCTCTTGTCCATTGGCATTAGATATTAAAGGATTGCTCATTCTTGCTGTTCTTGCAAGTTTATTTCCAATCTCTATATTAGTTTGTCTTCCAATACTTTTTGCTTGAGATTTTATATATCTTTTAAATTCTGGTTCAGTTGCTGTTAAAGCATCAGATAATGCTGATTTTGTTTTTTCAAGAGCGCTTGCCGATCTCTTTATTGACTCAAGCACGGGATCATTAAAAGCATTACCTCTAAGAGTTTCATCCAAGTTTTGCTTAAAGTTGTATACAGCATTAAATTTTGGATTTGTCCCTAAAGAATTTAAGTCATTAAGTAAGTAATTAAGCCCATCCGTTACACTCTTTTTACCCTCATGCCTTGCTAGGGCTCCCTCAATTGTTGCTCTTACATTATCAATCGATACTGGCAAGTTCCTATTTCGCATAGGCTCAGCAATATTTTGAACTTTGGCAAATCCTGCCTGCTTCAAAGCATTAAGCTTTTCTTCACTTCCAGCTGCTTTTTTTACGTAATCAACAAGTGATTTTGCATTATCAAATTTCCTAGCTCCAAGCATAGATAAAGAATCAACATCAAGGCCTGTCTGGCGCATGATTGTTGATATTCCTGGATTTCCTGCTATCTCGGATGCTGAAGGGGTGTATCCTTTTATTGGATTTGATATTGTTGGGACTTTTCCAGTTGCAAGATTTTCAATTATTTGTGGGCTTTCAATTCCTGATGCCCTATTTAGAGTTCGCCCTGCTACTCCCTCAAGCCCTGCGCCAACTGCTGATTTGCCAGCTCTACTTGCTGTTCGAGCAGCCGCATTAAGGATACCGATACCAGCTCCAGATGCTACATTTCCTAATACATCTGCTGCTATTTGCTGATTTGGTGATGCCCCAACATCTTTAGCAATTCCGCTAGCAGTTTTACCGGCAATAATTCCAGCTATTGAAGTTATAGGATTATTTCCACCAAGCGCTGCGCCTCCAGCTCTAATAGCTGCATTGCCGAATTTTGCCATACCAAACGATGGGATTACATACTCGCCAATAGCTTTTGCAGCCGGGTATGTAATTGTATCGGTGCTTGTTGGTTTGTCAAGTCCAGCAATATCAGATAATTTTTCACCAAATTTACTGGTATTAACGCTTGCTGGCGCAGCAAGTCCAGAGTCTAAAAATGGGTGCCTAAACCCTGTCTTACTCTCAATTCCTGCCGCTATTGCATTTGGTAGAGCCTGACTCATACCGTACAATTCTCCAGGCAATGAACTTGCACCCTCGACTAATCCCCTAGTTCCGACTGATAATTGATGCAATAATCCAGATCCAAAGCCTTCATTATCTTTTAGATTTTTATCCTGCTGATTCTGCTTCATTGCTACAAATTCTTCAAAGGTTGGCTTTTTAGCGGCTGTACTTGCAGGCGCTAATCCTGACTGTTTCATTGAAACAAATTCTTCAAAAGTTGGCTTGTATGGCTTTTCGCTTGCTTGTGCTTCGCTTATTGGATTCAATGATCCTAAAATTTTTGATACGTAATTTTTAGTTTCACTGTATCTTGGGATACCTCCAGCTTTATCGACTGCCCCAGGGCCGGCATTATAGGCGGCCAATGCAAGAGATTCATTTCCATTGTACCTATCAAGCATTGCTCCCAAATAATCATTAGCAAATCGTCTTTGCTCTTGTGGACTTCCATCGCGTAATGGACGTACACCAAATCCTGGATCTCTTGCTGTTCCAGGCATAACTTGAGCCAATCCGCGAGCGCCTTTTGAGCTTACAGCATTATTATTTCCTCCGCTCTCTTGCTGTATAAGTGCATTCAAAAGTTCTGGACGTACCCTAGCCATTATGGAGCTCCATACAATCTTATATACTCGTCCCGATATTCTTTTAGCTTATCAGGGTGAATATTATTTAGTGTGGATTTTTGAATCTCTGGCTCGATAGGGATATTATTGGCTTTACTTATCCTTGATATTTGATCTTGTGCTAATTTTTTACCCCTATTTAGCATATCAATATTTATTTTCCCAGTAGTTTTTATGGATTCGCTTGCATCACGCAACCACTCACCTTCCTTTTCACTTAATGCCCCTAGAGTAGTACCTCCCTGCTTGAGCGCTCCAATCATCTTTAATGATAATTCTGCGTAGCCTTTTTCAAGATTTGATAAGTTTTCTGCATCTTGTCCAGGTATTGCTTTTCTGATGTAAGATATTGGCGTACTACCTAATATTGGCCCTGTTTCAGTTTTACTTTGCAAATCTATAAGCCTATCAATATTTGATGTACTATCTTTTAAATTTGCAATCACTTCCTGCTTTGCTAGTGCATCTTCTTTAAGCTTTTTATCATAGTCATATTGCTGGCCAATTGTCATTTGCGGCGGCACCGATCTATTAAGAGCGCTTTGATCTTGTCCGCGCATCTGCACAGCTCTATTTAATTCATCATTTCTCTGCCTGTACCCTAGCGTAGTATCAAAGTTTTGTTGTAATCTCTGCTCTTTTTCCTGGAGATAAGCTTGCCTTGTTTCTGCCAATTTATCAGCATGTGTTTTTGCCTGATTTAAGACAAAAGATTGATTATTAGGATTGTACTGTTTTGGTATTTTTTCACTTGCTCCTGGTACAGTTTGCTCGACAATATCAATTGCATTATCCCAGGATGATTGATCTTTTGCAGCTCCTGTTACTTGTGCTAAGTAGCCGATTATTTTTAAACTATGATCAATAGCGCTTTCAACGTCGGAGTTTTCTTGATTTCTTCCAGCAATCGATTCTGGAGCAAATCCAGCTTGAGCAGCACCAGTTGAGTATTTTTTCCAGTCTATTTTTCCATCTGTCGTAACAGACCGCTTAACCAGACCTTCAAGCATATTTTTACGAGCTTGATCTTTTGTGTAGTCAGCCAATTTATTCCTTCCTGCCGATATCTCAAGCCTCTGACCCTCCATTTCAAATGGAGTTAAACCTTGATCTATCTTTATAGGGCGCAAATCATTATAAAATCCAGTATTTATAGCCATATCAATACCACTTATTATTGTTGATTAGTTGAGTATATCCGCTATTATATGGCGTAGCACTGCCCATATTATTTAAATATTGTTGTTGCTGATAATTTTGCAAGCCGCTTGTGAGTGCATTTCCTACGCCCTGGATACCGCTCGATACTGCATTTGCATTAGCTATTTGTCCCTGCGCTCTCGCTTGTGCAGAATCATTAGCTCCCTGTGCTCTTGCATTGCCTATAGCTTGTAAATTATTTCCGACAGTGCTACCGTAATTAGTTGCCGCATTAGCTAAGTTTGATCCAGTACCGTATTGGTATCCTGCTTGCTGGCCTGCGGCCTGTTGCCCTATCCCTGCCATAGCCGCTAGACGATTAAATGTATTTGTTCTATCTCCTGTCCAATTGTTTCTGGAATTTTGATATACGCTAGCCGCATTTGATCTATCATTGCCAAATCGATTATAAGCATTCATCAGCTCACCGCTCAAATTAGCACGATTAGCGCCAAATTGATTATATGCGGTATCTGTTCGACCGGCTAGATTAGCCCTATTAGCCCCAAATTGATTATAAGCATTCATGGCTTCATTGCTTAGATTTGATCTATTTGAGCCGAATCTATTAAATGCTGAAGTAAGGCTATTATTTAAATCGGCTCTATTTGCATTAAATGCTACCTGTGCATTATTTAAAGCATTACCTGCTTGTTGCTGAGTTGATTGGAATCGATTAAATGCATTGCCATATTCTTGCGATGCTTGATCACTATTATATTTTGCGATTGCTTTTAATGTTGCTCCGCTCAATAATCCACCACTAGCAGCGGCACTATTGTTTATACCTCTATTACCCTCGTCCAACCTAAATTGGTAGCCTGGATCAGCTTGATAGTCAGATAATTTAAACCCTCTCGCTAAATCTGCCTCATTAAATCCAGCTGCCCTTAGATAATTTGATCTATTAAAATCCCTTGATAGATCCCCTGTATTATGCCCACCGGCCTGTAAAAATGCCTCCTGATTAAAATCCTCTGTTAAAGCGCGAGGGCCTCTACCCATGGAGGCTAGCCAAGCAGATTGATCAAAATTTTTGATTAGCTCTCTTGGATCAATTCCTTGGGATTGCAACCATGCCGACTGATCAAAATTATCAGTTAATGCAGTTGGAGAGTTGCTTTGCGATGTCGAGATTACATTCAGTCGGCGATTAATATCTGATATTGGCAATCCTGTTGCAGCAGCCAATTGCTGTACCGATACGCCATTATCACGCATCGCTTTAGCTATTTCTGCATCGCTTGCTCCTTGATGATTTGCTAGCCAGCCTTTTATATCATCAGTGCTAAAATTATTATTTTGCTGATTATAATCATATGCAGATCTTCCTTGTGATTTTAGCCAAGCAGCTTGATCAAAATTTCTGGATAGATCTTGGGGCTCATTACCACCGCTTGTAGGATCATTTATATAATCTTGTGCCGAAAATCCACGGTATAAATCCCCTCCATTATCTCCTGCATAAGCATCTTGTGCAGTTTGTCCTGGATCATATGGACGAGCATTTGCCTCCATTACAGCCTGATTTGCTAATCTCTGCCGTTGCTCAATTTTAGATAGCTCTCCCGATAAATCTTTGCTAGCCTGATCCCATCCAACATTATTTTGATGCTGTTCAAATTTTGAATTAAAATCAGATCTGGCGTTATTTGCCGCTTGCTGTTCGGCCATTATTTTAGCCAATGTATTCGCGTCTGTACCACTTGCTGCTCTACCGGCAATGGCTCCATGAGAAGCTATAGGTGAATGAGTTAATGCCGTAAGCTGTCCCAGCGCTCCAGCTCCTACATTTGCGTATGGTTGCAATGTTGCTGTAGACTGCTGTAATCCTGATTTTAAAAATCCCTGGCTTTCATCGTATGCGCTTTTTGCAACCTCATTAGCCCTTATCATTGCGGCTTCTTGCTCTTTCGCCGCCTGATCTGCTGCTATTGCTTGAGTTTTTGCCGCACCTTTAGCCGCTTTGCCTTGCTGTGATGCTGATACCCCTTGAGCAATAGCTCCTGCTGCTGCTGCTGCTACCGCTACTGCCGCACCTGCCGATATCCCTGCTATATAAAGTGGACACCCGGTAAAAATCCACCAAAAAAACTTAAACAATCGCATTTTGAGCACCTAATAACCTTTTTTGATAATTCAATTCTTGCTTATTTCCGCCCATGCCTTGTATTTGCTCGGCAGGCAAAGCACTAAATATATTTACAATTTCGTGCAAATCTCTAGTATTTTTAGGATTTGGTATTACTCCATAAAATAAGCAATCTTCATGAGCATACCCGCTGTTTTTTATTCCAACTACATTTTTAAGGATACATGGAGCCTCAATTTCTCGGGTATGATCGCCCTCAACCAAGCGCATCCGGCCTTTAACCAAAAACCAAAAGCACTCAATTTTATAAATCGTACCAGTCAGTATTGTACCGGCAGGTACAAAAAATTCACGGCAATAAGTATTTAATTCTGTATTTTTATTATCGGTAAACTGATGATTTACAGGGCACTCTACAGGATCAATATTATCTATCATAAAATCCTCCATGATTTGTACGCGCTTAATCTGTATGGCTAGCTGCCGCCCAGCTCTAGCATTTTTTATCCGATCTTTGCGTAATAATTTTTTACTCATTATGGACTCTTAATATCAAACTACACCTCCGGTAGCATCTACCCAAATGGCTGAACCGCCTGTGTATGCTTTTACCCAAATAGGCTTATTCAGCGTAGTATCAAAATATGATTTCCCAATAAATAGATCTATAGTAGGCCTCTGTGCAGTGGATCCACTTGCATCAATACTTCCGGCCACTTTCCAAATCCTATCAAACCAGTTAGCCCATAATGGCGTAATATATTTATCATCCTGTAATGGCGGCTTTTCCACTTTACCCTCTATTTATATAAATTCCTGCTATAATACGTTTTACTGGATCTGAGATTGATATTTTAAATACCCAATCTCTTGCTATACCTAGCCTAGTCCATCTCGATCTAATTTTGTAATCTCCAATAGATCCCATATCAGAAAATCTCTCGCTACCCCAAGTGTGCCCATTATCTTTTGATATTTGCAGCATTGCTCTAGGAGTCACTCCCTGCCCTATTGTTGATCCTACTCCAGTTTCACAGTCCAATTGTAATTCATTTATCGTAAATCGCTCTAATTGTGTATCAATATGCCGTGTCGTTAGGCTGCTTCGGATAGCTTCACCATTGTCCGTATAATTATCTCCGTCTACAATGTATATATTGCCGGTATTATAATCGCTTGTTTTAATCGTGTTAAAATGTGTTACAGATATTTCTGATAAATGGCGTCCTGATCCTGTTTTTAACTCAGACCATAACTGAGTAGAGCCGTCATATAGCCATGACTTACCAATAGATGTAAAATTTATCTGATAAAATTGATGCCCATTGTATAGATAGCTAAGTCCTGTCGCATCTGCAACTCCGCGGTATGAGTTAAAAATAGCATCAATATCATTTGTTGATACTTTCTGTACCGAAAATCCGTTTAAAAAACAAACATGTACTTCTCCTTGCCTTGATTTCGCCAAAAACATTAGCGACCCATTAAATTCTGCAACGCTCCACCTAGCTGCAAGCCCTAAATCAGATGTGGCGCTGCTAATTCGTGAGTAAGGAAAGTCCAATGCTCCTGTATTGGCCCAATGCTCAATAGAGCTTTCGCCAAATAAAACCAACCTCCCCTGTAGAGCATGAATAGCAACTAATTTGTCTGGTGCATATTCTGTTGTAGCAAAATCTAACGCATTCCATATTTTGCCATCATAAGACGAGGAAAGATGGAACTCTCCTGTATCATGCTTATTTACAATGTAAAAACTGTCTGAAAAACAAACAACGTCTGAAAGCACAGCATCTGCATCCGTGACAGGAGCGAATAAGCCGCTTGCTACGACAAGAGTGTATCCTTTTGTGCCATCAGAAAAAAATATCTGAAATCCGTTATACGCAACACCCACTCTACCTGATGATGTGCTTAACGTACCCAATAATGTTGCCACTCCAGCATTGCTAATCCGATATAATTTATCAGTATGCACAGCGTATATAACTGACTCGATAACAATCATTGCTCTAACTGGAGTTGCACCTAATTGAGCAAATAATGTTAGACCTGGCGTACCATAGGCGATAGTTTGCGACCTATCGTCATTTTGCTCAAAAAAAATATTTACTCTTTCCTGTGCTGTAGCGTTCTCAGACCTAGACTTAACTCCTGAGCCAAATATTCGAATTTTTTTCATCGCGAAAGCCGTATAGCTTGTTGATTTTGCAAATTTCCAAAATATAATTGTATATGCTTCACTTTTTATCTATGTACTGGCTAGATAATGCTGTTCCTGCCAATATTGAAGCCAATATATTTTCGCTATTTTTCTTCTTTGGATCAAAAGCAGCAAAACGTGATCGTATTTGAGCAGGATTTTTTATTATATAAGCAGGGCCTATCTTATTACCGCCAGGAGTAGTATAATTATTCATCCGCAACGCATCTTTGCCCATATCCCATGCATTCAAAACAGCTCCTTGAACTTCATGATTCATCACTTCATCAGGTAGATCCATGCTTGCAGGGTAATCAAAACGATGCAGAAGTGGTAATACATTTTCACCCTGATAATTTCCTGTTAGACCGCGATTTTTGTTTGCAAAATACGCAAATTCATCAGCAATCTGAGGATTATCACCAAGCGATACCCCTAGTTGCCCAACCTTGCTCCCGCTGGTAGCTCCACCGTAATTTAAATCAAATTTATCTATATCTCTTGATGTGCCATGATACATTGGCATATCGCTAAATCCCATAGCCTTGGCTCTATCCAAGGCTGTATTATTTTTTGGTAATCCAAGGCCACCTTTTTCAATAGGCTTTGATGCGTTTGTTTGCGCTAATTTGTGCGCTTTGCTAAATGCTGTTTTCGGTAAAATCCTAGTAGGATCATTAATACCTAATGCTAATGCAATCATTTGTTGAGGATTGCTAAAATCTTCCTGCTTTGGCAAAGCATTATTTATATTTGATTTAAGCTGCTGAAAATCATTATTTATAGGCCTTCCTTTTTCGATTAATTGATTATAATCATGAAAATAAGGCTGTATAAGCTTTAATAATTCATTTTTTTTAATATCCATCGTTCCTATCATTGCGTGATAAGCATCAAGCAATTGATTTTTATTTGGTATTACGGATTTATCCATTACCAATCTCCTATAATTGGTAAATATCCGCGAGATCCATTCCCTCCTAAATCAAGTTTCTTTATTTTTACATTCATCCTCCTTATTACCATGCGAGCCTTATTTGCAAGAGCTGAAAGTCCAGGCCTGCTATCATTTGCTCCCATCATTTGATGAAGTATTTCGGCAAGGCTAAATCGTATTGCTATTTCATATTCACCAGGTATATTTATTGCATCTGCATGAGATGTATATGATGGAAGTTGTATGCTGGATATTAAATGAATAGTTCCAGATATTGGCTGAGGGTAAAAGTAAATTATTCCTAATGAATTGGTAGGATTAAAGTATAAAACTTCTGGCCATGTCCCAGATACTCCTTTTACAGATATTTCCTGGTATTCTTCAAAGTTATTGAGAATATCGATAGGGTAATCAATATTATTTTCACGTAAAAAGGCATAATCAATTCGAGATGGTTGCCTGGTATTAAAATCTCCACCTACACCGATTGTATATGTTGATGATCCAGTTGCGGCTTTTGTGGTATCTATCTGAGCATATACAAATAATTTCTGAACAGACCACAAAGCAAGCATTTGATTTAAAGTAGTCAAAGCATCAGACATTAATGCCGCGCTTGGCTCTTCTGTCTCGTCCAAAACTCCACAGTCTTTTAAAGCGAGCTTAATAATATCTGCTGCTGTAGTCATTTATTTTCCTTATTTTTTGATCCAGATGGCCTGCCGCGCTTTCTTTCTAAATCATTATCGACATTTATTTCTTCAACTACATTTTTATTTATTTTTTCGACTACAACTCGCCATCCTAATAAAATAAACTTTTCTACGTAATCTTTTTGTATATTTTTTATTCCATATTCATCGTGCTCGATCAACATGCTCACTTCCTCCAGGCTGCTTCAATAAGTATTTGTGTAGATTTCCTTTATAGCATGTATCATCTGTATGATGATTTATATTTAGATTAGGCAATGTCCAAATATCGCCTATTTTTTCTATCCATCTTTTGCACAGCGCATAGTCTTCTCCGTACCAAATTCCACCTATAGCTCCATGATTAAATAAATCAACAGTTAAAGTGCCATTATCTATGTACTGCAATTCTGGATAGGCTTGCATAAATCTAGCTAATCCAAGCTTGGTAATCTTTAAAAATCCAGCCGGAAAACAATGTGCCTTTAATGCTCCATCTTCTCTGACTTGCGGCTTTCCATCGATGCCAGGTAAAAGAGCTCCCATATATTCCTCAGTATCTCTTTTAAATCGATATGTACCTGCCACCAAATCACCTTTAGCTTCAATCAATTTTAATAAATCTTCCGGCTCGAAACTTATATCGTGATCAAGAAAAATTATAATATCCGCATTGGCCTCTTGTGCCTTACGAAGCATGGTAGCACGATTATGAGATATATAAGGCCCTCCAATATTCCAGCATATATAATGATCGTAGCCTTTGCCATCCAACAATTGCACTGCCGCTTCTATTGAGTCAAGCAAGCACTGAAATGGCCGTGTAATTGTCGGACAGCAAAAAACTATTTTCATTTTAGCATTTACCAGGGCGTTTTCCTGGAATCTTTGGAGCTTTCTTTTTAGTTGCCATTTTTTACACCGTTGCGTAGATGCCTAAACCAATAAGCGTTTTTTGTACCTCTTGCAAAGCAGCTAACTGCGTCGCACCAAATGACGCGCTAGTAGCAACTCCTGCTGTAGCGTGTACAGCTGAGCTATAAGGGCGCTGAATCACCGGAACTGCACCATAAAAAGATACTTTATCAGCTGCTGCAACACCGATTTGCATACCATCAGGAGCGTTACCGCCTAAACTTTCATATACTGCCATTTTTTTATTCCTATTCTATTTGTTTAGTTTAAATCAGCTCCCAGAGATTAATCCGTGAGCGATCTATTTATTAGCCAGCCGCACCAATCATGCGACTTGCCCACTCGGGTCGAAGTGCAGCAAACCCATAAAGAATATCTAATCTCATCAACATGCGATCATTGATGATGTCGGATGCCTGCCATACGCGAAGAGAAATACCATCTTGAGTTTTACGTGCGCAAGAAAGCGAATCACCCATTAGCGGCAAATCAGCAGTTACGAATTGAAATGCTTCTTTATGATACATCAGCGATTGAGCATAACTTGTAGATGCAGCGCCAACAAAAGTCATAACTTGCGAATTAAAATCCGTTGCCGCTAACTGTGCGCCAGTTGATGAGCATACATTTTGATTTGGCCCAGTAAGATAAATTGCTGGAGAAACAACAGAGGCACCTGATGTAGCGCCACCTGATACCAGTGTAAATTGCTGCAAGTTTCGATAGGCTGCCTTAGTCTCAGGATGGCAAGCATAAACACCGGCAATAGTAAATACAGAGCCAACAGTAACCTGAGCAGCCGTGAGGGTATGAAAATCCAATGCCCCAGTACCATCAACTACCAAAGCCGCAGCATCGGTTGAGATGGTCACGTCAGATCCATTAGTTAGAGTCCAAATACGCTCATTTTCGTAAAAGTCAGCCATCGCACGGCGAGCAATCATACCTTCACGATACTGCTCTCCAATATCGTTTGAAGGCGCAAAATACGCCGCAGAACCATTTACCAATGAGCCCATCGTTACCGAGTCCATCATTATTGAGCGCTCATCTTTTGGAGCCAAACCCTGATTTAATTTTGCTCTTGCCGCCCCAGGAACAGTTAAGTCAGTCATCGCTGTACCAGCTGTACCGGCTACATTGTAAGTTGCCTTAGTAGCGTAAGCCAAAAAGTCAGACTCAATATTTGATAATAATACAGACATTGCAGGCTGTACATATCGCTTGCTAAATGCTGATACTTGATCTCTATTATCAGTATCAAGCGCAAGCTCTGCACTATTAAATTGCATATCAACACCATCCTGTGTTGCAAGCGTTATCGTTTGTGTAGACTCCACGGAATCCTGGATATTCATCACCCTTGATCCTGCTCTGCGTGTGTATTTGTTTGGATTCCGTACGCGCAAAGTCGAGCCTATTTTAGCTCCTGATTGACCAAACGAGTCATCGTATTGACGGTCAACAGTGCCAATAAATGACGCTTTTTCATGTGCAATAGCAAGCATTATATTCAAGATGTGTCGTTAATACATCCCCGGTCTTTTCGACCCGCTGCACGTTTCCTATGCAGAGTAGACTATCTCTTCAGCCTTATTAATAAGGTTGTTTTGCGCTTCGAGCCACTTGGCTCTACTTCCTCTCGGAATAGTCGTTACACGTTATTTTTGTGTGGGCATATTCCATTGTTTCTGTGTTTTCCGGTATTGCAATTCATACATAGAATTTGAAAGTCTTTAGGATAGTTATTTTTCTTTAACCATCTATAAATTCTGTCTCCGCCCGCTGCATTGGCGTTGATTTTTCTATGTTCGTTCCCATCATTTAACACATGATCAATAGATAGAAATAACTTCTGAGTTTCACCGCAACATGCGCATTTATAGCCGCCATATGCGTTATAAACTTCATCTTTGATCTTTAATGATAGTCGTTTTGCTTTTTCGTTTTCATATTTTCTAAAAACCAAAAGCTCTTCTTCTGTCATTGCGGCTATTTTATTTTTTCTTCGATTAATACAAGTTTCCTTGTATTTATCGCCCAAATTAGCACGCCATTCTCGATGATATTTATTGTTTTTTTCACTATTTTTAGCTCTATATGCCCTGTTATATTCATTATAATGAATTTTACAAAGCTGATCTTTGCCTTTGATAGTGTTCTCAGTTACTTCGTTATTTGGTTTGTAATCTTTGCAAACCCTGCACCACTTAAAATCTTCGCTCGGTATTGTCATGTTATTATTGATATGGTTATTTCATAACCATATCATATCGCACAATAATTTAGATGTCCACCGAATTCACAAAATTATCTACCCTAAATTACTTTAGGGAGGGCCCCATGAATCAAGCCTCTCTTGCAACCATATCAATAAATTTTAGGGTATTAGCCATTTTGTACTACCTTCCGCATGTGCGGGCACTTAAACTTTAAAATCCCGCATGTGCGGGAACTATTTACCTTTTCGCCACTTAGCATATTCAGCGTCAGTCATTTCGCCTGGTGATTTACTTCCACCACTACGACCAGATATCGGCTTAATAGGCTCAGGAGCATTTGAAACTTTTTTAACTTTTTCGCTACCTAGCTGTAAATCAAGCTTTGTAATCTCACGCGCCATTTTTAGTGGCGATAGATTAGCTATCCTTTCGGCTTCATCAAGATCACCACCTAAATGCACTAATATTTTAGCTCCATTATCAGATGTACTCACAAGCTCAAGAAAGTCTCGATTCATTCCGACTAAAGATAAATTAGACATCGCTTTATCAAAACTTTTACCAAATTCTTTAACGCCAACTTCATAAGTATCATTGCAGGATTTGTTAAAACTTTCATCATGCCTTAGCTTTTCCGCCTCCTGCTGAACTAATGCCTGTATATCGTTAGGGTCTATCGTTTGTCCTACCTCTAGCCGAGCTCTTAATTCAGACGCCTCTGCCCTGGCTTGCTCTGCTTCACGTCTAGCTTGATGCTTCTCGTAGATAGCTTTATCAATTCTTTTCTGAACCTTATCGTGATCTTGATCTGGCTCAGATGCAGGCTGATCGTTGTTGCCTGATTCATTATTTGCAGGTTTTTCTACTTTTTCAAGTTCTGGATCCTGGCCCAATTCCGCGTCTGCGGACACTATTTCTATCATTTTTTTTTACCTATGTAAAAGCATGTGGAAAATGCCACAAGTCACTTAAAAATTATAATCCTCGTACTTTTAAATCATTATCAATATATTCAGTCATTTTTTTAATTAAATACTCTCGACCTACAAATGATGGGTGTGATCCATCTGCGCCAATATAAAAATCAGCATTACCAGTTCCAGTTGTCGCCCCCCATAGACCAGTACCTGTAATCCATGAAATCGTAGAATGATATTCTGATTTTTCATAATTCCATTTATTAAATTCTTCTTGTAATGCCGTATCAAGAGCAGTAGTTGTTGCTCCTGGCCCTGAATTTTCGCTCCAAGGCCCGAATATGATAATTATAGCATTTGGATACCTTTTTGCTACATTTTTCCAGCAAGATAAGGCATTTGCAACAACATCTGAAATAGTTAGAGTTATATCATTAAGTCCGTGCCCAAAAACAATTACATTCGGATTATAATCATAATAATTTTCTTGCAGCACCCCTAGGCAGTTATATTTTGTAGAAGTTGTATTATTATCAGATGATTTTTTACCATTTAAGTAGCCTGTACCGCCTATTTGCAAATGTGATACTGCTCTAATTCCTGATCTTACAAATACCTCTCCTCCCAAATCGCGCATACCCATTGGAGTAGTATATGTCGAAATTGTATTTCCATAACTATCGCCCAAGTACAGCCCCCTAAGAGCATTATAATTTAATGGCAATAAAACACTTTGAGGCAGAAGAGATAATCCGCGAATAACTGTAGAACAAGCGACCTCTATAATATATTTCCTTAGTTTTCTTACGCCTGACCAATCTATTGAGTAATATGAAGTACCAGAGCCAGTAAATAATGTGTTTGCTTCTTCAATGTCATAGCCATCGACTTCAACTAAAACCCTAACTGACGATGATGCCCCAGATATTACAATGGCTGGTTTTGGGTCATCTGTTATAAATCCGAAAGTAAACGTACCTGATTGAATTACGGTTCCTGAGCCCCCAATATTTAGATTAAATCCGGCAATTGTTGTTGATGTTGCATTTGTCAAAGCATTTGATAATTGACTTATTATCGCATTGCTTGGGTCTTGAAGAATGTTTGTTATGGTATATGAAAAACTTGAGCCGGATCCGCCAAGTGATGTATTTGGTATAGTTAAAATATCACCAACAATATATCCAGTTCCAGACCCGCTCTCAAACTTTGTAATTGCTGAGACTGCTCCGCCTGAAACAGTAACAGATAAAGCTTTTGCTCCTGAACCTGAGCCACCAGTGAAACTAACATTGCTATATATCCCATCTATATATCCTGAACCACCTGATATTGTCCCACTGTATAATTTTCCTGGTAATGAAGGGTCAACAACAAGTCTTATTGCGGAGCCTGCCGGCGCTGTTTGATTTCCTGTTATGGTTGGTGCTGAATAGGAGCCGTCAGGGGCATAAGATGAATATCCTAGATAAGCCCATGCCGGCCCTGCTGCTTCTTGTATAAGTGCGGTTGCAGAAAAGGTTGGCTCTGATGCAAGTGAAGTTGCTCCTGCTGCTATGCTTACGCATACCATCATTTCACCATTTGAATGATGAACAACTGCTCCAACAGCATAAACAGTTAAAGCCGCCCATGCAGGAGCTCGAATTAACGATCTTTTCTCATAATCACGTTTAAATCTTGATCTATAAACTGATATATCAGTATCATTTATTCTATTATTTGCAATAGATGATCCAATTGCAATTGCTTCAGATGGTCTTATATTTTTTACATATAGCCAGACATTATTTTTTCTTTCATATACGTTTCCAGTATCAGTTTCATTGAAAATGGAGCCATTAACTATGGTAGTTGTTATTGTTGCTCTTTCAGAATTTTTTCCAGAATATATCAGACCATCTATATACATTTTTATCTACCTTGTAGTGATTGTGCTTCTCTTGTCATCTCGGCATTTTCTGCGGCTGTATTTGGTGTAGCCAAATCATCAAGTGCCTGCAGTGAAACTGCATGTGCTTGTGCTGGGGATAATATAGGCATTACTACTTTAAGTCTATCTGTTTCCGCCTTATATCTGTCAAGATCTTTTTTCTCAAGCTCCTCGGACATTTTTTGTATCGCAATATCCATAGCTTTTATCTGTGATTCCTGCTGCTGTAATTGCTGCTCAAATTCTGGCGGTATTTTTTTATTACCTATTTCATTATCTTCTACCAACCCAGGAGGCATAGCTTTTCTTGATCTTTCAGCAAATTCATCTGCAAAAGGCCAATCTTGTGCCTTTGCAATAATATCTCCGTGAGTTTGCCACAATCCAGGATTAGCTTGCAACATTGCAATCATGCCGTCGCTAGCCTCAGCTCTCTTAGTCGCATAATTTGCTCCGCTGGCTGCAACCACATCGTACCTGCCGACCGATAGATTATAGATATTTTTTATTTCCCCGGTTAAATTATCTTCTTTCTCGATGTGCGCTTGAGGCTGATCTGGATCAATAATTACTTTATCTTCTACGCCATCATCGCCTAGCATCCGTACAATTCTTGCAGTATCGTAAATTTTTGGGATCAAATCAATTAGTATCATAGCAGTGTATCGACGGGCATTATCGGCACTATCAGTAAAGTGATATGTAGCATTATCTCCCTTACGCTGCAAAGATAGCAATGCACGCCCAGATTGTTGATTAGCATTTTCGCCTAATTGAGCATCGTATTGCCCGCTTGCCGCTTGCATTTCGTCGCTAGCAATTTGCATGCCCTGGATATAAGCTTGTGCCATTGTTGGCGGCTGTGCTCGCTGAGGAGCAGGGAGAGGATTGCCTTCACTATCAAGATGATTGAATGGTAAAAATGCGTGTGTATCGGTATTTGCGGTTTCCCAAAAATCTTCATATCCGGCAAATGTTTCCGCCGCCCCAACCCAAGGAGTCTTACCTTGAGCGGCAACAAAAGCAGCTGCGCTTGATGTCCAAAAATTGTACATTCGTTGGGGATCTTTCATCCATCGCGTGTGGCCTTTACGTATTACTTTGCCATCTATGATTTTTTCTTCGCCGACAACTCTGATGATAGGTATGTACTTTCCTGGCCAGACTTTTTCTTCAATTATTTTATCTCCTGCTATCAAGCACCATCTTATCTCTTTGCGTGTAACTTTTCGTACATGCTGAGTCTTATCGATTAAATCCTTATTCTCGATCTTTGACAGCAATACTAAATTACCACCACCTTGATCTACTAACTGATCTGATTTTTCCTCGATGTAAAACCATTCGCAAAGCCTAACTTTATCTTTTGACGACCACCCGCCCTCAATATCTCCCCAGTTATCGCTTTTGTTTTTTACTTCCGGGTATTTTTCTTCGAATAAGTCAACATCCATATCCTCAAATATAAATGCGCCAAGTGCGTCGCTGCCATCAGATTTTTTATTACCATAAATGAATACGTTTAGTGGATTTTCTATCTGATCAATATAGATTTCTTGATCGTTGCTGGATTCATCTACATAATCTGTAGTAATTCTCCAATAGCCTAAGCCAGCGTCAACTGCAAACTCAAAGGCTTGCCCGTAGGCTATATCTGCGCAAGATTGTGATTCTATATGACGGATGATGCCGTTGAATATTTCGGCTGTTTCCTTGTCCGCGCCTCCGTCAACAGGCAATACTCTTGGAGATGCACGATTCTTACGAGCATCATTCGTGATTTGTAAATTGTGTTGCTTGATTTTATTGATAGTCAAAATAGGAAGTTTTGACGTTTTGCGATTTTTTATTTGATCATCATCCCATTGATACTGATTGTCAGAGTCGCCATTAGCAAAGCGCAAATCCTCGCGCCAAAGCCTACGGTTTTCCGATTCTTCTTCTTCGCATTTAGCAAATATTTTATGTGCTTTTTTTATCAAATCTTTATCTTTCATCGCTTATAAGTACTGATGTGATTAATAAAAAAGTAGCACAAAAATACATAATTATTAACCCATCCATGAATTTAATCCTGATGATAGCCTTGTACTTGTCTTTGCCTTAAGCTTTGGAATCTTATTTGCTGCTGCTCTTCTTGCCCCTTCCAAAGCATATCTGCAAGCATCGATGACGTGATTGTCCTTATCCGCAAGGAGCGGGAGTATGTCGCCTGTCAGTGGGTCGATTTTATAGCTGTACAGCGATAGCTCATCGATAGTGTGCGTGCAGCGCGGATGAACTACAATATCAAAGCTTTTCAAAAACTCTACCCCTTCTTCAAGGCTTTTAGGGCCTTTAATTGCTGATCTGATATGAGGAAAGCCATTCTTTTGCATGTGGCTTATAGTTTCCGGCCTAGCGCTATCAGCTGTGATAGGCCATTTTTCAGACTCAGGGACTTGCATAAATAACTCTGGAAGATTCACAATCTCACATCCAATCTTGTACGCTTCATAATCGATGTAAAGTATATTCCCTTCAATAGAGCACCTCACTAAAACTGAAGGATCTACACTAAATCCCCAATCTGCTCCAAGTCGATATATAGTCCCATCTGGCCTATAAAATTCTTCTACTTTCCAGTTTTTAAAAACTCTTGCCGAAGTATTTTGTATGTATTGCCCGAGCCAAATATGCCTGTATTTGTCAGGATCACGCTGCCGATCATATTCCATCTCGATCCTTAGCTCATTCGGAAACCATGGATTATCTGTGTAATTTGCTTCAACAACTATCGATCCTGGAGGTGGATTGTCGCTTCTTAATAGAGAATCAATAGGATCTGTCGCTTGCCCTGGATTCCAGGATGCCCAAATTTCTGACCCAGGCTTACGAAATGTAGGACGGACAATATCAAGAGACTTTTGGCTTATGTTTTGAGCCTCTTCCATCCATAGAATATCAAAGCCTTCAAGAGATTTTATAGAGTCTGAGGTGTGCGATTGAAGTCCGGTAAAAATTATCTCTGAACCGTTTTTTCCTTTTATTACTGTATCTTGAATTTCAAAAAAATGTTTAACACCATGAGCTTCTATCCGTGATTCTATTAGCCGTTTTGAAGAGTATTTTAAAGATCTTTGAGTTTCGCGTGCGCATACTACACCAGTTTTTTTAGCCACACATAAATCTACTATGAAATCTGCAAAAAAATTTGATTTGGCAGACCCTCTGCCACCAAATGCACCTTTATACCTTGCTGGCTTAAGGAGCGGTAAAAATACTCTAGCGGTAGGTATATCAAGAGTTGCCATTGGCAGGATCAATTATCGTGCGCTTTATTTCAGTAATTTCGACAGATCCGGCATGCTCAATAATACTCGTATCCTTCCACCCTGCCTGACACTTTAGATAAAATATAGTAGCCGCGGTATTTCCTTCTTCTGACTGCAATATCAAACTTTTTGCCCTTCCTTCTATTGCTTTTGCCTTACCTTTTTTATAATGTAAAGCGACTTCTGGCTGCCTCTCCATTATTGCATAAAATGTCGGCCTTGATATGCCTAGATAATCTGATATTTGCTCAATATTTAAGTAAGAAGCAAGCGCTTCTACTTGGGATATTTGCTTATCAGTTAAAATCATTCCTGACTTAGCCATGTATAATCCCTTTGCTTTGTAGCCAAATGTATCCTCCGGTGATAGTAGCAATTAAAATCCAGATAAATTTTTGAGTTAAGTTTTTTCCGATCTCTTTGTAAATGTAATCACGCATTTTTTCAATTGCCTTTTCGCTTGCAGATTCTGCTATCTCATCTATCTGCTCTTTACTTAAGCAAATTGACTTCCTCCTCTCCTCACGGCCATTCCACTGATCCATATAAAAATATTTCGCCTAAAATTAAAAAAAATTGTATACGATATTAAAAATATAACGCTAGACGACTGCTTAATCAAGCCTTATTCTGATGATAAATTTTAATATCATCATCAGATCCAACTCCATTTTTAACTCTCATACGCAAAGCGTTTATCTTTTTTGCCCTACGCCCTTCTATCCATGTGGCTAATAATTGCGCTAAATGCTCTTTCATATAAGTTCTCTAAATTGCCATTATTTTCTATTTTAGCATCATTTTTAGATGGTATAAAATTTATTTCGCTTTCGTGCCTATCTATGCTATACGAGTATTCTCTCGATATATAAATAATTAATCCGCCACGATCCCTTATCATCTCAGCTTCATTTTGAAATCGTACATCATCGATTACAATATTTTCATGATCATAATCTAATCTTTTAGACATAAGCTTAATCCAAATATCATGGCATAATAATTTTCTACCCCATTCCGTTCCGAGAGTTTGCAAAATGTGCCGGTAAGAATTTCTGCACGGCTCAATAAAAGAATCCTTATCTATCTCTATAGAATCAAAATCTATATCATAATCATCTAGCATTGAGCGAACCATTTTTTTTATTGGATCTGCAAAGCTATAACGATAATATTTATTCTTATCAATCAGCATTTTTGCCAATGAACTTTTACCTGATCCTTTTTTTCCTGCCAATCCTACGATCATACGTAAGATATCAATATTGATAGAGTTGTTATTGCCGCTATAGACAAATAAATCGATAAAATTATCATGCCTTTCATTTTTTATCCTCTAAACTATCTCTCAATTGGCGTAATAAATTTGTCCATGACTCAATTCCTTTATGTGAATATATCATTTTATTAATCTCAGAAAGTATAAATTCTCTCTCATCTTTCCTTCCTTGTTCGTATTTTTTCATCTTATAATCCCCAAATTTTTTAAATATCTATTAGCTTTTACACTTGGCAATATTGCCAATCCACTGTGATCATTTAATCCTGCAATATACGCATTTCGTACATCATCGATTCCAACTTTCTTTTTGTAAAATTTCTCCCATGCTGTTCCTTTCCAAGTGCGGAATCTTCCTGATTGATCTCTTGGTATACTTTCAATCATATATTTTTATATCCCTTTATCCTTAAAATTAGTTTTTATACAAAAAAGCTCAAAAAAAGCTGGATGCATTTCCCTTCTACCTCGCTCCCATTTTTGCCAAGCGCCAAACGAGCAATGAATTAGATTCGCTGCCTGAGTTTGTGTTAGATTCGCATCCATGCGGGCTTTTTTAATATCAGAAGTTGATGGCTTAATCATCTGCAATTATAATCAACTATATCTCTTATAGACATTTCAGAATCTGAATCATCTTCAAAACATTTTTTTGCTTGTTCAACAAAATCTTTTATTTTTACATTTTTAAATGCCAATACACCTGTATTATTTATCCATTTAATAAATGGGGATTTTATTGAAATGCTACCATCTTTATGATTAATTAATAAATATTTAGTATTGTAAATTCCGCATGTTGTTTCGATAGTTTTCATTTTTTATCTCCGGTTTGTGGGGAAGGGAATCCTCTCCACTTGCTAAAAGATTATACTCCCATTGGGAGTAATGTCAACAAATTAATTATATATTTGCAAAAAAAAAGGAGAGTATTAATGAATTAGTTAGGAGTTAGCAATAACTTTTTCTGAACGCTTTCTAAATTCGTAAATACTTAGTTCTAATTTGCTAAAGTTTTCCGATACCGATGCTTCTGCATTATCTATATCTTCATCATTTTCTATGTATATAGCATGTTGCAGCCTATCAACTGATAGCAAAAATAATTCAGCTTTTTTAGCCATATATTCAGCAAATTGAATTGCTATTTTCTCATCAGTTATCATTTTTTAATCTCCAAATCTAATATTGCGATCAACCTGAGCGGGGGATTATGGATACTTCAATTATTCCATTTTTTACTATTTTTTCATTTAAATTAGCGGCAATCACAAAGCAATGATCATCTACTTTTATTGCATCTGCAATACCATCTAACCCATTTTTAATAGATGCTATCAAATTATCAATATCTCTACGCCTCTTATCCGGAGCATAAAAGTCTATGTGTACATCTATCTTTTTTGAGTTTACCTCTACTAGCCCTGCATTTTTTGCCAAAAAAAAGCAGTCTGCTTTATATTTTTTTGCGCTCTTTGCCTTTTTAGCCCAATGCACACGAGAGTTTGGGCTTAAGTATTTAGGAGGCCATGGTATTTTTATTTTCAACATCAAAAAGGCAAGTCATCATTAAAATTGTCCTGGCTCGTATTTTGTATTTTACTTCTTTCTACAGGCTTAGGAGCTGATGATCCTCCAGCGAATTCAATATTTATAATCTTTCCAACCATTTTGAACCCCTGGCCACCTTCTCTCTTTTCATAAATTTCGATGTGCGGATCTCCAATAATTACGCTTAACTGAGTACCTTTAACTAAATATTGTGCTAAATTTTCTGCTTGCTTACCCCATAATGATGATTCTATCCACTGAGATTCTCTACTCCCATCAGATCCCTTTCTTCCGTAATTAAATGCCAAAGCCAGAGATGCTACCACACCACCATCCTGTAAATTTCTTAATTCTGCATCACGTCCTAGCCGTGCAATTCCTGTTAGTATCATAAATTTTCCAAAAAAACTGATAAAAATTATTGAAATATAAAATTAAATTATATCACTTATTTTTTATTATGCAGATTCGCGCCAATGCTCAGCACAATAAAAATTTTCTTCACCTTTTGTAGAGCTGCTTATTGTTCCAGCATTTTTGCACATTGAATACTTGCAAAGCTGATCTCCATTAGGCTTTATCGATCTTATATTTTTCCCGTGGATAATTAGCAAAGCCCTGTGATTTTCAATTCTTTTATCCATTTCCGCACGTGTCGGAATCCCTTTTTGATTTTCTTTTGCCTCAATAAACATCTTAGTAGGGTCGCAAGTAATTGTTGGAGGTGGCAATGCACTTACACGTTCTGCCTCAATACGATTGATTTCAGCCCTTTTTTCTTCTTTGCCTACCGCTTCTATTGCTGCTATAAGTTCTTGCACTCCTGGCATGAATTTGGGCGATTCTGATGCAGCTTTTTCGTATCCTGATAAAATTATTCTAGGATCTTGCTTCTTAAATCTTTCAAGGAGCCTATTTTTTAGGATATTTACCGAATAGTCATCATAATAAATTTTTTTAAATTCCCTTGCATAGTCAATCTTCAGAACATTCACAAGTAAAATGATTGCGTGTTTAACGCTTAAGGGCTGTTCGTTGAAGGTTGATTCTATCAGTTCTTTTTTCATTATTAAAAATCCATTGAGTTAATTACATCTATGATTCTTTGTTCGTGCTCTAAATCTTGCTGCTGAAAACTCTTGTAGTTATTTGCTTGTGCATTGTTTGTTGTTGGCTTATTTTGAGATTTTGAAAGCCATGAATTTATAAACGATTTCATTCCCCGAATTGTTTTTCTCTTTTTTGGATTTGACACAGACCATCCAATCATATTTCTAATTTCATGCTCTACGTGAACGGACGGATATATTAAAATCCATTGATCTATTTCATTTTGTGTTACCTCGTAAAATTCTCCCTCTTTGTTTGTTGGCAGATAAAAAATCACTTCTGAATTATCTTTCACTTTTTTGCTAGGAGCTATTTTTTTGCTCCATGCAAGTTCAGGAATCAGTACAAGGGAATCAGTGTTAAGGGAATCAGTGTTAAGGGAATCAGTGTTAAGGGAATCAGCCGGAGTGCAACCGTTCCTTAACCGTTCCTTAACCGTTACGACATAACTATCTGAAAAACATGGTATTAATTCTCCCTTCTCTGTGTGGTGTGGATTTTGGTGCTTTTTGAAATTAATAAGCTCAATGACATCAATTGAGCCTTCAAATTGATATGTAAATCTACGGATGTTGCCCAACCGTTCGAGAACCGTTAGATAACCGTTAATGTCGAAATTATCACGGTATGGGAATAATTCTGCTTTAATTCTTAGCGGCCTATCCTCCAACATCCCATTTTTATCAGCCAAGCACCAAAGACCGATATAAAGCAGTGAAACATAAGGGTTTTCAACGCCTAAGTATTCATTTTTAAAAAATGCTGGTTTAATATTTCTAGACCTTGCCATTTTTAAGCCCATAAGATTCATCAATATAATTAGCCAATAATTTAGCCAAATCATCTTTAATGTTTACATCATTTTTTACTATTTCTACTAATTTATTAACTTCATTTTCTTCACTTTCTTTAGCCCGGCGATATTCGATATGGATAAGATTTTCGATAACGCCAGTCATACTTCTGTTGGATTTATCGCATAATTCTTCAAGCATGCTTCTTTTTTCGTCGCTTACAATAAATCCTATCCGGTTTGATTTTCTTTTCGTTTTTTTCATTTTTCACCTATTTATTAGTTTTAGTAATTATATTGTATATTTTTAGTAAAGTAAATAATTTAGGCAAAAAAAACCGGCAATTTTTAGTTACCGGAAGAAGGGGCTGTATCATAATGGATTAAAGTATCATGGTAAACTTATAGCTATCAAGTTACCTGATAATAAAGATTTTTTTCTTAATTTTTTTGACTCTATTAATATGTAAGTGCTTGTTATTATTACATAAATTCCACCTTTTCTGTATTTTTCTTTAAATAAATAACACATTTCTGCTACTTGCAGAATAAGTATATTGTATATTTTTAGTAAAGTAAATAATTTAGGCAAAAAAACCGGCAATTTTTAGTTACCGGAAAAAGGGGCTGTATCATAATGTTTTTCCTTTCTTAAAATCAGAAATAGTCATCCCTCCGGTAAATTGGCAATGCGCCAATTCTTTAAATCTTTTCCATCGACCGGCCCACTCAAGTCCACATGATTCCGCTATCGATCCACACATTTCAAATAGTCCTGGATCGCTCCAATTTGCTTTCCCTTTAACTATTGGCACAAAGTCAAAAGCGACTCTATAATTGTGAGTCGCTTTCACCTGGCCTAGCATTAGTTACTTTTTTTCCAGGTGCTATGCGACCTTTAGCATATAAATCAGCTTGTGATTCTTTATCTCTGTAAGTGCTTGTTATTATTACATCAATTCCAACTTTTCTACATTTTTCTTTAAATAAATAACACATTTCTGCTACTTTAGGATGTAAATCTTCTATTTTTCTGCTATTTATCATATTTTTCCAATTTTATTATAATTTCGTGCAATCTGATTATTTCAGATTCGTATATTGTCCTTGCCATATTCCATGCCTCATAAGCTAAAACTTCATTAGTATAAATCCCTGAATCAGGGATACTATCCCACCAAGATTTAAAAGCTATATCTTCGTCTATTTTCATTTTTTTTAAAATATAAATATATTATGTGTATATTATTATACGGCTTAGTATATTTTTGCGCGTACCCATTTTGCTCCGCCAAGTGCGACTAATTTGTCGGGCTTTGCCTCACTTTTTGGCCGTCCTGCGCCTTCCATGTCTCCGCCATGGTTACTTTTTTTCATAATAGGTGCCTAATTAGCGTTATACATCATCAGTAATCAGTGTGAATTTCTGCTCGAATTCTTCAACTTCTCGCACAAAAATGTCATGCTCGTTGTCGTCCTTGCAGTAAACAACAACACCCGTCCCATCGCGAGAATTTGTGCAATCCGTCGCGTATGCCAAATGCCGGTAAATATTTCCAGTTTTATTGTGCCTAAATCTCATAAATTCCTCAAAATGTATAACCCGTCGCTCAAGCAGAGCGCAGCCCTAGTGCCGTGTGTTTATTTACTTTCATCTGTGCGCCTGCTTAGCTTTGCGTTATACACCTAATAGGTATCTATTAATGTGTTTAAATATTCTTCATTTTCCTGCATAACTAATTCACCTAATGCTACCATTGGCGTTAATCCAAACCCTGCTGGAGATTCTTGAATATTTGTAAATTCTTCATTTACAGCACACCATAAATCACCATCTTTAAAAACCTTATATTCTTTCATGTTTTTATCCTTGCATTAAAAAGTATAACTCTTAGTTCAAGCGGAAAAGCCGCCCGAAGCTCGTTTGTTTGTTAAAGTTCTGTGCCAAGCGTCTTTCCGCTTAACACGGCGTTAGACACCATGTCTCGGCCCTTTATATGCGTAATCCCAACGGATCAATCCGCGTTTGTGGTCGGTTTCGGCATCATCACCGATAACGGCTCTATTACAGCGTGGGCATTTGGTTTCGTTGTTGCATATTGCCGTCTTGCAGCACTTAGTAAACATTGTGCTATTAGTCGGCGAACAAAGAAAAACTCCAGATTTGTACCCTTCGTTTATATACATTATTTATCCCCAGTTGTCTAACTCTTAGTTCAAGCGGAAAAGCCGCCCGAAGCTCGTTTGTTTGTTAAAGTTCTGTGCCAAGCGGCTTTCCGCTTAACACGGCGTTATACGCCATCAATAAAATTTTTCTGCGGAACTAATAAGCGACATTAATCCGCCAATACTTTTAAATGATTGATGTACCTCAACTTCGCTTCCATCATCAAATTTAAAAACCATTGTCCTGGTAAATCCTGTAATATTCCTATGCCCAAAAACATCTTTTCTATCCAAAGGGTTAAAATTGCGCATTTTTACACCATGTACTTCGTATGCTGATTCTGCTTTAGACATTGTTATTACCGTGTATAACCCGTCATTAAACCAGACCCGCCGCCACAGTCCGGTTTGTTATTAAAACCCACTGGCGGCGGGCTGGTTAATTGTGCGTTAGCGGTATCGTACCCAAATATATCATTCTGCTTTGTAGCCTCTTCAATCCGGCGGCAGGCTATATCAAAATATTTAGATTCTCGCTCAATTCCGGTAAATATCTTGCCCATATTTATAGCCGCCACACCGGTTGTCCCGCTCCCCATAAATGGATCAAATACAGTTTTTGCTTCTTGAGCATGAGTTAAACACCATTCCATAATTGGCACAGGCTTTTGTGTTGGGTGTTCACGCAATTCTTTTTTCTTCATATTTTCTTGAAGCATTCCATTCCATCGCCACTTTTTCAATCTAACTGCTTTTTTTAAGTTTGTCCAAGCCAATTCAGCGTCAGCAAAATCTCCCGTATTGTCTTTATCCCAAACCAAAAAGCAGCTTGTTGGTGGCAAGTAAAAATAATTTCCGCCAAAAATTATCTGTGTTGTGCTTTTTTCAAGCATCAACCCAAAAAGCCAAGCTGGTGGTGGTTGATTATCCCAATCATCGTTTCCAAAATCTCTTGCTGGGATGTTTTTTTGGCCGCGTTTTTTATTTTTTCCTGAAGATTCCCCAATCCCATACGGCGGATCGGTCAAAATCAAATCGCAATTAGGCAATATCGGCAATATCTCTCTGCAATCTCCAAGGTAAAGCGTTGCACTTCCTATCGTTTCAATTCTCATTCGTGTAATATCTCATGTTAATAGGTCGCTCAAGCCGACTTCGCTAACGCTACGCGGCTTAGCTCTGCATTATACCGCATCATGCCATCCAGGATTCGGCGCAACATCTGGAATCTTGACCTGTCTATTTCCGCATCTTGAGCATTCCCTGGACGGTAGGAAATATTGCCTAGCCTCTTTGTAATCATGTCCAGAAAGCTTGCACAAAATCGGCATAACAAGTCGGTCAAGAAGATGCCTTAAAGCTCTGCGGTATTTTTTAAAATTCATCATGGCACTGCTTACCTCGTGCGTTATACCCATAAACTGTCAGCCATGTCTTTCATATTGGTTTTTAGATTGGCTATTGCTTTTTCTGCATCTTCACCTTTACCGGTCGAGTAGTTATCATGGAATTTCTTGTGGAATGGGTTGTAGTCGCAAGCTGCAAATTCTTTCTCACTCATGTTTGTTACGCCCATAAGGGAAAATCCACAGCGGGCCTCAAATGATCCGTCGTCATGCTGTTTAACATGCACAGGAGTTGTGCTAGCTATTCCCATATTGCTGCACTGGTAAATTACTGTTTTTTCAGTCATCGTTTCTCCGCTGGGTATATCACTTCTACGTTAAACCCCATCCCTGATTGACTCTTATATAATCCATCCAGCAAATATATTAAAACTGCTTGCATCTCATAGGGTGCCAACGATCTATCACGAATTTTCCCCAGTGCATCAGATAAAATTCTGGCAGCAATTTCGTCATATTTTTCTACGTATCGTGGCTTATTAAGGCATTTTTCATTATTTACTGCTCCGCAATAGGTGCATTCAATCCATTTTGATCCGTCGCAATTTCCTTCTTTTTCTATACGATTACAATTTTTCATATTTTAATCCTATATATATTTCATGAATCAAATTTTAGTATATTATCGTCTTCAAATTCATATATACCATTACTATCCGCTTAATCAATAATTATATCCCCCCAAGCGTTTTTTTTGAATTTTCAAGATATTTTATAAGTATATCAATTTGTTCAACTAATTTTTCTATTGACTCACTTTTCCTTTCTCCAATTGCATTAACTATCACCTTTGCGCCTTTTTCATAATTTCCAAAATCAATAGATCCAGATATTTTGAATTGATCAAACCCTTCAAAAGTTTCTTGTATTTGTGTAATTTTCATCATGGTAAATTTCTCATATTATCTAAAATATCGTTGTAGCGCATCCTCTTTTTTTATATTGATTCAATTGGATGCGGATTTCTGTAATTATTTTGATCTCTTTGTATTCCTGGATTTTCTCCTTATTTTTTTATATCTATTGCACTCTCGATTTGCAATAGTTCCTCCCCAAAATAACTCATTATTTGGGCTACTCCCAAGCTCAATTAAAAGCATTTTAAGCGCGTTTTCTGGTGCGCCTGATGCTTTGTACTGGCTGTAGCATTTACATCGCCCTATGCCGCTCCCATCGCCTATTTTATCAGCAATAAAATAGGCGCATTCTTTACAGCAAATCACTTGCTAATTAATAATGATTGATTGCGTAATGCAGATAGCAGAGATGCTCTTATTACCTCTGCGCGCGGTGCATTGGCATTTTCGAGCAATTTATCAAGCTCTACAGCTTCGCTCTTAGTAAGATAGATTACCAGGCGAACATCTCGTAATACTGATTTCTTTTTCATTTTTATATCTAATTAATTTAGGATGGGTATATCATAGCATAAATTCGTAAATAAAAAAAATATAAATAAGTGCTTTACATTTATTATAAATAAGTTTAAAATTTCCCCGTACTTTTAAAAAAGATGGAGAATAAAATTAGCAAAGAAAAAGCAATATAGATATTCAAATACTGGCACCAAGTACTGGTACATTTATCATAATTGCATTGGATTTTTGGTGTAAATGGCTATGATAAAGCGCTTTTAGCATGGCAAAAACAATGGATTGACGGATTTTCTAAATATCAATGGGTACTAAAATGAATCAAACAATTATAGAAAAAAAATTGATTGTAAAATATCTTGAAAAAGAAAAAGAAGTTTGCGCCGCACGAGGAATTAAGCCTAATGCTAAAGATATTGCAATAAAGATTGCAAATCAAAGAATAGCAATAATGTATCGTATAGGATACATGTATGCAAAATAAAGTAACTTTAAAAATGGAGAAAAATAATGTTGAAATCTGAATCAATTAAAGAATTGGCTCTTGCTCTTTCAAAAGCACAAGGGCAATTTGATCATGCCAAAAAAGATGTGAAAAACGAATTTTTTAAATCAAAATATGCCGATCTTGCTAGTGTAATAGATGCAGCAAAAAAGCCACTTTCTGACAATGGCTTATCTGTATCGCAAATTTGCGAGACTACAGAATCTGGAGATATACGCCTTGAAACAATTCTTATGCACTCATCAGGAGAGTACATAAGCGGAAATTATCCAATAAGGCCTATTAAGTCAGATCCACAATCTTATGGGAGCGCGATAACTTATGCCAGGAGATATGCTTTTAGCGCTATAACAGGCATAGCGGCTGATGATGATGATGGCAATCAAGCATCTCAATCTGTACCCTATAAAGCGCCAGCCAAATCAATAGATACAAATAGTATTGATTACTCAATATTGCTAAATAGCGCAAATAGCCTTGATGAGCTTGTAAAATTATGGGAATCAATACCAAAAAATAAACAAGCTTATTTTGTAGATCTAAAAAATCAACTAAAAGAAAAATTATTAATGATGAATAGTTTTTCTAATGAAAAAAAGTGATAATTTGCTTAATGATTCAGAGTGGCTAAGTCAGCACATTGCATATGATTATGATTTGCTTCATGACTTTATCGAGAGAGTCGGAATAATACTAGACTCGATCGATAATCCCAGCAAAGAGCAGTTAAACTCCGCTCGTAAACAAGCATTTTTGGAGATATTTTAATGACTAAAAAAGAATTTGAAACAGAATGTAAAAGACTTGAGAGATGCGGATGGCATCTAATTGAGTACGAGCCTGAACGTAAATACGCAAAATATACGAGGAATTTATCAACCCTAATCATATGGAGAAAAAAATGAATATTGACGAATCAACTGGAGAAATTATACCAGCTAATATAATGCCATTAATAGATAAAGCGCCGGCAATATTTTTAGACGTTGGCGAAGTTGAAATTTATCACAATAATCCAATGAAGCTAGTTGAAAAGATAAATTCTCAAGCCGGATATATTGTATTTGATGTACAGAATAAAAAAGAAAGGGATTCTTGCCGAGCGCACGTCGCCAAAATCATTAAGTGCATTGCTCCGGCGTGCCAAGAATCAAAAAGGCTTGCGAGTGAGGCAAAAAAAGTTATAAATCAAGATATACATTTTAGAAAAACTTTTGAAGCCGGAATACGCGAAATAGCAGAGTATCACAGAAAGCCGCTTACTGAGTGGGAGATTGGCTTAGAAATGAAGGCTGAAAAAGCTCGCTTAGAAGCTGAAAAAATAGAGAATGAAAGAATATATCTTTTAAACTGGGATGATGCTATAGAGTTAAACGAATTATTTGATCTACGCAGAGAAAAAGCAATACGTGAAGCTGAAATTGAAGCTATTGAAAAATTGAGAGAGCAAGAAGAATACGATAAAAAATTGCAAGAGCAAGGCGCTTTAAGAGAAAGGGAAAAAGTAAAAAAAGAAGCTGAAATTGAAGCTATTGAAAAATTGAGAGAGCAAGAAGAATACAACCGTAAATTACAAGATATTGGATCCTTAAAAAAGCAAAAAGAGTATGCAATTAGATCGCAACAAGAAATTTTAGATCCTAAAATTGAAATAGATAAAAAAATTGAAGTAGATATTGAAGAGCCTGAATCAATACCAAAATCTATAAATGAAAATTATATAAAGATAACTATAAGTGAATATGAATCTCTAAAGAGTGATAGCAAAAAACTTAATGATATAAGCCGACTATGGAATCAAGCAAAGCGCATGATAGATAGCGCAATACATTCTGATTCATTTGCCGATAGAAATAAAGAAATTAGAGAGGCACAAAAAGTTAGACAATCCGCAATTGATTTAATAGATAGTACTAAATGAATACTGTAAACTCTGAATATGTAGCAGAAAAACTTAAAATTAAAAATAAAAGCGCAAAATATTTATTGAGTAAAGCAGGAGCTAAGATACCAAAATCAATTAATATTTACGATAAAGAAAAGGCGATCATACTTATAAATAAAATGCTTGAAGAATTAAGGCCTATTGAAGAGGGGGTTGTATCACGGGATGATCTTATAAAAGAATATGCAGTTAGCCCACGTACAATTGATGCAATACTAAGAGTCACTCCTGTTTATAGAATATATACTGAGAGGGAAAGTCTTTTCCATAGATTAAAACTTTGGAAATATTGTGATATTTATCCGCATTTAAAAAATGCAAAATTACGATCTGAGTATAATCAAAAAAAAACATTTATTTACGATAGCAATATAATAAACTTTTTATCAGGAAATTACTGGAAAATATCATGAATAATAATGAATTTAAAGATACAGATAATATGGGATGCAGTATAATTTTTATAATGTGCTTCATACTTTTTTTAGTATGGCTTATGTCTGGATGTGGATCCGTCGGAACAATAACAAAATTTGCTGATGGGACGATAAGCGAAACTCATGCCATAACATTCGGTTCAACCGCTGCAGTCACAGATTTTAAAGATAACATAAGTGCAAATGGAAGGCGAATAAGCTTTGGAAGTGGAAATTCTGATGTAAATGTTGAAGCCCTTCAGCAGTCGAATGAAATCCTTGGAAAGCTGCTAGAAGGAGCTGTTAAGGGAATGAAATAAAAATTTTGATAGGCTTGCGCGAGGGATAAAATCCCAACTCCAGGACAAAGAGATAAAAGGATTAAGCCTAATAAAGCTAGGTATCAAAAAATTGCTCAATGCTTAATGCAGGTAGCCTAAAAGATAAAGCCTGCAATCTAAGTCAATCCTGCGCTAAAGTTATCGGAAAATTGAGCAAGCTTTACTATAATTTGCGAGTTTATAAAAAAATTAATTGTGAAAATTAGAATTCGAATGTATGCATAGTTATGAAAAAAAATAATGATATACCTTGATAAGGAGCGTAAATCTCTATTACGCGATAAAGATAAGGATGATCATTTTTTTAAAATATTATGATATGTATCTAAAATTTAGCTTATACATATTAAATCTATAAAAGCTATAAGCTAAAAATCCTATTTTTTATCACAATTTTTTGTAAATGATTGTAATCTATTTATCATATCATTTTGATGAAATACATGGATAGAAATTAAAGAAATGATCTCTCTTATTATTTTTTTATCATTAGCTTTTAATCTTGCAGCTATATATATATCATTTAACTTCTCTTCTTCTTCAGTAAGCATTTTATCTTAATCCATCTTGCAAATTATCTATATCGTTTTTTTCCTTTTGTTTTGCGGCTTTTATTCTTCCATATATATCCATTATTTCATTTATTTCTGATATTTCTGGAGGAGTTAAATTTCCTCCATTTATTTTTTTAAGGACTAGCTCTAGTACTCTTGATAGTTTTATCATTTGATCGATAGACGATATAATATTAGCTATTTCTAAATTTGACTGCATTTTTATCTCAGAAATTCTTTCATTTCTTGATTCTAAAGAAGTTTGCGCTTGCTCTGGAGTATTTCCTTCTCTAATCCATTTCATATATTCGATATAGTCTATATTTTTTTCATCTTTTGGGATAACTGCTCCATCATCGAGCCTGATTATTAATCTATTATTTTTGTGAAATTTGTACATTTTATAATCTCGCTGATAAAGTATAAGCGCCTGAGCCTGTCCAGCCTACAACTCCTGCCGCCGTTGCGGATCCGTATAGTGAGTGCCCATCATTAGAAATAATATCAAGAGAAAGATTGCCCGTTATATTTGTATGAGATCCTACCGCCACAACTAATCCAGTAGGAGTGGCTCTCATTGGTATATTGTGCATGCTTTGAGTAGGAGTTTGCGCAGCGGCTGAAGCGTAAGCCCTAAATGGAGTAGTAATATGATATTGATAGTACCTTTGGCAATGCCTTAGATTTTCTTCATAGTTTTTTATTTTAGAAGTTATTTGAGTTCCTAAATTCATAGTAAAATTTTCTATTTGCCATGAATTGTTGATAGTATCCAAATCATTTACCTGGGATGCTGTACCCATGTAATTTCCAGTCGTCCAAATATTTGGAGCAGTTTGAAAAGTTGATCCAACCGCATTTGCAAATCCAATTTGTAGCCCTACCCCTGTGGTGTAATCCCATGTTCCGGCGGTATCGAGCCCACCTACTACTGTGATTTTGCACTCCTGCCATGTATCCGCTGCTAAAAAATCTATTTCATGGATATAACTATTATTTGATCCTGAATTTCTCAGTGATAGGCAATGTACTCCGGCTTTAGGTACTTTTGCCCTAAATCCAATTGTAAAAGTTTTTCCAATATATTTTACAATATTATATCCTTCAATTTTTGTAAGATTCAAAAAATAATCACCATTCGCTATAGATGCATGGGCAACGGTGACATTTC
>Ga0208115_1000061_pt1 | contig 34197 bp, 30 predicted proteins | sample LakWasMeta4_LOW4_2_FD_183856 | JGI IMG/M metagenome (GOLD analysis project Ga0208115, IMG submission 183856) | Freshwater sediment methanotrophic microbial communities from Lake Washington under simulated oxygen tension - Sediment Metagenome... | ecosystem: Environmental > Aquatic > Freshwater >...
AAAGAGCCGATCTCGATGGAAACACCGATCGGTGATGATGAAGATTCACATTTAGGTGACTTTATTGAAGACAGCACAACGCTGGCACCTGTAGATGCGGCTGTTTACGCAAGCCTGCGTGACGCAACCAGTGAAGTACTGGAATCACTGACTCCGCGTGAGGCAAAAGTCTTGCGTATGCGCTTCGGTATTGAAATGAATACCGACCATACACTGGAAGAAGTTGGTAAACAGTTTGATGTAACGCGTGAGCGTATCCGTCAGATTGAGGCCAAGGCATTGCGCAAACTGCGTCATCCTACCCGCTCTGAAAGATTAAGAAGCTTCTTGGAAACAGGCCAGGATTAGTTGATTTAGACAGGCCAAAAGCAGTTATTTTAGTTTAAAATAACGAGCTTGAAAGTTTTGGCCCCCTAGCTCATGCTTGGTTAGAGCAGCGGACTCATAATCCGTTGGTGCTGTGTTCGACTCACAGGGGGGCCACCAATTAAGAACGACTTAGGGAGAGATCTCTAGGTCGTTTTTTTGTTTGGAACACTATTTATACTGCCTTTTGGATATACTGAGAAATGACAATTAATACTGAACACACTATTTCAAAACACATACTTCCAACCTCAGCAACAATGGTTGGTGTATGTATGACGGTGATTAGTATCCTGAAAATATCGGCTGGTAGCACGAATAGCTGGGCTGATGAGATACTCGCAATAGATAGCTTATTTTTTATTGTAAGTGCGATGCTTTCTTATGTTTCTATACGCAATCAGGTCCAAGAAAATAAATATGAAGATTGGGCTGACAGGATATTCATATTTGGGCTTGTAGTGATGACGCTTGCTTGCTTTATTGTCGTTTTTACAGTCGTATAGAGTAGCGGACATCATATGTAGATGTGCCGTATACGCGGAAACTGTATATGGAATGGTGAAAGCCGCACAAACCAGAATCCGTTGGTGCTGTGTTCGACTCACAGGGCCCTTTATAGAGAGACTCAAGGTTAATTCCTTGGGTCTTTTTTATTGGCTATAGATGTGATTAAAGCTCATCTGTCTATGGGTATTTGTGACTGAGTATATGGATAATAAGCTAGTACAATTGTGTTAACGAATAAAATAATATTTATGAAAAAATAATCAAAAGGTTCAGCGATGCTTAAGGTCTTAGCCGGAGATTTATCAGCTACATTTAATATTGATGGACAACATGGACAGAGGTATCTTGTACGCAAGGCTGGAATTGCAGAGTCACTTTGTGAGCAATTGATGCTCCATGATCAGATCCTAATTCCTACCAGCGATTATTTAACGGCAGCGGCTTTAGTCGCACTATTAGGTGAAAGAACATTTATTGACTTATTAGAGGCTGATCGGCTGAAATTCGTTCGTTTGAGGATGCTTTTTGGATATTTGAGAGGTGAAAATAAAGAAGGAAGCATTGTTGCTTTAGGAGATCCTGAAAATCGTAGACCTCAGGATTCACCAATAGAAGAATCCATATATGCTGCACTAAGTAGCATCCAGCCTGGAGTTAAAGAAAGTGAAAAATTGGCGCAATTGATTGCCGCTAATTCACATCCGATGGAAATGGCACAAGTTATAGCAGCAGTTAAAGACAGCGCTTATGCGGATTTCAGACATTCCCCATTATGGCATGCCAGTTATGTTGGCAGAACAGGAAGTTTTAAGTTGCCAGGATCTAACAAACATACAGTCACGATGCTAGGGCCAACGACTGACCCTTCTAGCAAGCCGATAGATGCTCTCTTAGCGTTAACATTATCAAATATAGAATTGTACGTTTCGAACCAGTTTTCTTGTGTAAGCATGTCTACGGGCTCACCAATGGGTGATTGCCTTGACCTAAAATCTGGCTATAGCGGCAAAAAAGACCATCCAGGGAGACATCGCCTCTGGTCATTTCTTGATGTGGCAAGTGTGCCGAATTTAGCTGCCGTCACTCTTGCTGATCAGTCAAAGTTTTCAGATGTACTCAAACTTACTGATAGTCGCAATGCCCGGGTTTTCAGGGAATGGTTTCATCAGAACGCAACGCTAACCGATAACGAAATGAAGGCTCGATATGTAGACCTTTTACATGAGGTTCCATGGGCACAAACAGCTCCAATAAAGGCATTGAGATTTGCAGTAACTACTTTACTTGATGCCAAAATACCTTCTTTAGGTAAAGTAGCCAGCTTAGCTGACACCTTTCTGCTCGATAAAGTATTGAAAGGAAACTCTGCAAAATTTTTTGTGGACGATTTACGAACATTTAGTGGAAAAATCGGTATAAGAAAATGAGCTTTACAAATCATCTGGAGTCATAATCAATTAGTGCTGTGTTCGACTCACAGAGGGCCACTATTTAAGACGATTTAGGGAGAAATCTCTAGGTCGTTTTTTTTGCTTCTAATATCTCCACTTGCTGACATCTTTGGTTGTTTATTACTTTTTAATGTATTGTTTTTCTGAAGAAGATTTCATCAACGGAGTTTTGGACCAAGCGAAATGTAATTACATTCCTACATTTTTAGTGTTAAATATTCAAATTACATCAGAAATAAAAAAATATGTTGAATAATAATCCTACAAAGTTCACACCTTTTTTCAGATTCATCAAATCCCATAAAGTAATTTCAGGGTCCAGCTAGGTATGGATTGGGAAAAGTGTGGGGTTAAAGCAAAGTCGGAATTACATGAGCAAATTCGGATTGCTTTGATTGAGTCCTGTGATGATGCGCTATTTTTCTCTGATGACGAAACGCATTTAATTGATGCAGAATATCTTTTAACCGTGAATGTAGCAAAAGCTATTAAAGCTTTAAATCATTCATTTGGGATGCCATATTTGATATATCTAGAACATGACACGGGGAAAATTGCTACAGCTTGTCCACCTTTGTTGGGGCTAGTATCAGCTGATAATTTCTTGGGCCATAAACGAGTTAAAAGATCACCACAGAACACCAGCAGGGTAGGCAAAGTAGATATTGCAATATACAGTAATAATCAAGGAATTGAGATTCCTATATGCGCAATTGAGATTAAAGGGTTTAATCCAAGTAAACCTCTAATATTAGAAGACCTGGTTAGAAACGCAGAGTATTTTTCTAAGTCTGGTATTACAGGAGCATCACAAATACCATTTACCTTTTTTGTCGCACTACATAGTTACAAAAGAACGATGAGTGACGAAAAAGAGGCATCAAATATTAACAAGTTAAAGAAAAGATATAACCTGTATAAAAGTAACTTAAATTTGCCAGAGGGTATCTCTTACGATCTAGATGTGTTTACTATTCGTAGAGGATTGGTTCCAGATGCATGCGATCCATATCTAAAGCAAATGGGTCTCCAAGGTGATGAAGACTATCATTTTTTAGGAGTGATAGTTTGTTTCCAGAAATGAAAAGAACTATTTATAAAGTAAAGGTATGTATAGATTGAAACGGTGGGAATTCAAGCTCTACTACTCCAAAACTAACAAAGAGATGCATTTTTGAAGAAGATTCTAAGTCAGCAATTCGCAACCCGCTTCGCGATTAGACCACAGCAGTTTTCATGGTTATTAGGTGCGGGAGCATCTGCATCAGCCGGTATACCAACCGGCTATATGATGATAAGAGATTTTAAGACTGAGATTTTTTGCAATGAAAATACTTTACCACGAAGAGAAATTGATGCATCTGACCCAATTTGGATAGAACGAATTGACGCCTTTTTCTCTAAACGGTCAATATTACCCCCTGCTGGTGATCCTTCTGAGTATTCAAAGGCTTTTGAAGTTTTGTATCCTACAGAAGCGGAGCGTAGAGTCTATATTGATCAAGCAATCCGACAAGGAACACCTTCATTTGGTCATAGAATTCTTGCTGCGCTCATAACAACCAAACGCATAAATTGTATTTTCACAACAAACTTTGATAACTTATTAGAGATATCAACTAGTCAAACAGATCTCCTATTAGATGCTCCTCATAGGGCATTGCCCACAGTTTCAGCTATTGACTCAGCTGAAAGAGCAGAGCGTTGTTTCAAGGAGTCTGCATGGCCACTGATCACTAAGCTGCATGGAGATTATCAATCAACGCAATTAAAAAATACTGCGGAAGAACTGATTAAGCAAGATGAAAGACTTAGGAAAGTTTTAAAAGCATCTTTTGAAAGATTTGGTTTAATTGTTTCAGGGTACAGTGGAAGAGATGCTTCGATTATAGAAGTAATTAATGAAGCACTTTTATCTGATAATCCATTTCCCGCAGGTATTTATTGGGTTGCCAAATCTGAAGAGTCGCTTTTGCCAGTAGTCAAAGACGTCTTAACTAAAGCAGAAGAAAAAGGCGTAGATGTATCTATTGTAATTTCTCAAAATTTTGATGAGCTTTTTGCTGACATCATTTCAAAGTTTGAACTGCCTGCCCCCTTAGAAAAACATATCTTTGAAACTAAACCACTTTCAAGATCGGCTCCCATTCAGTTTATACAACAGGAAGCATCAAAGTTTCCAGTATTAAGGTGTTCGGGACTCTTATTGAGCAAAATTCCTGAGAGCGCTAGATTTATTAGATTAAACAAACATGCAACAACGGGCGAGTTACGCCAGTTAATTAAACAGTCTAAGGTATTTGCTGTTGTGGCATCAATTGAAAATGGACTTGCGGCATTTGGCCCTGATGATGGATTAATAAAGGCCCTAGCACCTTTAGACCCTACTTTAGATGGGATAATTAGACTAAACCCGTTTGAGGACAGTTGGGCAGTTGGATTAATTTATGATGCATTAATCCAAGGTCTATGTAGAGGACGTCCGTTAGCCCCACTCCTTCGAGCAAGAGGGCATTCACTTGTCATTTCTAATATAAAACCGAATACTTCGGAGATTGTTTTAAAAGATAGGGAACAAAAATTGAAGGGGTTGCTTTCAGCATACAAAGGAAACTTGATAGGTACGATTCCTAAACACAACTACGAATATAGCGAAGGTTTATACATTAAATTAGAGCATTGTATTAACTCTTGGTGGTGTGTATTTGAGCCGTTTACTTCAGTTAAAACTCCCAAAGACTTGATAGAAGATCCCACTAAAGATTGGCGACGTGAAAGGTGGGTTAGAAAATATAATGGTGAATGGAGCGAAATAATTTCCGAATGGGCTAATTTGCTAGGCGATACAGCTGATGGTGTTCTAAAAACATATGGGATTCCCTCTTCTATTGGGATTGATGCTTGTTTTGGTATTTCAAGCATAACAGCGTGGAGTCGTCCAGCACACCATCATGAATACTTCAAAAGGCAAAGTTAATGGAAAAAAACTATGTTGCTTCTAAGTTCCCTCCTTTTATACTTTTAGATGAGCCTCTCTTAGCTTTCAATCCTAATAACCCAAAAGCTCAAGACTTACATCCATTGCGAGGACTTGTAAAGTATGGTCCTTATACGAGTTCTGTATTTAAGTCTTACTCTCCAAATTTACGTATCGCCATTATTGCCCCAGCTGTTGGGTGGAAACATGTTGGCGAATTAATGAAAACATTACAGACTAACCATAAAGCTGAAGATAGAAAAGAATACCTACCAGATTATCCAGGCTTTGAGAGTTTATTTGGTGTTCCTATCATTGCTGCAGAGGCAGGTGTACATATTAAATGGCCAGATGACCTTGTTTTTAAAGATTCCTCAAAAACTCCAGAAGTTTTGTTAAATTCAGCTATAAATGATGCTATGAAGCGGCTGTCGCTTATGCATGATAAATTCGATATAGCGGTTTTCCATTTCCCAGAAAAATGGAAAACCGCCACTAAAACTGAGAGTTTTGATGCTCATGATTCGTTAAAAGCATTAGGTGCCCAGTACTCTATTCCGACCCAAGTACTAAATGATCGAGCATTTGCATTTAGATATAAAGCCTCAATTGCTTGGCGTTTGGGTATCGCAATGTATGTTAAAGCAGGTGGTGTTCCTTGGAAATTATCTACAATTCCTGGCATACCTGAAGGGACAGCTTACATCGGGCTAGCATATGCTTTAAGGGGTAATCCACAAGAGGCACACTATGTAACTTGTTGCTCACAAGTCTTTGATATGGATGGTGGGGGAATGCAATTTGTTGCATTTGAAGCAAGGGATCCTGTGAAAAATATAGAAGAGGCTAAACGGAACCCTTTTCTAAGTAGAGATGACATGAGAGCTGTATTAGCGCGTAGCTTACATTTATATCAAAATCGCAATGGTGGAGTAATACCTAAAAGACTAGTAATACACAAAACTACTGCTTTTAAAGAGGAAGAGTTACTAGGTGCACACGATGCATTAGCAGGTGTTCCAGAAGTCGAATGTATCGAAATAAGTAGCACTCCATGGAGAGGCGTATGGCTAATAGATTCTGGCAATCCAGCCTTACCAAGCAAACCGTCAGGTTATCCAGTTCCAAGGGGAACTATGATGATAAATTCTGAAAATTCAACGTTACTTTGGATTGCGGGAAATGCTCCTGGTGCCTCAACAACTAATAATTATTACCAAGGAAAGAAAAGCATACCTAGACCTTTACTTTTGACTAGGCATGCTGGTAAAGGTCCATTGGAAACCATTGCGCTAGAAGCTTTAGCTTTATCAAAAATGGATTGGAATAACGATGCGCTTTATGATCCAGTCCCTGTCACCATAACGTACTCACAATGTTTGGCGCGAACAATAGCAAATGTACCTGACCTTCCCAATAACGCATACCCATACCGTTTATTTATGTAAATAAACATATCAGAACTCAATGAATGAAAATTCAAACATACTTGTAGTCGAATTGTTGAGGTACAAAAATGTGTAATGCAGTATGCCTAGAATGTGTAGAAGATACCTATCTTAAACAAATTATTCAACATCAAGGTCAACCAATTTTATGTTCTGTATGCCAATCTACAACTAACCATGCTTTTACTACCGTAGAGTTGGGGGCCTTAATGGAACCTATTATGCGTGAGCATTTTTTAATAGGAAATCAAAATAAAAGATTTTTTGATGATTATGAGGAATGGATTCAGGAAGGAGAACCCTTAGAATTTTGGGTGTATGAAGTGCTTGGTCAAGAATTTGACTTTCAACATGAAATCGTCGATGCAATATGCGATGCGGAAGATTTCTGGCCGGGCGATGGTGAAGATGCGTTTTGGGATACGACGGTAAATTATGTCGAAAGTCGTGTTGAAATTGGACACTATTACGCAGCGTGGGATAACGCACTTTCTGAATTAAAAACCAGCAGAAGATTTTTTAGTCCATCTGCTTTGAGTCTATTCAGTAAGCTATTCGAAAATATTGAAGATTTATATGTATCTACAAAAAACAAAAAACTCCCTATTGTAAGAGTGCTGCCAGTTGGCAGTAAATACTATAGAGCACGTATTTTTGATTCACATAGTTTATTAAAAGAAATTTGCACCGACCCATTTCAACATATTGGGCCACCACCCCCAGAAAAATCCCATTCGGGAAGAATGAATATTGAGGGAGTGAGCGTATTTTATGGTGCTCGTGAAATAGATACGGCTTTAGCTGAATTGCGACCTGCAATCGGAAACGAAGTTGTTGTTATTAATGTAGAGACAACCAGAAGTCTTAGATTGTTAGATTTGACTAGATTAGATAAAGCCAGAAGTAGCAAGTTATTAAGCTATTTTCAACCAAACTTTACTGAGGAAGTTCAGAAACAAAAGTTTCTACGTCGCTTGCATGAGTTGATTTCCCAGCCAATAATTCCTGGAAGAGAAAAAGACTATTTAATAACTCAAACAATGGGGGAGTATTTGGCCTATATTCATCCACAGCCTTTTGATGGAATTCTTTTTGCTTCAGCTCAGCGTACAAAAGGTACTAACATAGTACTATTTTCCAAACAAAATTTAATTACAAACTCAATTGGTGAATCTTTTGGGATTAAATATATTCAAGACAGCTTGATGATATACAGCACTGTTAAGATTAAACATACCCACAGTAAAATGAATCTTCACGTTTTTGATGGAGAACCTTATATTTTTCATGATCAAGATTATGAAGATGACTAAAAGTGTATTTAGTGCTCCAAAGACTTGATTAGTTGATGATGACAGCTAAGGCTTTATTTTAAACACTATCTAAAAGCGATGATGCCTTAATATCTAGCGCATCAGCAAATTCATAATTGCCAAATTGTGCTCACCTCTTTCAATCCCACCCATGTAAGAACGATCAATGCCAGCTATCTCAGCTAATGCTTCCTGAGATAAGCCATTTGCTTTTCTTGCTGCACGAATAGCAGCTCCAATAGCAACAAGAGCAGGGTTTCCAGAGAATGATGGTGATTCTTTAGCCACGCTTTCTTGCTATAAATCCTTGCTGGCTTCTTCTTCAACCATTGCTATCAAAGATGATGGGGTGCATTCCAAAGCCACTGCCAATCTAAAAACCGTTTCAAGTTTAGGCTGGTAATCTGCACGTTCAAGCAGGCTGATGTATTTCCGTTGCAGGTTAGCAAGCTCGCCGACAGTCTCTTGCGATAAACCTCGTTCCAGCCTTAGCCTACGCAATACCCTCCCGAATGCAACTGAAATTTCCAACAGTATATCCTCTCCCAATGAACTGGGAGAATTTGCGCCTGAAAGCTTGTACAGTCATCCCAGCGCACTGGGAATGTTATATACTTATTTGGATAATATTTAGCCAACACCTAATGCCATTTGTAATTTTTAGGTTCGCTTGGCTGCCTTGGCTCCACTAATCTTGGGATCTAAAAATGAAAAATAAAATTACTGAAACCGTTGATGCATCATTCGAAGTCATTTCATCTAAAGCATCGTCAATCAGCTCAGCCGTTGGTGATGCAAGGCGTTCAGCATTAGAGGCCGGAAGAAATGCAAGTCAGGCTGTTGGCAGAGTTGCAAGTACAACCGCATTGCTTGTCGGTGATCTTAACGGGGATGGTAAGGTTGATATTGTAGATGCCAAGATTGCTTTAGAAAAAGCTAAGCAAGTAGGTTCATCTGTAGCTGATGAATCAGCAAAACTAGGTAAAGAAGTAATGCAGTCTGAGTTAGTTAAAGATGTAGCACCGTATGCAGCTGTTGGCGCTGCAATTGCAGTACCCATTCCAATTATAGGTCCAGCAATAGGTGCTGCACTAGGTGCAGGATTAGGGTTATATAAGAATGCCACTAAAAAGAAGTAGTACAACATTATCAACAATAAAGGAGGAATTAATGAGAAAAGTGTTCGTTGTGGCAACTGTTGTCGTTTTAAGTGGGTGTGCGACAGTACCGAGTTCTAAGCTAGGCTGGACATCTGGAAGTTATAGTTTTTCTGCGCAGCGACATGGTTGCGAATTAGGCGGCATCGAGGTGAAAAATGATGAGTCAAAAGTCGCCTCAATATTCGGGACAATAGATATCTTGGATGATCAGTCTAACACTATATCTACCGTTCAATTTGTTTGCGATAACGCTCACCCAGGTGGGTCTGCGCTATGCAGGCATACACAAGTGTACAACGATAAATTGCTATATGCGATGCCAGGTTTTTACTGTGCAGGTTATTCAAAGTACAAGCTATCTATACGTAAATATTAACTTAAAGATAATAGATGAGTAGTTGATTGTTGCATTTTTTACCTTCTTATATTTTTAAGTAGTATTCACATATGAAAATGAATGGTGCCCTGAGCTCTATGTAAGCGGCACTTAATTACTGTTGAGGTACTTTTTATTTAATTCAAACAATAATAAATGCTCTTACCTGTATCAGCCCGCTGCACCTTAATTGGTCAGCGGGGTTTTTTATTTTAAGCGTTGCGCAAATTCACCCATCTTATATGAAGTACATATTCAATTTATTTTCGTAAAGGAGACGCACCATGCCAGAAACAACAACAAACAGTATCCACCTATCAAAGCGCGTTCTAAAAATTGCAACATGTCCTACCAACTCAGGGCGAGCCACGCTCGCTTATCAAATTGGTTGTAGTCCTGAGCATGATCTCTATTTTCGGGTCACTGCAAATACTGGCGGAGGATTATTCAGCCCAGAATGGGTTTCTTTAAAATCTATGCTAGCGGCCTTAGAAGTTGCGAGCAAACCTTTAGCATCATTTCCATTATTAAGTTTACTAAAGGGTAGGTCGATCAACACACCAGCTTTTCTGATGGCCGCAATGAAAAGCGAAGGCATCGTTCGTAGCTTAGAAGGAAAAATACGTGGTTATGAAATAGTGGATAGCGAGCTGTTCATGACCGAAATGAAAGCACTCATCGCTGCGGATGTTAATTTAATTGTTAAAGATATTCCTAGTGATTACAAAACTTCAGTAGCGCTAAACAAAAAGAAAGTTGAGAGAGAACTATCCCCTAAAGAAGTAAAGCGAGAACAACGCGCAATCAAATCGCTTCTAAACAAGCAGTAATCCAAAACTCCACAAACCGCTCCGATGTAGTAGAAGTCCGCTGCTCTCAAAAAATACCTAGCCATAACACCAAGCCAGTCAAGGGCCTTTCCGCTTCGCAATGAAGCACACAAGTTATACCGAGCTTATACCGACCCCAATTTCAAATTCTTACCTAATTTTTAACAAATCCGGAGTACCTCATGGAATTCATCACATTAACTGTGATTACTTTTCTGTGCCTGCTTTTCGAGACCACCCGAAAGTTTGGCATCGTTTTATTCATCCTGCTGTTTTTAGCATTTCCGCTCACTTTTATCGCACTTGCCGCAATCACGATTCATTTTATCAACCGTCACAAACATAAAAGGACAAAACACTATGTACAACCAACATTACCTGGAAGCCGTTGAAACTGTTCTCGCCTGGGATTTACCAGAAGAGGCGTTAGCCGATGCCATCAATCAACAATTCGCATTAATCACATACCGAACTGGAGACGTCAATGATCAAGATCCATCACTTCAATGAAGCCTGTCAGTACTACACGCAGCATAAAATCAGTTTCAGGTTAATACAGGATCAGGTTGCTGTCATGTTAGGTCTTTGCCAAAATCCACATTCATCAGTCAGCAATTCATTAGAAATTACCCAAGCAGATATTGATTGGATAATGCAGCAACCAGAAACCATGCAGGACTATGGTGATTATCTGGGCGGTTACGTCTATGTCTGTGAAGTTGAAGAAGACTTACTGCAAATTCATGGCTGCGACTTTGAATGGGCTGAAGCGCATGGCGGTCATTGGCCTAATGTCACCGATATCGCAATGTCATGGGATGCCTGCAGCTATCTGGAGGAATCGACCGGTGATCCGCAATGGGTCATTTTTCTGATGTGCTGGAATAATGCGGGTGGTCCGATTTATTACGTGCCTAAACATTTATGGCAGCAGGCCAGAGTCACTGAGCATATTGAAGCGACCAATCCTACCCCGAATACCTGAGTGCAACATTCAGCTGTTTTTTCTCTGATCTATCTACCACCCCCACCCACCACCAAATCTCAATAGGCTAAAAACGATCCGGCACCATGCGGAGGATTCTGCACGTCTGTTGCTTGTGGGGGGGAGGGGGTAGCACTTAAATATAATCTAAAGGAGTTACTCATGACACTATCAACGATTACCCGTCAGCAAGTCAGTGACAAGCAACGCATTCAACATACCGCTGATTTATTTGGCATACGTTTCCCGCTCAACATCGAACCCGCTGTTTATTCAATTGCTGGCAATATTGCATCTGAATACAATGGGGCTTATTGGGAGTTTTACGCATTAAGCAACGGCGGCTTTTATATGGCGCCATGTTCAGGTCAGTCATATCAGGTCAGTTGTGAAAATGGCTATGAAGGAACGTTATCAGCAGATGCATTAGGCATTACGGCTTGTCTGTATGCTTACAGTCATTTGTCGTTTAGTAGTAATAAGGCTTTCACTGAAATATGCGCTAATCATTATCACTGGTTACGTGAGTACATGCTGCAACATTCAGAAGCCTCAAAGATACTGGGCGCTATTGATTAATTAGAAAGGGCAATGATGAACTGTAAATATTTACATAAGGCTTTAACTGCCAGTGGTTTGTTGTTACTTGTGTTGAATGCGTCAGCGGAGGAGGCTAGGATTTACCAACAAGACTCGGCTGGAAATACCCAATATCACAAGCCATCCGCAGTCATTCAAAATGACGGGCGTATCATTGAAACTGACACTGTTGGCAATAAGCAGTACCACAAACAGCAGTATCAGATTAAAGACGGTAAGGTCTACCAGACGGATTCAGTGGGAAATATCCAGTACCATAAACCAAAGGGCGTGATTAAAAAGTAGTGCACACGAATTAGTCCACGGTGGTGGAGGGGGATGCATTTTTATGAACTCTCCACCAAGCCTAATTTAAATGTTTTAACTGTTCTTTTATATATGCGTCTGCATCATCATTTTCTTCATCAAATTGTAATTTATCGGAATTATGGTCAAGTGCATCAAGGCTTAAATGTACAGCTTCATTCTTGGCTCTATCATCAGCATTTTTTCTATCATCGATTAGTTTAAATCGGGGTTTGTATCCGTCAGCTTTATTAAATGGCAGGAATGCATCATCTGATAGCCCGGTTAGTTTTTCGAGCGATCTTCTTAGTTTTGCAATGGCTGTTTTATTCGCAGGGCTAGGTTCAGCACCTACTCCTTCTGGATATTTCCTTTTCTGACTCAGCCCTATCAATATGCCACCTATCAAGTTGGGCTCAAGCTTGCGTTTCCCCATCAAGTCAATATCCGTAAAAGAACCGTATTTGAAGTTCTGATTGCCTACTTTGTAACCTAACCTGTAGTCTGCATAAATTTTGATTATGACGTCTTCCCAGTGAGGTGATTTCGTAATTGCTGCAGAGTTTTGACTTTTATGCTTATGACTTGATTTATTTGGAATGACAATGCCAAAGCGGTCAAAAGCCCACTCACTCAAGCTTTCTAGTGTTACGAGTGGATTTTCATCGGTAGAGTTATCTGGGCATTCAATCAGCGTATCTTCAGTATAGACAGCATCTTCAAAAAGAGAATTTTTAAGCATCAGAGCTAGGTTGTACCTGTTCACACACGCATTCATGCGATTCTCAAGAACCTTCAACTCATATTTGTCGTTCCCAGAGGCGTTTTCATATTCCACAGTAGCTTCTTCTAAAAAAGCCTCTGTCATGCTCAGAACAGTTTCACCATCTGGGATGAAATCCATATTGATCATCAGTGCCACTGCTTCTTCAACGGTAAGTGATGTGCTCAATCTTAATATCCTTTTAATGGCAAGTTGCTGCCGGTTGTAACTGAAATGCCTGTCTTTACTCTGGCTCATTTTACCTTGAATGTTACCAGTAACCTTATGTTTGTATGATGACAAGTAAAAATTTTAACTTGTTGATATTTATATAAATTATTCAAAATCAATACTGCTCATATCCTGAAAATTGTTACCAGTAACGTATATACATTAAGAGATGTTGTGTAGGGGTTGCTTGCTAACTTGCCGCCATCTCTTGGAACGCGAATCCAGCCTCAAGTTGGAATCGTTAATTTACTCGTAAACATTTTAATTTTAAAAGGTATTAATAAATGAATATTCAAACCAATTTATATCCATCAGCAAACGGCTTTGTGCTTATCGATGACTTTATGGTCCCGCTCGAATTTTTAGAGCGATTACATGATGAAGTTTTTGGATGGTGTTTTAACCCTGGCGATGTATCTGCATTAGAAGACAATTGCAGTGATGAATTTTGGGCGTCTTTAAGTGACAACCAACGCAGTGTATTTGGCCCTTGCTTGCTTATCCTAATTGAGAATGGCTTGGAGCGTGACTTTTATAAACACAAAAAATAGCTAGTAAAGGTGGCAATAGCCACCTTTATAAAAGCCCGATAGTAACTATCGGGCTCTATTTTTTAATGGCTCATAAAGTAACTTTATGGCTTACGTTATTAAAGGAACGCATCATGCAGCAAAATAAACCGGTAGCACTGGCAGCACTATCTGTCACCGCATCTACTAAAGCATTAGATACTGCCGCTTTGTGGGAGAGAACTAAAGCAGCTTCTTACAATGCATCAGCAAAAGCAACTGATAAGGTTGTTGAAATAAACGCACCACGGGTTATTCAGCCTGGAGTGAAGCCAAATTCAGTTCAATCACAAATAACTGATAATTCATTAGCAATTGCAACAGTATGTGATAACGATCACTTAGTAGGAGCTGACGCGCAAGAAAGAGTTATTGCAAATATTGAGAACGCCAAGTCTTTAGACCCACTAAGTTTTCCGGATCTGCCGCGTAAGGCCGATAAGCAAAGGCCTATGACCTACGCAAATCTCAGATATTTATTGATGGCGTACAACATCACCATTAGATATAACGTCATCAGTAAAAAGGTTTATATCATAATCCCCGGCGTAAAAGGCACGCCAGATAATGCTGATAACGTAGCGATAACACTTATCTATAGTTTGGCTAATCTTAATGATATGGCGACTGGTCAGCTTATGAATTTGATTGGTGTGATCGCTGATAAGAACCAATTTAATCCCGTTGTAGACTGGATCATGCGTAAGCCTTGGGATGGGGTAGATCGCCTTACTAATTTTTATGCCACTTTAGTTCAACGTGCTAGCTTTCCTGAAGAGCTTAAACAGGTGCTGATGTATCGCTGGTTACTAAGTACAGTGGCAGCAGTACTCAAGACCAGTGGTTTCAAGGCTAGAGGGGTGCTCACCCTGCAAGGTCCGCAAGCAATTGGTAAAACATCGTGGATTAGTGCCTTAGTGGCCGACGCTATTTTGCGAGAAGGTGTACTGAAGCTGGATCATCACCTTGATGCCGGTAACAAAGATTCCATCATCACTGCCGTTTGTCACTGGATTGTAGAAATTGGTGAGCTTGATAGTTCATTCAAGAAAGACATAGCGCGTTTAAAAGGTTTTCTCACGGCCGATCGCGATAAAGTACGCCGCCCTTACGGCAGGACTGATTCCGAGTACCCACGTCGTACCGTATTCTGCGCAACCGTCAACGAACATGACTTTCTTGTGGACTCTACAGGGAACAGCCGCTGGTGGACTATTCCTGTGACATCAATTAACTACCAACACGGTATTGATATGCAACAGCTGTTTGCTCAGCTTGCTGTGGATTTTCAGAATGGCACGCAATGGTGGCTAACCCGTGAAGAAGAACAATTGCTTGAATTTCACAACAAGGAGCACCGTAATGTCAGTGCGATCCGTGAACGCATTCTCGAAGCTTTAGACCTTGATTACGTCAATGACAGCGGTCTTCCAGCACTTACTCCTACGCAGCTATTACAAAAGCTTGATATTAAAAATCCTAGCAATACGCAATGCAAAGAGTGTGCCGCGGTACTGCGTGAATTTGTTGGTGACTCTAAAAAAATCCAGGGCCAATACAAATGGCGTATTCCATTCAGGAAAGATGGCTGGGAGCCATTAGTGGCGCCAAAATCTACACCGAAATCCGACGATGACTTGTTTTAACTTATTTCGCTAATGCTGCCTCCCCCCACTACGTTTACTTGCAAGTTGCATGCTTAAGTTGACTTAAATGGTGGGGGTGCAGGTGGTAGCAGATTCATGAAATTATAAAAATGTAGATAGAGATAGCAGTGTGATGTCTAGTAAGAAGTTTGGTGGAATTTTAGTAGCTGCTGCCACCTCCACCCCCCTGTGGAAAGTGTTTGTAGTGCATCGGAGCCTTCTAGTGTAAGCAGGTGGGTGCAAATTTTTAGTGTACGGACATCACAAATATACAAATTATTTGGAGTAAAAATGACGAAAAATGTAGAAAGTAAGCCTGACAATTCGCAGCTAAATGATCTGATTGTTGAGACCAACTTAAGCAATATTTCAGGACTAGACCGTGACAGGATACATGATGTTAAAGGCTTAATTGGATCAGAGCTATGGGCAACATTTGATAACGGTATACGGCGTCAAATTGGAGGCGTGGTTTATAAATTAGTTGAGCATAGCTTATTGCCACTCACTTATGCCGGGAAGACCAGCAGTAATAAGCATACCTATTGGATCGCTAAATTGGTCTAAATCCTCGTTGTTTGCGGTGCAGTTCAGGCCGCAATCATCAACGAATTCATATCAAATCATTTAGGAGAATAAATATGATTATTAAAATGACGCAGCAACTTATTGATAACAGTCTTCAAACATATGCAAAGTCTCGCAGAGTTGAGCTGGTTTCTGATGAGCGCAGTGGCTTATACGTTGAAGTGCGTAGTTCCAGCAATGGTCAGGGCACATACTACTTTCGCTATAAAGGCCAAGGCGGTAAATCCTGCCATCAAAAAATAGGCCGCACTGTGGATATTAGCCTTGCTGATGCACGCCGTAAGGTTAAGGAACTGAGAGCGGAAATTGCGCTTGGTGCAGACCCACGTGCCGAAGACAAGGCCAGAAAATCTGTTATCACTTTTGATACGCTGTTCAATGATCATTACTTACCATACGTTAAGCAAAGAAAGCGCAGCTGGGATCGTGATGAAGAGCTGTATCGTTTACGCATTAAAGATGTATTTGGTGCTAAACGGCTTAATCAAGTAACACGTTTGCAGATACAAACATTTCATTCAAGCTTGTTGGAGTCGAAACTTGCTGCTGCATCCTGCAATCATCATATCAAGTTGATACGTCATATGCTTAATCTGGCTGTGGAATGGGAAATGCTGGATAAGAACCCTGCAAGCCGTATTCACATGTTTGCCGAGGATAACAAAATTGAACGCTACATGAATGATCAGCAACTGGCCAATCTGCTGGAAGTGCTCAGGACTGATTCAAGTCGCTCAGTCTGTTTAATAGCTATGTTTTTACTTGCAACTGGTTGTCGTTTGAATGAAGCGCTTTCAGCTTGCTGGTCACAGGTTGATAAGGATAAGCGTGTTTGGCGTATTCCTGCCAGTAATTCAAAATCAAAGCGTATGCGTCCTGTACCTTTAAATGACACAGCGTTAGATGTCCTTAATCAATTAAACACGGAAGGCGTTTATGAACACCTGTTTATTAACAAGAAGACGAAGAAGCCTTATGTAAATATCGCTAAAGTTTGGGAAAAGCTGAGATCAAAGGCAGGGCTTCCCCATCTGAGGCTGCACGACCTTCGGCATCAAGCGGCTTCTAACCTGATCAATTCTGGAAGTAGTCTTTACGTGGTGCAGCAGATTCTCGGTCACAGTGACCCTTCTGTAACGCAACGCTACAGCCATCTCTCAATGAAGACGCTGAATGAGGCTAGTGATAATGCTTCTGCGATTATCAAAAAAGCTACGAAAGTGGAATTGCAAGAAAAAGAGGCTGCGTAAGTGTGAAATTCAGGCGGGGTTCGGTTGCGGTTCTGACCCACCTCGCCATTTTCTTGTGGCATAGGCAGGTTATTTTTCGGGCTGGATACTCAGCCCATCCCCGAAGTTTCAATACGCCATTATGTTTCATAATTTATCACGCAAAATTATCGCAAGCCTATTGCTTATCTAACTATCAGGTATCGGCTAATTTTAGAAATATGTCGATTCAGAATGAGCAGCCACTTAGTAGGACAGAGTGGCCGTTCAGTTTAGTTTTTTAGATTTCAGCTACCGGCCTAAAGCGGTCATGCAAATTTGTTTATCAAAATACCCTTCATGAAAATTATTTACCCCTAACTAGTAAAGACGTTTTTTTACACTTTTTTTACAGTAATCATTTTATTTATTACGACATTTTTATTCGCCTAAGCCTACCATTCAATTCTCATAGTTTGTATGGAATTCGAGTATGGATATCTACGGCGCAGGCATGATATTAATTTATCTAATCTTCTGCTACGTGTTGATTTGCATCCTTGTTAATTGGGAAGGTAAAAAATGAACGTAATGATTTGGATTAGCGGCTTATTAGCTCTGCTTGTATTGGCTTATTTATTTTACGTGTTAATTAAACCGGAGAATTTCTAATGTTCTCAAATATTTTAGTGCAAGTAGGTTTATTTCTCACGGTGTTATTGTTAGTCACCAAGCCTATGGGTTTGTGGATAGCGAATGTGATGAGTGGGAACTGTAAAACAGTCAGCAGGCTTGGCGGTCCTTTTGAGCGGCTTATTTATCGAGTCATAGGTATTAACCCAGAGACTGAAATGGGCTGGAAACAATATGCCGTCGCTCTAATATTATTTAATTTAGCGGGTGCGGTATTTATTTATGCATTACAACGCTGGCAAGTCTGGTTACCATTAAACCCACAAAATTTCCCCGCAGTCAGCGTGGATTCATCTTTCAATACTGCAATTAGTTTTGTGACTAACACTAATTGGCAAGGTTACTCGGGCGAGGTGACGATGAGTTATCTCACACAGATGCTCGGATTAACCGTACAAAACTTCTTGTCTGCCGCTACCGGTGTTGCAGTGGTATTTGCTTTGATTCGAGGTTTTGCACGTCATACTTCAAAAACCATCGGTAATTTTTGGGTAGATATGACACGTTCAACTTTATATATATTGTTGCCGTTGTCATTTTTATTTGCAATTGCACTGATGGGGCAAGGTGTGATTCAAAACTTTGATGCCTATAAAGAAGTCGTGACTTTGCAACCAACCACTTATTCAACGGCCAATGAAGCCGGTGAGCAGGTAGCACAAACCACCAATACACAGACTTTAGCAATGGGCCCAGTTGCTTCACAAGAAGCGATTAAGTTGATTGGTACTAATGGCGGTGGCTTTTTTAACGCCAACTCTGCACATCCTTTTGAAAACCCCACACCACTGGCAAACTTTTTACAGATGCTAGCGATATTTTTAATACCGGCAGGATTATGCTTCGCATTTGGCGTGATGGTGGGCGACAGGCGACAAGGGTGGGCTATATTTTCTGCCATGGCGATAGTGTTTGTAATAATGGCTACGGTCGCTATTTGGGCAGAGCAGGCAGGTAACCCAGTATTAACTGCTAGCGGTGCAGATCAAACGACTAGCTTTTCGCAGTCCGGTATGGCACTTCAATCAGGCGGCAATATGGAAGGCAAGGAAACGCGGTTTGGTATTGTTTCATCCGCCTTATTTGCCACCATTACCACTGCTGCCTCATGCGGTGCGGTAAACACTATGCATGATTCATTAACACCAATTGGCGGCCTAGTGCCAATGTGGCTAATGCAGCTCGGCGAAGTGATTTTTGGCGGTGTAGGTTCTGGACTTTATACCATGCTGATTTACGCAGTACTCGCCGTGTTTATTGCCGGGCTAATGATAGGCCGCACGCCAGAATATTTAGGCAAGAAGATCGAAATATTCGACATGAAAATGACTGCCATCATCATTTTAGTCACGCCATTGTTAGTCTTAGTTGGTACAGCGATTGCCGTCAGCGTTGCTTCCGGCACGGTAGGTGTTGCTAACCCTGGCGCACATGGATTTAGTGAAATCTTATATGCCCTGTCCTCAGCGGCTAATAACAATGGTAGTGCGTTTGCTGGTCTTTCTGCTAATACGCCGTTCTATAACACATTACTAGCTATTGCCATGTTCTTTGGGCGCTTTGGCATCATTCTGCCTGTATTAGCGATTGCCGGTTCTATGGCGGCTAAAAAACGTGTTCCTGTGAGTTTGGGCACTATGCCAACGCACGGCCCCCTGTTTATTACATTGCTGATTGGCGCAGTGATATTGGTAGGCGCACTTACTTATATTCCCGCACTTGCACTTGGTCCCGTCATTGAGCAATTGCTCATGGCTGGCATTTAATCAAGTTAAAGAATCATTTAGGAAAAAACTATGTCAAGTTCAAGCGTAACATCAAATTCTTGGAAAGCAATGATTGACCCAAAACTGGTTAAGCCAGCCATTGCAGAGTCATTTAAGAAACTAGCGCCGCAAATACAGTGGCGTAACCCCGTGATGTTTGTAGTGTATCTGGGCAGCATTCTTACTACCTTGTTACTCGTCCAGGCATTATTTGGTAAAGGCGACGGGTCCGCAGGGTTCATTGCTTTAGTGACTATCTGGTTATGGTTCACTGTGTTGTTTGCCAATTTTGCTGAAGCCATGGCAGAAGGCCGCAGTAAAGCGCAGGCAGCGTCTTTACGTAGCGCTAAAAAGAATGTGGTGGCTAAAAAGTTAGCCAATGAATCGCGAGACTCTGCCATTAATTTCACTGATAGCAATAACTTACGTAAAGGTGACATCTTATTAGTAGAAGCCGGTGACATGATTCCTGCCGATGGTGAGGTGATTGATGGTATCGCATCAGTCAACGAAGCTGCTATTACAGGTGAATCTGCGCCTGTGATTCGAGAATCAGGTGGTGACTTCAGCGCCGTTACCGGCGGTACGCAAGTGCTATCTGATTGGATTGTCATGCGTGTAAGTGTTAATCCAGGTGAGGCATTTTTAGATCGTATGATTGCCATGGTAGAAGGTGCCAAACGCCAGAAAACACCTAATGAAATTGCACTGACTATTTTATTGGTAGCGCTGACAATCGTATTTTTATTGGTGACGGTTACCCTATTACCGTTCTCGATGTTTGGTGTAAATGCTGTTGGTGCTGGTTCACCACCAAGTGTTACAGTGCTAATCTCATTATTGGTCTGCTTAATTCCAACTACTATTGCAGGCTTACTTTCAGCCATTGGTGTAGCGGGTATGAGCCGCATGATGCAGGCCAATGTGATTGCGACATCTGGTCGTGCAGTAGAGGCAGCTGGCGATGTCAACGTATTGTTGCTTGATAAAACAGGTACGATTACATTGGGTAACCGTCAGGCTTCAGCTTTCATTCCCATGAATGGCGTGACCGAACAAAAACTAGCGGATGCTGCGCAACTTGCTTCACTAGCCGATGAGACACCAGAAGGCCGTAGTATTGTAGTGTTAGCAAAAAACCGCTTTAACATACGTGAACGCGACATTGCATCTCTGGGTGCTACATTTATCCATTTTACGGCGCAGACCAGAATCAGTGGTGTGAATTTAAAAGAAGGCGATCATCAACGCCAAATTCGCAAAGGTGCTGCCAGTGCTATTAAACAGCATGTAGAAAACATAGATGGCGCATTCTCTGCTGATATCAACCAAATAGTAGATGACGTAGCACGCCGTGGCAGTACGCCGCTGGTGGTGTCAGATGGCAATGTAGTCATGGGTATCGTAGAGCTTAAAGATATTGTAAAGGGTGGCATAAAAGAACGTTTCTCTGAACTACGTCGCATGGGCATTCAAACCATTATGATTACAGGCGACAACCGTTTAACTGCAGCTGCCATTGCTGCTGAAGCCGGCGTTGATGACTTTTTATCAGAAGCCACCCCTGAACAAAAGTTGAAACTCATCCGTGATTATCAGGCTGAGGGTAAGTTGGTTGCCATGACAGGTGATGGCACCAATGATGCGCCCGCACTGGCACAAGCAGACGTTGCTGTTGCCATGAATACGGGTACACAAGCAGCTAAAGAAGCCGGCAATATGGTGGATTTAGATTCCAATCCAACCAAGCTGATTGAGATTGTTGAAATTGGTAAACAAATGCTGATTACGCGTGGTTCGCTCACGACCTTTAGTATCGCCAATGATGTTGCCAAATATTTTGCAATTATCCCTGCAGCTTTTGCTAGTACGTTTCCGCAGTTAAATAGCTTGAACGTGATGCAATTATCCAGTCCCAATTCAGCGATTCTATCTGCCGTAGTATTTAATGCGCTGATTATTATTGTCTTGATTCCTCTGGCCTTAAAAGGTGTGGCTTACAGAGCCGTTGGAGCACAACAGCTCTTACGCAGAAACTTACTCATTTATGGTCTAGGCGGGTTGATTGTGCCTTTTATTGGCATCAAAGTTATTGATGTTTTACTGACACTTGTTGGTTTTGCATAAGAACAAAAAGCATATCAAAGGAAAAAAACATGGAAAAAATTATCGAAAACCAAAGTCGAAATTGGCTTCAAGGACGCTATTAAACAAACCATTAGGCCTGCAGCCTTACTTTTCGTAGTGCTTACAGTGATTACAGGTATGGTGTATCCACTAGCGACTACAGGCGTTGGGCAATGGCTAATGCCCAAACAGGCCAACGGTTCACTGATTCAAAAAGACGGCAAGCTGATTGGCTCAACTTTAATTGGGCAGAATTTTACTGAACCTAAATATTTTTGGGGTCGACCATCAGCCACTGGGCCTTATCCAAATAATTCGGTAGCCTCTTCTGGGTCAAATCAAGGCCCACTGAATCCTGCATTAGCTGATGCAGTAAAAGGTCGTGTAGCTGCGTTAAAAAGTACAGATCCAGAAAATACGCTACCCGTACCCGTGGATTTAGTTACCACTTCGGCCAGTGGTTTGGACCCGCACATTAGTCCAGCCGCTGCTAATTATCAGATTAACCGTGTGGCTAAGGCGAGAGGTGTAAGCAGTGAAACCGTGCAAGCAATGGTTGATGACAATACCGAAGGACGCCAATGGGGCATACTGGGAGAGCCGCGCGTCAATGTGCTATTGTTAAATATTGCTTTGGATAAAATAGTGGCTAATACTCGTTAATTCGAGATATATGTGACTACTATATAATTAATTCTATGAATGATGAACGCCCCAATCCGGACCAGCTGCTGGAAAAGATTAACAAAGAAGCCGAAAAGGAGAAGCGTGGTCGCTTAAAGATTTTCTTTGGTGCTTGCGCAGGGGTAGGTAAAACATTTGCCATGCTGTCAACCGCACGCTTGTTGCGGCAAGAAGGTTTAGATGTCATTGTGGGTATTGTTGAAACCCATGGTCGAATTGCTACACAGGCACAAATAGCGGGATTAGATGTACTGCCACTTAAAAAACTGTACTACCGTGAACGTGAATTAACCGAGTTTGATCTAGATGCGGCTTTAGTGCGCAAACCAGAGTTAATCTTGGTAGACGAACTCGCGCATTCTAATGTTGAAGGGTCGCGCCACCCTAAGCGTTGGCAGGATGTTGAAGAGCTTTTGGCGGCAGGTATTGATGTGTATACCACTTTGAATGTGCAGCATATTGAAAGTCTGAATGATGTGGTGGGTCAAATCACAGGTATCCGAGTAAGTGAAACTATTCCCGATAAAGTGTTTGATATCGCCGATGAAGTCACATTGGTTGATTTGCCAGCAGATGAGTTATTACAGCGACTGCAAGATGGTAAGGTGTATCAAGCGCAGCAAGCAGAACGTGCGGGCAAGAGCTTCTTTCGTAAAGGCAATTTAATCGCCTTACGTGAGATGGCACTAAGGCGTACCGCGGACCGTGTAGATTCACAAATGCGTGAGTACCGCAGCAATTCATCCATCAGGCAGGTTTGGCAGGCAAAAGATCGCTTGCTAGTGTGTGTAGGGATAGATGCAGAATCAGAACGTTTAGTGCGAGTAGCTGCAAGACTGGCGCAAAGTTTAAAATCTGATTGGATAGCGGTATATGTAGAAACGCCACATTTACAGCGCCTTTCTAGCAAGCAACGAAACCTAATTTTGAAGACACTTAAGCTTGCTGAAACATTAGGCGCAGAAACGGCTACATTAAGCGGTACCAAAGTGGCGGAGGTGGTTCTTAATTATGCTCGTAGCCGCAATGTATCAAAACTTGTCGTAGGTAAATCTACACGTACTACCTTAGAGCGTCTTATGTTGCCAGGTGTGGTCGATGACTTGACCAACCAAGCAACTGATATTGATTTACACGTCGTATCTCGTGAGCGAACCTTAGCTGAAAAATTTGTCGGCATCACTGACAGTCTCGACAATTCAACACAAGGCTCTGAAGGTATAAACTTTACTGGCTACTATTATGCAGCTTGTTTGTGTGCTGTTACAGCATTAATCGCTGCGCCTTTATTAGATTATTTTGAGCTAACCAATGTAGTGATGTTGTACCTGCTAGGTGTGATTTTAATCTCATTCAAGTACGGCAGAGGTCCTGGTATATTTTCATCGCTGATCAGTGTAGCCACATTTGATTTCTTTTTTGTGCCACCAAGAATGTCATTTAGCGTTTCAGACACTCAGTATTTACTTACATTTTCAGTAATGTTAATCGTCGCTCTGGTGATTAGTAATTTGACGGCTAATTTACGCTATCAAGTGATGGTGGCCATGAATCGTGAGAAACGTAGCCGAGCCTTATATGACTTGGGTAAAGCATTGGCTTCCGCACTTACAGCAGAACATATTATTGAAATTAGTGCACATCACTTATCAGGTATTTTTAAATCTAAAGTCGCTATATTATTGCCAGATGCGCAGGAGAAAGTTGTTTATACCTCTCTAAATAGGATCTCAGATGTGAAAATTGACCCCAGTTTTGATATTGATTTAGGGGTGGCGCAGTGGGTTTACGATCACCAACAACAAGCAGGTTTTGGCACAGATACACTGCCATCAACAACCGCATTATATCTCCCATTGCAAGCACCAATGCGTACCAGAGGCGTATTGGTAATTTTGCCTGACAATCATTTATCTAAGAACAACCGTACGATTTTCTTACCAGAGCAAAGACAACTGTTAGATACGTTCTCCTCTCAAATTGCAATCGCTATTGAGCGTGTGCACTATGTAGAGGTTGCTCAGGACGCATTGGTGTCTATGGAGACAGAGCGACTAAGAAATTCTGTGTTAAGTGCAATCTCACATGACCTAAACACACCGCTTACCACTATTGTTGCAGCAGCCAGTTGGCTTAAACAAGAAACTAACACGGATGATAAGCGTTACGAATATGTCGTCATGCTGAATGAACAATCCATGCGGATGAAAAATCTTGTCATCAATTTACTTGATATGGCGAGATTGCAATCAGGAAAAGTGAAACTTAATAAACAATGGCAATTAGTTGAGGAGGTTGTTGGTACTTCACTTCGTACTATGAAGGAAGTACTTGCAAAGCATAGTATAGTAATCGACATGCCTAAGGAACTTCCACTAATTGAGTTTGATGCCGTTCTGATAGACCGTGTCTTATGCAATTTGTTAGACAACGCCACCAAATATTCACCCGCTGGCAATAGAATATTTATTAGTGCTAGAAAGCAGCGAAACGATGTTTGGATATCAGTTGCAGATGAAGGTCTAGGCTTGCCAGGAAACTTAGAAAATCAAATTTTTGAGAAATTTACACGTGGTGAGAAGGAGTCATCTACGGCGGGTGTAGGTCTCGGATTGTCTATTTGTAAAGCGATTGTTGAAGCGCATGATGGTAAAATCTGGGCACATAACAAACCTCCGCATGGCGCTATTTTTACCTTTTCGCTTCCTTTAGGAACACCGCCAAGCCTGCCAAATGATGATGAGCTTTAGTTTATAAATGACTAACATTATTGGCAACATTATATTAATTGAAGACGAGCTCCAGATTCGTCGTTTCGTTTCTGCAGCGCTTGAGAATGAAAATTTTCAGGTATATTGCGCAGAAACTGGCAAGCAAGGTCTCATAGAGATTGGTACCAGAAAGCCGGATGCGGTTATTTTAGATCTGGGATTGCCTGATATGGATGGACTTGAAGTAATAAAAGACACCAGAAACTGGAGTAATGTCCCTATCATAATATTGTCTGCTAGAACACAAGAGACCGAAAAAGTGGCTGCTTTGGATGCCGGAGCAGATGATTTTGTAACTAAACCTTTTGGTACACCAGAACTCCTTGCAAGACTCAGGGCTCAATTACGTCGCAGAGCGATGCTTGGTGAAGTAAGTAATCAAGGGGCCCATGTGTTTGGCAACATTGTTGTAGATTTATCCAAAAGGTTGGTATTAAAAAACTCACAAACAGTTCACCTTACACCTATTGAATTTAGACTTTTTACAGAGTTGGTTAAGAATGCTGGTCGAGTCGTTACCCAAAGACAGTTGCTAAAAGAGGTTTGGGGCCCAAGTTACGTAGAGAATGAACATTATCTTAGAATTTACATGAGCCACTTGCGACAAAAGCTTGAAGATGACCCCACGCAACCTGAGCACTTTATTACTGAAATAGGCATTGGGTTTAGATTTATCTAATTAATATATTTATCTAGCTAATAGTAACGTTTGCTTTTGTCATTAATTTCTATCTTCGCAAGCAAAATCTTTTACTGGCATCATCGGTAAACGCAATTCTTCTTGTATATCGCCATCGGCAGAGAGTAGATGCTACCTTGGAGAGACAGCTAATGGTGTGAATTATAACCAATGGATTTTGTTTGGGGTTCGCATTACTCCTGACAGGCTATTCTGAGACCCAGAAGGGCGCCATTACTTCCTTAAAGTATAGATACTCTCAGTCGTGGGAAAAGTGGGCTCGCCAGTACGAACAGCCAAACGACAAGTACAAAGGGAGATGTCAGTGCGGGCATTCCAAGAGGTTCTAGCGCGGCAGAAATGGCAGCGAACATGACTGCCGTAATGATTACTGCAAGCAATGCATAGGTAGCGGAGACAGTATCGAGCACGAAGAACACGCTACCCAGTGCAATTGCGGTGAGCGCTGAGTTGAACCCAAAAGCTCCAGAGCGAATTGCTGGTTCAGCCGCGCCCATTGCCCAAGCGACAAGCAGTCCTGTGAATGAACCCAGGAGCCCTGCGCAACATGCTTTCCTCGAACTAATTAGCAATCCGATAGCAAAAATGGCGCCGCTGATGGCATTGCTTTGGAAGAAAATTTGCGCTATGCCATTGAACAGTCCCTCTGTGATTGTCGAGAAAGTAACAATACCTTCAACGGTCGCCGCCTTTGGAAGTCCAGCCGTCGGCAAAACGCCTGTTGAATGTAATCGACCAAAGCGGGCACATGCCATTACGAAAAATAAGGTTGTGAAAACGAAGGGAGCGGTAAGAGCTGGAACCTTCCATATTGCCAGGAGATTGAGGACGGCCGCCAATATGATTGTTGTGCAGGCTGCAGCGAGAACAACGTAAATCCATGTAAGAATATTTGGTTCAAGAAAGTAGAGCAACGCAATGGCAACAAGCGCACCATTAAAACCGAAAAGTCCGGCACGCACATGAGAACGGTTTACGCCAAGGAGTAATGCTGTCGCCGTACTTGCAGCGGTTCCAAGCACAACTGCCCAGCCGAACAAAATTGAATTGAAAAATATCCCAATCAAGAAAATTAAACCGGCAAAACTGTTATTTTGTAGCATCACTTGCCCGATGCCTCGCAAAATCGAGTCCAAAAAGCTCAAGACAGGGTGGATGCGCACATCACCATCGACGACCAATCCGTTCGATGATATTTGCGTCGCGAGTGTTGCAAAAATAGCACGGAGGGTTTTCAATTTCATATAGAGTTCTTAAATAGTGTGGTTTTCCGAAACGGATGTTTCCCCAAAATCCCTGTGGTAACTCTCAAAAAAACAGAGGTACACCAACACACATTTTTCTGTTTTAGTTTATTGGGTTTTGCGGAAACCAAATATGAAAATTGCTACAGGGATGATTCTACAGAAATCTTTTGCATCGCTCTATTGATAATCATCAATGCTATATCAACCAAGATGTAAAAGTTGAATAGAGATAGATTGTGTGACGAAATTATTGAGTTTCAGCTTTGGGCCGATTGTTGTCCTCTAAAAACCTAAACTAAACGGCGGCTTTGTCCGGCAAAGCTGACGATCAATTATAGATGCTAACCGACTGTGATCAGCCCAAAGCGGACATTAATCTAGATTGTAATTAACAAAATTTAACTACAAAAAGACATGCCTCATCTTTTAATATATATGTAATCAGCATTACATGTGGATTACAAGCTAGTATTACAGAGTAGTTAATAAAAGTATTTGAGTTTTAAGGAGACAAGCAATTGCCGATTAGCTGGAATGGTAATCTTATAGCCTTATCTGTGTTAATAGCTATGTTTGGCTCCTTCATAGCACTTTCTCATGCTGAGCGTATGCGGGAAAGCACTGGATATCAAGCTATGGCGTGGATGGTGGCCGGTGGTTTGACTCTAGGTATGTCAATCTGGTCGATGCATTTTATCGGTATGCTTGCCTTTCATTTAACTATCCCTATTGCTTATGACAGTAGTCTGACGTTTATTTCAGTATTACCTGCTATTGCTGCCGCACTGCTCGGTTTTTATTTGCTGCAAAGCCCTAAACTTCAGTTGAAAAAGGTTGTAATCGGCGGTTTTTTTATGGGATTCGGCATTACGGCCATGCATTATACGGGTATGGCCGCGCTCAAAATGCAGCCTGCAATTAGTTACAACCCCACGATATTTATCCTTTCCATTGTCATTGCCATTACAGCCGCTATAGGCGCGCTGCTTATCGTATATGCTGGCGAAAAAACTGGATTGCATCCACTAATCCAGCATTTATTAGGCGCAGTGGTTATGGGCTTTGCGATTGCGGGGATGCACTACACCGCGATGGCAGGAGCTATTTTTGCACCTGGTAGTATTTGTTCGGTTGGCGGATTACAAATAGAACCTAATTTATTGGCATTGATAGTCACATCTGGTTGCTTTATTCTTTTCAGTGGTGGCGCATTTGCTAATACACTTGACAGGCATCTGGCACTGGACAATTTGCGACTGGTCCATGACCAGTTAGAGGCACGCCAGAAGGAGTTAAATATTGCCGCTAGCGCTTTTGAGGTGCAGGAAGGCGTGATGGTTGCCGATGCTAATAACGTCATTCTGCGGGTTAACAACTCTTTCACTAAAATGACTGGATATAGTACGGAAGAGGCAGTCGGAAAGACAGCTGCAATGCTTATTTCAGAGCGCCATGACGAACAGTTTTACCAAGATATTTTAAAAGCATTACGGCATGATAAATGTTGGGTAGGTGAAGTTTGGAGCAAGCGCAAGGATGGTGTAATCAATCCCTATCGGCTTACGATAACGGCAGTTTCCAACTCCGATGGACAGGTCACGAATTTCGTCGCAGCAATTTCTGACATCCGTGAGTTTAAAGAGGCTCAGGAGAGCATCCTGCTTCTTGCTTTCCATGACCCACTTACTCAACTACCCAATCGACGCCTGTTACAAGATCGACTGCAGCAGGCAATTACTAGTAGCGTGAGAAGCCACCGCTATGGTGCAGTTATGTTCATCGACCTCGACCATTTCAAAACACTTAATGACACTTTGGGGCATAATTTTGGCGATATGCTATTAATGGAAGTGGCATGTCGCCTACAAGACAGTGTCCGCGAGGGTGATACAGTCACCCGGTTGGGTGGCGACGAATTTGTGGTGATGCTGGAAGGTCTAAGCGAGGATGTAAAAATGGCAACTATCGAAGCTAATATCGTTGGGGAAAAGATTGGTTCAATGATTAATCAGCCCTATTTTCTGCTAGATAATGAGTACCGTATTAGCAGCAGTATTGGAGTGAGCCTATTCTGCGGCAATATGTATAGTGTGGATGACTTGCTAAAGCAGGCCGATTTAGCCATGTATAAAGCGAAGAGTTCCGGACGTAACACATTGCGATTCTTCAACACCTCCATGAAAAAGAACCTAGAATTAAGCACTCCTTCAAATTTAAACTAGGGTTATAAGTTAAGTGTAAATTATAACTTCCAGGGAAAATCATAAAAATCCTTAATTCACTTTTTCTCAAGGGTGATACTCAGCCTATCTCCGAAGTTTCAATGCGCCATTATGTTTCATAATTTATCACGCAAAGTTATCGCAAGGCTAGTCGATTACCTGTTAGAACTGACAGTCAGTTATGGAAATTAATATGTCTCGACATATTAGGGGGACGAAGCTGATGTTCATTTTAGGTTTTAATATCTCGGTAGTCGGCCCGAATTAGTTCGACTTGCGCTAATTTACAGTAATGTATTTGGCTGAGTTCTCGGGCGGCATTTCAATTAATGAATGCTTCATCTCAGCAACTTCGCTCATGGGGGTACGTCCAAAAAGTCGTTTAAATTCCCTACTGAATTGTGAGATGCTTTCGTACCCCACTTTTCTGGACGCGGTTGATGCACTCATGCTGTCTTGCAACATATGCAGCCGGGCTTTGTGAAGGCGTGTGGTTTTGAGATACTGCATGGGAGAAGTGCCGGTCAATGCTTTAAAATTGGCGTGAAATGCCGCTACGCTCATATTGGCATATTCGGCCAATATTGATACGTCTAATTCACTTGCAAAATCAGTATGTATACGTTTCAAGGCTTTGCCTATTTTGCTGAAATGACTTTGATGTGTTAACGCCTCTCGAATAGCAGAGCCTTGCTGCCCTGTAAGTACACGATAATAAATTTCGCGCATAATCGATGTGCCCAATATTTCGGACTCCTGGCGTGATGTAAGTACTTGGAGCAAGCGCAAAACCGCGTCCGATAATTGATCATCCATCGAGGTAGAAACCATACTTAATTGCGGCAATCCAGATTGTGAATTATTAGCATCCAGTGACAACACCAACTCAGCAACAACGGCAAGATCAATACGGATAGAAATTGCCAGCATGGGCTCATCCGCAGCTCCGAAAGTCTCGCTTTCAAAAGGCAACGGTAATGACAACACTAAAAATTGCTGAGGGTCATACTGAAAAACCTGATCTCCAAGATAGCCGATTTTTTTACCCTGTAACACAACGACAATACTAGGCTCGTATAAAACAGGCATTCTCGGCATATATCTATTGGCACGCATCAGCTTTACACCATTCAATATAGATAATGTATACCCCTCGTTTGGGGCAAGTTTCAGTAGTAAATCAATCATGGACTGCTGGCGTGACATGGTTTATTCCATTTGGTGATTTTAATAAATATGCAATATATTAAGCTTTATTCTATATTTAATGTCTACATAAAAATAGGATTAGGCAATATATAAAGAATTTTAGGCATTTTATTGTTCATGTCTAAAAACTAAACTGACAGCAAGTTAAAAATCACCAGTACATATGAGATGCAGTATTGGAATAATCTATTCACTTTTAAAAGAGATCATTATGCAAACCAGATATAAACTAATGAATTTGCTAATTATTGCAACGTTAGGTTTACATGCAAATTCCAGTGTTGCTGGAATATCTGAAGTAGAAAATAATTTAAGCAAACTTCGCATGCCACCTGGCTTCAAAGTAGAGATTTATGCCGAAGTGCCTGGTGCAAGACAAATGGCGCTTGGTACGAACGGCAATGTATATGTAGGTACGCGTGGAAACAAAGTTTATGCTGTCGTTGATAAAAATAAAGACCGCAAGGCAGACAAAGTTGTAATCATGATGGATGACTTGAAAGTCGCCAACGGTGTCGCTATGTACAACGGCAATTTATATGTGGCGGAGCAAAACCGCATCACACGCTATGCTGCGCCTGACTTTGACTTGAATCTGCCTTTCAACAAAATGCGCGAAGTCATCTATGACAAGCTTCCGAATAAAGATCATCATGGCTGGCGTTATATAACCTTTGGCCCTGACAATAAGCTTTATGTAACAATCGGTGCGCCGTGCAACATCTGTGATCCTCAAGGCATAGAAGCCAGTATCATTCGAATGAATCCTGATGGCAGCAATGTGGAAACATACGCCAAAGGTGTGCGTAACTCTGTAGGTATGGATTTTCAGCCTGGCACTAACGTCCTGCACTTTACAGACAATGGCGTAGACATGATGGGTGATGATATTCCTCATGACGAATTGAATGCTGCGCCTAAAAAGGATATGCATTTTGGTTTTCCATTCTATGCTGGCGGCAAGGCTCGTCAGACAGAATGGAAAGATAAAACATCTCCCAAGGATGTCACTTATCCGGTTGTTGAATTTCAGGCACATAGTGCCAATTTGGGTTTCAAATTCTATACAGGCAAACAGTTTCCTACCGAGTATCAAAACAATGCCATAGTCGCTCAACATGGTTCATGGAATCGTTCCAAGCCAGTTGGCTATCAATTAATGCGTGTTACTTTTGATGAGAACCATCAAGCATTAGGTAGCGAAGTGTTTATTGATGGATGGCTGAATAATGGTGAAATATGGGGTCGCCCTGCGGATGTGCTTCAACTTCCAGATGGCTCGCTATTAGTATCAGATGACTACAATGACATCATTTACCGTGTGAGCTATGGTGAGCAACCAACCTCGTCTGTACCTAAGTCATCTAGCGCTTCACCAAAAATATTGACTGGTTTACAGATGCCTGAATCAGCAATTTCCCATCCAGATGGTCGCATCTTCATCACTGAAATTGGCGGCCGTGGTACAAATGGAGATGGTAAAGTTACCGTGCTGAATGTAGACGGCACAATCAAGACTTTGGCAGATGGACTAAATGATCCCAAAGGCATAGATCTATTTAACAATCAATTATATATAGCCGATGTTAATCAGGTCGTTCGTGTCGATCTTGATGGTACAAAGACTGTTATTGCGAAATCTAGTGATTTTCATAACACGCCCATTTTTCTGAATGATATTGAAATTGATGGCTTAGGCAATGTATATGTATCAGATAGCGGTGATGATAATGGCAAGCTTGCAGCAATCTACAAAATCACGCCTGCCGGCAAAGTGATTAAAATCATTGACGATAAATCTGGCATCAAACGTCCAAATGGCTTGTTAATGGATGGGTCTAACAAACTACTTGTAGCTGATTTTGGTACTGGAAAACTGTTTCAAGTAGCATTTGATGGCGTTTCAGATAAACCAAAATCAAAAGTGACTTTGCTTAACAGTGGTTTTGGTGGTGCTGATGGATTAATCAGAGACGTAAATGGCATTCTTTATATCAGCGACTGGGCAAGTGGCAAGGTTTGGCAATTAAGTGAGCCTAAAGCAACACCTCAGTTAATAACAGAGGGGCATCAATCAGCAGCAGATATTTCACTATCAGTCGATGGTAAATATATCCTGATGCCTGATATGAAAGCAGGGCAATTGGTTTCATTGCCAATCAAGTAATTAATTTAATTAAGAAAAGCCGGCATTGCCGGCTTTTTTATCGACTATTAGTCCATTGTTACTTAGTTTAGTAGTAGGAATAGACTGGATACTTTTGTCGTAAAATCAGCGTGCTTGGGAATGTGACCGCTGAGTTGAATAGTTCCAACTGGTCACTTTCTTGCCAACCGCGGACTTCTCATATTGTTTTAAAATAAATCCAACTGCATGAGTTGTTAGAATCATCTATTGCGTACACTGGTAGCGTCGAAAAAACTGAGATGTTTGCTTTAATTTAACTACAGGGCTTTATGAGTAATGCTGTAAGTTGATTGATTTCAGCATTTGTATACCACTATTAACTTAATCCTTAAAAACATCTTAAGATCAGTCATTACCTTCTTAAGTCTTGGCAAAGTATTGATGTTGAGCACCACCAGTTTTCTAAAATGGATAAAGTTTAATAGTGGAAAAAGTATTAGTTTTCTGCAAATAAAATAGCGCATAATCGGATTCAACGTGATATTTGCCTCGTAACGTAGTTCAACTCAATCAGGAGAAGCATGATGACGAAAGTTCTTATTCTTTACTATAGTATGTATGGCCATATTGAAACTATGGCAAAAGCTGTCGCCGAAGGCGTACTTAGTGTTGGCGATACAGAGGTCTCTATCAAGCGAGTGCCGGAACTGATGACGGAAGATGTGGCAAGAAATGCCGGTGCAAAGCTGGATCAAGCTGCACCGATTGCGACAGTAGATGAGTTACCCAACTATGACGCTATCATATTTGGCACGCCGACACGTTTTGGCAACATGTGTGCGCAGATGCGTAATTTTCTGGATCGTACCGGAGGCTTGTGGTTCAACGGCAACTTGATAGGCAAGGTGGGTAGTGTGTTCACGTCAACGGCTACGCAGCACGGGGGACAAGAAACCACAATTACTTCTTTCCACACCACGTTATTGCATCACGGAATGATCATTGTAGGTGTTCCTTATTCCTGTCCGGAAATTATGAATATGAATGAAATAACAGGAGGATCCCCCTATGGTGCGACCACGCTTGCTGGTGGAGATGGCGCTCGCAATCCATCAGAGAACGAATTGAAGATTGCCCGTTTTCAAGGAGCCCACGTTGCCAAGGTCGCTAAAAAACAATCAGCCTAAACGGAAAATGAAAAAAGTGATATCGTAAAGAGTTGTTTGGACTAGAGGGTTTGAATCATTTAATATTGATTCAGATAACGTTTGAAAATTATTTGGATTTTCAACTTCAAACAAGTTTATAATTGCACTTATATTGCTAACCTAAACAATTCCACAA
>Ga0208115_1000062_pt1 | contig 33726 bp, 34 predicted proteins | sample LakWasMeta4_LOW4_2_FD_183856 | JGI IMG/M metagenome (GOLD analysis project Ga0208115, IMG submission 183856) | Freshwater sediment methanotrophic microbial communities from Lake Washington under simulated oxygen tension - Sediment Metagenome... | ecosystem: Environmental > Aquatic > Freshwater >...
GGAAGAGTTGGGGACTAACGATTTATTCAAGGATACTTTTCCGGTTCAGATTAAGCAAATTGATTCCGGCATTGTTTATGTGGTTGAGTGGTCGCTCTTTGGAAAACGCAATAGACACTCTTATATTATAAAAGGCTTTAACGCCGATAGAGAACTTCTGTATTATGCTTCTGATGCTCCTCGAAAGGTTAGAAAATTACAAATTGATACAAAGTACCCACGTTTTAGTTATGATTCTGCTCCTTTTGGATTTAGAAGATGGAAACATCCCGAGCATCTAAAACTTTCGGAAAAAGAAATTCCGGCCATCACTGGCTATAGTGATGAGCAATATCAGCTATTGAGAAAAGTAGGTAAAAAACAAATTTTAAAATCCATCCATCAGATCCTCCAGAACTAAAATATTGATGGAGGTGCAACAAATTTAAGCTAGTTTTGACTTGTCTAAAAATTAGACAGTTTTTTTTGCACCTCCATTATTCACCTGATTAGCAGTCTTTTCTAAAGCTCTCTGGCCGGTCAGAAATTTGCCGCTATTTCACGATACAATGACCCTCTAGCTTGGAGAGTTTAAATGAGAATTTCTGATAAGAAGGCCTTAGTGCGGGAATATTTTGAAGAGTACGATGCTAAGAAGGCCAAGAAAGTTGCAGACAAAAGACATCAACAGATGAGGGCCGCGGACAACTTAGAAAAAATTAAAATTTTTGAGAGCCGAAAGAAGAGTCTGCTGGTTCACGAAGAGGAGGGCGTACTTAAGAAAGAGGCCCGCCAAAAAGACGTTGATCAGCGACAAACATTTTTAAAACTCAGTTCGGCCTTAAACATAATCTAGATTGATCACTCCCATTCGATAAAAATATTTTTTTTCTTTGAGCTTCTCCTCCATCATCTTGCTGGCATTCATTACCAGGGAGGAAGAATGAAATTAATATTGCTTACGTTCCTTTTATCAAGTTTTGCCCTGAGCGCTCATGCTGCTGCTGAAAAACGGGTGATTACCAAAATGAGTTCCTCTCAATTGAGAGTTAAAATTGAAACCGAAGAGCGCCAGAGCACTCAGGCGGCAAGCTATGTCGATGCTCGGGAGAATGCCAATTTCATCAATTCCATGCTGAAAGATAAAATTTCCTCCCTGGGGAAATTAAAGGCCCAGATTGAAAAAGATTTTTGTTCATTTGATGAACGAGTCGAGGGCTGTGGAGAAGTGACGCTCACCAAAGAAGTCAGAACATCTTTTGCCAGAAGTGGATGGATGTCGGGAGTGGCCACTTATACTTTTTTCATCGGCTTTACTGCTGATGGTTCTGGCCGTCATTTTTATGCCACTCATATGGTAAAATTCTCTGAAAGTGCCGAAGCCCAGATTAATCGCGAGGGAACCTATACCGGGATTGTCTTAAAGACGATTGAGATGGGGAAAATAACAGAACTTGAAGACACGACTCCTTAATGGAAAAAACCAAGAAAGCAGACAGCGAAAAAATGTTGACCGCTGTCTGCCATCTTCGTTAGTGTTGCGCTTTGATTTTTTTGGTACCAGTCAAGCTTAAGAGTGCCAGCACCAGTACCGCCCCCACTACTGCCGCAATAAATCCGGCCGGTTCATTGGCCTCGTAAATTCCCAGAGCCTGCCCAATAAAGCGGCCGACAAAGGCCCCCACGATCCCAACTAAGGTGGTAAAGATCAGCCCCATGCTATCGTTGCCCGGTTTGATAAAACGGGCGATCAGACCGGCAAAAAATCCAATAATAATTGTTCCAATAATTCCTGTTACCATACGCACTCCTTGGCCCGAGTTAAATAATATGAAACAAAGTTCATATTACTTCTTATTAAGAGCAAAGGGGATGCCATGAGTTCTATTATATTTTTGCAATTGATTATACCCGTCCATAAAACTTATAAATTCCCGCGCTAAATTGGTAGGCTCGGGATTCACTTGGGTTTTCAGTCGGCATGTTCCATACAGAGGAGTTCCGTCGGGATCTTTGTCACAAATGACTTTAGCATTGCAGGATTTAAAATCGCACATCAACTCATTTACGGGATGGGCCTTAAAGACCAAATCATAACGCGCAATCGCTGCTTCTATCCCCGTGATGCAAGACTTAAAAAAATTAGTGTCGTTGGAGGTTGAACATAACCAGTCAAAAACCACTTTTTTGAAATCGCCGGAGGAGGATTGGGCGGTGATTGGCAGGAGGGAGGGGAAGGCCAGCAGGGAATTGGCCATGCCCATTTCGCAGCGGCCATCGGCGTTTTTAAAATTGCAGAAGAATTTATTAAAGCTGATTCCTCCTTCTTTAAATTTGCCCCAGATGGAATTGTAGTTCCAGCGCGAAGGCTTCATCCGATTACATAATCCGGTGGCGCATATAACGTTTTGGTAATAACTAAATTTATTAAGGTCGGTATAATTTCCTTTGATCCAATCGTCTTCCTTGTACCATAGTCCATCGGCGCCGATTCTTTCAAACATCGAGCTGGTTAAGGCACCCGAAACCGGGAGTTTTAGGGCGGCACTTAAATCAGGCGCAATGTAAAAACCAGTATTGCAGGCATTGAGCGTGATGTAGGCATTCGCTAAAAAATTGGGGCGCAAACTTCTCAACGCCTCAAAGTGTTCGGCCGGCGAGAAGGAAGCGTTGCTGGCGCCAATTTTCATGGACCAGGGAGAAGAATGGCCGAAAAAATCCAAACTGGCGATTTGAGAATATTCCCGCAGTTCACTGATCAGCATTTTTGCGTTAATTTTTTCCAAAACCTTTTTGGCCACCAAAACATTATATCTTCTAAAAACTTCTTCATCCGGAGTGTTGAGCACGTCAGGACTGCTGATCACTACCACTTGATGCTCAGGATAGAGTTCTTTGTAGCGGTGGGCCCGTGATAATCCCGATTGAAAAAATTGATCTGAATCTTCATATACTGCTGAGCCTACCACGATGATGTGGGTGATTCGGGTCGTATCCAGTACGAAGTCCTGGTAGAGACCCACTCGATATTCAGTGCTGGGAAAGCCGGGAGATCCGCTGAAAGCGCTGGCCGGTACCGATAGAAGACCCGCGAGCAAGAGGAATGAGTAAAATGAAAAGAGCTTACTATTTTTCATAAAGCGACCATCCTTGGTTTTTTATTAAATATGGAAAAAAGAATTTCCTTAACAAGGCTAAGTCAGAGAAATTTTTTGGAAAAATATATAAATATTATATGCAGCGAGACCTAAAACTATTCTCAACTCAGATTGATAATTATTTTGAATGGATGCCATTGTGATTTGATATTTTTTAAAAGAGCTCAATTCCTTCATGATCACCACTGAAAAGTTCTGCCTTTCTCAGGAGATTGACGATATGAAGGCCCCTAAAAAAGATTATCTACTAACTGTGATTCTCTCTTTGTTATTCACTCTTTTGCTTTCGGCCTGCGGGAAAAAAGCTTCGCTTGATCCCACCGTCAGCGCAACAACTAAAATAGAAAATCCCGACGCGCCAACGAATCCCACTCCGGGTAAGGTCAAGGCGATCAAGTGGGGAGAGGCGCGGGACTTTTCGATCCTGGCCTATGCCAGTATTACTTCGCTTCCCAGTTCCAATATTGGCGGCAAAGTGGGATTGATGCCGGGAGGGCGTGAACAAATTCAGATTGATCCTTCCGAAGTGGCCGGAGGAGCGAATGATATTATAACTGCTGAGGATGAAACGATTCCCACCAATCTACTGAGCAACGCTAAAGTGGATATGGTCACCGCTTATAAAAATATTGTCAATCTGGCGGGAGATAAAGATAAAATCGGAATGCACGATGGGGTGATTGACGAAAAGACTCTGGTCCCTGGAATTTATGAATGGAAAAATAGCATGAGCATCAATAAAGATTTTACGCTGGAAGGCTCAGAAGACGATGTGTGGATTTTTAAAATTGAAGGGCACCTCAATGTGGCAAGTGGAGTGCGGATGATTTTAAACGGCGGCATTAAACCCGAAAATATTGTGTGGCAAGTGGCCGGGAGTGTGGTTTTAGAATCGGAAAGCCAGTTTGTGGGGACCATTATTGCTCAGCCTTCGATTGAAATGAAATCGCGTTCCGTTTTAATTGGCAGGGCCTTTTGTAAAAATGGATATGTTAATCTACATCGGGCAATAATAAAAAAACCATAAAACAGGGCACCATTCGGGGCCGTGTTTTATGGTAATGGTTCAAAGATATATTCTTACTGGGCGTAGATAACCGCACCACCTTTAATCTGATTAATCACCGCTTCACTCTCGCGCGGATCAAGTGCGGGACATCCCCAACTTCTGCCGGCCTTTTGGCCTGAGACTACATAGTCCGCAGGGTGGATAACGATCGCTCTGCTTCTGGCATTCGAGTTGGTCGTTGATTTACCATCCAGCATCAGTGAATAGCCATGACCACCGTAATAGGTCTCTGCGGTCAGGTAAATCCCTTGGGAGCTCATATTAGAGCCAGGGGTATTCGAAAATTGGGTGGCATAACCATCGTGGTCAGTATCGGAGTTTTTTCCATGGGCGGTCTGGTAAGTTTCAACTCGACCTGATTGCATATCGATAACGTAAAAACGTTCTTTCGAGCTGTGTTGGCTGAAATCGATTACCCCGATGACATCTTTATTTTTAACCAGCGACTTGTTGCTATCATAATATTTAAGCGCCTTGGCCAAAAGGGCCTTGGGAACAACATTCCCCGGATCTAAGTGGGCATGATCTTCCGGGATGGTGGTTGATCCGCCGCTACTAGGAGGCGTGCTGGGTGATTGGGTCGTATTACCATTGCTATCGTCGGTGGACGGTGCATTGGCGCTGGTATCGCTGATGGTGCTGTCATCGGCGACCGTCGGTAATTTGGCGCCAGAGGCATGGGCGCTGGAAAGAGAAAAGAAAGCAAATAAGAAAAAGGTGATCATTAATAAATGGCGCGAGCTGGTGGTAGGCAGTACTGCCTGTCTTGCTGTTTGCATATGCTTCATCATGAAGCTCCTTGGGTAGAAGTTTAAATTGGGAGAGAACTCAATGTGATCTCGTAGATTCAGTAATTGCAGTTGGCATACCAAGCTCGGAGGGCTAAGCACTTGAATAGTTCATGGCACATCAAATAAATATTTTGGAAGCGGTGACGAAATGACTTCTTTTAATGAACCCATACAGCGCGCTCGGGGTTATAATTTCACTGAGTAGTTCGCTTGTTCTGGCGCTTTCGTGCCAAATGCAGCAAGATGGGGGATAAACCCCAAATGATGAAAATGAAAAATAAAAACAAAAATATTAGAATCGATGATGACGTTGAATTAACACCTGATACTCCCGCCAAAACTGGAATTAACTGGTATCCCGGACATATGGCGCGCGCCATTCGGGAGATCAAAGAAAAACTAAAACTGGTGGATATTGTGCTGGAAGTGCGGGATGCACGTGCGCCTTTAGCTTCCGGCAATTTTGCGCTGGATACCACTCTTCGCCAAAAAAGCCGTTTGATCCTTTTAAATAAAGTAAATCTGGCCGACCCTAAAATTATTCATCTTTGGGAAGAATGGTTTACCAAAAAAGGGGAGCCATTTATGTTCCTCGATTGTTTTGATAAAAGTGCGATGAAAAAAGTCATGGCCCACGCCCGCTCGATTGTTGATCAAAAAAGAAAAGAGTCCAATCCGGATACTTACCAACCCAAAGCTAAATTAAAATTGATGGTGATCGGTCTGCCCAATACAGGTAAGTCGACGATCATCAACCAGCTGGCCAATCGAACGGCAACTAAAACCGCGGATCGTCCCGGTCAGACCCAGGTTCAGCAGTGGATTGTGATCGACAAGGATCTCGACTTGCTCGACACTCCCGGCGTTATGCCACCGGCGCTGGCCAAGGCGGAGCATGGATTGTGGCTCTCGGCGCTGCATGCGATTCCCGATGATATCGTGGGCGAAGAGATGCCGGCGAGATTTCTGGTGGAGCATCTAAAGAGTATTAAGTCTCGTGAATTTCAAGAACGCTATAAACTCGAGTCGCTTGATTTAAGCGTCGAAGAAATCATGGAAAAAATCGCAGTGCTTAGAGGCTGTGTTCGCCAGAAGGGACTTCCCGATCTCGACCGTGTCCACAAGTTAATCCTTTTGGACTTTAGGAAGGGAGAGTTGGGGAAATGCTGTTTTGGACTACCGCCAGAAGATAAGGCCTAAAACTCATTAAAATACGAGACCGTTCCGTTGCCGTCGTCATTGATGATGAGGTGCTGGATATCTGATGGCGCGTATTTGTCTTGCATCTCTTTAAGTTTGGCCGGATCAATCGGACAGCCGAATCCTAGATTGCCAATCGCCGTTTTAAATTTCTGCGCTCCCGACTTGCTGGCAAACTTGCTGCAGTTAATACTTTCATCCATTGAGGCATCAATATAGTTTTTAAAATCGATTGGATTTTTTTCTTCTACTTTCCATTTAGCATCGACACAGCTGATATAGGGCCCTAGGTTGTTTTCAGCTCCTAAAATATCATCGTGCTTTAAAAGGACATGATTCCAAAATCTCATGCCGTTAAAATTGGCCGAGAGATCAGCGTAAGAGAAAACTCCGGTGGCCAGAATGTTTCCGCCCAGAAAAGTTTTTTCTTTAAAGATTCCGCCCTTTAATATTTTTTGAATGGATTTTTCTTTTGAGTAGTATTGGGTGAAATAACTAAAGCCCATGCCGAACATGTGTTCGAGTTTATCAACGCCAATAATTTGATCACCAATTTGAATCAGTGGACTAAGGGCGAGGGGACTGGCGGCCGCTTTTTTGCGTCCGAGTAAATAGCCGTTCATTGGCGACCATTCTTGGTAGATGGATTCTTTAAGAGGAAGAGAGTTTTTGGCAATCGCGTCGGTATAGAGAATGTTTTTTACCAGCTGGCCTTTGCTGTGATTGGAGAAATATTTTCTTAATTCGGTGTAAAGCGCTGTTTCACTTTTTAGGCCTTGGTCACAGTTGCCTTCTAGGTTTACTTTATCCACTGCGCTTTTTAGGAAGTTATTCGCCTCTGCATTTACTTGGCCGCTGACATCAATCAAACTCAACGATCTCGCGGTGAAATTGTCGGCTTCAGCAGAGAAGCTGAGTTGGGAGTAGATTAAGGCAGTAAGTACTAGTGATAACTTCATAGGCCGTCCTGGGAGCGATAAATTATTAAACTGGGGAGAGTTTAACAGAATTTGGGATGGGGAGAGTGGAGTGTGTAGAAAGTATAGAGGGGGTGGGGGCGTAACTTGATAGAGTGAAGAAATCAATGAATTAATTATGTAATCTATCGAAAATAACCATCCAATCCACTCCAAACAATTAGCACATAGCTGTAGGCACCTTAATTGCTTCATTAACTTTGATCATTTGCTATTTTCGCAACAGGAGGTGAAAAATGAAAGGTTTCGTCGCAGACATAGAAGAAATGACTACTGATAACACCGATTTTCGTCGTGTGTTGTATACCGGAAAAAATCTTCAACTAGTTCTCATGGCAATCCAACCGGGAGAAGATATTGGCGAGGAAGTCCATGTTGATCATGATCAGTTCTTCAGAATTGAAAGTGGCAGTGGCGAAGTTTTGATAGATGGCAAGACCACCAAAATCAAGGATGACGATGCGATAATTGTTCCTGCTGGGGCCAAGCACAATGTAATCAATACCGGCAGCGAAGCTCTATTGCTCTATACTATCTACGGCCCGCCAGAGCATGTGGACGGAACGGTTCATACGACAAAATCTGATGCAGAGTCCGCAGAAGAGCATTTTGACGGAAAGGTTTCTGAGTATTCAAATTTAGCGTCTGAGTTGTCCCAATGAAAGAAGCCGATGAAAATACCAGAAGAGCTAAGAAATATTGTTTATGAGAGTGTAAAGCTTCTAGGGATGGCCATCAGGGAAGTCTATGGTGAGGCAATCTTTTTTGAGATCGAAAAGTTAAGACATAATATGAAGAAAATTCGTAACCAGGATGCGCTTACTGTCTATTGTGCCCTGGAGGAGTTTTATCGCGAATCAAAAAAGTCAAAGACCTCTGACTTGCAAAAAAAGACTAAAGCATTTTCACTGATGCTGGAGTTGATCAACGCATGTGAAGCATCGTACCGTTCCTTCAGGCTTACGAACTTAAAAATTGGCCAGGATCAAAAACCTACAGGCATGATCTTTGTTTTTACAAGTCACCCGACAGAGGCAAGAAGTCCTCAGTTTCTTTTTATTATGGATAAAATTGAAGCGCTGATCTTAAAGGCATTTCAGACTGAGATGAAAGAGGTGGAAGAGGAGCTTCTGTATCTTTTTAAAATAGCCGTTAAAATTGATATTGCTAATAATAAAAAGCCGGAATTAAAAGACGAAGCGACACAAATATTTCATACAGTTTTAAATGAAGAGATCTTAAATGAGCAAATCCTTCTGATGAAAAACGGAGTAAATGTTTTTTTTGAAACATGGACTGGTGGTGATAAAGACGGGCATCCTTTTGTGGGTCCACAATCCTTAATTCAAAGTTTGACTTTATCCAGAAATAAATTAGTTGATTTTATTTTAGCTCAAGTTGATGAGTACGAAAGTGAAATGAGCATTTTAAAGCTCTCCAGAGTGAGCACGGCCATCAAACAATTTAGAACATTGCTGGAATCGGCAAGAAAGATAAAATCAAGTGATGGTGTTTTAATCAAGAAAATAATGGTGTCGTATAAGAAAATAAAGTTTAAGTCTCCGGCAATGGAAAAACTAGAATACTTGTTTGTTTTATACCCTGCCATTGTTTTGCCTCTGGAAATCAGGGAGGATCACCAGCTTATCCACGATGCGCTTAAAAATCCCAAATTGGCGATCGCTCTGATGTTAAAAGAAATTAAAAAAATAGCGAGAGGATTAAATCCTAAGTGCTATGTAAAAAGTTTTGTCATCAGTATGTGCATGTCACCGGAAGACTTGCTTGCAGCGGCCCAACTAACTAAGAAAATACTTGGTAATTTTGAAATACCGATTGTTCCTTTGTTTGAAAATGAAGTGGGGTTATTGTCTGCGGTTGAGATATTACAAGGAGGCTTTAGTAAGTTTCCTTTTCAAAAACAGCACCAAAAGAACTGGGATGGGCAATTTGAAGTTATGCTGGGTTATTCAGACTCAACTAAAGAAAATGGAATTTTACCGGGCAGGTTAATGGTTGAGAAGGCCGCCTACGAAATAGAGAATTTTCTTTATGGAATGCAATTAACTCCCGTCTTTTTTCATGGTTCAGGCGGGAGTATTAACAGGGGAGGAGGTTCGGTCAAAGAGCAATTATCCTGGCTGCCCAAGAGTTCGCTAAATCTTTACAAGGCCACCATTCAAGGTGAAATGGTGCAAAGACAGTTCCAGCGGCCGCTGATTATGCGCTCTCAAGTTAACAAAATAGTCACAGAGTTTAATAATTATAAACCTAGAAATTTAAAGCATTCCTCCTCCCTTTCAACATTTTCTAAATCAATTCAAGAAAAATATAAATCCTTGATAGAAGACGGTGCTTTTCAAAAATTAGTTCAAGAGGCCACGCCTTATGAGTTCTTAAATCTCTTGCGGATAGGTTCTCGCCCCGTAAAACGAAAGGGGCCAGGTAAATTCACGGTTCGTGCCATTCCCTGGACATTGTGCTGGACTCAATGTCGCTTGCTTCTACCCGTCTGGTGGGGCGTCGGATCTTCGTGGGCCATGCTTTCAAAAAATGAAAAAAGAGAACTGATGCTCGATTATAAAAGATCACCGGTCTTGCAAAGCTATGTGAAAAACTTGGGATTTACTCTGGCCAAAATTGAATTGGGAGTTTGGCAGTTTCACCTCGAGCACACAAAACTCACTGCCCTTGAGAAAAATCATTGGAACAAGAAAATTGAAAAAGAATTATTAGAAACGCACGTCTTTTTTAAAGAACTGACAGGAGAAAGAGACCTGCTTTGGTTTCGACCATGGCTAGGGGAAAGTATTTATTTTAGATCCAGCATGATTCATCCTTTAAATGTTATGCAAAAAATTGCGCAGGAAAGGAATGACCACATCCTGTTGAGAGAAACAGTTACAGGGATTTCATGTGGAATGCTGACGACTGGTTAGCTGTCGGCGCTCGTAACTGACCAATCTTTAGACAGGCGTTTTAATTCTCTTGAGCAAAAGATCCTTGATTCTCAATGAATTCCATCGCTCACCTCCGGCCTGATCCTTGCTATTCAATTCATGAACATAAACTCGATTCAATAAAATCCACATGGGTAATCTTTCATGAAAAAATGTTTCTTAAAGTTAGTGGTGCTCTTAATTCTCACCATGACTTCAGTTCTTTCATTTTGCAGTGATATTCCAGTTGGGGTAGCATCCTCGAATCAATTTGGCTTTTTTAAAAAAAATAAATCAAAAAAAATAAATACCATGACTCATGAAAAGTTTGATGCGCTTGTTGAGCGCGTAAGTAAAATCTACTCCCCAGTCATCTCAAAAAAAGGTGGGCGTTTTCATTTTGAAAGTCTATGGAACAACGACGAACAAATTGCTATGGCCTCACGAGTGAATGATCAATGGATCATTACTGTCTCCGGGGGAATGGCACGTCGAGAGTCCCTGTCGGATGACGCTTTCCTGTTGATTGTTTGCCATGAACTTGGACATCACTTGGGTGGGGCACCTACCAAAACGGCAGGTAGTCTTTGGGCCTCGGTAGAAGGCCAAGCGGACTATTTTGCAACCATGAAGTGTATGCGTAGAATGCTGGAAGATGAGGACAATGAAAAGATTGTTTCCGCTCTTGAAATAGACCCGGATGTTACAGAAAAATGTCAGCTGGTCTACAAATCGACCGACGACATCGCCCTTTGTTCAAGAATCGCAATTGCGGCATTAGTAACGGCCAATGCGATCTCGTTAGGTGAACCACTGGCCTTTAACGGCCCAGCTCAGTACAAAGCAGGCGTGACATTTAATGAACATTCTCCAGCGGCCCAGTGTCGACTGGATACATTTTATAGCGGGATTCTTTGTGATAAATCTTACGACCAAGAGACTGACACGAGTAACCCGCTGAGCGGCGTCTGTACGTCTACTGACGGCGTAAAACTGGGGGCCCGACCTCTATGCTGGTATTTTCCTGGAGAACCGTTATTCCATTGAAAGTTCTTTGGCTCCAACCACACCGACTAATGGAAGCTTGTGAGCAATGGCCCTAATTTTAGAGATGGCCTTGCCTTTATAAAATAATTTCCAACCCGATTGATCTTGGGCCAGATCGAATTCATAAGATTTTCTTTTTCCGGTAACGGCGTTGTAGAGAGCATTAATTATAATGACACCACCTAAACCGCGGTCGAAGTTCTGAGCGTTGATTGTTGCAAAAACTCGATTGCCATTTTTAGGTAAGATTATGCCTTCGTTGAGAAAACTCTCGATTGGCAGGGCATCGCGCGAGCGGTTTTCGCCCACAATAAAATTGTCGATATAAAAAGCTTTAAGCATCCGCGCCTCTTGGTCGACTTCGACAACGAACTGATAGTGATCACTGTTGACGTCAGTGGAGATGGTGGCGAGGATTTGTTCTGAGGCCTTGGTGACTGTGCTGAAGATGGTAAGGGAGATGAGAAGTGAGATGGCGAAGAGATGCTGTGAGGACAAGAGGTTTTTCATTTTTTAATTTCCTATGAATAAAAAGCATTCCGTTCAAGAAGGAGCTGCTTTTAATCATGTTCATAGGCTTTTTGAATAATATATAATGCTTATTAGATTGATAGCTTTTTCAAATGAGTTAATCCTAACCCTGCAAATTGAGCGTTAAGGAGGGGACTTTATTCAGTTTATTCTTGTCACTCCACTCCAAAAAAGGCATGCTGGCCACAAATAAATTAACTTACGCAAGGCCAATATCATGACCCCAGCTCCATCGCGATTCAAAAGAATCATGACTCCCACTGTACTCATTGCATCACTCGGATATTTTGTTGATATGTTTGATATCACTCTTTTCGGGGTGGTCATGCTCGGATCGATTCACGCCCTGGGGGTAACTGACCTCAATCAAATGCTGGCGGTGGGAGTAAAATTATACAACTTCCAAATGGGAGGCATGCTTCTCGGTGGTATTTTCTGGGGAATTTTGGGAGATAAAAAAGGGCGTCACGTCGTGCTCTATTCCTCCATTTTAATGTACTCCCTGGCCAATATCTTAAACGCTTTTGTCACGACTCCTGAACAATATCAATTGCTGCGCTTTCTGGCAGGAGTTGGTTTGGCCGGAGAGTTGGGGGCGGCAGTCACTATGGTGGCCGAATCCCTCAACAAAGAAGACCGCGGTTACGCCACCACTTTAGTGGCCACTCTCGGGATGATTGGAAGTTTGTGTGCAGCACTGGTCGGAAAATACTTCGCTTGGAACCATGCCTACCTGATAGGTGGAGGTTTGGGACTTTTATTATTGGCCGCTCGATTAAAAAGTTTTGACTCTCAAATGTTCAAAGCTCTTCAACACAAAAAAGTCGTTCGTGGAAATGTAAAATTATTATTCAAACCAAAAAGAGCGCTTCGCTATTTAAGCTCAGTCGCCGTTGGGATTCCCATTTATTTTATTACAGCAATTTTACTGACTCTCGCTCCGGCGGTGACCAGTGAATTGAATCTGACCGGACCGGTAACAGCGGCCGATGCATTAATTTATGGATCAATTGGTCTGGCCTTAGGCGACCTTGCCAGCGGATTGCTTTCTCAATGGATCAAGAGCAGAAGAATAGCGATTGCTATTTTTCTTTCCATCGCATTGGTCACCATGCTGGTCTACACTCAGGCCACCGGTGCAACTCCTGGCTATATTTATTTTCTTTGTTTGATTCTTGGAACATGTGCCGGTTATTGGGCCGTTCTGGTCACCACTGCTGCTGAACAATTTGGGACAGACATTCGTTCGACGGTTGCCACCAGCGTTCCCAATTTCGTGCGCGGATCGGGGATGATCATCGCTTCGTCTTTCCTTTATTTAAAACCACACTTCACCATTATCCAAACTGTCTTGATTATTGGTGGGGTTGTTTTTGCTATGGGCTTTGGTTCACTTTTAGTTTTAAAAGAAACTTACGGTAAAGATCTCGACTTCCTTGAAGAAGACGAAGCACTCTAATTAATTAAACTGACAATATGCTGAGGGGAATTCCTCCCCTCAGTTTCACTGAGCTTGGCATTAATCACATTTTGGAATGTCATAACCTTTTTTAAACATCTCATTTCCTTCGGTCACAATATTGACCACCGGCAATTTATAATTGGTGGGAAGGGTGGTGGTCACACTTGTCCACTCCAGACATTCATTGGAAGAAAACTCGGTGGCAGCGGCACGCGCTTTACAAAGATCACGAGTCACGGTGCGGGCAATCTGAATATCTTGTGGAACTCTTTCGACACATTTTTTGATGATGGTCTGTCCGATTTCGGAATTAGGAATACCTACTTTGCTTTCACGATAGATGGTGCAAACATTAACAGGGGTAATACTTTTAAACTCGTCGTCGTCATAACAAATATTAAATATTCCCGCAGGTCCAAACTGTTTGGTGAATTCAGGCTGGAGAATCGAAACTCTGCGATCAAGTCTAATCGCGGACCACTCACTTCTGGCCGACTGAGCGTATGCACTACTAATGGCCAGCAAATAGCAGAGTAAAAACGTTTTCATAAAGACTCCTTTTGTTAAGTTCTTTTTTCAATCCTCATCTTATAAAGAGCAAGCGATGTGCCAAGCACCGTGCCTGTTTTGACTCTGGTTTTAACTCTGGGTGCACGGGGCATATTGGGCGTTGTGGGGCATGCTAAAGAGGACTATAAATGAAAGGTGAGACGGATAATTTCTTGTGAGGAGTTTTTATGCGATCAAATATTTGGAAAGGTGCGCTGAGTTTTGGCCTACTAAACATTCCAGTGCGCTTAATGAAAGCGGAAGAAGAAAAAAATCTTCATTTCTCTATGCTCGATCAAAAAAACCTGGCCCCCATTCACTATAAAAAAATCAACGCAAAAACAGGGGAAGAAGTTCCCTACCATCGGATCGTGAAAGGATACGAATACAAAAAAAATGAATACGTGGTCTTAAACGACAAGGATTTTAAGGCCGCCAATGTCGAGGCGAGCAGTACCATCGATATTGAAAACTTTGTGAACCAAGACGAAATTGATCTGATGTTTCTGGAAAAACCTTATTATCTGGTTCCCGAAAAAAACGGGGAGAAAGGTTATTTTCTCTTAAGTGAAGCGATGAAAAAAAGTAAAAAAGTAGCGGTGGCGAAAATTGTCATGCGAACCAAACAGCACTTAGTGATGATCATGGTCAGAGGTGATTATCTGGTTTTAGAAATTTTGCGATTTGCCCACGAAGTGCTGGAAGCGGATGAAGTCGATTATTTTGATTCCTTCAAAAAAATGAAATACACCCCTAAAGAATTAAAGATGGCACTGGATTTAATCGCAGGGATGACTGAGAAATGGAAACCAGCTCAGTACAAAGATACTTACTATCAGGACTTAAAAAAAATCATCGACCAAAAAGCAAAAGGTGGAAAAGTCAAAGTGATCGAAGAGCTGGAATTACCTGCGAGCAGCAAGGGCTCCAATGTGCTCGACTTATTGCCCTTGTTAAAGCAGAGCCTGGAAAAAACTAAATTGGCCTCCGCCAAAGGTCGCAAAAAAAAATCAATCAGTTCCCGCAGTAAAAAGAAAACGGCATGAAAAAATTATTAAAGAGTTATGCTAAAAAAAGAGATTTTGACAAAAGTTCCGAGCCCCGCGGGACAATGAAAAAGGCGGCGCTCAAAAAAGAAAAATTAATCTTCGTGGTGCAAGAGCATCACGCAAGCCATCTGCACTACGATTTTAGACTGGAGCTCGATGGGGTACTGAAAAGCTGGGCGATTCCCAAAGGTCCTTCTCTTAATCCAGAAGATAAAAGACTGGCGGTGGAAGTAGAGGATCATCCTCTGGAGTATGCAACTTTTCACGGCACCATTCCCGCAGGAGAGTACGGCGGGGGAGAAGTCTATATCTGGGACAAAGGAACATGGCAGGTGGATGGAGATGCGCACTCGGCCCTGAAAAAAGGGAAATTAGAATTTAGGCTGAAAGGAAAAAAGCTCAAAGGTCATTTTGTTCTGGTTCGTATGCCGGATAAAAAGATCAGCAGCAAGCACAACTGGCTCTTGATGAAACGTTCCGATCAAGAGGCCGATAATCATTTTAAAATTGAGCCGATTGCCAGCGCTGGAGCTCAAAAAAAAAAGTAAAAAGAGCTGACCGCTGGCCAGGAGTGGTTGCCCCCCAGTTGGCCTTATTGGTGGCGGCCCCGCCCGAAGGTGAGCGCTGGATTCATGAAATCAAATTTGATGGCTATCGTTTGCAACCCCATATCCAAAAATCAACGATCAAACTTTTTAGCAGAGGAGCGCTGGATTGGACTGAGCGATTCCCAACGCTAAAAAAGGCGCTGGAGCAGCTTGATCTTCACTCCGCCATCATGGATGGAGAAGTGGTGGTGATCGATAAAAATGGCCGCAGTAGTTTTAGCAGTCTCCAAAACGCTTTGGCGCAAAAGGATTATTCCTCGATGAGGTTTTATCTTTTTGATCTGCTTTATTTAAATGGCGAGGATCTAAGAGCTCGGCCCCTATTGGAAAGAAAAAAACTACTAAAAAGTATTTTACCCAAAAATAATTCCCTTCTTTTTTATAGCGATGAGGTTGCGGGCAATGGCGCTGAGTTTTTTAATAAATGCTGCCAGTATAAATTGGAGGGCATTGTTTCTAAAGACCGTGAGGCCCCTTATACTTCCGGCAGAAGTCGCAGCTGGTGCAAAAGCAAATGCACTCGCCGCCAGGAATTTCTAATCGGAGGCTATAGCGCCGGTAAAGGTGAGCGCCAAAAAATGCTGGGTGCCTTGCTGTTGGGAGACTACCAGCTAATCGGGGGGGAAAAGAAATTTCGTTACGTCGGGCGGGTGGGAACTGGTTTTGATCAAGCAACGTTGGAGCAATTGACCAAAAAGATGGTTAAGCTCGCTCAAAAAAAATCACCCTTTGATCTTCGTTCTCCCAAAGCTAAAGATCTCCACTGGGTCAGGCCAGCGCTAGTGGCGGAAGTTAGTTTCTCGGAATGGACCAAAGATCAAATCTTGCGCACGCCGGTCTACTTAGGTTTGCGCCAGTCTTCTCGCTCCATTCACTCCAGCGACTTGAGCCATCCTGAAAAAATTGTTTTCCCGGTTGAAAAAATAAGTAAGCAGATGATCGCCGAGTATTACCAGCGTGTTTCCCACTGGATCTTTCCTTATCTGCTTGATCGACCTCTGTCTTTAGTTCGTTGTCCCAATGGCGCTGACCAAAAATGTTTTTACCAAAAACATCCAGCACCGGGCATGACCTCAGCTTATTTTAAAAGTTTTGAGGTGCTGGAAAAATCAACTGCCAATTTAAACCTGGCGCTGACCAGTGCCGCCGGACTCCAGGAGCTGATCCAGATGAATGCTTTTGAAATTCATTGCTGGAATGTTCATTATCAATCCCTGTTGCATCCTGATCAGTTGGTACTGGATTTCGATCCAGGTCCGGGGGTTAGCTTTAAACAAGTGGTCCAAGGTTGCCTGGAGATGAAAAAAATTCTGGATCTTTTGAAACTTAAAAGTTTTGTCAAAGTCACCGGCGGCAAGGGAGTGCATATCCATGTTCCCATCGTTGCGCTTTATAGCTGGGATCAAGTCAAAGCTTTCAGTAAGGCCTTGGCCGAAGAGCTGGTATCGAGGCAACCGCAGCTTTTTACCGCCGTCATGTCGAAGCAAAAAAGAAAGGGAAAAATATTTATTGATTATTTTAGAAACACCTACGGAGCGACCGCTGTTTCGCCTTATTCCCTGCGGGCAAAAAAAATAAGTGCAGTGGCGCTTCCTCTGGAGTGGAGTGAATTGGCCAAAGTGCAAAGCGCAGATCAGTTCACTCTAAAAAAGGCATTACAAAAATTGTCCACCAGAAAATCTGATCCCTGGAGCAAATTTAAAATGATCAAACAAAAAATTAAACTATTGGAGTAGCATCCGGAGTGTCCCAGGCCTTCAATACTTCAGGTGGATGGAGTGCTGGTCGATGAATCGGCGATAAATTCACATTGGCCGGCCCCTTAATCACCTGGCCATGGCAATCGAAACTCGATCCGTGACAGGGACAATCCCAGGTTTTCTCCGATTTATTCCAGTGAAGAATCCCGCCGAGATGGGGACAGACGGCGGAGTTTAGTTCCAGATTACCTTGCAGGTCTTTATAGGCCGCGATCATTTGCAGCCCGTCTCTAAAAACGGCGCCATCTCCGGCAGCAATGTTTTCAAGTTCTTCATAGACCGGTTCGACAAACCAGTCTTTGTATTGCGCCAGCACATTGGCATTTTCGCGAATATAATTTTTGGCCGAACTAAAACTGATGCGGGAAGGATTATAAAGATTCTCCCAGGGATTTTTTCTTTTTAAAATTTGATCGGTGATCAACATGCCGGCAATCGTGCAATAGCTCATCCCATTTCCCGAGTGCCCGGTGACAACATAAACATTATCGTCATCCATCGGATTGCGCCCGATATAGGCGAGTCCATCTACCGGCATCAGGACATGACCGGACCAGCGGTAGAGAGTTCGTCCTGCTTTGGGAAATCTTTTTCGGGTCCAATTTTCCAGTCGGGTGTAGCAGTGTTCCGGATTGTCGTTTTGTCCGGTTTTATGATCTTCACCACCCACCAACAAGATTTCATTTCGCTGGCCTTCGTTTTTTTCAACTCGAATAAAGTGATAGGGATCTTCAGTGTCCCAATACAATCCTTTGATCACCGTGGCGTTTGGAATTTCCACTCCGATGACATAGCTGCGATAGGAGGCCTGTTTGGTATGAATCGCCACCAGGTCATTGATCGGGCAGTTGGTGGCAACCACCACTGATTCACAAGTGACGAGGTGATCGTTTTGTAATTTGACGAATGCCGCTTCACCACCTTTGACTTCCACCGCGTGAGAGTTGGTGAAGATCATTCCGCCTTTTTTGACAATGCATTCGGCAAGCCCTTTTAAATATTTAAGTGGATTGAGTTGCAATTGATCGGGAAAGCAGAGGGCCGGACCTGGATCGAAAGAATCCAGCGGCACTTTTTCGGTCATATAGACATCCAAGAGCCCAGCTCTCAGAGTGGCATCCAGTTCTTTGTTTAGCATTTCGTGACATTTCTCCCGATTGCTTTGCAAGGAGTAATTGGGTTGGCCTTCGTCCGAACAAAAAAGATAACCGTTAACTTTTTCGAGATCACAATCAATATTTTCTTTTTTTACAATCTCGATAACTTTTTGAAGAGCGGCCAAATGGCTTTCGGCCGCCAGCCGTGCTCCTTTTTCTCCGTGGTATTTCTCCAGCTGGTGATAGCGCATATCGAGCGCGTAGGTGAATTGGGCCGTGCTTCTCGCAGTCTGTCCGCTGCCCAATTCATAACCTTCCAGCACGCACACTTTTCTGCCCGCTTCCTGCAAGATATAAGCGGTGGTCAGTCCCGCCAGTCCGCCGCCCACAATACAAACATCCACATCAATATCTTGAGTTAATGAAGTGAAGGTTGGCATTTGGATTGTTTCCATCCAAGAAGAGATACTTTCGCCATGATGAAATGAAATCATTTTATTATCCTTTCTTTTAGTTGACTGCGGCCCATACTCTGGACCTGACTCTAGAGGAGAATGCTCTAAGCAGAAGAATTATAAAAATAGATAATTGATATGGCGGATATATAAACAAGTTATCCGATTTGGCTTGTCTTCTTTAAGCGCGCAATTCATAATTTTTCTATGAAAATGTTGATTGGCCTATTTGTTTTGCTAAATTTATTTACGACCGTTTCCATTGCCCAGAGCAGTGTTGACACAGGCCCGGAAGAGACCATTCCTCACTACAAAGTTTACCCTAAAACGCCAGCGGTTAATTTTCCGGGGCCGATCCTCGATTTTTATTCGGTGAAAACCGCCTATGGTGAATTTTCCAACTTCGCTTTATTTCCCATTGAAGTTGAAGGCCTGAGCTGGCCTTCGAGTGAACATTATTATCAGGCCCAAAAATTTCATGAAGTTGAATTAAAAGAGCGAGTGCGCGCTGCTGCCAGTCCGTTTCTGGCGGCCCAAATTGGCCGCGACCCAAGTCTTCCGATGCGCGCCGACTGGGATGAGATCAAAGACGCCGTGATGTTGGTTGCTCTTCGCGCTAAATTTTCTCAATATCCAGTTTTGCAGGAACTTTTGCGCTCCACTAATACCAGTCATATTTATGAACACACCAAAAATGATTGTTATTGGGCCGATTGCGGAGACAGAAGCGGGCTCAACAAGTTGGGTGAGCAGTTGATGCAGATTCGACTTGAGACCAAACTTAATGACTAATGCCCCGGTTCCAGGCCGCCTAAAACGCTTCGTCAAATTAATGGTCATCATGACCGCCGGTTTTCTCATTCTGAGTATCGGTATGGTTTTATTTTATCGATTTATTCCTGTGCCTTACACCCCGCTGATGTTCTGGAAAAGTGGAGTTTCCCTTTTTGATAAAAAATTTGTCGGCATCGAAAAAAAATGGGTCCCGCTAGAGCAAATTGCCAAACCGATGCAAAATGCGGTGATCAAGGCCGAAGACGCAAAATTTTATATTCATAATGGTTTTGATTTCGAGGCCATTGAAAAGGCAATGAAATACAACAAAACCCATAAGAAGAAAAAAGGGGCGAGTACCATTTCCCAACAGACGGCGAAAAATGTTTTTTTATGGCCGGCAAGAAGTTGGCTTAGAAAAGGAATGGAAGTTTATTTCACTGTGCTGATTGAAAATCTTTGGCCCAAAAAAAGAATTCTGGAAGTTTATTTAAATGTGATTGAACTTGGTCCTGGAGTTTATGGGGTGGAAGCCGCCGCTCAAAAATATTATCGCAAAAAGGCCAAAAACCTCAATAATGCTGAAGCTTCACTGATGGCAGCCGTCTTGCCCAATCCCATCAAGTTTAAAATCAACCGGCCCTCGGCCTATATCCAAAGACGACAAAGAAAAATTATGGGCCGGGCGAGCATTGCGACCGTCGCTCCCAAACCAGAGCTCAAAGCGCTGGATACCGTGCAGGAAACCAAAGACTTTTTTGATATTAAGTTTGATTCGGATGATGAAGAAGAAAAGGAAGCGGGCAAAGAAGCGGGAAAAGGAGCTGAGCCAAGTGACTCAACTCCTGCCAATGAATAATTACTTAATCGTTTTTGCCAACTCAAGAGCTGTCAGTAAATCAATTCTTCCACCAGCTACCATTTTGCTTTTGAAGCTATCGATTTTTGTCACCGACTTCATCAAAACTTCTTTCAACTGACTAACCGTTAAATCAGGATTGTGTGACAGGATTTCGGCCGCCACTCCAACTGTGGTGGGAGTTGCCATGGATGTTCCAGACATTGACTCATATCGGTTGCCTGGCGTGGTCGAAAAGACATTTGAGCCTGGAGCTGCGACATCGACTCCGATCGCCCCGTAGTTAGAAAAGCCGCTCATTTTACCGTTACTTTGAGTCGAGGCGATGATCAGAAGATTTTCGCTCGGGTGACTAGCAGGATAAGTCGGGTTTTTATCGATATTGCTGGAATCGTTTCCGGCCGCGGCGATAACCAGTACGCCATATTTTTCGCCGATGTATTTCAAAGTGTCTGGAATCAACTGGCGACCTTCATTAGAGCTTTTTCCAAATGAACAATTGATAATTTTAGCTCCATTTTTAGCAGCGTAAACGAAGGCTTCGGCCACATCGATATCAGTTTCATCACCATTGTTGGGAACAGTTCTGATCCCCATAATTTTGACATTAGAAGCGATACCGGCGATGCCAAGACCGTTGTTTTGTCTGGCGCCAATCGTTCCTGAGACGTGGGTTCCATGTGAGTGAGTGTCTTTAATATTAACGGTGGCCTTTCCCGCGGCATCTCTTACCAGGGTGTTGATACCGTTAATATCGTCTATATAACCGTTGTTATCATCATCAATTCCATTGGCCGCAATTTCATTGGGATTAACCCAGATCACGTCTTTTAAATCTTCGTGCTGAGTATCTACACCTGTATCAACTACGGCGACGATAACCGGAGAGGTGTTAGAGGTTCCATAAGTTTTATAAGCAGAATTGACTGAGACCCCGTAATTTTGAGCATCATTGAAGGCCCAGATTTTTCCCACTTTCGGATCGTTGAATTGAACATCGGCCGAAACGCTTTTTTCAACCAGTGAACCGGCAACCGGAGTCGGGAGCGAAGTTCGCTCGGAACGATAGTTTCTTTCAGTGTAAAGCACAGCTGAATTATTTTTAAGTGCCGCTTCCACCATGTCTAGTTTATTGGTTCTGAGGACATAAACATTTTCAAAAAGATTTTGAACGCTATTGATGTTGGCGATCTTCGGCAGGCTTTGGCCTGGTCTTAGTTTTACAATTAATTCGTTGGGAGTGGTGCCGGCAAGAGCGACGTTTAGAGACAAGAGCAGCGAAGTGGCGATTAGAAGTTTCATTACATTCATCCTTGAAAATAAGTTTTGCTAACTTGAATAAATAGTAGAGGAGGAATTATTTAATGAATATCTTTTGGCGCAAGTGTTGGACGTTGTTAGTTGGGTGCTTCACTCGGTTATTTAAATAAAAACAATCTTGCTGACTGATTCTTTTTCTCGGCCATTGTGCACAGGTCAGTCATAATTTACCATCATTCACAGCGTTTTAAGCTGAAGCTTTCCCCATGGTATACCGATATATCACCCATGAAGAATCTGCTTATTTTTATTCTCACGCTAACCACCATACTTGCTCTAGAGGCCAAGGCCTTGGCTCAACATAAAGTGATCGATGTGGATGAAGAGATTAATTTCAATGAACCTTGGTATAAAAAAAGCAGAAGTGATGAAGACAATTTCAAACGACTGGTGAACGTTCTTAAAAATGTTCCCAGTGGAAAAAGTATTATTGAGAAGGCGACCGAAAAAGCGGGGCAGAAAGGTTTTACCCTTTATGATGTGGTGGCGATCGGCAACGGCTCTTTAACCGACACTACTTTGGTTCGCCGATTTGCCGCCGCCAATCCGGCCCAAGTCATGTATGAAACCAAATCCAAAGTTTTTCTCAATCGCCATTTGCGAACCCTGGATGCGCTTTTAGATTTCGCCCATGAACTGACTCATTACACTTATCGCGAAGCCTTTAATCCTTATGCTCATCAATTTGCCTTAAAAGATTTTATCAAGGGCACAGTTGAAGGTCGGGGCGGAGAAGTCGATGCCTACATGGTGGAGTGCAAAGTGCTTTTTGAACTTCTTCCCGGCAGCAGCTCCGGCAGCTCCAATTGCACCAAGGTTTTTGACAAAAAACTGGGGGCGGTCTCCAAAGAACTGGGGGTGCAGGAATTCTATAAAGTGGGAGCGCATTACAAAGATTTTAAAAAAGAGATCGAAAAATTTTCCTTAAATGAAAAAGACGTGCCGCAAGCAACAGATGCAGAAGCGTTATTTATTTCCTCCGCCTGGGGACTGCCATATCCCGTTGCAGCAGTTAAAGAGTACACAAATATTATGGATCGGGTCTGTAAAAACGATCAAAATCGTTTAACGATGATGCAAAATAAGATCACCCGCACCCCGGCCAGCTCCGAAAGCAGCGAATTGGATTCAAGAGAGGCCCAGAACGCCTATAAAACAATGTTCGAAGATTACAAACTTCGCTGCGAAAAATTCGCTCAGATTTAAAAGCAAAATACCGTACTTCTTTTCTCAAGATCTAAGCTTTTAGATTATTGACGATAACTATTCTCCTCTGTAAATTTATGTAATAATTGTGAAGATTTATTCTAAGGTACTTTTGTGCATACAAAATAGGGAGCACGAGATGCAAGACAGCGTCGTTTTGATGAAGGTTGATGATTTTTTAAACTGGGGTCGCAAGAACTCTTTATGGCCGATGACTTTCGGTCTGGCCTGTTGTGCGATTGAGATGATGGCCACCGGGGGGGCGAAATACGATCTGGAACGTTTTGGTTGCGGGGCCTTCATGGCCACTCCCAGACGAGCGGATTTGATGATCGTCGCGGGGACTGTCACCTTGAAGATGGCCACTCGAATTAAGACTCTTTATGAGCAAATGCCTGAACCTCGTTATGTTATCTCGATGGGTTCATGTGCCAATAAAGGTGGACCTTACTGGCAACACGGCTATCACGTCTTAAAAGGGGTGGATGAAGTTGTACCTGTGGACGTCTACGTTCCTGGTTGCCCGCCAAGACCGGAAGCTTTAATCGAAGGCCTGATGGTTCTTCAAAAGAAAATCGCCAACGAGCGACTTCTTCGTGACAAATGGGTGAAGCATGCATAATCAAATCGCAGAATTTTTAAATAAAAATATTCCAGCTTGCAAGGCCGTCGTTAATGCGCCAGTGGCAGTAGTGGGTGATCAATCGATTACGATCGAAGCTTCAACTCTGCTTGCCGTTTGCCAGGCGCTGAAGACTTCTCCTGAATTCGAGATGAACGTTCTTCAAGTCATCACCGGAACAGATTACCCGGAGAGAATTGAATTAAGTTATATTCTCGCAAGTTTCTCTCGCAATTTGGAATTGATCTTGAAGGCCAATCTTCCACGTGGCGATAAATTGAATCTTCCCAAAATCGATTCAGTGGTCTCGGTTTGGAGTGCCGCTAATTTTCAAGAGCGCGAAACTTACGACATGATCGGTGTCGAATTTGTCGGTCACCCGGATCCAAGAAGAATTCTTTGTCCTTACGACTGGGATGGGCATCCACTTAGAAAAGACTATGTGGTCCAGGAAAAATATTTGGACATGGTTGTTAATCCACCAGAGAAAAACAATACCTATGACCAGATGTTTGGAAAACATTTAAAAGAAGAACTAGGCGACCCAAAACGCGTCTCTGCCAGCTGGAAAGATAGATCCGCAGGCACTGAGGCCGAAACTGAAGCAAAGGATGGTGAGTAATGTCAACTCATACTGAAGATACAAATCAAGACAAAATAATTCTAGGTGACCAGGAAATTTTAAAGTCAGACCTTCTGACTTTAAACATGGGCCCTCAGCACCCTGCGACTCACGGGGTTCTTCGTGTCGAAATTAAAACCGATTCTGAAATCGTGGTCGAAGCCATCCCTCATCTTGGATACCTCCACCGCTGTTTTGAAAAACATGCTGAAAATTTAGATTACCGCGGAATCATTCCTTTCGTTGATCGCATGGACTACCTTGCGGCGATGAGTATGGAGTGGGGATATGCCCTGACGGTAGAAAAAATGTTGGGAACTGAAGTTCCAAAGCGTGCTGAATATATCCGTATTTTAATTGCAGAACTTCAAAGAATTGCCTCGCATTTGGTTTACTTTGGAACATACGGTATCGATATGGGGGCCTTCACCGCTTTCCTTTATTGTTTCCAGGACAGAGAACAAATTCTCAGACTCTTTGAAGAGATGTCTGGGGCGCGCATGCTTTATAACTACGTTTGGATCGGTGGAGTTTGGAATGACGTCACTGATGATCAATTAAAACGTATTTCCGCTTTCTGCGACACTTTTGAACCTGAACTCAAAAAATACGACACGCTGGTTGGACAAAATAAAATCTTCATTGAAAGAACGGCCAATGTTGGAATTCTAACCAGAGAGCAAGCTTTTGATTACGGAGCAACCGGACCGGTTCTTCGTGGCTCTGGAGTGAATTGGGATCTTCGTAAAAACCGCACTTATGGTCTTTACGATAAATTTGAATTCAACGTTCCAGTTGGTAGCGGAGAAAAAGGAACTGTCGGCGATTGCTGGGACAGATACTATGTTCGTATCCAGGAAATGTTTGAATCAGTAAAAATTATTCGTCAGGTATTGGCAGGAATTGAAGCAGGCCCAGTGATGGGTAAAGTTCCTAAGATTATCAAAGTTCCGGCCGGTGAAATTTATATGAGAACTGAGTGTCCACGCGGAGAGCTTGGTTACCACTTAATTTCTGATGGTGGAAAAACTCCATACCGATTAAAAGTAAAGTCTTCATGTTTTACCCACGTTTCACTTCTGCCAGCTATCGCTCCCGGGCTGATGATTGCAGATTTGGTTGCGACCATCGGTAGTATTGATATTGTTCTTGGCGAAGTTGATAGATAAGTAACAAGACAACAAAAAAAATTAAGGACAATTATGGAAATGATTCATCTTAAAAAAAATATTGAACCCGATCTGACCGTTGGCCAGTGGTTTAAAAACGTTTACGATGCGGTTAGAACAACTGCTATCGGTTTGGGAATTACTTTCAAATACGTATGGGGAAGAGACGTTGTAACGATTGAATACCCTGAAGTAAGAGAAGAGCTTCCGGCCAATTCTCGTTCACGCCTTTTTAACGATGCTGAAAATTGTATCTCTTGCCTTCAGTGTGCAACCGCTTGTCCGGTAGACTGTATTTACATTGCTGCGGTCAAAAGACCAACGGATGCCCCAAAAATTAAAACTAAAGACGGAACACCTATTCGTCTTGATTTAAAACAATACACCATTGATACGGCCCTTTGCTGTTTCTGTGGTCTTTGTACTACCGTTTGTCCGACAGAGTGTTTAACTCACACCACCGACTACGAATTTTCTTCTTACACTCTCGCTGCAATGAAATACGACTACCTCGCTCCTGATATCCGGGCATGGCGAACAAGAATCGTGAAATAAATTATACAATTAAAAAACCCCTCTTTAAGAGGGGTTTTTTGTCTCTGGCCCCTGAAGGATCGAAATGTATATAAAAATGTATAAAGAAGTCTTCAGTTATTTTATTCGCCTCGGCGCCCTGGGCTTTGGCGGCCCGCTGGCCGTGATCTCCAGCATTCAAGACGATTTGATTGTTAAAAAAAAATGGATGTCGCAGGAAGATTTCAACGCCGTCTTCGCTCTGATAAAGGCCATGCCCGGCCCGGTCTCTTTTCAGACTGCGGTCTTTATGGGCAGGCATCGCGCAGGATTTTGGGGGGGAGCAATCGCGGGCTTCGCTTTAATTTTCCCCGCTTTTGTCTTGATGATTTTATTTTCTCTCTTTTTTAAATCGCTTAGTGCTTTCAGTTCCACCCAAACGATCATGCTCGGAATGCAGGTCGCCTCTCTGGGAGTTATCCTGGGAAGTTTAAAGGGCCTGGTGAAATACAACCTGAAAGATTTTTTGTTTTGGTCCCTGGTGATTCTTTCCGGGGCTATTAACTATTTCAGACCTTCTTATGAGGCTTTTTTCATTATTCTTTTTGGAGTAATGATTGTCTTATTTAAAAAATACCAACGCCAATCGATGGGACTGAGCCTCTCAGTGGCCGCTCCTTTTTTTCTTTTTAGCGACACCATCCGCGACTTGAGCTTGGTGTGTTTTAAAGCAGGGGCGATGGTTTTTGGCACCGGGCTCGCCATCGTGCCCATGCTTCAGCACGATGTGGTGGTCAAGTATAAATGGTTAACTCAAAGTGAATTCCTGGACGCTTTGGCCTTTGGTCAAATGACCCCGGGACCGACGGTGGTCACCGCCACTTATATCGGACATAAATTGGCAGGGCTGCCAGGAGCGGTGATTGCGACTGTCGCTATTTTTGGCGCCGCTTTTTTTCACATGTCCACCTGGTTTCCTTTAGTAGTGAATCGTCTGCGTGGCAAAATGTGGATTAATGATTTTGTTTTCGGTGCCGTCGCGGCGGTGGTGGGACCGATCATTGTGACCGTGGTGAAAATGGGAATGGATATTCAATTCAATTTCTTTTTGCTGAGCATGGCGGTGATTGTTTTTGTTTTAAGCATCATCAACAAGCTCCCCCTTTGGCTTCTTATTCCTCTGGGGGGAGTGCTGAATCTGATAGCGGTCTCTTTTTTTAATTAGCTTTTTCTTTTAAACATAAACTTCATCTGATCAACCCATTCATTCCACAGGCCATTGCTTTCGTAGACCGCATTGACTACCACTGTATCAGCGAACAGGTCGTGGAGCGTCTGTTTCTTTTTAGTAAAGAGCGCCATGAAATATCCCAGGCCGCACATGATTCCTGAAAGCCAGGAAGAGAAATAGCGGATGTATGCGTCTTTCAGCGATAGTTTATCGCCATTGCTTTTGACTACCGAAATCTCTGCCAGGTATTTTCCGGGAGTGGCGCGAACATTGGATGACTCAAAAATTGGTTTATAGAAAAAATGCAAAATAAAAGCAAAGGGCAGCAGTACTACTAATCGCATACAGAGCGCGCTGATTGCTGAGAGGATGATCCCATCAATAATTGCAGCAGCACCTCTTCTCCAAAAGCTAGCGTATTCCATAAAGATTCTCCTATTGTTTCGCAAGCGTAATAAAAGTCACGCTGAGAAAAGCAAAAAGTATTCCGACAAGTTTCATTACATTTAAACTGATACCTTCCACCAATAGATCCCAAACCACACTGGTAATCATCTGAGCGGCAATCAGGCCGACGGTTACTTTAACCGCACCCAGCTTGGCAATGGCCAGAGGCATGCCGGCGATAATTAAAAATCCAAAAAGCGGAGGGAAAATATACCACCATTTGTAAGTTGAGAGCGGGGCCTTCACCTGAAAAAATTCCGGGACCAGATGGGAGTACGTTTTGACCGTAAAATAAAAAACCAGACAAATAATGACTGTTCCGATATTGGTGATAAGGGTCGCTTGGGCAACTCCAATCGTATTGGCCACCTGGCCATTGAGCGCCCCCTGCAGAATGCCGATACAACCTAAAAGCATGGGTAAAAGAATAGTCCAGTTCGACATTTATTTTTCCTTATTTTTATAATCAATTAAAAACCCTTTGAGGTAATCACCTTCGTGAAATCCTTTGAGGGGCAGACAATCATCGCTGAGCTTAAAGCGTTTACCGATATTTATCTGGTTAGAAAATTCGGTAGTGGCAATGATCTGTTTTAGTTTTTCTTCAAATTTATTCCAGCTAATGGTGTGGGTGTTGAGAAAAACAAAAAGTGATCCATTTTTACTTAAAAGCTTAAGCATTAAAGGCAGCAATTTTTCGTAAGACTTAAGAGCGCTGCTGGTGGTGAGACCATCACTCGAAGCACTGGGAGGGTCACAAATAATGGCCTCAAACTGAACCTTTTCATGAATTAATTTTTCCAGTGCTTTTTCAGAAGGCATACACAGACTGGTGTGTTCATCCTTATTAAGCTGGGGATTGAGTCCAATATTTTCTTCTAGCCAGTTGAGGTATTTAGGCGAGAGATCCACTGAGACAACATTAGTTGCCCCGTATTTCATGCTAAAGAGCGAGAAGGCGCCGGTGTAGCTATAAAGATTTAAAAGCGATTTGGACTTTTGTAAGTAAGGTGCCATCTGACTTCTGATGGCACTCATGTCAGTGTAGATTCCAAAATCATAATGTTCATTCAGGCGAATTTGGAAATTGTGGCCGTACTCACTCAAGACGAAATCGGCAGACTTGTTGCCTTTTTGAGAACGAATGCTTTTTGCCTGGTTAAAATTTCTTTCCTGAATCCAGATATCTTCCAGTTCATTTTCCGGGAAAATGGCCTTGACTTGAGTTTCCAGAATGGTTAACAAATCCGCTTCAATTTTTTTCCAGAAAAGAGCGTAGTATTGAATCAGGATTTGATTTTTTAATTTTAAAACCAATAACCCCGGTAAAAAATCACTTTCACCGTTGATTAGGTAAAAATTTTCTCTTTGCTGGGAATAATCGGCAACTCGTCTTTTTTGAAGTGAGTTTTTAATTCTTAATTCTAGCTCGGCATTAAAATCGATTGTTTTTTTCCAGTCATCTGAATTTAAACTCCAGAGTCTGGCCTTGACATTTTTATGGTCGGGGTCATTGATCAGCAGAGCAATTTCCTGACGATTTTTTTCATCAACCCCCACCAGGAAAAAATCATTTTTAGGAAAACGTTTGGTGTATGTATCTTCGGTGATCCAGGGATGGCCGAGTTTGAGGTATTTGCATGAAGCGGGATGGAGGTTGACGCGAGTTAATTTCATCTGAGATTTTCGATGCGCATCTCTTCTTCACTCAAAGGTTTTAAAAGATGAAGTTCATTAATCGAGTCTTCCAATAATCGCAACAAAGCATTGGTGACTTGAAAGGGATCAGTCGCTTCCTGGATATTGAACTCGCGCAGTCTCATTTTGAATTCAGCAGAGACCGGAAGATAAGGGTTAAGTTCGTTGCAAATTTCACCCAATTTTTTGATTCGGTTTTCAAGAGACTGTATTTTTTCCTGATCGCCAGGAAAGCTTTCCAGTTGAATCTGGTGGTCTAAAATTAATTTGTTTTGCATGGGCTAATAATTTCAAAATTGCAAAGTGTAGTCAAGCTTCGCTTTGATTAAATTGGAGTCTTTCTTGCTCTAAGCATAGTTTTGAAAAGACGCGCTGAGGGCCTTATCTTATGATGACTTTTACTTTATCCATACTGGCTTATCTCTTATTGCTTACTGGCATTGCCAAAATTCCCGAAAGGCTCTGGGATCGAATTCTGGAGAGTTACTCCCTTTTGGGGAGCTGGTTTAAGCAAAAGCAAAAAAGGCTACCGATAATAGGTGAAATTTATCGAGGTGAAGAGCTATTGCTCGCCATCTCGGAGCTCGAGGCCCGCATTGCTCTCGGTATTAAATTTATTTCCGGAATACTTCCGAAGTACAATTTTTATACCGATTTACTGGAGCAATTATTTGAATCACATCGCAGACTCGGGATTGGAATAAAAAAATTTATTCCCGAAATAAGACTCGCCCTTATCCGAGATTTGCAGTTTGAAAAAAAAATCCTGAATGAAATTCTCTCGGGAGTGATGCAGTTTTTAGTTATTGCCGCGACCACCTGGTGTTTTGTTTTTCTTTCTAAAAGCCTGGTGGAAATCACGCTTGATGGGGCGACTATTTTTCTGATGCTTACCCTTCAGCTCTTGGGGAGCGTCCTCTTTTTTTATCTGGTGGGCACACTTAAAACAAAAGTATTTACTTCCTTTTCCAAAGCAATCGAAGAACTCTATCTCTTTTCGGCCTTGCTGGAAGTAGGCTTGCCACTCAATGAGGTGTTGCAAAGGTCCGCCATTTTACAGGGCAGCCTGATGTCTCATAAAAATTTTGAGCAACTAGCTCTCCGACTAAAGAAGTTGGTGGCAAGAATGAGGGAGAGCGGCCTCTCGCCTAAAGACGAGGTGCAGGAGATCATTCGCGAAATATGGCACTTACAGGAGGTGCATTTCCTCAAATTCACCAAAATGGTTCAGGGGCTAAAGTTTAGTATTTTGGCCTTCTTTTTTCTGCCTGCTTACTTTCTCTATCTGCACTCAATTTTCAAATTTTTCATGGAACAATAGCAAGTTTTTAGGTACCTTAAGTCCTGCTAACCGCGAAATTTTTGAAGAGGAAACACTCATGTCTTACGTCAATGACAAGCAAATTATTTATTCCATGAATAGAGTCGGAAAAGTCTATAAGCAAAAGCACGTCTTAAAAGACATCAGACTTTCTTATTATTACGGCGCTAAAATCGGTGTTCTGGGTCTGAACGGCTCAGGAAAATCGACGCTCTTAAAAATCATGGCCGGAATCGATAAAGATTATCTGGGGGAAACGACAATTTCCAAAAACTATACTGTTGGTTATTTGGAGCAAGATCCCCAATTGGACTCCACTAAAACAGTTCGCGAAATCGTGCAAGAAGGAGCTCAACAAGTTGTCGATCTCTTGGCCGAGTTTGATGAAGTTAATAATAAATTCGGCGAAGAACTCTCTGATGCTGAAATGGAAAAACTCTATACCCGCCAGGCAGATCTCCAGGATAAACTTGATGCCTGCAATGCCTGGGACCTGGACTCGCGTTTAGAGCTGGCGATGTCTTCACTCAACTGCCCACCGGCCGATCAATTGTGTGGTGTGCTCTCGGGTGGGGAAAAAAGACGAGTGGCGCTTTGTCGTTTACTGCTACAAGAACCAGATATTCTTTTACTAGACGAACCGACCAATCACCTTGACGCCGAAACCGTCTGGTGGCTCGAGCGCCACCTTCAGGCCTACAAGGGAACAGTTATCGCCGTTACCCATGATAGATACTTTTTAGATAACGTTGCCGGCTGGATTCTGGAACTCGACCGCGGCCAAGGAATTCCTTATGAAGGAAATTACTCTGGCTGGTTAGAGCAAAAATCAAATCGCCTGGCGACTGAAGAAAAACAAGAATCAAAAAGACAAAAGGCCATGAAAGAAGAGTTGGAGTGGATCAGATCAAGTCCAAAAGCTCGCCATGCCAAATCAAAAGCGCGTATTAACGATTACGAAAAACGCCAGCAAGTTCAAACTGAGGCCCGTGGCGAAACCAACGAACTCTTCATTCCACCTGGACCTCGTCTCGGGAATATGGTTGTGGAGTTTGACGATGTCTCGAAAGCTTACGGAGACCGCCTGCTTTATGAACACTTAAATTTCAAACTTCCGCCCGGTGGAATCGTGGGAGTCATCGGACCCAACGGGGCCGGGAAGACGACCCTCTTTAGAATGATTGCCGGTAAAGAGACCCCAACGACTGGCAGTATCAAAATTGGTGAGTCAGTCCGCCTGGCCTACGTCGATCAGGACCGCACCCTCGATCCGGAAAAAACGGTGATTGACTGCATCTCGGGCGGGTTGGATCTGCTAAAACTAGGGGGGCGTGAAGTTAACGCTCGTGCCTATATTTCTCGTTTTAACTTTTCGGGTGAAGACCAAAGCAAAAAAATTAAGGAACTCTCGGGTGGAGAAAAAAACCGCGTCCACTTGGCAGCAATGTTGAAAGAGGAAGGAAACGTTCTCCTTTTGGATGAGCCAACTAACGATCTCGACGTTAACACCTTGAGAGCACTAGAAGAGGCCTTAATGGAGTACGCAGGTTGCGCGGTCGTTATTTCCCATGATCGTTTCTTCTTGGACCGTATTGCCACACACATGATTGCTTTTGAAGGCGAACAAGTTGTGTTTTTTGATGGGAACTTCTCTGATTATGAAGAAGATAAAAAACGTCGCTTAGGAGATAAAGCTCTTGTCCCAAGTAAGACGCAGCATAAAAAATTAACGAGATAATTTGATGGGGGACTGCAATGGAAAGAAAGTGGGTTGTTGCAAAATTTGGTGGTAGTAGTGTTAAAGACGCAGTCGCAATGCTTCGTTGCTCCCAGATTATTGAAAATAATCCGCTGATTAAAATTGTAGTCATTTCCGCCACCCAAAATACCACCAACCAGCTGGAGTTTGTTGCCCGTGCCGCCGAAAAGGGTGATGTGGAAACCTTAAACAATGTCACCGCCGAATTGGTTAATAAGCATCTTACTATCGCCAATGATCTCTTCACCAGTCCCAAAGTGCTTGAGGAGCTCGAAGAGCTCTGTGGCGAACTCAAGGCGCTGGGAAGTGAAATTCTAGAAGAGCATGCCTACACACCCAAAACGATGGATGAGCTCTATAGTTTAGGCGAGCGTATGTCTTCACTCTTGATCTCGGATCTATTAAGACTTCGCATTCCCAATAAAAATATTCAATTCCTAGACGCCCGAAAAATTATTAAAACCAGTTCTGACTTCGGAAGCGCAGAACCTCAGATTGATTTGATTGCTAAAAATACCAAGGCCGAAGTCCTTCCTTATCTCAATGAAGACACTATTTTTGTCACCCAGGGCTTTATTGGCGCCGACCTTCTAGGTAACACCACAACCCTAGGGCGGGAAGGATCTGATTATTCCGCCGCTCTTTTTGGCGAAGCGATCAATGCTAGTCTGGTCCAAATCTGGACCGATGTCCCGGGAGTGGCCAGCAGTGATCCGCGTCTGATTGAAAACGCTCAATTTATCAAAGAACTCTCTTATGATGAAGCGACTGCCCTTGCGACTTTGGGGGCAAAAGTTTTATTCCCTACGACTTTATTGCCAACCAAAAGACAAAATATTCCCGTCTTCGTAGGCTCAAGCTTGAGTCCCGAAAAGGGCGGAACGCTGATCACTAAAGAACAAAATGCCGGCTTTAGTTTAAAGGGCGTGAGCCAACTGGTGAAACCAGAGGGAGTGCTGCTTTCTTTCATCGGAACTCACTTGGATGAAAAAGAAAACCTGGCCGAAATTCTGCAAAAAGATCTGGGAGAGAATTTATTTGAATTCTCTGATCTCACCGCCGTCTCCATCAGTTTTAAGGTGACTTCTCCTAAGATGGATAAAGTTGAATCCTTAAAAATGGCCCATCTTGTATTGGAAAATTTTAACTCCAAGACCCATTGAGCTCAGCGGTCTCGTTGGTCTTTTTTTCATAATTGTTTTCATAAATTTTTTCATAAAAAGGATTTTCGCCCTCTGATCCAATCACCCGGCAAATTTCTTTAATTCTTTTGTTTTCCATATGGATGACATAATGGATATTTTTGCAGGCGAGTTTGGTAATCAAACTGAAGTCGATTTCCAGGTTGCCGGAATAAAGAGAAAACAAAAGGGCAATCCGCGAGAGCGCATCGACTGCTGAATTGGCGTGGATGGTGCTCATCAGCCCCGTGTGACCGGTGTTCATCGCCAGCATAAAGGGCACTACTTCCGTGGATCGCATTTCTCCCACAATCAAACGATCAGGACTCATCC